>Ga0123519_10002817_pt1 | contig 29071 bp, 28 predicted proteins | sample YelNatPaOPRAMG02_FD_87396 | JGI IMG/M metagenome (GOLD analysis project Ga0123519, IMG submission 87396) | Hot spring microbial communities from Yellowstone National Park - Yellowstone National Park OP-RAMG-02 (version 2) | ecosystem: Environmental > Aquatic > Thermal springs > Hot (42-90C) ... | reverse complement strand
CCGTAAATATCATCCATGATAATCGACCCTCTTCTAATCCCTCTTTTTATCAATTCGATTGGGACCGGATTGTCTGTTTTGATCATCGGTACGAGGCTTTCCTTCGGAAATATCATCCCCCGGAGAAGATCCAGATCATTCCTTTTCCCTGTCATCCTCTGAAGAGAGGGGACCAGAAAGAGGCAAGAGCGAAGTTGGGGCTTCCCTTCGAGAAAAAGATCGTTTTGATCTTTGGCCAGAGAATGAAGGAGTATCTTCCCCTATGGCCTCTACTTCGAGAATTGGCTTCTGATCACTCATTCCTCCTTCTTATCGTCTCCCAGAAAGAGATCGAAGGGATCGAGAAGCTTCAAGGAGTAGAGATGGAAGTTCGCAGGGAATCTCCCTCTCTTGAGCTTCTTTACGAATATCTCTATGCCTCTGACGCATTGATTCTCCATCGAAATCCGTGTGACGGGGTCGTGGTTTCCAGTTCAGCCTTTCAATGTCTGGGCTCCGGATGTCCGATCCTTGCCAATGACTCCTCCTTCTTTGAAACCCTAAAGGAGGTCCTCCTTATTTATTCCGATCTGAGAGAGTTTAAAGAAAAGTTGTTAGATCTGTTGAATCATGGAGAGGGATATCAGAGGATCCAAAAGGGTCTCGAACGATTCATCGAGAAAAATAGCGCAGAAGTGATAGCCAGAGAGTATCTCCATCTCTTTCAAACGTTATGGGAGGAGCGAAGAGCGATAGAGTTTGGCCCGTTGTCCCAAATCTTCAGGACGATGGAGTCCCTTCCGCTTCACCAACAAAAAGAAAAAACCGTTTTTCCGCTCCTTCAAGAACCGAAAGAGGGGAGAGTTCAGCCCCATTGATCACAGGCTTGTCCCTCTCCTCGACAAGGAGGTGAGAGAGATGGTCGCTTTCGTTTCCACCTTTCCACCTGCAATGTGTGGGATTGGGACTTATACAAAATATCTAACCGATTGGATGAGGGAGGATCAATGGAGGGTGATTACTTTTAGACCGGATGAGTTCTCCATAGGCCAAGGAAGATGGGAGGCCCCGAGAAAGGAGAGAATCCATCCCTGGATTACTCTCGAAGACCCCTCTCTTCCCGAAGGGATTTCTGAAGAGCTCCTATGGTTCCAGCATTCCTTTGGGATGTGGGGAAGAGTGAATACCCATTTCTTAAAATTGATCGAGGAGGGAAAACGAAGAGGGAAAAAAGTGGGGGCCAGTTTTCATACGATTCATTTTCAATCCGATGAAACCCCCTGGGGGATGCAGGAGAAAGAGAGGGACCTTTTAAGAGAGGCCCTCCCTGTATTGGATTTTGCCACGGTCTTTACCTCCGGGGCAAGAAAGGCGGTCATTGAAACCTTTCCTCAATATAGGGAGAAAGTGTTAGTCCTCAGGCATGGGGTTCATCGCTATCCTGCGGTCAGTCAGAAAGAGGCAAGAAGGAGACTCTTTTCCTATCTCATCCAGACCCCTTTTCTTTCCGAGCGGGAAAAATCGAATGTGATTCGCCTTGAAAGGTCTCTTTCCAACAGAGAGGCGATCCTAATAGGGAACTTTGGGTTTATTACTCAGGATAAGGATCCAATCCAACTCTATGAAGTGGGAACTCTTTTACAGAAGAAACTTCCTCATCAGAGGATCGTTACCCTCTTCATCGGCAAGATTCAAGAGAGGAAAGACAAAAAGAGAGAACTCTCTGTCCCGATATTGGAGAAATTAAAGTCGCTTCACGATGGAGAATCGAACCTGTTTTATGAAGATTTCCTTCCCGAGGAGATATTCCCTTTTGCCTTTAGGGCGCTGGATGTGGCTGTATTCTGGTGCAATAATGCCACCCAATCCGGCAGAATGGCCCATGCCCAAGGAACGGGAGTGGCCATCGCCGGTCGGGATCTGGAAGGGATCGGAGAGACCCTGAGGCTTTCAGGGCTTCCTTCCTCTCAAACGATGGAGGAACTTTCTGAGAAGATCGCCGAGATCCTGACCGAGCCAACCCTTAGGAGGGAGATGGAAGAGAGAAGTGAACAGTATGCCCAACGATTCTCTTTTTCCAATCAAGCCCAAAAACACCTCCAACTGGAGCAGGCTCTCCTGAGGGGGAATCCACTTCCTTTACTGGATGGAGAGAGCGAAGATGACCTACATCTTAGAGAGATTAGCCATAGGAGATTTGAAGGATTTAGAGTCTCCCGAGGAGGGGGTGACCTCTATTCTCAATGTAGCTGAAGAGATAGAGGTTGACCATCCCAATCTGAATTATCATAAGATTCCTCTGAGGGATGGGAGCCCCATCCCTGTGGAAAAGATGAGGGAGGCGATCCGATGGATCAGGAAACATATTCCTTCAGAGAAGGTCCTTGTGGCCTGTCACTGGGGGGTTGGGAGGTCCGCCTCGGTCATCATTGGTTATCTCTGCAGTTTAGGATTTGGATATGAAGAAGCCCTGAGCTTTGTCTCTTCAAAAAGGCCGGGGGTCAATCCTATCCCAGGGCTAAAAGAGACGATCGAGAATCTCAATCACGAAGGAGGAGAAGAATAAATGCATATCGCCATGATGACCGCATGGAATACGGATTCGGGAGTGGCGGTTCATGCCGAACCTATCGGAAAGGCCTGGATCGAGATGGGACATCAAGTCACCATCTTCAGCCATGTGTCCTATGATTACCATGGGGAAGGATTTACGGGAAGAGACGAGGACTATGTGGTGAGATGTTTTGGAACCCAGAGGACCAATTTTCTGGATCCCCGTCCCATCCTTACCACCAATTTCGATGTCCTGGTCGTTCAGGATTTAAGGATGCTTCCGGTGGAGAATTTTGCAAAGATCTTTCCCCTTCTCAGGAGGCGTGCAAGGATTGTCCATGTGGTCCATGAGAATAGGCTTCCTGAGGAGCCCTGGTTTTATCAATTCTTATGGGATGGCGTCGTCTATTTCGATGAGAGACAGGAATTCCTCAAAGACGTTTATCCCAATGCAAAATTGATCCCTTTCCCATGTTTTCCCATTCGGAGGGGAGACAAGTTAGAAGCGCGTAAGAGATTGGGACTCCCTCCGGATAAGAAAATCATCTATCTCTTCTGCCATCGAGGATATGAACCCTTTCTGAGGAATATTCCGAGAGAACTGGAGGGTCAGGCCATTTTACTTTTTGTCGTCCCTCCAAACTATCAGATGGTCGAAAGAGGGAGGGTTCCTCCCTGGATGATCATCCGTGAAGAGAGGGTCCTCTCGAAGGAGAGGTTTGATGATTATCTGTTTGCATCCGATGTCGTGATCCTTCATAAGTTTCAAAGTCTTTTTTTAGGAGTCGTTTCTTCAACGGCCTTTCAGGCCTTAGGAGCGGGTTGTCCGATCTTCGTTCCAGCCCTCTCTGATTATTTCAAACCCCTTGAGAACGAGGTGGTTCATTATCATGATATAGATGACCTTGGTGACCGACTTGTAGAGCTTCTTTTAAAAGATGGGGAGAAGGAGCGGTCATTAATTGACCTGGCAGATGGTTTTTGTTCGGTCAATTCTCCTCAGATTATCGCAAAGAGGTTCATTGATTTCTTTGTCGAGCTTGGAAAACCACGGTGGGGGCATCCATGAGAAGAGAGGACTTTCCCATCGGTCCATTTAGAGATTATGAGGGGAATCCTATCCTTAAACCCGAAGGAGGATTTTCTTCAAAAGGTCTTTATAATCCTTCCGTATGGAGAGAAGGAAATCGATTTTATTTATTCTTTACGGGGGCGGACGAAACAGAGATGAACGTATGGATTGGCCTGGCAACCAGCGAGGATGGGTTTTGTTTTGTCTGTCATGAGGAACCTGTCATTGTCCCAGGGGAGGAATATGATCGAGGAGGTTGTGAGGATCCAAGGATCGTAAAGGTGGATGGGACATACTACCTTCTCTATGTTGGCAATAGCAGACGTTACCATGTATCCAATATCTGTATGGCCAGATCAAACGATCTCATTCACTGGGAGAAACTGGGAACGGTTCTTACTCCCCGAAAAGGGAGTTGGACGAGTGGGCAACTGAAGGCAGGTGTCCTTCTTCCCGAACGATTAAATGGATATTATATCATGTATTTTATGGGAGAAAAGGAACCCTGGAGGACGGCTGTAGGGATCGCCTATTCTGAAAATCTTTGCGATTGGTTTGAGCCTGTGAATGAACCTGTCCTCCTTCCTCGTCCAGGATTTTTTGATAGCCAGGGAGTGGAACCAGGGCCCACCCCTCTGGTGACCGAGGAGGGGATTCTCCTCGTCTATAATGGATGGGGTGAGGACTGTATTTATAAACCTGGAGGAGTCCTGTTTTCAAAAGAGGACCCGACTCACATTTTAAAAAGAACAGAAGCTCCCCTCCTTTTGCTTCAAAGGGATTATGGAAGGGAGTTTGGGCAGCCGAATCACTGTGTCGCAGAAGGTCTTGTCCGGAACAAGGACGGTTGGCTCCTCTATTATGGAGCCGCTGATCGAGTCTGTTGCGTAGCCATCTGGGAGGAGAAGGAAGGATGAGACTGAAACGATTTCTCAAAAACCCTATCCTGAGGCCGAAGAGGGAAAACGATTGGGAATCCAAACTCGTTTTCAATCCAGCCGCCCTATATGATAATGGTCTGTTTCATCTTCTCTATCGGGCAGTGGGGGAAGATAATATTTCGAGAATCGGTTATGCCGTGAGTTCCAATGGATATGAATTCTTCCGTTTGGATAAACCCGTGTTTACCCCAATGGGAATTCTTGAGAGCAAGGGCTGCGAGGATCCCAGGCTGGTTTCCCTGGAAGGAAAGTTCTACATGACCTATACGGCCTATTCCATGAAAGGGGTGAGGGTTTCTCTTGCCTCCACCCGGAATTTTATTCAATGGGAACGATACGGAGTGGTTCTCCCAGATATGGAAAACAAGGATGCCGTACTCTTTCCCGAAAAGATTGGAGGAAAGTATGTGATGCTTCACCGACCCATGGATCCTCCGCGAAGCATCTGGATTGCCTATTCGAATGATCTGGTGAGGTGGGGAGACTTTAAAAAAGTCATGGCTCCGATCGAAGGGAAGTGGGACGGAGTAGGAATCGGCTCTGCCAGTCCTCCTGTGAGAACCGAGAAGGGGTGGTTACTCATCTATCATGGGATTGACAAGGATGGAGTCTATCGGCTTGGGGCTGCGCTGTTGGATCTCGAGGATCCCTCCCGAGTCATCGGAAGGCATCCCGAGCCTATCCTCGAACCCGAAGAGGATTATGAACTTCGGGGAGAGGTCAGGGAGGTGGTCTTCGGGTGCGGGATTTGTGAGGTGGAGGAGAAGTACTTCATCTATTATGGAGCTGCTGACAAAGTGATCTGTGGGGCCACCGCTGAGAAAAGAGAATTATTAAATTTATTTTGATCCTTGGAGGTGAGGGAGATGAAGATTGCCATGATGAGTCGGTGGAATATCCCCTGCGGGGTCTCCATGCATGCCGAGCTCGTAGGAAGGGCTTGGGTAGCGATGGGACATGAGCTTGAGGTATTGGCCCCTTGGGAATGGGAGGATTATAAAACCGATGTGGATGAACCTTTCGTCAAACGATGTTATCGCCTTCCTAAACCCGAAAGGAAAGAGGGCTACTTCTTTGATGAGAAGCCTTTTAGGGATCTAAACTGTGATATTTTCGTCGTTCAGAATCTGGAGATTCTTCCTATGGAGGATCTTTATAAAGTGTACCCTTCCATTCGAGAGAAGGCGAAAACGGTCTTTGTCGTCCATGAAGGAAAACCTCCTAAGGCTCCGATCTTTTATCAATTTGAATGGGATGGGGTCGTCTGCTTTGATGAGAGGTATAAACGATTTTTAGAAAAGATCTATCCCGAAGAGAAAATCTTCATCATCCCTTATCCTTGCCATCCTCTCCAATATGGGGACAAAATGGAAGCAAGAAAGAAACTGGGGCTTCCTTTAGATAGAAAGATTCTCTTTAACTACGGGATCGGGGTCTATCGTCATCTCCATCTCCTTCCCACAATCGAAAGGATTCATCGGGAGTATCCCCTGATTCTTCTCACCCTGACTCATATTCCTGAATGGTACGATCTCTTTGAAAGTGTCCGACATCGATATCCTTTTATTGAATTAAGAAAAGGAGATATTCCAATCTCTCAACTCTACACTTACCTTCATGCTTCCGATGCCCTATTGGTTCATAAGGATTCGGCGGAGGCGGTCGTGGTTCCCTCTACCGCCTTTCTCTGTCTGGGTTCAGGATGTCCGATCTTGGCTTATGATACCAACTTTTTTGAGACCTTTGATAAAGAGGTGATCAAGTATAGTGACCTTGGAGAGGTGTTGAGGGAAGTCTTTGAGGGGAGCGAAAGGGTAAAGGAGACCCTCCGTAGGGCGGAGGAGTTTGTTAACCATCATTCTTCCTACGTGATTGGAGAAAGATTTATCTCCCTTTTTCGCTCTCTTCTGTCATCCAGGGAGGAGGTTTCGTCCTCTTTTTCCCAACCCTCTTCCACATTCGCAAAAAAAATGGTATGGATAAAAAATAATTTTATCCAAGAAAGAAAGGATTCCTGGGAAGGAGGAAGACAAGGGATTGGATAGAGAAAAAAAGGGGAGAGACTCCGAGGAGAGACCATGGGGTGGGTTCATCGTTCTTGAAGAAGAACCCACCCATAAGGTCAAAAGAATCTGGGTTCAGCCGGGACATCGATTGAGTTATCAGAAGCATCGTTTAAGAAGCGAACACTGGGTGGTGGTCAAGGGAGAGGCCAAGGTGGTTTTGGATGGAAAGGAGATCCCCTTGAAAGAAGGGGATTCGGTGGATATTCCAAAGGGTGCAGCCCATCGAATCGAAAATATCGGAAAGGAGACCCTCACCTTTATCGAGATTCAGAGAGGAGAGAATTTTTCCGAAGAGGATGTAATTCGACTCGAAGATGACTATGGACGGGTCCCTCCACAGTCAGAAGGATCATTATCGGATAGGTCTTAATTACTGGCCCATTGATACAGGGATTTACTGGTGGCGGTCTTTTGATCAAGGTTCTGTCGAGGAGGATTTTTCAAGGATCCGAGAGGCAGGGGTTGAGACTCTTCGAATCTTCCTCCTTTGGGAGGATTTTCAGCCCGAGCCCCGGAAGGTCTCTATCCAGTCCATCGATCGTCTGGTCACGGTGATCGAAATGGGATATGAAAAAGGGCTTCGATTTGTAGTGACTTTCTTTACCGGACATATGAGTGGGGTCAACTTTCTTCCTCCCTGGATGATAGAACCCGACAACGGAGAGTTTCGTTTTTCTATTTTTTCTGAAGGGAGGAAAAGAAAGGGAAAGGTTTTGAATTTTTATTCAGATCGAGAGATCCAGAAGGCCCAAAAGTTACTCCTTAGAGAAGTCTCGGAGGCTCTAAAGGGACATCCTGCTCTCTGGGCATGGGATCTTGGGAATGAACCCTCTAACCTTGTTCTTCCCAATTCTAAAGAAGAGGCAGAACGGTGGCTCGAAGAGATGGTTTCGGAACTTAAAAAGAGAGGTGAGTCGATTTTGGTAACTTTAGGACTCCACCAGGAAGATTTAGAGGAAGATCGAAGAATGGGGCCTAAAGAGGTGGCCCATTGGTGTGACTTTTTATCCATTCATGCCTATTCTATTTACGCTCCATGGACGAGTGACAAAATGGATGAATCCGTCATCCCTTTTCTTGGACTTTTAACCTGGTGGCTGGGTTCCAAAGAGGTGTTAATTGAGGAGGTAGGGATTCCTTCTTCAAATACTTTTAAAGGAGAGATGATCGTTTCAGAAGAAGAGGCTTACTCCTACTATGAAAGGCTTCTTCACTCTCTCAGTCGTTATCCTTTTATGGGAGTTTTTTTCTGGTGCTATGGAGATTATTCAAGGGCCTTATGGGAAAGGCCCCCTCTGGATGGAGCGATCCACGAACGCTGTTTCGGAGTATTTCGAGAGGATCGTTCTCCGAAACCTTTTCTTCCTCTCCTTTCCCTTCTTCAGGAAAAGAAACGGGGGGAGGAGATGAGACTGGATTGGATAGGGATTGAACCCGATGAGTACTTTCTCAACCCTAAGGAGCATCTTTCTAAGCTCTTTTGGAGATTTAAAGAGCAGGAAGACTAAGAAGGGAGGTCCGTGGAGATGGTTTTGGTCATCATGGCAGGGGGTTCAGGAACGCGATTCTGGCCGGCCAGCAGGGAGGCCTGCCCGAAACAGTTTTTACCCATCTACGGATCCCATCCTCTTATCTACGAGACCTATCGTCGAGTAGCCTCTTTGGTCGAGGATGAGAGGATCTTTTTAGTGATCAACCGGAAACATCGACCCTTGGTGGACCAGATCTTCCATTCTCATCCGGTGCGGGTGATAGAGGAACCCGAAGGGAGGAATACGGCTCCCTGTGTAGGATTGGCCTCCCTGTGGGTAAAGAGGGTGTTCGGGGATGAACCTGTGGCCTTTCTCCCGGCCGACCACTATGTGGGTCGAGAAGAACTTTTTCAGAAGGCCATCGCTGCAGGACTTTCTTTTGCCGAAGAAGGGGGAATCGTCCTCCTCGGGTCAGTTCCTACCTATCCTGAAACCGGATATGGATATATTGAGAGGGGGGAAAGAGTCTCTTCCTCTCAGGAGTTTTCCATCTATAGGGTGAGACGATTTGTTGAAAAACCCGATTCGGAGAAGGCAAAATTATATCTGAGCCGTCAAGATTTCTTTTGGAATATGGGAATCTTTATCTTTAAACCGAGTCTCATCCTTTCAGAGATCGAGCGTCATTTACCCCAATTGGGTCAAGGACTGTCGAGGATTGAAGAATCTATGGGGTCTGACCGATATCCCCATATCCTTGAAGAGGTGTATCGCTCTCTTACTCCCATTTCGATTGATTACGGGGTGATGGAGAAGACGTCTCAAAAGACCTACCTTATTCCTGGAGAGTACGGCTGGAGCGATGTAGGAAGCTGGAATTCCCTTTTTCAGATAAAAGAGAAAGAGAGGGATTCGAGGGGGAACCTCGTTCAGGGGAAGGCTATCCTCCTGGATACAGAGGATTCCCTCATTTACTCCAAAAATGGGCGGTTGATCGGAGTACTCGGATTAAAGAATGCACTGATTGTGGATACCGAGGATGTCCTATTGATCTCGAATCTTGATCGATCACAGGAATTAAGACAGTTTCCAGAACTATTGAGCAAGAGGGGATGGACTCAATGGATTTAGAGGAGAGACGTCTCCTATCTCAAGGGGATTCGCTTCAGATTCAGAAAGCCCTTTCTACCATCCTTTCCCTCCAAGGGAAGGAGAGAATGGAGGCTATCCTTTCTTTGGACAATGCCCGAGAGGTCTTTCGGTCCATGCCTGAAGAGGAGGCCTACCTCACGATAAAAGAGATCGGGGAGTATGATAGTCTACCCCTTCTTTCTCTCATGTCGAGCGAACAATGCCAGTATCTTCTGGATCTTGAACTGTGGAAAGGATATGAATTTCAACCCGAAAGGGTGGAGCACTGGCTCCCCCTACTTCTGGCTTGTGAGGAGGAGGCCCTTGAGGACTGGTTAAAGAAGATCGATCTGGATACACTTCTTCTCCTTCTAAAGAAACACATCCGGGTTCATCTGAAAGAGAGGGAGGATCTCTCCTGCCAGGAAGAACATCCTCCCTTCTTCACTCTGGATGGGACCTATTATGTGGAAGTATTAAAGCCTTCTCTTCAGGACTCTATTGAGAGACTTTTGAGGCTTCTGGCGGCTCAAGACCTTTCTTTTTATTGGAGACTCTTAGAGCAGGTTCAAACGGAGATTGAGGCCGAGCTCGAAGAGAGAACCCTTCACTTCAGAGAGGCGAGACTCGAAGATCGAGGGTTTCCAAGGATGGAGGAAGCCCTTTCTCTCTATCAATATCTAAATCCCAAGAGGCTCAGACTGATGTTGGAACAGAAGGAGATCCATTTGCCTGGCCTTCCGGCCGATCGGCCTGCCCCTTCTTTTCCAATGATTCTTCAAGATCAAAAGCTCTTTTTCTCTTTATGTTTGAGAGAGGTTGAAGGAGGTCCATTAGTGGATCGGCTGAAGATGGAGCTCGCCTATATGGCGAACCAGGTGATGGTGGCCGATCAACCTCAGAGGATTGACTTTTCCTCTCTCCAGGATAGTTTGAGAAAAGTAGGAGGATATCTCAGCGTGGGGTTAGAGTGGCTCACCGGGGGGGAGATGCAGGAGGCCAAGAGCTTTATCGAACAGGTTCCATTAAAATTTATCTTTCAGGTGGGTTATGGGGCCTCTCTTGAACTCAAATGGAAGGCAGAAAGGATATGGAGGAAGGGGTGGTTTTCAAAGCACAAGATTCCTCTCTCTTTTTTGGATTCCCCTTGGGAAGAGAGAATGGAAGGTTTGGTGAGAAATAAGAGGCCTCTTTTCTATGATGAAGAGAAGGCCGTGTTTCGTGAATTTCGTTCCTATTCAGAGATTCGTCTCCTTCAGAAGGATTTGGATCAGATTGAACTCTTAGAGAGAATCTTACAATCCTTTACGAATTTTTGTTACGTGGTGGGATGGACCTGGCGAGAATTTCTTCTCGATATGTTTCTTCGGGAGGCGATGCCATCGAGAATTGACGGTCCAATGGATTCTCCTGAGGAGCGGATTTCCTTTTTAAAAGGACTTTATTCAGAGGAGGAGTTAAAAGGAGCTTTAACGAGTTGGTTGCAATCCAAGGGAGATCTCTTCCCTCAGAGGGAGAGCTCTCTTCTTGAAGAGCTCGTGTCTCTTCTTCTAAGGGAGAGTCAAAGAAGAAAAGAGAACTCCAGTCTTATAGGAGAGGGTGAATAAATTACTTTCTAAATCTGAGTAGGTCACGGTCAACAGAAAAGGAAAGGAGGGAGTCCACATGGAAGAGAAAAGATTCGATTTACCACCTGCGGCCAAATGGCATACTTCGGTAAGCACATTGAAATGCGATCATATCGATGAGTATGTCTCCATTATGGTCAAAAATGACTGGAGCTCCACCTGTACCTGGTATAGGCAGTATAAGGAGGTTCTTTCGGGGGACAAAGGGAGAGCAAAGCCGGATAAAAAGATAAGAAAAAAGATCCCCCTCTGTCAAGGCCCCCTATGCTCCTATGTTGTAGGGTACAGGGATCAACTCATTAAAGAAGAACAAGAAGCAAAATCCTAAACAGTTGTAACTCCTTTTTTCCCTATTCCAACCCGTTTCGAATACCCATCTGAATAAGGATGGGTAGATAGCTTTCTATTTCCAACCGCTCCCAATTCTGAATTTGGGTTTCCAACCCTTACTGTCTTGAAAGGAGGATTAAGGCCATGATGATCAAACTGATCTTAATCTTCTTTGCAGGATTGATGATAGATCTTTTATGCACCCAGTACACAAGAAGTGTCGCAGAGCGAAAGTTATGGGCAGCCACTCTGCTCAGTGGCCTCATTACGGTTACAAATTTTGTGTTATTGAGCATCCTCCTTCGGGGGAGTGTGGAGGAGGGAGTGCTGAATATTTTAGCCTACGCCGGAGGAAATACCGTTGGGACCTATATCGCACTGAAAAAAGTTTAATATCCGGTAAGGGAGGATGGAGTCTCGATCGAGAATCTTTCTCCCGGTCGGATTTGGGAAAGGGGTCGCTCTCTGGGGCTCGATCTTTCCTCTTTAGGGATAGAGCCTTCGGGGAAGGCCTCCAGAATGGTCTCTTGAGAACCTCCGTCAGTGGGGAGTCCTGTCTCCAGATTGACCCTCATTAGCACAATTCCTTCTGGTACTCTAAAGGGTTCCACTGGAGTCCCCCTTAAGGCTCGCTCCATAAAGGAGATCCAGATCGGAAGGGCAGCCCTGGCTCCGGTCTCATTGCGGCCCAGGGAAGTTTTGTCGTCGAAACCAACCCAAACGGCAGCGAGAAGCGATGGAGTATATCCAATGAACCAGGCATCCGCATAGTCACTGGAGGTACCTGTTTTGCCAGCAATGGGACGACCCAGAATCTTTGCCCTCTGTCCAGTTCCATGTTGAACCACGCCTTCGAGAAGGTGGGTCATGATGAAGGCGTGTTGGGGAGAGAGGACTCGTTCTTTCTGTTTTGGGGTTCGAGGGTAGGGTTCTCCATTTTCTTCCTCATTTTCTTCTTCCCTGTTTTCTTCCTCCTCGAACGAAATATTTTCTTCGAGAACCTCTCCTTTCATCGTGACAATTTTCTTGATGTAGATGGGTTTAATCTTTTCTCCTCCGTTGGCAAAGATGCTGAAAGCGGTAGCGAGTTCCAGCATTGAGACTCCTGAGGTTCCTAAAGCGATGGAGAGATTCCTTTGAATAGGGGATTCAATCCCCATCCTTTTTATAAATTTCAGGGCATGGTCGATCCCAATCTCTTCGAGAATTTTAACGGTGACGACATTTCGGGAATGGGCGAGGGCATTGCGGAAGGTGATAGGGCCTAAAAAGTTTTTATCATAATTTTTGGGTGCCCAATAGGATCCCCCATCATGATCCGGGTATTCTACGGGGGAATCCATGATGATCGTGGAAGGGGTATACCCTTTCTCCAAGGCTGCTGCATAGATAAGGGGTTTGAAGGCCGAGCCGGGTTGACGACGGGAATAGATGGCGCGATTAAACTGGCTTTCGGAAAAGTCTCGTCCCCCTACCATGGCTTTGATATATCCTGTTTTCGGATCCAGGCAGAGCAAAGCTCCTTGAACAAGAGGTTTCTGTTCGAGAGAGAGAATCAAGAAGGACTCCTTTTTAGAGACTTCTTTGATCCGGACTTGAACGATATCTCCAGGTTGGAGAAGATCTCCCGGCCCCTTTATTTTCGAGGGTCTAAAATGAGGGGAGGGTTTTATATGGAGAGCCCAACTCATCTCGGAGTACGGGAGAATTCCCTTTCGATCTTCCACCCAGACCGTATAATATTTTTTTGAATCATCCTTTGAAAGGATGACTCCCTCAAAGATTTCATTCAATGGAAGAAGGGAGAGCCCCGTTCTTTTTCTCCTCAAAAGTTCTTTCAGCTCTTGTTCAGAGAGTCTTTCCATCGGTCCTCGAAACCCCTGTCTCTTATCCAGTTCTCTTAATCCCGTTTCAATGGCTTGTTGGGCCGCCTTCTGGAGGTTCAGATCAAGGGTGGTGTAGATCCTCAGTCCTTCTCTATAGAGCTTTTCCTTTCCGTATTTTTTTTCAACCTGCTGGCGGATGAATTCGGTAAAATAGGGAGCTTTACTGAAGAAGATACTTTCCTTGGATTGAATTCGGAGAGGTGCCCGAAGAGCGGCTTCCTTTTGACTTGGAGTAATATAGTTGAGTTCAGCCATCCTTCCCAAGACATAAGCTTGACGTTCCTTGGCCCGATGGAAATGGTGGACAGGAGAGTAACGACTGGGCGCCTTGACCAACCCGGCTAACATGGCCATCTCAGGGAGGGTCAATTGTTGAACTTTCTTGTTAAAATAACTCTCTGAGGCAGCCTCAATCCCGTAAGCCCCATTCCCGAGATAGATATTATTCAGATAGAGATGGAGAATCTCTTCTTTGGTCAAAGTCCGCTCGAGACCGAAGGCGTAAGCCATTTCCTTTAACTTTCTAAGAAGGCTTTTTTGAGGAGTAAGGAAGAAGGTTTTAGCCACCTGTTGGGTAATGGTACTTCCATCCTGGACAATCTTTCCTGCCATCAAATTTTTGAGAAGAGCTCGAAGGATGCCTTTTATATCGATTCCACGATGGTAAAAGAATTCTGAGTCTTCGGCAGCCAGAAAGGCCTTGATCAGCAGGGGTGGGATCTGCTCATAGGGAATCGGGATTCGATTGTTTAATAAAAATTTGCCAATGATCTCATCCTCTTCTGAATAGACAATGGAATAGGCATGGGGTTGAGATTCTTTTAGAGAGGTGAAATCAGGGAGATGGGATGAAAAATAGACAAAGAGAGTCAATCCAAATCCAAGAAGGACCACTAAAATAAGGAGAGGAACCCATACAATATAGGGAACGATCTTCTTTTGACCCCTTTTCTTCTTACTCTTTTTGTCCTTCCTTTTCATGGGAGATGGAAAGAGGAATAAAAGAGGGAAAACCCTTTAACAGGGTTTTCCCTCTTTTGAGGAGAACGAGCCATCCTTTTACTTCTTTTTCTTTTTGGCCAGCTGGGCTTTTAATTCTTCGACCTGTTTCTTTAAGGCCTCATTTTCAGCGGTCAATTGAGAGAGGGTTGCCTCCTTTTCGGCCATCTTTTGAAGTTCCTCTTTTAATTTTTGAATCTCAAGGCTTAACTTATTATTGTCCGACTTGAGAGCGGCATTTTCTGCTTTCAGTTTCTCGTTTTCTGCTTTAATATCTGCTCCACAACCTACCATGGAAACCAAAAGCACTCCGATCAAAAGAAAGGATAGAAAAACCGAAATCCGCTTTTTCATCTCGCCCTCCTTTAAAAAATTTATTTTTTTAAAATTATATCTTACCTTCGTCCGAAAAATCAACACTAAGATCTTATCTCAAGTACTCCCTCACTGAAGGGTGGAGATAGATTGAAGACCGACAGGAGTATTTCCAAAACCCATAGAACGCTTCCACTTCCCCTCTCGGGCTTATTCCCCAACTGAGTGAAGGATTACCTCCCATTGGGATTTTTGTTTGACTTCGAAAGTGAATTCTTGTATAAATATTGGAAAGTTTCTTTTACCATTTTTCAGCCGTTTCGAATCGCTCCAAAAAAATGAAAGTCCATCTGTGTGAGAGGAGGAGTGAATCATGGAAAAAAGAAGCTTTTTTGGGTTCATCCTCATCTTTCTATTTTTCACCTTATCTTCTTTCGGTTTGGTTTGGGCTCAGGAACGTTATGTCGTAAAACCAGGGGATTCTCTTTATCATATTTCAAACCGTTTCGGTGTTTCCATGGAAGCCATAAAAGAGGCCAATGGACTAAAAGGTCCACTCATCAAACCTAAACAGGTGCTCCTCATTCCTACTTCGAGGGTTGAATATTTGAGAGGCCTTTCTGAAGAGACTCTCTCCTATACGGTCAAACCAGGGGATAGTCTCTATCAAATTTCTAAAAGTACGGGTTGTTCGATCGATGAGATTAAACGCCTCAATCACCTCCAGTCAGTGCACTTAAAGATAGGGCAGACTCTTCTCTTACCGAAACGAGTCATTCCCATGGAAGAAGAGATGGAAGAATGGGGAGATGGAGGGGAGGTTCATGAATCCATCGAGCCAAACGAGAGGGTAATCGAATCCAATGGGAGATGGAACGGTCCTGAAGAGAGGAATCTTTTTATTCGAGTCGTTAAGAGTTTTTTAGGTATCCCTTATCGATTAGGAGGCTCAACGATTCGAGGGATCGACTGTTCTGCATTTGTCAAGAAGATTTACGAGATCTTTAATATCTCCTTACCTCGGACGGCCAAAGAACAGCTTCGTATAGGGAAAAAGGTGGAGCGCGAGGAGCTGGCCGAAGGGGATTTGGTTTTCTTTAAAACACGGAGACCCCATGCTCCCCACGTAGGAATCTATATTGGAAATAATGAGTTTATCCATGCCTCTTCTCGAGGGAAAGAGGTGCGAATCGACCGACTGGACACTCCATATTTTCATACCCGATTCCTCAGAGGAGTAAGAATCAAAGAGATGGAAGGAGACAGTTAACACAATGATCATTTCTATTAATCCTAAGAATCCGCAGCCCAGATTGATCCGGAAGGTGGTAGAGGTCCTCGAAAAAGGGGGTCTTATCGGTTACCCTACCGATACGATCTATGGAATAGGGTGTGATCTCTTTCAGCCTGAAGCCATTCGACGGATTCATCATCTGAAAAAGATAGAGTCGAAAAAACCCTTGAGTTTCATCTGTGCGAATCTAAAGGATATCAGCCTCTATGCCTATGTCTCCGATTATGCCTATAAGATCATGAAGCGCCTTCTTCCCGGGCCCTATACTTTTATTTTGAAGGCTACGAAATTGGTCCCGAAGATTGCGATGACAAAACAGAAGACCGTTGGAATTCGTATCCCTGACAATAAGATTTGCCTCTCTTTGGTTCAAGCCTTAGGCCATCCAATCATCAGTACCAGCGTGTATAAGCCGGATGAGACTCTCTATAACGACCCTCGAGAGATTGAGGAACGGTTTGGAAAACAACTCGATCTGGTGATTGATGGAGGGATCATTCTTCCGGAGCATTCCAGCATCATAGACCTCACCGATGAAGTCCCAAAGGTCATTCGAAAAGGGAAGGGAGATGTAAGTCTCTTCCTCTAATCGAACTTTAAAAAAGGAGGAGAGGGATGGGACGAAAAAGTCTGCCTCCCACGACGATGCTCTTTCCAACGCCTGTCGTTTTGGTCACCAGTATCGATGAGAAAGGAAAGCCCAATGTCATCACGCTCGCTTGGACAGGGGTGGTGAATTCCGACCCTCCAATGGTTGGAATCTCTATTCGACCCGAACGATACTCTCATGGAAATATTCAGAGGATTAAAGAATTTGTGATCAACCTTCCCTCCGAAGAACTGCTCAGAAAGGTGGATGCCTGTGGGATCCTTTCGGGAAGAGAGGTAGATAAATTTTCACAGGTGGGGCTAAAAGCCATCCCTTCAGAAAAGGTGAAACCTCCTTTGATTGATGAATGCCTGGTTCAGATGGAGTGCGAAGTCAAGCAGGTCATCCCTCTGGGTAGTCATGACCTTTTCTTGGGTCAAATTGTAGCCCTCCATGTCAAAGAGGAGATCCTAAAAGAAAAGGGAAGGATTGATATCCTTAAAGCCTTACCGATTGTCTATTGTCCTGGGGCTCATGAATACTGGAGCCTTGGACGCTCTCTCGGGCATTATGGTTTCACCAAAGGGAAACCATGATTGTCGATTGCCACACTCATATCTTTCCAGAAAGAATCAGAGAGGATCGAATGTCTTTCTGCAGCAAGGATCGTGGATTTTCATGGATCTATCAGGCATCCAACTCGAAAATGGCCGGTGTCGAGGATTTGATTGAATCGATGGACCGTTCGGGCGTGGACCAATCGGTCGTCTGCGGATTTTCGTGGTCTGACCCGACCCTCCTCTCCCTTCATAACGAATACTTAATGGAATCAGCGATTCGCTATCCCGATCGGATCATCGTTTTTATCGGGCTTTCTTTCTCAGACCCTGAATGGTCATGGAGAGAGCTGGAAAAGAGAGTGAAGGAAGGGGCAAAAGGGGTGGGAGAGATTGCTTTTTATGACCGTCCATTCACTCTGGAAGAGATCGGGAGAATGAAACCCCTTCTCAAAAAGATGGAAGGGGAAAGAATTCCTATAATGCTTCATACCAATGAACTTATTGGTCACCCCTATCCGGGGAAAGGAAAGACGCCTCTTGAACGTTTTTATGAATTCGTCCTTTCCTTTCCAGGGCTTCCCGTTCTATTTGCACATTGGGGAGGAGGACTGCCCTTCTATGAACTTATGCCCGAAGTGTCCAAGGCCTTTCGTCACGTCTATTATGATACAGCTGCCTCTCCCTATCTTTATTCCAATAAGATCTATAAAGTGGTAAGGGATATGGTAGGGGTGGAGAAGATCCTTTTCGGTTCAGACTATCCTTTAATTTCTCCTGATAGATATTTTAAGGAATTGGAAGGTTCCGGTCTTTCTGAGACAGATCGGGAGAAGATTCTCGGGGAAAACTTTTTGTCCTTTATGGGATGGGGGAAGAAGTTCGCATCAAAGTAGATCTTCCTTCCGCAAGAAGAGTTCCATCCTTTGCCTTCAGGGTCGCTTTAGCCCGTAGCCATCTTTTTCTGATTTCGACGATTTCCCCATAGACCTCGAGGGGCTCAAGGATAGGGGCAGGTTTTTTGAATTTGATCTCGAGGGAGGCCGTGACCGCATCATAGCCTAACTCATAAGAGAGTTTGGCCATGGCCTCGTCTAATAAGGTAGCAATGATTCCTCCATGAACCAATCCATCCCAACCCTGGAATGAAGGAGGGGAGATGAAAGTGGTCTTCAGAGTCTTTCGCTGCGGGTCAATCTCAAAATGAAGTTTCAGTCCATCAGGGTTATTCTTGCCACATACAAAGCAGTTTCCATTCGATTCGAATCTCATCGATTTCCCCTCCACTTTTATCTTAAATAATATTCCCACCTGAAGCAAGATCCAGAAAACTTCATAATCCCTCACTCAGTTGAGGAATAAGCCCGAGAGGGGTATTGAGTGTTCTATGGGTTTTGGAAATACTCCTGTCGAGCTTCAATTTTTTTTCACCCTTCGGTGAGGGATTACAAAACTTCAAACCTTTTAGAGAAAGGAGAGGGAACCCATCTCCCATTGCCGAAATGGATTACGAGTTGACTTATTCTTATGAGGTATCATATAGTTTTTTAGGAGGGATGGTCAACGGATGGAAAGGAATGGACGTTACCTGGAGGTGGCTGTGGAGGCAGCCAGAGAAGCCGGAAGGATTCAGAAACGTTATTTTGGTTCCTCTCACAAAGTCGAATATAAAGGGGAGATTAACCCGGTGACAGAAGTCGATCGTCTTTGTGAGCGGGCTATTTCAGAAATCCTTCTTCATGCCTTTCCAGACCATGATCTTCTCACCGAAGAGAGTCCCTTCAAAAAGAAGGGGTCTCCTTATCGATGGATCGTTGACCCTATGGATGGGACGACCAACTACCTTCATGGATACCCCTGCTTCTGTGTTTCCATTGCCCTGGAGATAGAAAAAGAGGTGATTCTGGGAGTCGTCTATAATCCCATCCTCGATGAACTCTTTATCTCAGAGAAAGGGAAGGGGGCCTATTTCAACGGAAAAAAAATTTTTGTTTCTCAACAAAAGGATCTCTCTCTCAGCTTCCTATCGACAGGATTTCCTTACGATGTCCATGAGCATGCAGATTTTTACCTGAAGTACTTCCGTGAGTTTATCATCAGGAGTTTTGCGATTCGGAGGCCGGGATCAGCGGCCCTCGATCTATCCTACCTTGCTGCGGGTCGATTCGATGGCTTCTGGGAATTGAAGCTTCAACCCTGGGACGTGGCTGCAGGCGTGCTTATGGTCATTGAGGCAGGAGGAAGGGTAACCGATTTCGAAGGTCATCCCTTCAATATCTATTCCAAAGAGATCCTTGCCTCAAATGGATGGATTCACTCTCAGATGCTTCAAACGATCGAAGAGGCAGAGAGGGATGTTACAAGAACACTCAGAAAGGAACTCCTTTGAAGAAACAGGATAGCCTTTTTGATTCGAAAGCCCGAGGAGCATTTGAACGAAAAGCCCCCCTGGCAGATCGGATGAGACCAAGGAATCTGGGTGAGTTTATTGGCCAGGATCACCTTTTGGGTCCAGGGAAGATCCTTCGTCAAGCCATTGAATCCGATCAGATCCCCTCGATGATCCTCTGGGGTCCGCCGGGCTCTGGAAAGACCACCCTGGCCATGATCATTGCCCAAACGACAGGGGCAAACTTTGTCTCCTTTAGCGCTGTACTTTCAGGGGTAAAAGAGATCAAAGAGGTTCTCCAGGAAGCCAAGGAGGAATGGAGATATCGGGGTCGAAGAACCATTCTCTTTGTGGATGAAATTCACCGTTTCAATAAAGCCCAACAGGATGCCTTCCTTCCTTACGTGGAAAAGGGAACCATCATCCTTATCGGTGCTACAACTGAAAATCCTTCTTTCGAGGTCATTTCTCCCCTTCTATCTCGGACCAAAGTCTTCACCCTTCGACCCTTAGAAGAGGAGGAGATAGAAGAAATTTTAAAACGAGCCCTCCAAGATTCAGAGAGGGGATTGGGAAGAGTCGAAGTGGAGATAGAGCCAGAAGTTCTGAAGGGAATCACAAGGTTAGCCAATGGAGATGCAAGGATAGCCCTGAACACCCTGGAAATGGTGGTCCTTACCAAATCCCCGGATCCCACCGGATTGAGGAGGATTCAGAAGAGAGATCTGGAAGAGGTTCTTGAGCGAAAGAGCCTTCTCTATGACAAATCCGGAGAAGAACATTACAATCTTATTTCTGCCTTCCATAAGAGTCTTAGGGGGAGTGATCCCGATGGAGCCCTCTACTGGCTTGGAAGGATGCTTGAGGCAGGGGAAGATCCTCTCTATATTGCTCGAAGGATGATTCGGTTTGCCTCTGAAGATATTGGGAATGCAGACCCACAAGCCCTCCAGGTGGCTGTCTCAGCCATGGAGGCCTTCCATTTTGTCGGGCTTCCGGAAGGGGATCTTGCCCTGGCACAGGCTGCAATCTATCTTGCAACGGCACCCAAATCCAATGCCGTTTATTTGGCCTATCAGGAAGTGAAACGGGATATCCGAGAGCTTGAGAACCTTCCGGTTCCCCTTCATCTCCGAAACCCGGTCACTCCTTTAATGGAAGAGTTGGGATACGGGAAGGATTATAAGTATCCCCATGACTATCCGGATCACTTCGTAGAAGAGGAATATCTTCCAGAGAACCTGAAAGGAAGGATCTATTATCATCCCACGGATCAGGGATTTGAGAAAGAGATTAAAAAGAGATTGGAAGGGTGGAGAAAAAGAAAGGCAGATAGAAATCGATAGGATTATCTCTTCTGTTTTACCCCCTCTCCTGTCATGGGAACAAAGATGACCGGAATGACGTCCTTCGTTTCGAATTGACCTTGCCGTTTGGTAATCTTTTTTAACTCCTGTGAGTATGTCCCAACGGGAATGACAAGCCTTCCTCCTTCCTTGAGTTGATCCAGAAGGGGTTGGGGAATATGATCGGGAGCACATGTTACAATAATGGCATCGAAGGGAGAAGCCTCAGGCCACCCCAAATACCCATCTCCAGTCTTGACATAGATGTTTTTATAACCTAACTCTGAGAGAAGTTTTTTAGCCGAATTGGCCAGAGTTTCAATAATCTCAATGGTGTAGACTTCCTTGGCCAGTTCGGCCAAAATGGCTGCCTGATAACCTGAGCCTGTTCCAACCTCCAATACCTTTTCTTCTCCTTTTAGCTCCAGAAGTTCGGTCATTAGAGCCACAATATAGGGTTGAGAGATAGTTTGTCCTTCACCGATAGGAAGAGGTTGATCATTATAGGCAGAAGATCGATACTCTTTAGGGACGAAAAGATGACGTTCCACCTTTAGCATGGCTGATAGGACTCGAGGGTCTTTCACCCCCCTGGCCTTGATTTGAGTCTCCACCATCTGTTCTCGCATGGCTTTAAAATCCCCTCTCTCACTCCTCTCAAGGCCCTTATTCCCATTTCCACAGGTGGTGAGAAGGGGAAAAAGGGCAATCAAAATTAAGAAAAATAGAAAGCTCCACCCTTTTTTCATAATCAAAAGGTATCACAGTTGGTAAAAACTTGTCAATCCTTGACAATTCTTCTCTGGATCTGATACCTTAAAAATAAGGGTCCAAAATGAAAGGCAGAGGGATCAAATTCCTGAGTCTCTTTCTTCTCTCCTTAATCACCTTTTCGGTCTCTTTTATTGAAGGTCAAGATCAAAGGCACATCTCTTCTTCTAAGGTCACTCTGATCGGAAGAGACTCAACCCAATGGGTTGCCAAACGGGAGATTCCTCTGCCAGAGCTCTTGGCACCAGGAATCAAGGAGGAACCTGTCATCCATGTGTTTGACCCAAGAGAAGAATCCATTGGACCGATGAGAAAGATGAGCCCCTCCATCACCCAACCCGGTTGTGCTTATAGGAGCGGACTCACTCGGAGTGCCGTCGTAGCAGCAGGAGAAGATAAAGGGTATTACGAGAGAGGAAAATATTTCTATCTTGAGAGACAGTACGAAAATGCCATTCAAAGTTTCACGAAATTGATTAAGGAGTATCCCGATAGTCCTTTGAGGGGCTTTGCTCTCTATTGGATGGGAGAGGCCAAATGGAATCAAGGAAAGGTGGAGGAGGCCTTCGCCCTCTTTCGGGAAGTGGTGGAGCATTATCCTCACCATGAGTATTTTGGTTATGCCCTCTATTCCTGTGGATGGATCCAATTGGTAAGGGGGGATTATAAAGAAGGATACCGATATTTCAGTCAAGGAAAGACGGTGTCAAAGGAATCCCCAATCTTTCAATCCCTTCTTTTCTGGTCTGGATTTTGTCTCCATGCCCTTGGCCGATATCCTGAATCGATTCAAGAATTAAAATTTCTCCTCAAGGAGATCCCAGAAGGGATTTGGGGACCGGAGGCAGAGTATCTAATAGGGGTCAACTATTTTCGGTTAAATCAATACAAGGAGGCAGCTCAACTCTTTCGAGATTTTCGGAAGCGATTTCCTAAACATTCACTTGCCGAGAGTGCTCGGTATGCCTTGGGGTGGAGCGAGCTGTCTCTGGGAAATTTTGCGGAGGGGAGAAGGGTCTTTGAGGAGATTCTATATGAGTTTCCTGCAAGCAGATTCTCAGATGCCATTTACTGGGGGATATTAAAGAGTTATTTGGGAGAGGGGGAGGTAGAGAAGGCAAGCCAATATTACTTTCGGTTTCTCTCCCTGTTCCTTCCTTCCCCGTGGAAAGAGCAATGCCTTTTTGAGATCGGGCAGTACCATTTCGAAAAAAAGAACTATCCGAATGCGGTTTCGGTTTTTCGTCAGCTTCTAAAAACCTTTCCTGAAAGCGATCTTCAAGAATGGGCCTTCTTTATGATAGGGGAATCTTTCTTTAATCAGAAAGAATACCGTCATGCGATCGAGGCCTATCGGGAAGTCCTCTGGGGGAGGAAGAGGTCGTCTTTGGAAGAACAGATCCTTTTGAGGTTGGGCTACGCCCACTTCTTCTTGAAAGAATACGAAGAGGCGATTCACTATTGGGGTAGGTGGCTAAAAGAATTTTCAGAGAGTCCCGGGAGAAAAGAGATCCTTTATTGGATGTCGGAGAGCTACCTGGCCAAGGGGGATTATCCAAAAGCCCTGGAGTATCTCGATCTCCTCAAGACGGATCCGAACCTCTATGTGAAGGGATTGAATGCCCTTGGATGGTATCATTTTCAGAGAAATGAATGGAATGAGGCGAACCATTATTTCCTCAAAATCCTCTCCGAATTTCCTCAATCCCAGCCTCCTCCTTCTCTTCATCTGATGATCGCAAAATCTTTTTTGAATCAGAATCATTTCCATCAGGCGAAAAACTATTTAAATCGCTTAATTGAATCTTCTGAAACAGATAAGGAGAGGGAAGAGGCCTTCTACCTTTTAGGAAGGATTAGCTATAAAGAAGAGCGGTTTGATGAAGCCATCCACTATTTTGAAAAGGTAAAAGAAGATTATCCGAGAGGAACTTATAGTGCCGAATCTCAATACTGGATGGGATGGGCTTTTTTTCGAAAGAAGGAATTCTTTCGAGCCATTGAGGTCTTCCAGAACCTCGTCCTTCAATTTCCTGAAACCCCCTTTGTCGCATCATCCCATCTCAAAATAGGAGATGGATATTACAATCTCAAAGAATATGGGAAGGCAAGGGAGGCCTACCTTCAGGTCACAAGGAAGTATCCAAAATCCAAAGAGGCCCCCGAAGCAGAGTTCGGTATCCTCCTCACCTTTTTTCAGGAGAAGCAGTACGAAGCCTTTGTCGGAAAAGCAAATCAATTTATTCACCATTATCCCAATCACCCATTGGCCCCTGAGGTCTTGATCCAATTGGCCAACTTTTATGGAGATTCCCAATCGATCGATAAGGCGATCAAAACCTACAAGGAGGTCATTCAGCGCTACCCGAAGGATGAGCGGGCAGGAGAGGCTCAATTTCGAATGGGCCTTCTTTTGAAGGAGAAGAAGAGATGGAATGAAGCCCTTGAGGAATTAGAGAAGTTTGTTAAATCCTATTTTAGGCATCCCTTCCATCAGGAAGGGCATTTGGAATTGGCCGAACTCTATCTCCACCTCAAAAATTATCCAAAGGCATTAGAACAGTTGAGTGAGGTGAAAAAAAACCTTTCTCATTCTCTTTTAGCCAAAAGGGTCTATTTGGGATTAGGAGAGGCTTATCAATCCTTAGGGAAGACCGAAGAGGCGACAAAGATTTTGAAAGAATATCTCGGGAGATTTCAACAGGATGAAGGGAAATGGGAAGCCTATTTAAGATTGGGTGTTCTCTATATGATACAAAAGAGATGGGAAGAGGCGATTTCCTCTCTTGTCTCGGCACTTCCAAGTCCCGATGAACGAATTTCAAGCCAGGCCCAATTCAAATTAGGAGAGGTTTATCAGGCCATTGGGAATAGGGATCAGGCTGTCCACCATTTTTCAAAGATTCTATACCTTTATCCTCACCTTTCAGAAGTCACAGAGAGGGCCCTTCTTCGGTTAGGGGAAGTTTATCTCGAGGATAAAAGATTTTCAGAGGCAAAACAGGTCTATCAGAAGCTCTTAACACAGAGTAAGAAGGAAGAGAATCGACAGTTGGCAAAGAGGATGCTGGATTTGATGAGAGAGAGGGGGATCCATTGATTGGTAAAAAGGTGAAGAGGATTCGAGGACCTCTCGGTTTAATCACTCTTATCATTTTAGCCCTAACTATTGGCGCTTTATTCTTTTCCCCTAATTTTAATCTTTCGGTTCAAAAAGTTTGGAGAAATTTGGGAGAATTGGGAGAAAGGATCTTCGGAATAGGAAGGAGGGGAATTCCTGTTGAGGAAAGGAGGATAAGAGAAGAGATCATCCTCAAAAAGATGGAAGAGGCCAATGCCCAGCAGGATTGGAGGCTCTTCGCTCCAGAATATCCAAAGTTAAAAAAGACGGAAGGGGTTTCCGAGGAAGAAAGAGTGCGGAGCTTTAGAAATACCCCTGAATTTAAAGAGATTGAAAAGGAATGGGAGAGGTATGTGAAAAAGAAGGAGGAGTCGCTGCTTCCTGAAGGTCCTCTTCCCTCCACGAAAGAGGGGATCGATGAATTATTATTGAAAGATAAAGGGGAGGAGAAGATTATAGAGAGACTTCTGGCTAAGAAGGAGAAGGTTTCATCGGAGCCTCCATTAGAAGAGAACCTTCGATTGGGAATCAAAGGCCCTCTGGTTTCAAGGAAGATTCTGGTGAGACCTCCACCCCCTTCGGTGGATATAAAGTTAGAGGGTGAAGTAGAAGTGACTCTCTGGGTTCGACCAGATGGAACAGTCGATCGGGTCATCCCCTCCATCAAAATAGACTCAGAGCTGGAACGGATTGCTATTCAATATTTAAAACGGTGGCGGTTTGCTCCCCTTTCGAAAGACCAAGAGCAGGTGGAACAATGGGGGAGTATTCCGATTAAATTTAAACTCCAGTAGGATTGGCCTCGTTTCAAAGGGCATTTCAAATGAGAAAAAGGCCTTTTTTTCTTCTATTCATTCTCTGCTTCCTCTTGCTGGGGTTTTTTACCTTTTTCGGGGACAAAGGGATTCTCCATCTTCTCAAACTCAAAAAAGAGCTGGCCCGAATCAAAGAAGTCAATCTTAAAATGGAAGAGGAAAATCAGAAGCTGAGGGAGGAGATCTGGAGGTTGAAACAAGATAAACGTTATCTTGAGGAGATCGCACGAAAGGAGTTAGGAATGGTAAAAGAGGGAGAACTTCTTTATCAATTTGATTTCCAAGGATTAAAGGAGGAGCATCCCAAATGAAGTACGAAGGAATGATCTTTCGGCCTCCCAGTGAGGCCGAAAGCTTAATTCTTCAGGTTACCGTGGGTTGTTCCTATAATCGGTGTACTTTCTGTGGCGCCTACCGGGAAAAGACCTTTAGAATCAAATCGTTTGAAGAGGTTAAGGAGGATATTGATGAGGCGAGTGTCTATCGAAGGAGAATTCGAAGGGTCTTTCTGGCAGACGGGGATGCCCTGGCCGTTCCGCAGAAAGATCTCTTGAGAATTCTTGGATATATGAAATCCCGGTTTCCTTACCTCGAGAGAGTTGGAATCTATGCGAATGCGAGGGATATTTTAAATAGAGACATCGAGGAGTTAACCTCGCTTAAAGAGCTGGGGCTCGGGATAATATATATGGGTTTAGAATCAGGGAATCGAGAAGTTTTAAAAAGGGTTAAGAAAAATGCGACCATCGAGCAGATGGTCCAGGCGGCAAGGCGGGTTAAGGAATCTGGTATTCTTCTTTCTATCACTGTGATCTTAGGGCTTGGAGGCGTGGAATACAGTTTGATTCACGCGGAAGACACAGGAAAGGTTCTCTCCGAAATGGACCCGGATTATGTAGGGGCTCTCTCCCTGATGGTGGTTCCTGGAACTCCCATAGAAAGAGAGATCGAAGAGGGAAGGTTGGTCCTTCCTGATCCTTTTGGTTTGATCAGGGAGCTTGAAATCATGATTGAGCACTCGAATTTTACCAAATGTTTTTTTGCCTCCAATCATGCCTCCAACTACCTTCCTCTCCGAATTCGTCTACCCGAAGAGAAAGAAGAGGCGTTGAGAGGAATTCGGGAAGTTTTACGAAGGAGAGATCCAGCATGGCTAAGGCCTGAATTCTTGAGGGCGTTGTAGGAGGAAGAAGGATGGGGTCGGTAGAGGTAGACATCCGAGTCAGATATGCCGAGACGGATCAAATGGGAGTGGCCTATTATGCGAATTACCTCATCTGGTTTGAAGTAGGCCGAACAGAACTCTGTCGAAATAAAGGGTTTCGTTATAAGGACTTAGAAGAGTTAGGGTATCGATTAGTCGTGACGGAGGTTTACTGTAAATACAGGAATTCAGCAAGATACGATGAAATTGTGACAGTTCGAACCCATCTCAAAGAGATCAATAAGAGAAGAATCACCTTCGGTTATCAAATCCTTCGGAAGGAGGGTGAAGAATTGATTGCGGAGGGTGAGACTCGCCATATTTGTGTCGATTCGAATGGTAAGACGAAAAGCCTTCCTGAGAAGTTTCTGAATTGCCTTGCCAATTAATCCTTACCGATCGGTCTTTAGATATCTATTGAAAATTGGTTTTTGATAGAGTAATGTTTTCTTCAATGAAAGAAAAAAGAATCTTGGTATTAAGACTGAGTGCAGTTGGGGATGTGATTCGAACCCTTCCTGCCGTCCAGGCTTTGAAACAACAGCTTTCTTCTTCCATTACTTGGATCGTAGAGGAACCTTCGAAAACGTTTCTCGAAAGCCAGCCAGAGATTGACGAGGTGATTCTTTTCCCAAGGAAGAGATGGGCCAAAGGGATAAGATCGATTCGAAAGGTAAAAAGGACTATATTAGAAATGATCAGATTTATTTTGACTCTCAGAAAGAAGAAGTTTGATATCGCCCTCGATTTTCACGGGATCCTAAAAAGTGGTCTTCTTTCCTTCTTCTCAGGAGCTCCCCAAAGGGTTGGATTTGGACGAAGATGGAGTAAGGAAGGAAATTTTCTCTTTTCAAATATTAGGGTGAATCTCCCAGAAGAAAGGATCAATCGGTATCAAAGAAATTTAATTCTCTTGAAGGGGATAGGATTGAATAAAATAGATCAGTCCTACCAATTTCATATCCCTCAAGAGGATAGGGTATATGTGGATTCATTTTTTTCTCAACTTCCTAATCCTATTGGGAGGCCATTAATTGCGATCCACCCTGGTTCAAGCCCAAAGACCGTCTATAAAAGATGGATGCCTGACCGATACGGTGAATTGGCAGATCGATTAATCCGTGAGCTTAAGGCCACCATTCTTTTCACCTGGGGACCAGAGGAGTTGGAGGGGATAAAAGAAATTCGGAACAAAATGAAGGAATTATCCTTTTTGGCTCCTCGAACTGAATCACTCACCCAATTGGCAGAGATCTACCGGCGTTGTGACCTTTATATTGGGGGTGATACTGGACCCACCCATATTGCATCGTTGGTTAAAGTCCCTGTCGTTGTCATTTTTGGTCCAACGGACCCTATGATAAATGAACCTTTTGGTTTTCATAAAAAGGTGAGAAAGGATGTTGGATGTAATCCTTGTCGGAATAGATCTTGCAAAAAATTAACCTGTTTAAAAGCCATCGAAGTAGAGGATGTGTTTAACGGGGTAAAAGAGATTTTGTGGACAACCATTTGAATTTATTTACAAATTTTTATTGATTTTAATAGCTTTATAATGTATTTTTATATTCAAATTCTATGAAGGGTAAGATAGAACTCGATCGAATAAAACGCTTGTTAGTAAGAGGGGTAAATTGGGTCGGTGATACGATCCTTACCTATCCAACTCTTGAAGCATTAAGAAAAAAATTTTCAACTTCCAAAATCTCTATTCTTATCCCCGATAATCTAATAGATCTTTGGATAACCTCTCCCTACATTGATGAAATCATCCCATTTAGAAAGAAAAAGGGATTAAACTCTTTTTTTGAAGACCTAAAGGTTAGTTATTTATTGAGGAAAAAGAGATTTGATCTTGCCCTCATTCTTCCTCGGTCTTTTCATTCGGCCTTTCAGGTTTTTCTTGCAGGGATTCCCATTCGTTTGGGTTATGAAAATGGAGGAAGATCATTCTTATTAACCCATAAGATTCCTCGAACAAAGGAAATCCTATCTTCCCATCGAGTCTATTATTATAGGAAGCTTATTGAACCCTTTGGAGAGATTCCAGATTTCTCGGCAATCCATCTTCGCCTAAGGGAAGAGGATCGAGACTGGGCTAAAGAGATGTTAAAAAAATTAGGAGTATCGAAGGACAGACTCCTTATTGGTCTCAATCCAGGGGCCACTTACGGTTGGGCTAAATGCTGGTTTCCCCACCGATTCGGGGAATTAAGCAAGAGGCTCTCCTATAAATATAATGCTATTTTTCTTATCTTTGGCAAGGAAGAAGAGAGAAGAGTAGCCCACGAAATCCTTCAAATTTTAGGGAGAGAGGGGATTGACCTTACCGGGAAGACCAACCTCCTTCAATTGGCTGCTCTTCTTGAGAAATGCCGGATCCTTGTGAGTAATGATACAGGTACTATGCATGTTGCCACTGCCGTAGGAACCCCAGTCATTGCCCTGTTTGGTTCAACCAATCCAGTTACCACAGGACCTTGGGGAAATACCCACGTAGTGATAAAAAAAGAAGTTCCTTGCAGCCCTTGTCTTAAAAGAACCTGCCCTACCGATCATAAATGTATGAAGTTGATTACAGTGGATGAAGTATTAAAGGAGTGTGAAAAATAT
>Ga0123519_10002816_pt1 | contig 29076 bp, 24 predicted proteins | sample YelNatPaOPRAMG02_FD_87396 | JGI IMG/M metagenome (GOLD analysis project Ga0123519, IMG submission 87396) | Hot spring microbial communities from Yellowstone National Park - Yellowstone National Park OP-RAMG-02 (version 2) | ecosystem: Environmental > Aquatic > Thermal springs > Hot (42-90C) ... | reverse complement strand
TAGGCTGTGGGTGAAGGTCTGTAGCGGTAACAGTTACCATATAGCGCTATCAAACCTATAGCAATGGCTGGCCTACTCAGTGCTATCGGATATCTTACTTATAGATATGTACTGGTAATGTTGTTCTGGCTATAGATTGTAGGTCAGATAAAACGCCGGACACAGCGCACTCCAAAGGCGCTTCGCCAATCATTGATAGACCTTCACCCAAAGCCAATACTCATTACTCAATAAATTTAATTCCTCCCTTCCGCACTGGAACTACTGCTTGCAGGAAACTCCACCCCGAGCGTATAACCCCATCTTAATTAACCCAAGGAGCAAAAAATGAGCGATAATAACCTTCTTCAAGACGGGCAGAAGATAATTTTTCTCGGCGACAGCATCACTCAACCCGCGGAGGGTTATGTCGGTATGGTCCAGTGGATAATCGAAGCGCTAAAACCGAGCATGCGCCTTTCTTACATCAACGCGGGTATCGGCGGGCACAAGGTAACCGATATGCTCGAACGGATCGGTGATGACGTGATCGTGCATGATCCAGACTGGGTAACGATCAGCGTCGGCATAAATGACGTCTGGCATGGGATCAACGGGGTACCGATCGACATTTTCAAAGAGAAGTATGACGAGATGGTGCGCAGGCTGCTCGACCAGACCGTCACAAAGCTCGCGCTATTCACCACAACCGTAATTGGTGAAGATCTCAACTCGGAAAGCAACAGAAAGCTCGTGCCTTATAATGAATACATCCGCGAAGTCGCCCGGAAGCGCGAGTGCCTCCTCGTCGAGATGAACGAGACATTCCATGCGGCAATATCGGAATGGCACAAGATTGGAACCGATCTCAGATTCACCACCGACGGCGTCCACATGAGCCCGGTAGGCAACTACCTGATGGCTCACACGCTGCTTAAAGCCTGGGGAGTGTTGTAGGGTTAATCAAACGATGTTCCAGGGCTAAATATCTGCCGCGATTTTCTCCGCGGCTCTGATCAAATCGGAAAGCGCCGCATTGGTCGAGCACGCAAGGCCCTTCTCCTCGCCAAGCCGCACAATAGCGCCATTAAGCGCTTCGATCTCAGTCCGCCTTCCGGCCTGCAGATCCTGAGCCATCGACGCATAATGAGCTGCGGTATCGGGAATCAGGCGATTGAACAGCAGATCGATATAATCGACGGGTTCGCTCCAGAATAACTCCACCCCCTGCGCTTTTGCGACGGCAAATATCTCCTCCACTATCTGCCGCATCAGATTCCGTGTGCCATCGGATTCCAGCAGCCGCCCATAGGGCACGTTCAAAATCGCGGAAAGAGGGTTCAGCGAGCAGTTATAAAGCACCTTCGACCAGATAAATTTATTGATCTCACCGGTCGCCTGAGTCGGGATTCCCGCTTCGCTAAAGGCTTCGGCTATCTCGGTGATGCGTGTCATATCGACTGCGTTCACGGGGTTCCCGATCATCACGGGTTCCGCGTAGACCGTCACCTTCGCATGCGCCTTATCGACCATTTGTGCACCGAAAATCACACGGCCCGCGAGCGCCCTGCTTTCCCCCACCTCATCTCGGATCGCCTCGTAATTCCCTAACCCATTTTGCAGTGAGACAACCAACGCGCGCTCCCCCACCTTCGGCGCAATCTGTTTCACCGCAGCTTCGGTATGGAACGATTTTACGCTGATAAGCACGAGGTCATAATAATTCGCCGGCACATCGTTATACGAGGAATAGAGCGCAAAATCACCGCGGGAATGATCGCCGAAAAGCCCAGATACCGTAATGCCGCTCTTCCGGATATCTTCGAGCCGCGGGCCAGGCTGCAGCAGCCCGACCTCATGCCCTTTATCCCTGAGCAGGCACCCGAATACGCTTCCCAGCGCTCCAACTCCGACCACCAATACCTTCAAAACAATTCTCCCCATTGCCTATTTTCCATTATCTAATGTAGTATTTACGAGAACTCATCCCAAGACCTGCACGGTGCTAAAGACAAATGCCTGAACCTGAGAAACCGAGAGAGCATCATATCAGCGAAGAAGACCAGGAAACCATCCACCAGCTCCGTGCCGCCCGCCGCGCCCTGAGTATGCTCGCAGCCTTGATAGTGCTGCTCGGAGCGATTTACCTGGCAATTTCATCTCTACACCACGAAAAGCCCAAGCGCCACGGTACGGCGCCGGCTTCGCAGCGAACCTGCCCGCTAAATTCACGGCTGCATCGACAAAAGGATATGGCGATAATCAGGGTTGAATCATGGACTTCCTGAAACAACATCTCTCCGACCTTAACGCCGGCAAGATCCTCGACTTCGGCACGGGACGCGGGCAGTTCGTGCGCGTGCTGATGGAGAGCTTCGCGAGTTATGAGAGCATAACCGGTGTGGATGTTGTCGATCCTAAAGAGCAGATCGAGATGGACCTGTGGTGGAGGGATGATATCGAGTGGCTCACTATCGAGCCCGGTCCTCTGCCGTTTCCTGATGAGAGCTTCGACACCGTCAGCATCTCCAGTGTTTTACATCACCTTAAACCGGAGCTCGTCGTTGAAACGCTGCGCGACCTGCTGCGCGTCCTGAAACCCGGCGGGCTGCTGATCGTCGTCGAATGCGTCCGCGATACGAATTGTGAAGCGCGAAGGACGCAGGTCTGCTTCCATCACTGGCGCGCCAAAATCGCCCACCTCTGTGGCATCGACCACTACCCTACGATGAGCAAAACAAAGCTCCTCGAAATAATCGAGGAGCTCGGGTTATCTGATGTTAAAATCGGTGAGCACTCACCATTCCGCGAGGACTGGCATGATAAAGCCAACCTAGACCGCATCGCCGCATTCATGGACCGCCAACTGGACCCCATCCGCGGCTATCCCGAATTCGAGAAGCTAAGCGCAATCCTCCAAAAACTCAAACTCCGAATGTACCGCACCGGCTATCTCGGAGCATCGTTCACGATCGCGGTTGGGAGAAAAACGTTAAGGGATTAAGAATTATAAAGAAAAAGAACACCGACTGCACATTCCTTTAATTCTTGAATCTTAAATCTCCTACATCCCAAGCATAAACTCGAAGACGATGTCCGAAGCGCCCGGCAAGCCTTCATGCCCATGGTCAGGATAGATCATGACATTCTTCTTGGAGTTGATCCTGTTGTAAGCCGCGAACTGAGATGAAGGCGGGCAGATCGTATCCATCATTCCCGTAAACATCAGCACCTCGCCCTTGATCCTCGGCGTAAGGAATTGATTGTCAATATAACCCAGCCTGGTAAAGATCTCATCCTCGCGCTCATGCCTGGGATCATACATTCGGAAATAGTCTTTGATCTCCTGATACGCATGCACCGCAAGGTCCATCTCCCAGACCCGCTTATAATCGCACAGGAACGGATACATCGGAGCTACACGCTTGATCCTCGGTTCCAGCGACGCGCATGCAAGTGTGAGCCCACCGCCCTGCGATCCACCGGTCGCACCGACTCGTTCAGCATCCACTTCCGGCATACCCATAACGATCCCCGCAAGCTGAGCACAATCCAGATAGATCGATCTGAACGCAAGCTTGCTCGGGTCATCATCGATACCGCGGATAATGTGGCCGTGGAAAGTATTGCCTGTGGTCCCACCAGGATCTTCCGAATATCCACCCTGCCCTCGGCAATCGAGCGCCGCCACCGAGAATCCTTCACTCACCCACCCCAGATGACCGAACCAATCACCGCTGCTGCCCGCATAACCATGGAAGATCACCACAGCCGGATGCGGTTTCTTCGCATCTTTCGGCCGCATATACTTCGCATGCACCCGCGCTCCTCCGACTCCCGTGAAGTATAAATCGAAAAATTCCACCGACTTCGCCAGGCTCTCGCGCGGTTTAAGCTCGACATTCGCATCGATATTCTTCATCTCCGCGATCGCAGTGTCCCAATACTGATCGAAATTATCCGGTCGAGGGTTGCGACCTGCATAAGTTTTCAACTGCTCAAGCGGCATATCAATTAACATGATATTCCCTCCACGTAACTACTGTGCTTATTCTACACGAAGCAAGGAGGTGAATGGAATAGCTGTCTATCTTTAGCTATCAGGGCTATTACAGGTAGTGGTGTACCATCACAGGCAGAAAATTCTGTCATTCCCGCCTTCGCGGGAATGACAGAATCGACGAGAATTATACAGGTTTTATCCGGCTAAACGACTAAATAGCTACCGTAAACTCAGTCAAGGAGATACGCTCATGCCCGCGGCAAAACCCCATCATGTGGAATCACCCGAAATTCACCCCGACCACACCGTCACCCTTCGCATCTTCGCTCCCAAAGCAGCCGAGGTAACCGTTCGCGGTGATTTCGGCAAGACCGAGCTTACCAGAGATGAACGCGGTCTCTGGAGCGTGACAGTCGGCCCGCTCGAACCGGGTGTCTACTCGTACCTGTATCATGTAGATGAAGTCCCAACGCTCGATCCGCGCAACCCGAATACAAAGCGATATGTGCCAGTTGAGAGCTTGTTCGAGATTACGGGAGATCCGCCAGCGGTGTGGGCGATTGAAAATGTTGCTCATGGAGCGGTAAATATAAACTGGTATCAATCGAAGTCACTTAAAAAACAGAGGCGAATGCACGTCTATACCCCGCCCGGTTATAACGGCTGCGAATACGATTACCCTGTCCTCTACCTTCTGCACGGCTGGGGAGACGACGATTCAGTATGGACCGAGGTGGGAAGAGCGAACTTTATAATAGATAATCTGATTGCCGAGGGAAAAGCCGAACCGATGGTGATCGTGATGCCGATGGGACACACCACATTCGATCCATTCCACGGCCTCGGTACAAAGACAAAAAAGCAGTTCGCCGCGGAGTTCGAGAAAGAGCTCATGAAAGATGTGATCCCCTTTGTGGAAAGCCGCTATAGAATAAAAAGGGACCGCGGGGGCTGCGCGATTGCGGGGCTCTCGATGGGTGGGTGGCATTCGCTTATCGTTGGCTTGAGGAATCCGGAAAAATTCGGCTGGGTCGGCGCGTTCAGCTGGGGAATGATGAGCGCGGAGAAGCTCCTCGAACTGACAGGCGGCGTGCCGAAGGAACCTGATCTGCTCTGGATAGGCTGCGGGAAATCGGATTTCCTCATAGAAGATAATGAGAACCTGATCGCCGCCCTGAAAGAGAGAGGAATCCGGCATACATGGCGCCTCACCGAAGGCGGCCTCTCCTTGCCCGTGTTGCGAGATTACCTTGCTGAATTTACACCGCTGCTGTTTAGGTAGAACGGAGAATATATGATTAAGGCAGTTCTTTTCGACCTTTTCGAGACGCTCATCACCGAGCGCAACAGGACCATTATCCCGGGATCGGTGGTTGCGGAGCGGCTGGGTTTGGATGAACGCGCATCGACCGCACAGTGGCGAGCGAGGATGCAGGCTCGTATGATCGGCACATTTCCAGACTACGCCTCAGTCCTTGTCGATATCTGCTCCGCACTCGGCGCCCCGGCGAATATGGAAGCCATCAGACGGCTCCAGGAAGAACGAGTTGCGAGCCACGCGGAGCTGTTCTATAACCTCGACCCGAACGTGCTCGATATGCTCGAAAAGATTCGTGCGATGGGCATAAAGACCGGTCTCGTGAGTAATGCTTCATGCGAGGAGATTACCGCCTGGGAGGACAGCCCCCTCTCAAAGCTGATCGATGCCGCGGTATTTTCCTGCGAAGTCGGCTTTACAAAACCCGGACCGGAGATTTACCTGACCGCGTGCGAGCAACTGGGTGTTGACCCGCGCGAGTGCATCTACGTAGGCGACGGTGGAAGTAACGAACTCCCAGGCGCGGCTGCGCTCGGTATGAAAATCCGCCGCGCCACATGGTTCACCGATCAGTTCCCAGAAGAATATCGTATTAACCATGACCAAAAATGGGACGTTAACTATCCTAAACTTCGCACCCCCGCGGAGCTTTTAGAAGAAATTAGGAATCGTGGCATGAACACTCTCGTGACTGCTACGCAGCACCTCTCGCAGCCCTGCGAGCCACTGCCGGTCAAGGACTGTCGTGTTCGCCACGAAGGGAAAGAAAATGGCAAAAAACGCCATTTTCGAATGAGAAGGGAGAATTCTTGATTTTCAATTTTGAGTGTTGAATAGGTTGTGGGTGATGGTCTGTACTGATACAGGTACCATAGAGATAGCCGATAGTGCTGAGTGGGCCTGTCCTGGCTATAGATTCGATACAGCAATGGTGGCCGTATCCCCTGGACGACAGTAGCCTGAGGCTGCGAGAGTCGAAGGGCGGTCTGCGAAGGTAGCTGTTATCAATTAACCCGTGCTTCGACTCTCGTGATTCCTTCGGAACAAGGCGCTTCGCTGGTCATTGTCAGTCAGATTTACTTATAAGCTATTTAACATTGAGCGTTATCCCTTCCCCGCTCTCTGCGACTCTGTTACTTGTTACTTATTCCCTGTTCCCTTTTCGCCCTTTCGCGATTAAATTCCCTTCTCCCGCCCAATGAGAATCTTGATCGCATGATTGGCAGCGGTTAGGCCGAACATCCCCGTGACAGTCGGGAGGCTGCCGAGGGTGTTGCGAGCCCTTCCGCGCTGGATGATGTGAGGATCCGCGAGATCATCGGAGGGCGGCGCGAGCGGCAGTGGTTTGGGTAAAGGCTCATCGGAATAGATACACGGGAAATCCAGCGGAACCCCGCGCCGGCGAAGCCTCACGCGAACGGTCTTTCCGAGCGGACAATGATGCACATCCGATAACGGCCCGACCCGCACGGCAGTCGGATCGAACCTCAAGGCCGCTCCGAGGCAAGATATGATCGGCAGCCCCATAGACCTTGCAACCACGATCAGCTCAACCTTCGAATTAAGCGCATCGATCGCATCGATCACGATATCGGGAGAATCGGCTAGAAAGCCTGGAATGGTATCCGCATCGGCGAATGATTGAATAATTTCCACGCTGCAATCGGGGTTGATATCGAGAATCCGTTCCCGAGCGACCTCGCACTTGGGCCTGCCCACGGTCGATCCGAGCGCAAGCAACTGCCTGTTGATATTGCTCGGAGCCACTTTGTCGAAATCTATAAGCCGCAGCCTGCCCACACCCGCGCGCGCAAGCCCCTCGACCGCGTAACCGCCGACAGCCCCCAATCCGACGATGACCGCAAATGACTCTCTCAACCGCTCGCAGGCATCATCGCCGAGCATTAATCTTATTCTTCTAAAACGATCGTTATTCTCTATCATATCTCCAGTATCGGTTCTAAAAACCTCGCGGCATTCTCCACAACTATTTCATGCAAAGTATCAATCCGCTCCCCCAGAAGCTCCGCGACCCCGCGCAGGATATCAGGCAGGTTTACGGGCGAATTGTGCTCTCTTTTATCCGAGGTCAATACGACTTCCGATCTATACTCCGGCGGAGGCATCAGGGCGGGAGCATCGGTTTCAACCAAAAGCCGATCCCGCGGAACAGCGAGCAGCGCCGCGCGAGCGCGCAGGAAGTTTCCGTCGAGCACTTTCCCTGAAAATGAAAAATAAGCCCCCATATCAGCGAGCGGCTTTATCAAATCCGCCGATCCACCGTATGAGTGGACCAGCATCCCGCACGGAAGAACAGGCTCCGAGCGCAGAATATCGATCAACCAGCCCCAGGCCTTAACACAGTGGACCATCGCCGGTCTCCGCAATCTTCTCGCTACATCGAGCTGAGCGCGGAATGCTTCCTCCTGCGCCTCCCGATCGCATGGCTGCTCATTCCGATCGAGCCCTATTTCTCCCACTCCGCTCGGCATCGAGAGCAAAAACTCCTCCAGCACGCTCAGCCATTCATCCGAGCGCCGCGGCGTATACCACGGATGCACCCCAAAACAAGGGACTACGCGCGAATCTGCTAACGCCACCTCGCGCACCTCTGCCCAATCATCCTCAGAGGTTCCATTACACACAAGGCAGCCCACTCCAGCCGCAGCCGCGCGCTCGATAAGCGCGTGTATATCGGTCCCGGTCTCGAAGTCAGTGAGGTGGATATGAGAATCAACCAATCCGAGCACTTTCATATCAAAACCAAGTATAACCCCGGCCAAGGGATGTGGCAAGCTGATCGGAACCAGCAGTATTTTAGATTCATTGAGCAATGAATCGTGGCATGAACACTCCCGTGACTGCTGCGCAGCACCTCTCACAGCCCTGCGGGCCACTGCCGGTCAAGGACTGTCGTGTTCGCCGCTTTATCTGGCTTACAATCTATAGCCAGAACAGGCCTACTCAGCACTATCGGGTATATCTGTGGTACATGTACCAATACAGACCTTCAATGAAAGCCAATACTCATTACTCACTAATCATTACTCCCTCTGCCGAAAGCACGGCTCACATTGAACCTATCCACCCTGAACTGGTATACTATTAGTACTGCTATACAACGCATTCTTAAATACATAGCTCGCTTTCGGTCTGGAGGGCGGGCTCGATTTATGTGGTCTCGAAGTTGAAGTTAATAAGCATCTGCAAAGGCAAAATACACAGGGCGACTGTCACACAGTGCGACGTCGAATATGTAGGCAGCATCACAATCGATGAAGACCTGATGGAAGCGGCAGGCATAATCGACGGCGAAATGGTGCACATCTGGAATGTGACCAACGGCGAGCGGCTGGAGACCTATGCGATTCCAGCCGAACGAGGAAGCAGGATAATTTGTCTTAATGGCGCCGCGGCGCACCGCTGCAGCGTGGGAGACAAAGTTATCATAGCCGCATTCTGCTGGACCGATGAGCCCGTTCAACGCAAGGTCGTCCTGGTGAACGATAACAACGAGATAATCAACAACATCTAAATCTGCCGGGAGCGATTATGCCAACACCGAGAGAATTGCCGCAAATATTCAAGGATCGTGTGGTTGTGTTCGACGGAGCAATGGGATCGGTGCTTCACGAGCGCGGGATTACCCATTCACGACCGTTCGAAGAGCTCAACCTCACATCACCATACCTCGTCTGCCAGGTTCATGCCGAATATATCCAGGCTGGAGCCGACGCTATAGAGACAAACACCTTCGCGGCAAATCGTTTCATGCTCGCCAGATACGGTCTTGAAGATAAGGTAACCGAGCTTAACTCGACCGGAGCAAAACTTGCGCGCAGCGTAGCCGGCAGCAGCATTATAGTTGCAGGTTCGATAGGTCCGCTCGGCGTTCGCCTCGCTCCTATCGGCAATGTAACCCCGGACGATATCAGATCAGCGGTAAGCGAGCAGGTAAAAGGGCTCGTGGACGGCGGAGTGGATCTTATACTCCTCGAAACTCAAAATGACCTCGACCTCGTGTGCTATATGCTCGATTCGATTGTGGAGAACTGTGAACTGCCGATTATTTGCCAGTTCGCAATCGGTGCGGACCTGACCACATCGAGCGGCGATACCCTCGATGATATCGTGGTCAGGTTATCGGATTACCCAGTAAGCGCCATCGGGTTCAACTGCAGCATCGGGCCCGAGCAGACCATCCGCGCGGTCCAGGGACTGCGCGAGATATGCAATCTTCCCATCTCTGCTCAACCCAACTCCGGCTTCCCAGCGAACGTCGATGGCCGCACTCTTTTTATCTCCGGCGCGGGCTATTTCGCCGAGCGCGGAGTTGAGATTGTGGAAGCCGGTGCGAGTATAGTCGGCGGCTGCTGCGGTACTTCGCCGGCTCACATCGAAGCTCTGGCATCTAGAGTTAAAACTCTCTCCCGCCTCGCCCCCGCGCGCGCGAGAGCACCGCGCAGAAGAGAAGCCGTGGTTTCGGCGGAGAAATGCGAGCGATCACCGCTTCTTCGAAAGATGACCGGTGGGTTTGTAACAGTCGAAGTGACTCCTCCCAAAGATACGAACTGCACGGCTCTGATCGAGAAGCTCAGACCACTGGTGGATGCGGGTATTTCCGCAATCGATGTGACAGATAACCCAATGGCTTCGATGCACATGAGCGCTATCGCATTCGCACATATCGTTAAGGAGCAGCTTGGCATAGCGACGATCCTCCACCTCACCTGCCGCGATCTTAACCTGCTGGGAATGCACTCGGCGCTACTCGGAGCCGCGGCGCTGGGGATAGATGGGATACTGGCTCTGACCGGCGACCCCGCGAGCGTGGGAGATTATCCCGGCGCAACCTCAGTCTTCGATGTCACTTCCGACGGCCTTGCGAAAATCATCAATTCGCTTAACTGTGGGCTTGATTATGTCGGTAAAGAGATCGGCCAGCCCACGAATTTCGCGATAGGAGCGGCGTTCAACCCGGTAGCAGATGATATGGAGAAAGAGATCATCAGGCTGGGCAAGAAGCGCGAATCGGGCGCCGATTTTCTTATGACCCAGCCCGTATTCGATATCGAAGCATTGAAAACAGCGGTGACAAAGCTGCCCAGGGACTGGCGGCCGCCGATCCTCGTCGGTGTAATCCCCCTGAGATCATCGCGGCATGCCGAGTTCCTGCATAACGAGGTTCCCGGCATCAACATCCCCGGTCACATCCGCGAGAAGCTCGCATCGGCCGATGGCGATGCGGCGAAGAGGATCGGTATAGAATACGCTCGTGAAATCTACTTAGCCGCCCGCGAAAACTTCGGCGGAGTCTACTTCATGCCGCCGTTCAACAACTACGACGCGGTGCGGGAAGTAATCGTTGGGTCCTGCTAATATTACCCTCAGTAACGAATCCGCGCATGCCATCTTGCGTGAATGGCTCGGAACCGGCATTAATTGCCGGCATATACGACCGCTGCTCGGCGGAATGTGCAGCACTGTCCTAGAAATCGGCTTCGATGCGCCTCCTTATCTGGCAGTTGTGAAGCTGTCGACAGCGCCCGACTATCACTTTCAAGTGGAAGCTACATCCCTGGATTACCTGCGGCGGCACTCGCAGATGAAAGTTCCCAAGGTATATTTTCTCCGCCGCGCGGGTGATCTGCTGGAATACCATATCCTTGTCCTGGAAAGGCTTCCGGGGGTCAATCTGGAGCAGGTAACGCTCACACTTCAGCAGCGCCGCGATATCGACTATCAGCTCGCCGATATCCTGACCGAACTGCACTCCCATCATAATGACACCTACGGCCTTATCGATAAATACGAAAGCTGGATCGATGAATTCAACGAGCAGATCAGCAGATGGTTCGATGAAGGCAGGCGCCTGCTCACTCCCAGGTCTCTCGAACTCATACCACCTCTCCTGAATGCGATGCCACAGGCCCTGCAACCTTCGGGAGAACCGACACTGGTGCACGGCGACATCTGGAGCGCGAATATCATAATAAATAAACAAGCCGACCGCTGGACCGTATCAGGTCTCATCGACCCCGCAACTCAATACGCCGATGTTGAATATGAGCTCGCATACCTGCAGGTCTTCGATACGGTCACTGATGCGTTTTTCGAGAGGTATTACCAAACCTATTTACTTCGCACCGGCTATGAAATCCGACGGCAGTTCTACTGGCTGAATACAATGCTCCTGCACGTCGTCTGCTTCGGCAGTAGAAGTTATATCGAGCGCACCCAGTCCATTGCCGAGTCGCTTGAGAGATCACTGGGCAATTAAAATACAAAAACCTGCAAAAACAGCATGCCTGGTATTGACAATAGGGCTGAAACAGGGCATAATAAATACAGATGATCAGCCACTGTCGGCTGAAGGACAATTGGCGTCCACCCAGGCAATGTGTGCCTGAGGTGGATTTTTTGTTTTTATAGCGGGCGCACAGAAGCAGCCCGGACAATTTTCAACGGTTTGGAATAAACCGACGAGGGCGTCTTCGCAGCAGGCACTAATGTACCTGGGGCGAAGGCGCTCTCTTTGTCATTATCAGGAGGCGCGAACATGAACAACTGCACCAACAAAGCCGATATTCATGTCTACTACTGCCGCAATGCAGCCCACGGAAACGATATGCCGCCGGCAATTTCCAGGCTCGAAATCCGCAGTGATATCAAACTCGAGCCGGTGTCGTGCACCGGGAAGGTAGATCCACGATATCTGTTGAAGGCGTTTGAAGCCGGCGCAAGCGCGGTCGCGGTCCTGGCTTGTCCGAGCGGACATTGCAAGATGATGCAGGGCAATCTCCGGGCTTCGAGCAGAGTGAGCGCGGTGCGGCAGTTGATGGCTGAAGCGGGCGTCGATCCTGATTCCCTGCAGATATTCGTTCCCGGCGGGCCCGAGATGGGTGCGCTCGAAGCGGCGGCGGATAATGTGGCGCAGTTCGTGAATGGTTCGCGTCAGCCCATGGTTAAGGTGACAGCGTAATGGGCTCGGGAAATTTAGCAAATGCAGTTCGGAACGGTCAATTCGTAGTAATGGCGGAATGCACGCCACCGCGAAGCATTAAAACTGATCAATTAAAGTCGTGCATATCGGCTTTATCCAATATGACGCATGCCATGAGCGTGCCGGAGTGCGAGGATGGGATTCGCATGAGCAGCCTGGCTGCATGCATCCACCTGGCAGCAGCCGGCGCGGAGCCGGTCCTGCATATTCTGACGCGCGATTCCAACCGCATCGCCCTGCAGGCTATGATCCTCGGCGCTGCGTCGATGGGAATCAACAATATATTCTGCACCACGGGCAGGCACCAGGTTCTCACAAGCTCGCGCTCCGCTCGCGGGGTCTATGATATCGATCAGATCCAGCTCCTTACGATCGCGGATAAGTTGAGAAAAACCGGCGAGCTCGCGGACGGGCAGAGCATCGATAGCCCAATCGATATGCTCCTGGGAACCGAAACGAACCCGTTCTCCGACCCGATGGAACTGCAGGTAATGGCGCTTGAAAAGGCGATCGCGGCTGGCGCTGATTTCATAGTAACGGCGCCTGTCTTTAACCTCGAAAAGTTCAATACCTGGATGGATATGCTCCGGCAGCGGAACCTGGTGGAGCGCGCCTGCGTAATCGCCTCTGTAATGCCGATTTTATCTTCACAACAGGCCGCTGATCTGGCTCAAAAATACAGCCACCTCGATATAAGCGATGACATCGTCCGGCGTCTGGATTCCGCATCCGATTCCAAATCCGCCGGTATCGATCTCGCCCGCGAGATCATCACATCTCTTCGCGCAACAGATGGCATCCGCGGTATCCACCTGGTGACAGGCGAGGACTTCACTCTCGCGAAAGAAATCCTCTCCATAAGCGGGCTAGCAAGGAGTTAAGCAATGCCTGCAAAATACCACATCCACACGCGGCAGGTTCCGCCGCGCAGAAAACCCATCGGGAAGTACGGCATCATCGACTGGCGCGAGGACTGCTCCGCCTGCCACAACTGCGTAAAGCGCGAGTGCGCCTACAGCGTCTATAACGACGAGCGCGACAGGCTTCGGCACACGGTCGAGTATGTCGATTATCTTTATGAGTGCAAAGGCTGCCTGTGCTGCGTGCAGAGCTGCACCAAGGGGCTGCTCAGCTGGGATGTAAACCCGGAATACGAGAAGATGGGCGATGAGGTTTGGACACCTGATATCATCTCCAGCACCTGGTATCAGGCCGAGACCGGCAATATCCCCGTATCGGGCGCAGGTTACCCCGGGCGCTTCAGAGGACCAGGCTTCGATTCGATCCTTACCGATATGTCCGAGATTGTCCGTCCCACTCGCGACGGAATCCACGGCAGAGAATACATTAGCACGAGCGTCGATATAGGACGAAAGCTGATGAAGCTCTCGTTCGACGCCGATGGATCGCTCGCTGGCGACTGCCCACCGATCATCGAAATCCCTATCCCGATCATTTTCAATGCGAAGCCGTGGCAGAAGCTCGGAGATCGCATCGGCGAATACGTCCTCGATGCGGCAAAGGAGCTTGGCACGCTCGCAATTTCCGATAATCCTGATAATATATCGCACCCGGCCGCGATCCCGCATATTGCAACTTCCGAAGACGATGCGGCTGCTGATGGCGCTCGAATCGCGGAATGGGATGATGCGCCTGATGTCATTGACCGCATAACCAGAATAAAAATTGCAAATCCCAATCTTATCGCAGTAGTAAAACTACCGCTGGGCTCATCTTGCGCGGCGCGCGCTATCAAGCTCGCGCGTGCGGGAGTCGGTTGCATACACGCCTATGCCGACTGGCACGGTTATGTTCCCAACGATGGAGCGGATACGCAATCCGGCTCCGTTCATATCAGCCAGGCTGTCCGTAAGCTCCATCTTGCGCTCATCGGCGAAGGTATCCGTGATGAAGTCACGCTCGTCGCAAGCGGTGGAATATCGCTCGCCGAGCATGTCGCCAAGACAGTGCTCTGCGGAGCCGATCTCGTGTGCGTGGATATCCCGCTTATGATCGCGATGGAATGCAGGCTGTGTATGAACTGCCGGAAAGAGCTCGCGTGCCCTGCCGATATCAATGCGGTGGATCGTGATTATGCAGTGCAGCGGATGGTAAACCTGGCGGGGGCATGGCACAGCCAGCTCCTCGAGATGATGGGCGCGATGGGTATTCGCGAAGCCAGGCGGCTCCGCGGCGAGGTAGGCAGAGCGATGTTCTTCGATGACCTGGAGCGCGAGTGCTTCGGTCCTGTCTTCGGCACGCGCAAGGCGGAGGTGTCCTGATGGCGAGAACGATCGATCCCCACAGAAGACCGGGACCAGTCTCGGAGATGGGACTCCCGGAGCCGGTGCGCGAAGTGAAGCCCGCTCCGGACCGCTTCCGCAATTCGCTCGGGAAATATCAGGTCTGGCGTAATGAACTCTGCGGGAAATGCGGCAAGTGCGTGGAAATCTGCCCGCGCGGCGTGCATGTGCGACCGGATGGGTATGTCGACTTCGTTCGCGGCCTCGACTGGCGATGCACAGCCGAACGCTGCAAGGAAAATGGAACATTCTGCGTGGAGCATTGCCCTAATCAGGCGCTGCGGATCGAGGAAACGCCGATCTACAAAGCCGTCGGCGATTATCGCTGGACTGCCGACCTGATCCTGAGCACCTGGCACATGGCTGAAACCGGCACGGCGCCCGACGGCGAACTCAACTACCAGACCGGCAACTCCGGCGGCGGGTTCGACCGTATCGATTTCGTCTTCCCTGAAGATGGACCCAGGACGAATCCGGACGAGATCAGCACGTCGATTCCCTTGAATCGAAGAGGCGATAACAGGCCCAGAATTACGATCGACATCCCGGTCTATGGCGGAGGCATGTCGTTCGGGTCCGTAAGCCCGCATACGATCCTTTCAAAAGCTCGCGCGGCGACGGCTTGGAACACTTTCAGCTGCACCGGTGAGGGCGGTTATATCGAGCGCCTATTTCCATATAAAGATCATATGATCACCCAGGTCGCGACCGGGCTTTTCGGGGTCCGCGAGGAGACCATCCAGATGGCGCCGATCGTCGAGTTCAAATACGCGCAGGGCGCGAAGCCAGGCCTCGGCGGCCACCTGCTTGGTGATAAAAACACCCCGGCAGTCGCAGCGATGCGCGGAGCGGTGCCAGGCACATCGTTATTCTCGCCGTTCCCGTTCCACAGTGTATATTCAATCGAGGACCACAAGAAGCACGTGGACTGGATAAAGCACATCAACCCGCGCGCTCTGGTCTCCGCGAAAGTCTCGACACCGATCGATGTCGATATGGTCGCGGTCGGCTCATATTATGCCGGAGCCCACATCGTCCACCTGGACGGCAGCTACGGCGGCACCGGAGCCGCTCCCGAGATTGCAAAGAAGAATATCGCGATGCCGATTGAATATGCAATCCCCAAGGTGCATCGATTCCTCGTCGAAGAGGGGGTCCGCGATGTGGTCACGCTCATCGTAAGTGGCGGAATCAGAACGGCTTATGACATGGCTAAGGCAATCGCTCTCGGCGCGGACGGAGTTGTGATCGGGACCCCTGAGATGGTCGCTTTGGGATGCATCCGCTGCGGAAGATGCGAGAGCGGAAAGGGCTGCGCGCGCGGTATAGCGACCACCGACAATGAAATGGTACAAAAAATGACAGTCGAATGGGGTACACAGCGCCTAATCAACATGCTAACCGCCTGGCGAGCGCAACTGGTAGACATCCTGAGCCGCTTCGGCATGAGCGATGTAAAAGACCTGCGCGGCCGGACCGATTTGCTGAGACACATGGATTATGAGGAAGCAATTGCGAAGGGAGAGAATAGGTAACAGGTAACAGTTTTAATCCGTGAAGACGAACTTGGCGTAGTGTTAGCCGCGATTTCAATCGCAGGGGATTCTTACGACCACTACTCATTACTCCCTAATCATTACTACTGAGTTTCAGGTAATGTAGTGACAACCTGACAGAAGGCTTCGTGCTCGATCCGACCCGCCAGTATGTCACATCATTATGCGAAAGTCAATAAATCTCTTTTTATGTTTTCGTGATCAGAAACGCTATGATAAATAACTTCGCAGACAAGATAATAGATAGCAGACGCTGGATGATAGATGGGCTGGACCTATCGCAGGCGCCGCATACCGATGAAGAAGGCGGATGCGGGGTCACCGGGTTCGCATGCAGCATTCCCGTGGGTGGAAAGCATATCTACGAGCCTTCCGTCCAGATGCACAACCGCGGAAATGGCAAGGGCGGCGGGATAGCTGCTGTCGGGCTCGTGCCGGAGCAGCTCGGGGTATCGCGCGAGGTTCTTTCGGACGACTACCTCCTTCAAATCGCGCTCCTCGATCCGAGCTCCCGCGGCACGGTGGAAGCTGATTTCATAACTCCATATTTCGACGTCCATCACGCACAAATGCTCGATCATATCGACGACTATCACGATGTCGAAGGCCTGGAAGTCTGCCCGCCGGAAGTGCAGCAGTATTTTGTAAGGGTTAAGCCCGATATTTTGCAAAGATTCGCCAAAGACAACGGGCTCGAGGGCTTACCCGAGCGCGAAATCGAAGACGAGTTCGTAAACCAAAACACATTCAAGCTGAACTCGAAATACTACGCGTCACTGGGCGACAAGCAGGCGTTCGTGCTCTCGCAAGGCCGCGATCAGCTCATTCTGAAGATCGTCGGCTACGCGGAGCAGATAGTCACCTACTACAAGCTTGAAGATTTCAAGGCGCACATCTGGATCGCGCACCAGCGCTACCCGACAAGAGGCCGCGTCTGGCACCCCGGTGGCGCTCACCCGTTCTGCGGGCTCAACGAAGCGCTCGTGCATAACGGCGACTTCGCGAACTATTACTCCGTCACCGAATATCTCGCCCAGCGCAACATTAAACCGCTGTTCCTGACCGACACCGAGGTCTCCATCCTCGTCTTCGACCTCTGGAACCGCGTATATAAGTATCCGCTGGAATATATCATCGAAGGGCTGGCGCCGACCGCCGAGCGCGACTTCGATATGCTCCCGCGGGAAAAGCAGACGGTCTATCGTAAAATTCAACAGGCGCATGTGCACGCATCTCCGGACGGACCATGGTTCTTCATCATAGCGCAGAACGATGTCGCGAACGATTCGTTCCGGCTGATGGGGATCACCGATACAGCGATGCTCCGCCCGCAGGTCTTCGCGCTGCAGGATGGTGAGGTGCAGATCGGGCTTATCTGCTCCGAAAAGCAGGCCATCGATGCGACTCTGAACAGCCTCGCCGCCGAAGACAGCCGCTTCTGCACTATAGCGGACGAATACTGGAACGCTCGCGGCGCAAGCTATACCGACGGCGGCGCGTTCATTTTTACCCTCGCCAAAAATCCCGACGGCACCCGAATTCTAAGCTGCGCGGATAAGTTCGGCAGAGAGCGAGCTTGCGCAGGTAACAGGGAACAGGTGATAGGTAATAGTATTGGTAGTGTTGGCGCCGGCGCTGTTCAATCCATGCTCGCCGATGAGAGCGGGACAGCGTTGTTTGAAGCTATTAAGAGCACGGCTGCGGTTGTGAGCCTCGATGAGTTCAAAAGCTTCTGCGGTGATATCGTAGAGCGAGCGCAATCGGATATTGAACGCGCTGCCGCAATCAACGGGCTCACAATGGCTATCGACCGCCGCTACCCTACCCTGGCCAAGCGCGCGCGGATACTTGAAGCGCTAAATAAGACGCTTACGCAGGTTTTCGAGGCGATTCCGCCGATCACATCAGATCCGTCCTCGCGCTACGCCCGCATCGATTGGGAGACCCGCAACGCGATAAGAGCGCCGGGCGGACCGGAGGAAGTCCTGATCGTAAATGCTCACGATTTTCCACCGGAAGATGATGACTGCGATGCGCGCACAGTTGTCAAAGCATACGAGCTCGGGTGGCGCAAGTTCAAGTGCTACGGTTATGTCGGGCAAAGATTCCTCGGCTGCGGGTTCGGACCGGATTCCAGCGATGTCGTAATTGACGCCTACGGCAGTTCCGGTGATTATCTCGCATCCGGTCTCGACGGAGCCACTGTCATAGTCCACGGCAACGCCCAGGACCAGGTCGCGCAAATACTCAAAACAGGGCGGTTGATCATCCACGGTGATGTCGGCCAGACTTTTATGTATGGAGCAAAAGGCGGCAGCGTATTCGTGAAGGGAAACGCGGCGGGAAGACCGCTTATCAACGCGGTCGGCAAGCCGCGCGCGATTATCAACGGCACCTGCCTGGACTTCCTTGCAGAATCGTTCATGGCGGGCGATCCGCTCACGGGCGGAGGATTCGTTATCCTTAACGGCGTCCACTTTGATGCTGACGGGAACGTCATTGAGCTCGATACGCCATATTCCGGCTCGAATCTTTTCTCGCTCGCTTCGGGCGGCGCGATATATGTCCGCGACCCCCAAAAGCAGCTGGATAACGAACAGCTCAATGGCGGAGAATATTATGAGCTCACAGACGCCGATTGGCAGTTGATCAAGCCATATCTCGAAGAAAACGAGCGCCTTTTTGACATTCCGATTTCGCGGCTGCTCACCGTAGACGGAATCGAGCTTGAACCGAGGCAGGTCTACCGCAAGGTCGCTCCCGCCAGGAAGAAAGTCGCGATTGCGGCGGCCGACGATGATGCGAATAACAACTGTGAGGAATCCGATGAGTAACCCGGCGACGATTGAAAAAATCGATTCGACGCTGTTAAACAGGCTCGACCCGGATGGAAAGCTGAATCTGGCGGCGTGTCTTCAGTGCGCGAGGTGCTCCTCCGGCTGCACGATGCGGCAGGAGACCGACATCCTCCCGCATCAGATGAACCGGATGGTGATGCTTGGCCTCGAGGAGCGGTTATTATCGAGCAAGGCAATATGGGCCTGCGCATCGTGCCATACCTGCATATCGCGATGCCCGATGAAAGTCGATACGCCTGCCCTGGTGGATGCTCTGCGGGCGATGGCGACCGAAGCGCCCGCCGATTTGAAACGCGTGCGCATATTCAACGAGATAATGCTGGGCTCGATGAAGAGGTTCGGCCGGGTCTACGAGCTTGGAATGATGAGCATCTATAAAATTCGTTCACGCGATCTTTTCAGCGATGTGATGAAGTTCCCGGTTATGCTTATGAAAGGCAAGATGAAGCTTATGCCTCCGTCGGTTAAAGGCCGCGGCGCGGTCGCCAGTATATTCGATAAAGTTCGGCAGTCGAGGAGGGCACGCTGATGAAGTATTCATTCTTCCCCGGCTGCTCGATGGAATCGACGGCTGAAGATTTCAAAATGTCTACGCTCGCGGTGGCAAAAGCGCTCGGTGTCGAGTTGGTGGAGATCCCGGACTGGACCTGCTGCGGATCGACTCCCGCCCACGCGACCGATGCGCTCCTCGCGGCTTCGCTCCCCGCGCGAAACCTTGCGATAGCAGGAGAAGCTGGGCAGGATGTGGTCACCTGCTGCGCTGCGTGCTACGGCCGATTGGCGGCTGCGAACCTTGCTATCTCCGAAGATGCGGGTTTGCGTGCCGAGGTGGCGAAGGCTATCGGTAAGAGCTATACCGGCAGCGTGAAGGTCCGGCATTTCCTGCAGGTACTTTTGGAGGATGTGGGCATCGCCGATATCAAGGATTCGGTTGTAAAGAACCTTGGCGGACTTAAAATCGCGTGTTATTACGGGTGCCTGCTCACTCGTCCCAGGGAGCTGAGCATCCTCCCGGACCCAGAGAATCCGCAATCGATGGAAGAACTGCTCGCGGCTGCGGGCGCGCAGCCGATTGAATGGCCATATAAGACGGAGTGCTGCGGTGCGAGTTTCTCGATCACCCGGACCGATACCGTAAAGCGCCTCAGCGGGGATATCCTGCGAATGGCAAAAGCGAGCGGAGCGGACTGCGTCGCGGTCGCGTGTCCGCTGTGCCAGACGAATCTCGACCTGAGACAGTCAGATATCGAAGCATCCACCGGCGAAAAGATCGGCTTGCCGGTGCTGTATTTCACCCAACTTCTCGGCAAAGCCATGGGGCTGAGCGACAACGAACTTGGAATCGGTAAACTGATGACCGATCCATCGAAAGTGCTGGCGAGGTAAGAATATGAATGCTGCAAAAGACCCAATCGGAGCGGTAATGGTCTGCGGTGGAGGCATCGCGGGCATTCAATCAGCGCTCGACCTCGCCAACTCGGGCTATAAAGTCTACCTGGTTGAGAAATCGCCCACCATCGGCGGCAAGATGGCTCAGCTCGACAAGACATTCCCCACCGGGGACTGCGCCACCTGTATTATTTCGCCCAAGCTTGTCGAGTGCACCCGCAATCTTAATATCGAGATCATCACCCAATCGCAAATCGAAGAAATGACCGGCGAACCGGGCAATTTCCGCATAAAACTCAAGCAGAAAGCGCGCTTCATTGATATAAATAAATGCAGTTCCTGTGGCGACTGCGAGAAGGTCTGTCCTATCCGCGTTCCCGACGAGTTCAATCGCGGATTAGCAAAATCAGCCGCAATCCACAAGATCACAGCGCAAGCCGTGCCCAACGCTTATGTAGTGGAAAAGCGTGAGCGCCCGCCGTGCGTGAGCGCGTGCCCGATGGGCCAAAACGTCCAGGCCTACGTCGCACTCATCGCAGCGGGTAAATTTGCGGAAGCAGCCGAAATAATCCGCAGGGACAATCCCCTGCCCCTGATCTGCGGCTATGTCTGCCACAGGCCCTGCGAGAGCGAATGCCAGCAGGGGCGCTACGGCGATCCGATTTCCATTCGCGAGCTGAAGAAGTTTGCGATCGAAGTCGAAAGTCCAAAATCCAAAGCCGAAAGCTCGGAAACTGGAAGATCTGAGCGAGTCGCAATCATCGGCTCGGGACCGGCGGGGCTTGCGGCGGCTGATTATTTGGCGCGCAGGGGTTATCCTGTAACAATTTTCGAAGCGATGGCAGTTCCCGGAGGGATGATGCGAGCGGGTATACCCAATTTCCGCCTGCCGCGCAACGTGCTCGATAGTCAGATTCAAGATATTCTCGATCTCGGCGTCGAGCTAAAACTGAACTCCCCCATCGGCGGAGATCTCACCATCGACAGCCTCCTCGCAAGCGATTACAAGGCCGTATTCGCGGCGGTAGGCGCTCAGAAGAGCTCGGAGCTCAGCGCCGAAGGTGAAGATCTGCAGGGAGTAAAGCCGGGAATCGAGTTCATCAAACAGGTTAACCTCGGCGAAGATGTAAAAGTCGGCTCGAAGATCGCGGTGATCGGCGCGGGCAACGCGGCTATGGACATCGCGCGCACCGCTGTCCGGCTTGGCGCCAGGGATGTAACCATCATCTACCGCCGAACAAAAAAGGAAATGCCAGCTGACCCGGTCGAAGTCGAAGACGCGATCGCGGAGGGAGTAAAGTTCGTCTTCCTCACCAATCCCAAGCGTTTTATAGGAGCTAATGGCAAACTCACCGGCATAGAGTGCCTCAAGATGAAGCTCTCCGACGAAAAAGATGCGTCAGGCCGCAGGCGGCCAGAGCCTGTCGAAGGCTCCGAGCATGTCATTGCTTGCGACGAAGCAATTTTGGCGACGGGCCAGGTTGTAGATATGAGCTTCTCTTCCGGAGCTGACCTCGAAGTAAATAAATGGGGTCTTCTAAAGGTCGATCCGGTCAGCCTTGCGACCAATAAATCAGGGGTTTTCGCGGGAGGCGATGTCGTCGCTGGCGCAGGCACCCTGAGCGAAGCCGTCGCCGCGGGTAAGCGCGCCGCTGAGTCTATCGACAGGTTCTTAAACAACGAAAACCTTACCGCGGGCCGGTCAGCCGACTCGAGAGTGTGGACCGAGGAGCAGCACAAAGAGCTCGAGTTAATCCACCAGCGGCAGCGCCTCTACCGCCGTGGCGATCCGATCCATTCGACATGCAAAGATCAGCACTCAGCCCTGAACGAGGAACAGGCTATCGCCGAAGCCTCACGGTGCCTCGCCTGCGGGATCTGCTGCGAGTGCGGCGAGTGTGTCAAAGTATGCCTCGCAAAGGCTATCGACCACAACATGACCGATTCAGCCCGAGAGATCGAAGTCGGAGCTGTAGTCCTCGCGCCGGGCTACGAGGAGTTCGACGCGCGCCTGCGAGGCGAGTTCGGCTTCGGACGCTACGATAACGTCGTCTCCAACATCCAGTTCGAGCGTATGCTCTCCGCCGGTGGTCCGTTTGGTGGTCATCTTCAGCGGCCAGGCGATAACCGCGAACCGCAAAAGATAGCGTTCATCCAGTGCGTGGGCTCGCGCGATGCCGCAAACGGCAGGCCCTACTGCTCATCAGTCTGCTGTATGGCTGCGATAAAAGAATCCGTCGTCGCCATGGACCACTCGCCCGGGCTCGAAACTACAATCTTCTACACCGACATCCGCGCTTTCGGCAAGGATTTCGACCGCTATTACGAGCGCGCTAAAGCCGGCGGAGTCCGCTTCGAACGGAGCATGGTCTCCCGCATCGTGGAGATGCCCGGCACAAAGAACCTGCGCATTTCCTATATAAAAGATGGGCAGCCTGTAGATGAAGAATTCGATCTTGTGGTGCTCTCCACCGGCATCAGGCCGAGCGAGGAAGCCCTTCGCACAGCCGCAGCCGTCGGAATCGAGCTTAACGACTGCGGATTCTGCATGTCGAGCGAGCTCGCCACCGTTGCAACCTCGCGTGAAGGCGTGTTCGTTGCGGGAGCGTTCCAGGAGCCCAAGGACATCCCTGAAACCGTAACCTAGGCCAGCGCCGCCGCGGCTATGGCGATGGAACTTCTCGCCCCGGCCCGCGGCACAATGGTAGCCGAAAAGGTCTACCCGCCGGAGCACGATCTTACCGACGCGGTTCCCCGGATCGGCGTTTTCATCTGCCACTGCGGGATCAACATCGCATCGGTCGTGGATGTAGAAAAGGTCGTCGAAGCCGCGAAGGATATGCCGTACGTGGCTTATGCGGAGAACGCCGTCTACGCCTGCGCCGACAACACCCAGGACCGCATTAAAGAGCTGATCAAGGAACACAACCTTAACAGGCTGATCGTAGCTTCCTGCACCCCGCGCACGCACGAAGGGCTCTTCCGAGACACCGCGCGCGAGTGCGGCCTGAATCCGTTCCTCGTGGATATGGCGAATATCCGCGACCAATGCTCGTGGGTCCATTCCAACAATCCCGATGCTGCCACCGAAAAGGCAATCGACCTCGTGCGGATGGCTACGGGTAGATCGGCGAGGCTCACGGCGCTGATGACCGAGGAACTCCCGGTGGTGCAGTCCGCGCTCGTCATCGGCGGTGGACCGAGCGGCATGACCGCCGCGCTCTCGCTCGCCCACATGGGCTACCCGGTCCATCTGGTAGAGAACCAAAGCTCTTTCGGCGGCCGGTTAACCGACGGTCCAGCCAAAGACCGGCTCATAACTGCAGTCGATAATCATCCGCTGATCACGTCATACCTGTCATCGCGGGTCACGGCGCTCAAGGGCCATGTCGGCAATTTCAGCGCCGAGATCGATACTCCCGAGGGAACCAGCTCTATCACTTTCGGAGCGCTCATAATCGCTACCGGCGGGCTCGAACACAAGCCGAGCGAGTATTGCTACGGCTCAGATCCGAGAGTGTTCACCCAGCACGAGCTCGAAATGAAACTAGCCGGCGGCACACCCGATCTGCCCGATATGCCGACCATCGCTATGATCCAGTGCGTCGGTTCGAGAAACGAGGAGCGGCCGTTCTGCAGCAGGTCATGCTGTACCCAGGCGGTTAAAAACGCGATTCGCATAAAGGAGCTGCGACCGAAGGCGAACGTGGTTGTGCTCTACCGCGACATGCGCACCTACGGCTCGAACGAAGTCTTTTATCAAAAAGCCCGCGAAATGGGCGTGATCTTCGTGCAATACCGGCCCGAACTGCCGCCGAAGGTTACATCGAGCGCTAAGCTTCGGATTCAATTTACCGAACCCGAGCTCTCAACCCCGGTGAACCTGGATCTCGATATGCTCGTGCTCTCGACCGGCACATCACCCGCGGTCGATAACCAGATCATATCCGATCTCGCGAAGATCCCGCTGAATGCGGACGGATTCTTCCTCGAAGCGCACTTGAAGTTGAGGCCGGTGGATTTCGCGTCCGAGGGAATCTTCCTCTGTGGAAGCGCTCACTCGCCGAAAATGACCGTCGAGAACATGCAGCAGGGTAGAGCTGCCGCGGGACGAGCCTCCACGATTCTAAGCAAGAAGACAATGGTCGTGGGCGGACAGGTGAGCAAGGTCGATGTGCGCAAATGCGTAAGCTGCCTGACCTGCATGAAAGTCTGCCCCTACGGCGCGCCCGAGGTCAGCCCAATAAACGGCAAGAACCGGGTCGAGATTCAGGCTGCGAAGTGTATGGGCTGCGGAAGCTGCGCAGCCGCCTGCCCCGCCAAAGCTATCCAGCTCGGGCACTTTATGGATCAGCAAGTGAGCGCCGCGATAGACGCGCTGCTTGCAGAAGTATAATAATGAGTTTCATATAGTTATGTGACGTACTGGTAATTCAGATTGTATGCGAAACATTCTGATAGATTATCACTACACTACCTGAAACTCAGTAATGAGTTTCATATAGTGATGTGATGTAATGGTAGACCAAATTGCGTAAGAAACCTTCTGCCAAGTTATCACTACACTACCTGAAACTCAGTATAGAGAGTTGCATAATGAACGAAGAACCTAAAATACTGGCCCTATGCTGCCACTACTGCGCTTATGCCGCGGCTGATTTAGCCGGGTCGATGCGCATTCAATACCCGCCGAACGTGCGAGTTCTCAGGCTGCCGTGTACGGGGAAGGTCGATGTCGCCTACCTGATGCAGGCATTCGAGAAGGGTGTGGACGGAGTAATTGTAGCGGGATGTCTCGAAGGCGGATGCCACTTCCAGGAAGGCAACCTTCGCGCAAAACGCCGCACCGCTCTCGCCCGACAAGTTCTTGCGGAAGCGGGAATCGAGCCCGAAAGGCTGGAGATGTTCAACCTTTCCAGCGCGGATGGACCTAAATTCGTAGAGATCATAAAAACGATGACAGAGAGGATCAAGGCACTCGGCCCTAATCCGCTTCGCCGGAAGGTCGCCCAGGAGGTTACCAGATGATAGTCGCCCACAGAAAGAATGTTCAGGATCTGAAGTCGATCCTTTCCGCACACAAGCGAATCCTCGTACTCGGCTGCGGCGGATGCGTAACGGTCTGTCTTGCGGGCGGCGAGCGCGAAGTCGGCATGCTCAGCTCCGCGCTGAGAATCGCGTTCCGGGTCGATGACCAGGAGCATGAGGTGGTCGAAGCCACTATCGAGCGCCAGTGCGAGAACGAGTTTATCGAGGATATTCTCGAAGAAGTGCAAAAAGCCGACGCAGTCCTCTCGCTCGCGTGCGGCGCCGGAGTCCAGGCTATCGCGGAGAGATACCCGAACGTGCCGGTTTACCCGGGACTCGACACCAAGTTCATCGGAATCCTCCAGGAGCAGGGAATATGGGCGGAGAAATGCGCGGCGTGCGGGAAGTGCGTGCTGGGCAAATATGGGGCAGTCTGCCCGCTCACCCGCTGCTCCAAGGGCCTTCTGAGCGGCCCTTGCGGAGGCTCGCGCGATGGCAGATGTGAGGTTTCACCCGATACCGAATGTGGCTGGCAGCTTATCTACGACCGAATGAAAGCTATCGGCCAGCTGGATAAGCTCCTCGAGCCCGCCCCTCTGACTGACTGGTCACAAAGCCACGAAGGCGGCTGCCGAAAGATCATCCGCGAAGATCAGAGGATCAAGCTGATATCGTAAAGTGCGTTAGGTGGCGATCAGACCGCCACCTAACTGTCTTTGCCTTAACTATCCCCTTCCTCGCGCAACTCCCGGCTCGCTTACACCGCCGCGAAGCTGTAGAGCCCAAGGATCATAGGCGACGAAACAGGCTGCAAAAACACCTGCGCCTGCGGGACCGTAGCCTTCAAAACCGACTTATTCCTGGCTCTCGTAAATACTCCCTTATAGCCACCCGGGAAGATATTACCCGGAGGATTCAATCGAGTATGCATAATTCCAATATCCACTTTCAACCTCATCCTACGCCAACCACACTAAACCAGTAAAACACCCGAGTTTCGTAAAATGATTATAGGGAATATGTACTATGAGGCTGCACATTGTGTGCAGATTAGGTCACAGTATGCGAAGTAAGCTTACCTCTTCAGATTTGCGAATACTCATTGAAGCTGCTCGCGGGGTGCGTAAATGCGACACTGTCATCCGCGGCGGATTCATCCTGAATGTCTTCACAGGCGAGATTACCCGCGAAGATGTCGGAATCGCCGTGGGTAGAATAGCGGTCGTGAGCGCAGGAGATATCGAAGCCGACTGCGTGGTCGATGCTGAAGGCCTCATCCTGATCCCCGGTCTGATCGATTCCCACATGCACCTTGAAAGCTCCATGCTCACCCCCGCGGAGTTCACAAGAGCAGCGCTGCCCACGGGAACCACCACGGTCATCATCGACCCACACGAGATCGCAAACGTCGGCGGGATCGACGCTGTCCGCGAGATGATAGAAGCGGCCCGTGGCCTACCGCTTCGGTTCTACTTCATGGCGCCGCCATGCGTGCCCGCAAGCGCTCTCGATGTCTCCGGCGCGAAGCTCTCGGCGGAGGATATCGCTGGATTGACGAATCTACCCAACGTGCTCGGTATCGCCGAAGTCATGGATATGCGCGCGGTGCTCGAAGCCGATGATGGAATGCTCGAAAAGCTCAGCAGGACATGGGGCAAAGTAATAGATGGGCACACACCGGGGCTTTCCGGGCGTGATCTTCAGGCTTACATAGCCGCCGGCATCAGTTCCGACCACGAATCGACCAACGCCTGGGAGGGGCTGGAGAAACTTAGAGCAGGAATGTATCTCATGATCCGCGGGGGTTCGGCGGCTTATGATCTCGACAGCCTGGCAAGGCTCGTAAACCCGCAGACCATAAACCGCTGCCTGCTCGTAACCGACGATCTCCAGCCTACCGATATCGAAACCCGCGGCCACATGAACTATCTCCTCGGCAAAATGGTGAGAAACGGGATCGCTGGAGCACAGGCGGTGCGGATGGCGACTATCAACGCCGCGCAGCGATTCAAGCTCGATGGAGTCGGAGCAATCGCACCGGGTTTTATCGCGGATATCGTTGCAGTTGAGGATCTGCGAGATTTCAAAGCTGAATTCGTGATTTCCGGAGGTCAGCTTGCCGCAATGGACGGCGAAATAACGGTTCCGCTTCGCTCTCACACATTCAGCGATCACCTCACCGATACCGTCCATCTGCCTGATCTTACCGCAAATGATCTCGCAATTCCATCTCGCGGCGGACCCGCGCAGGTGATCGGAGCAATCGAAGGTCAGCTCATAACCCGCCGGCTCCTCTTGCAGCCTTCATCACTTGGTGAAAAAGTTGTTTCCGACACAAAGCGCGATATTCTGAAGATAGTTGTAATCGAAAGGCACGGAAAGTCGGGAAGTATCGGGCGAGGGCTGGTAAAGGGATTCGGGCTCAGGTCAGGTGCAATAGCGAGCAGCGTCGCGCATGATTCGCACAACGTGGTCGCCATCGGCACAAATGATGCGGACATACTTCACGCGATCGAGCATGTGGGTAGGATGAAGGGCGGATTGGTGGTAATTGCCGAGGGTATGGTAATGGCTGATCTACCGCTTCCGATCGGCGGGCTCATATCGGAGCTCAGCGCGCCGAGCGCGGCAAACCGGCTGCGAAAGCTCGAAGAAGCCGCCCATAACCTTGGCTGCTCTATGGAGCACCCGTTTGGGACTCTGTCATTCATGTGCTTGTCAGTGATACCCGAGCTGAAACTCACCGCCGCGGGGCTTGTAGATGTCGCAAGATCGGAAATTGTCCCGCTCTTTCCCGAGGAGCGAAAACAAATTAAACGTTCTGCTGCCGGCTGAACGCGTAGCTGAGCGGGTGGAAGAGCTTGCCCATGAGATCGACGAATACTATTCCGGGCGCGAGGTGGTGGTAGTCGTCGTTTTAAGGGGTGCTTTTATATTCGCATCCGACCTGGTCCGCCGCATTCAAACTCCAATTCTCATCGATTTCATCTGCCTCGAAAGCTACCATGACGGAATATGCTCCAGCGGAAATGTGCGAGTGGCATCCGATATGAGAATGCCTGTGAAGGATCGCCACGTCCTGATTATAGAAGATATAGTAGACACCGGCTACAGCGCCGATTTCCTCATAAACCATCTCTACGAAGCCGGCGCGAGCGATGTAAGGCTCTGCGCGCTCCTGGATAAACCCTCTCGCCGCGAAATGGAGGTGGATATCCACTTCCTCGGCTTCACTGTCCCAGATGCGTTCGTAGTAGGCTATGGTATCGACCACGCCCAGCGCTACCGCAACCTCCCCGATATTCGTACGATAGAGATATCTGATCATTAATGGGAGAATTTTATATTGAGTAGGGAGTAATGAGTAATGGCTTCCATTGAAGGTCTGTCTATCAACTAAAGCACAATACTCACTAATACCAGCGAAGCGCCTCTGGAGTGCGGCGCGTCCGGCGCTTTTACGGGAGCTTTAATTAAGAATCGTGGCATGAACACTCTCGTGATTCCTTCGGAACACTGTCGTCCGAGGGACTTTCGTGATTCCTTCGGAACACTGTCGTCCGAGGGACTCTCGTGATTCCTTCGGAACACTGTCGTCCGAGGGACTCTCGTGATTCCTTCGGAACACTGTCGTCCGAG
>Ga0123519_10002808_pt1 | contig 29102 bp, 24 predicted proteins | sample YelNatPaOPRAMG02_FD_87396 | JGI IMG/M metagenome (GOLD analysis project Ga0123519, IMG submission 87396) | Hot spring microbial communities from Yellowstone National Park - Yellowstone National Park OP-RAMG-02 (version 2) | ecosystem: Environmental > Aquatic > Thermal springs > Hot (42-90C) ... | reverse complement strand
TTCCATTTCCTGTTTAGTTTTTTCTTTCCAGTCTGTTATCCCTATATGAAGAGAATAATCTATACAGCAGTTACCCTTCATTTCTTCCAGACGAGAATTAAAGGAGGCTAAAAGTGTTTCTCCTTTTTGCTGTGTGGAGAAGTCAATAATTGTAGTAACTCCTCCAAAAGCAGCTGCAAGAGTGCCATTCCGAAAATCCTGACAACTAACTGTGCCAGCCATAGGAAGCTGAAAGTGCGTATGGACATCTAAAATACCTGGGAATACATATTTATCATTAGCATAAACAACTTCTTCTCCGGTTAAACTACTACCAAGAGCTACGATTTTTTCTCCTTTAATACCTATGTCTGCAATAAATTCTTCCTGTGATGTAAATACTTTTGCTCCTTTAATTACTACATCTAGCTTCATTTTTATGTAAACTTCTTTTTTTCTCCTTCTAAATATATTTCGTCTATAATGCCAATGATAAAAGTTCTTATAGGTGCTTCTTTTATTCCTAATACCTGAGAGGCAGAACTACCTTCATCCATTACCAGAACCAAATCTCCTATACCAGCATCTATTTTGTCTGCTACCGCCATTTGTAATTTACCTGCAGGCTCAAGCTCTAATCCCTTTACAGGTTGAACAATTAAAAGCTTTAACCCTTCAAGAGCTTTAATTTTTTTAGTTGCCCATAAATTCCCTACTACTTTAGCAATAAACATTGTTAACCTTTAAGATTAATTTCATCTATAATTCCTACCACAGAAGCATCTACCGGAGGCACTGTAGGAAAAACTACAGCAGCTTCTCTGGCTTGAACATAAAATACAAACTCATTATAGCCGGCTGATACACTGTCGGCAGCTATTATGTAATCTTTTTCAAGCTTCCCATCCCAGGTAAGTGGTTGAAGAATGAGAAGTTTAATTCCTTTTAAACTTTCTTCTTTAACAGTGCAAACGACATGCCCTATAACTTTAGCCGGAAACATCTCTTTTTAAATATTCACTAAACTTTATTTATAATTTTTTAAGCACAGAGCTCCTGACTTTGTAGTTAACTTTACTAAATATCTGTTTTAAATTTCTGAAAAATTATTTTGCCTCCTACTTCTATATTATCTACAATACCTGTAATTACACAATCACAGGGTTTATTTTTAGTAACACTAGTTTGCCTTGCTGAAGAACCGCTGGCGTAGATTACCAATTCTCCCTCTCCAGCCCCTACTGCATCTGTAGCTACCAGAGGTTCTCCTTTAGGTTTGAAATCAATGTCTAAAGGTTGAATTAATAGTAATTTCCATCCTATTGTGTTTTCATCTTTTTGTGTGCATACTACATTACCTATGACTTTTGCAAACTTCATTTTTCTCACCCAACTACTCTATAAAATGATATTATTTTATTCTACCAATTGTTTATTTCCCCTTTTTTATAACCTACTTTCTTTGAAAAGAAAGTAGGCTAAGAAACTTTTAATGGCTATCGCCCCGCCTACTTCTTTTGAAAAATAAGTAAGCAAGACACAAATTGGGTGTGCAGCACCTAAAACTTCAATGGCTATTGCTCCGTTACTTTCTCTTTAATTACTGCACATTTACAAACTCTGCAAGTGATGCGGAGCGTTTGAAGTTTCTTTGCTTACTTTCTTTTCAAAGAAAGTAAGTGCTTACTCCTTTTTCAAAAGAAGTAAGCATAGTTCCCCAAAAGGAGTAGGTGCATAGCACCGAAAAGACTTTTTAATAGACCTTAAAGGAAAAATATTCTGAAAATATAATTATAGAAGGCAGAAGTAATAATATATAATACCAAATTGCAAACAAAATGACACTAACAATGTCATTGCGAGGAGCGTAGCGACAAAGCAATCCCATAGTTCTGGGGATTGCTTCGCTTCGTTCACAATGACAGATTGAACGCATTTTGGTATAAAGTGGCAAAATTATGAGATTAAAAGCCTGTTTTTTGCTTTTTCTTTTACTGGTTTCTGCAAAAGCAGAAGAAACAAAGTGGGGAAGTGTTTATACTTATACTTTAAATCAATCTACTAATTCTTATCATAGCTTTATGTGGGATTTGCTTTTGCAAAAAGAAAAGTTTAATATAGATTTGCTTACTTATTTGAGTATTTCTCCCTATAATGGAACACGAGTGGAAAGAGTTACTTTAAAAACAACTACAGACCATTATATCTGGGAAGTAGGAAGGGTTTCTCCTTTTTCTTCCTATCTTTGCCCCATTTACGGTGAGGTAGATGGTATGAAGTTTACTTTAATTAAAAATAAATATACACTGGGAGCATTTGCAGGTAAAGTACAGCTAGAAGATTTTAAGAATTTTGTTGGGGTAGAAGTTACAAAGAAGGGCACTTTAAAGAGTAATTTTATAAAAGGTAGCATATATGGATATAAATATCAAGGACAAAATTATTTATTTGGAGATATTGAGTTGTTTCGTAAATTTACTCCTAATTTTGATTTTTCTCTAAATGTTGTTGAAGCTCTTTCTCCACAAAAAGCTTTAGCTTATCAACTAGGTGTCATATGTAGGTGGAGGGAATTTAATTATAACTTTTCTGCAAGAAAAGTAGATCCTACTTTCGCTCAGATAGGTAATTCTTTTGTTACCAGAGAGCTTTCCAGCCAGAATCTTCTTGTTAGTTTTAATAAGGGCAGTTTTTACCTTGTGGAGAGTTTAAGTAGAAGGAATACTTTTCAAGGAACAGAGCTTAATAATGAGTTTATAATAAATTATCAACCTTCAAATCAAAAGTTTAATTTTCAAATTATTCAAAGTAATTTTAAAGAAGATTACACATCTTCTCGTTATTCAAGAACTGAGTTTAGGTTTATTAAAAAGATAAATTTACGGAATCGGTTGACCACAAGTTTAGAGATAGGAAAAGAGTATGGAATGAAAAACTGGCATTTAAGTTTAACTTGGGACAGGTTGTTATGGAGAGAAAATTATATGTCTATACAAAGTGAATTTTACTCATTTGAGGGTGAAAAAAGTGGAAGATTTGGATTGAGAATTGATAACATACGTCTGGGACAGAGGGGGATTTTATTTACCGCTTTCTCTTATTCTCAATCAAGCAGGTTATATGCTAATAATTGGGGTTGGAATATAGGTACAAGTTGGCGGGTAGGTAAAGATACATTATTTAATTTAAGTTATACTAATAATAACCAAGCTCAGGGGACTATACGTTTATATTTAACAGGTTTTCTAGGTGAATGGTTAGCTCTAACAACTGTTCCAGGTACTTCTGGAGGAGCTCCGCCGTATGTGCCATTTCCACGAGAACTTGTAAAATTTGGAGATGCTTATGGGTATGTATTTGAGGATAAAAACGGTAATGGAAAAAGAGACTTAGACGAGCCTGGCATCCCCGGGATGAAGATAAAAGCAAGAGGTAAAGAAAGTATAACAGATGAACAGGGAAAGTATAATCTTGCAGAACTTTCACCTGGGTTGCAAGTTTTAGAATTTCCGTTAGAACAGTTACCTGAAAATGCAAAACTTACTACGCCACAAAAAAGAGATATAGAGCTTTGCGGAGGTAGTAGAGTAGAAATAGACTGGGGTATAAGGTTCTATCAGGTAGTAGCAGGAATTATATTTGAAGATATAGATGGAGATAGGAAATTTACCCCACAGAAAGATATTCCATTAAGTAATATTATAGTAAAATTAGGTAATATTAAAGCAACTACAGATAGTAACGGTAGATTCAAATATACTCAAATTCCTGTAGGAAAATATTTATTTGAAATACAACCAGAAACTGTTTCTGCTTTGTTAACAAGTATTTTACCATTACAGCAGGAAATTACTCTAACTGCTTTAGCTCCTCTTGAAATGTCTTTACCTATGATATCTACATCTTTTATTAAAGGAAAAGTTTATTTGGATAAAAATGAAGACCTTAAGTTAAACCCGAAAGATGAACCTTTAGCAGATATAGCTGTATTTATTAATACAGAACAGGAATATACTTATACTGATGAGAATGGAGAATTTGTTTTTGATAATCTCCTGCCAGGAGATTATATAATTTCTTTTAATCCCGAATTTTTGCCTTCAAATTTTGAAGTAGAAGGAGATACTCAATATAAAGTAACACTAAAAAAAGATGAGCCAAAAGAGATTTTGCTTTTCTTAAAAGAAAAACCCATAAAAGCAGAAATTACCTTTAAAAAAGCAACCCCTTCTCCTCCTGTAGAAATAGAAGTCTCTCCTACTTATCCTCAGCTTGGAGAGAAAGTGACTATAACAGTAAAAAGTAAAGAGAAACTAAAAGAGGTGTGGTGTGATTTCCCCAAAGAGTTTGCTTTAGCAAGTAAAAAGTTTACCTGGGCTGCCCAAAATAAATACTGGCTTTATAAATTTCCCCTGTCACGTAATATACCTATAGGAATATATAAATTAACTATAAAAGTTATTATCCAGAGTGGAGAAAAGTATGAATTTAATCGTTATATTACTGTAGTCCCGGGTTTTTAACTTTTTTAACCAGGTGTGTAAAAACTCTCTTTGCCCAAAAAGAGGAATCTTTATATTAATTGTTTAATATCAAAATTATGGGTAAAATTAAAACTTCTATAATATTTTTAATTATAGCTTTTTCCTTAGTTTGTACAAATCCTGGAGTTAAATTTAATATCCTTTTACCAAAAGAAGGAGAAAAAATCTCTCAGGGAGAGAGGCTTAAAATACTTGTAGAGGTTTATAAAGATGAGAGGCTCCTTACAAAAGATGATGCAGTTTATCTTACAGCAATTATTAAATCTGGTGGAAAGATTTTTGACCGTGTAAGTCTTTTTGACGATGGCACTCATACCGATGAAAATGCCTCTGATGGGAAATGGGGTAATTATTTTGTCAATACAAAAATTGCAGGAAATTACATTATAAAGTTAAAAGCCTGTATTAAAGAAGTAAACTATTATTCTAATGAGGTAAACTTTTTTATAAAAGAGCCGCTTCCTACCCCCCCTCCTCCCCCGCAACTGCCAGAGAAGTGGCATAAAAACTGGCTTTTAAGCCTTATTATATTTGTCTTTCTTGTAGTTATATTTTTAATTATAGTTGGTCTTCGCAAAAAAGTTATAGTTGAAGGAGAACTTGTGTTCTGGAAAGAGAAGAGGACAGACGCAGAGTTGCCTGCAAAAATAAAGAAAAGTCTTTATGATTTTAAAAAGGCAGAAATAACTTTTGGTTCAGATGCTTCTAAAAAAGAATTCTGCGATATACTCCTTGAGGATTGTGATATAAAAAGAGAGGTGCTTTTTAGAATTACTGTAGAATTAATATCTGGTAAGCCTATTTATAGAGTTTTGCCAGCTACAGGCGTTAAAGTGGCAAAAGAGGATGGCTCATTGTTTGATGGGAAGCTGTTTCATAAAGCCACTTTTAGGGTTTCTAATTATCATTTTATTTATGAAAATCCACTTATGCCTCAATCAATAAAAAAGAGAAAAAGAGGAGGAGGGGGTAAACAAAATGTTCAATGAAAATGAATATAAGGAGACAGGGATATTTTGTAGAACGCTGTTTATTGGTGCTGGAGGAGTTGGATGTAAAATTGTAAGAAGGATTAAAAAGAGATTGCTTGAGAGATATGGTGAGAACCAGCTTATAAAATTCCTTTTTGTAGATACTGATGCAGCTACTTTTCAAAGTGTCCCAGATATGCCAGAAATTTCCCCAACTGAAAGATGTCATCTTGCTGTACCTGATGCAGATAGAATTATCTCTGAGGTGGAGTCAGGGTCGGCTTTGCGAAAAGATATACAGTCGTGGATAATGAAAGACCTTCTTATGAAACACAAACCTGCCTTAAGAAGACTTGGACGACTTACAGGAGCTAGCACAATAAGAGCTGTAGGAAAGTTTGCAATACATGCTGCTTTCCCTGCTCTTTATGGCACACTGGAGAATGTTCGCGAAGAATTGACAAGGCTTGATGCAGAACTTGTGGAAAAATTTACCAGAGTAAAAGATAGATTTACATTTTCAAATAGATATGCAATTTACCTTGTGTTTTCTTCTTCTGGCGGAACAGGCTCGGGGAGCTTTTTTGACATAGCACTTTTACTCAGATATGTGTTTCGTGGGATACCACTGGATTTGTGGGGAGTAGTTGTGTTGCCTTCCGCTCTTAGTAATTGGTTTACAAATAAACAGGAGCAAAGAAAGAGAATTGAGGCAAATGCTTTTGCAACACTTAAAGAAATTGAATACTTTATGGATGAAGAAGCAACCCAGGAAGGCTGGCAATTTGAATATCCGGGTAATCTTTTAGTGAATCTGGATAAGCCAATATTTGAAAAGTGTTTTCTTGTTGAAGGATATAATTCCCAGGGTAAAAAGTTGTCTTCTCCTGAAGATGTTTTTGAACTTGTAGCTCAAACTCTTACTAAAGATACAGGAAGTCCAATTGGTGCTACAATAGCTTCACGAGAGATTGATGACGATGCTCTGGCAGATGTTTTCCCTTGCCCCCAGACAAATAGACGCCGAAACTTTAGCTCTTTCTCATCTTGTTCCCTGATAATTCCAGTTAATGAAATCTTAAAGTATTGCCAGGTAAAACTTGGCAGAGAATTTGTAAGAGAAAGATTTTTAGGACTTTTACCTGGCAGTAAGGAATTAGAAAATGAGATAGGTAGCTTCTTAACTGCAAATCAACTTGAGGAGCGTGGAAAAATTAATCAAGTATTAGATGCTCTTTTACTTGATAAAAATACCAATACTTTGATAACTTATGCAGATTATGGATTGGAAGCAAATGCATTGTCCCTGCCAAAGGAAAAATTCCTTGAACTACTTCAAGCTAAAGAAATTGATTTTACTTCTATAGGTTTACCAGAAATAGAGAGCATAGTAACAGCCAATGCTGTAGAAAAAGGAGAAAAAGCAAAGGAAGTTATATCTAAAAAACTGGGAAATTTATTAAGAAATAAAGGCATATTACATACACTTTCATTTCTTGAGGCGCTTATTTCTGCTTTTTCGGTGATGAGAAATGAAATGATTTTAGAAAGTAAAGAATGGAAAGAAGAAATAAAAACCTGCTATGAATCAGATGACTCCAACTCTTATCAACAAAAAATTGTTCAGCTTAAAAGTTATGGTAGCTTAATTGATATTATTTTTAGGGCTAAACTTGATGAAAACTTAAAAATAGATATACTCACTTTATTTAATAGAAAAATTGAACAGGAAATTCTTGATAAAGCACGGCAACAAGCTTTAAAATTCTTTGAAAAAATTATAACTCTACTTACAAATCTTTTAGAAAAAGTTAAAGGAATTAGAGAAACACTTCAGTGTTTACAGCTTCGGCTTGATAATCAAATGAATGAACTTCTTATGCAATTTGGCAAACCACTCTCTGGCTTCGTTCTGGGAATATCTGTTGTAGATAAGGATTTCTATGAAAAGATATATGAACAATTCCGCCCAAGTCAGGAAGATCTAATGGCTCGAATAGAAAATTACTGGAACAGAAGCGAAAATATAGAAGATATTATAAATTATATTTGTGCCACTGAACCAAAACAGCTAGAATTTGACATATTGAAGGAATGCTATCCATTTTTTATGCAGGGGCTTTTGAGTAAAGACATAGTTCAGGTTATACTGGAAGAAGAAGGTAAAGGAGGAGGAAAAGGAGAGCTAATTAAAGTTAAGCTTTCAGAATTGTTTGACCTATCTTTGCCATTCTGGAGAGTGTATCCCCCTGGTGGGCTTAAATTCTTTGAGACACTTGTAATTGGTGTCCCCTCTACAACCAATACTGGTATAGCTACACTTGTAGATGAAACAGTTGACAGATGGATAGAAGAAAATACAATAGATGACCCGCAATATATAAGACGCCCTCAGAAGGTGCATACTGGCTATCCTATGGCTTTAGATATAGTCAGAAGAACTCATGGAGCAAGATTATATTATCTGCAGGAGTATCCAATTTTGAAGGGGAGTTTTTCAGAGATGTCCAAGATTTTTCCACTTCATATACATAAAGATTTTCAGCTGCGTATACCATTAATAGAACCCGAGAAGTCTTTAGTTGCAAAGCGTCTTTTTGCTCTGGCCTTAGCTTATGGTTATATTGTTAAGCGGGCTGAGCGGTATTATTATGCAGTTGCAGAAGGAAAAAACGAGGCGGGTTTACCGCTTCCAAAATACAATTCTGATTGGACTACAATTTCCAAACTCAATCCAGAGTTAGGTGTTAAACCAGAGAAAGCTCGCACCACTTTTGATACTATAGACCTGCTTTCCCAGGGTAGAAGTGAAGCAATGCAAAAATTTTGCCTTAATCAAAATTATATTAATGAACTGGAAGATGTAATGAGAAAATATGAAGAAGAAGCCGGTAAAGGTAGAATTGTTAAAGAGCTTAATCTTTATATCCGGGAAGTACTTGATAAAGAAATTGACAAGAAAACATCTTTAAAAGAACAATATGAGCTAGAAAAATTACTTATAGCAGATAGAATAAAAAGATTAGAAGAAAGTTAATATTATTTGTATTGATATTTTGTGATATTTAATTTTTATTAAAAGAACTAAAGATGGCATCTCCACTAGAAGATTTATATTTTGTTGGAACACAGGTAGAGCGATTTAATCCTACTCTTCTCATTGGACTTGGGGAGTTTGGAAGGGAAGTTTTAACTTATCTATATTTTCGTTTTAAATATTATTTCCCAGAACTTTCCGAAGCCTCTGCATTTTTTTATATAGACCAGAGAAGAGATGATATTGAAGAAGAATGCCAAAATAAATTTCCGTTTTTACAAACTTTTTTTCTGCCAGAAATTAATTCTTCTTTATCACATAAAAATTTAGCGAATAACAACTCTTCGAATGCGGATAAATTGAATGCTAAAGACACTAAAGCGCCACTTCTTAAGATGCTTAAGGCAGCTCTACAAAAAGCCTGTAGCACCATACTTGGAGAGGAAATTACAGGGCAGTTAAAAAGCGAGGGATTTATAGAGCTTCTGGAAGGGGAGCGTATAAGTTTTAATACAGTTCTTTTGTTTTCCCTGAAAGACATATCTTCTGTGTTTGCACCAGAGCTTATGGAAATACTTGCAACTTTAGATTATCCAGAGGCTCAATCAGTATTTCAATGGATTATTCCAGTTATACTAAGAAAGGATTTTACTATTCCCTGGAATGAGGCTTTAGAGGAGTCTCTACCAATTTTAAACAGTGTTTTTGAAAAGACTAAAATTCTTAGTAAAAGTTTCTCTACAAGATGTTTTATTGTTTCTGATTTTAAAGCAGATGGCTCTTCTGTAAAACTGGAAGAGATAAAACAAGCACTCACCCAAATTCTTTTCCTCTCGATCTCTCCAGCTTATCCCAAGCCTTTGCTTACATCTATTTGCCAGGAGGAGATACCACCTAAAGGTTTGCCACCGTGTGGAACTTTTGGAATAAGTTCTCTAAATATACCACTGGAGGAATTGATAGGGAATTTATCACAAAGAATATCTAAAGAAATACTTTTGAATTTTATTTTACAGCCTGTTCAAAAACCAGATACATTAAAAAATACCATAAGAAACAGTGAAGTCTTTAGCAATTTAACGGAGGCTAGTATTGTAGTTAATTTACTTCAAAACTTACCTTTATCTCCAGTCCTCAATCAAGAAAGAATTGTAACTGGAGTTAGCATAAATTCTTTTGAAATGAGATTAGCATTAGAAGATACCCATCCATACCTTTGGCCTGAAAGAGTAGCTAGTTTTGATGCTTCTATAAGGGTAAAAATAACTTCCTGGATGGAAGAGCTTGAGAAAAACTTTAAAAACACTTATAAAGATTTAGAGAAAGCAATTAAAAATGAAGTTGATTCTTTCCTCCAAACATATTCTGTATCTACAATAGAGAGTGCACTTTTGTTTTTAAATACAATTAGAAAAAAGATAGAAGATTTCTCTACACCTCTAATAGAGATTGAAGAAGATTCTTTAAAGATAGAGAAAGAAGAGAAAAGGCTAAAAGAGCTTGTGCATAACTTCCCAAATATCTATTCACTATTTGGAGGAGTTAGTCTTTTTTCTTTATTTGAGATATACTTTATTTATCAACTTTTGAAGGCATTTATATTGGGGCTCTTCGGGTTTTTTGCAATTGCAATACCCCTGATTTTAATTAATTCTGTTTTAACGCTTTTGCACCTGAAAAAAGAAGAAGCAAAGATAAAATCTGCCAGAGAAAGCATTCTTTCTGCCATACAGAAGAGATACAGTTCAATTATTTTCTTAAAAATAAAAGAGCTTCTAACTAAAATACAAAATGGACTTCTTGAAACTGTAAAAGAAGAAGAGAGGAAAATTACTAAATTAAAAGAGCATTTAACAGCACTCCTTAAAGAAATTGATAAATCGCCAGCTGCATTTTCTCCACTTGGTTATTATCCCTGTGCAAAGCAGAGATACAGCATATCAAACTCTATCATTGATGAAGCTGATGTAGAATTTATATATACGGAGCAAAAGTTTAATTTTGAATTACTTTCTTCTTGTCTTATAGCTACTTATAAATTTTTGGGTGATTGGCGTAGTATTGATTTTATAAAATTTAGCGATAAATCTATTTTAAACTCACCATTATTTAATAAATTAAAAGAATTTTCTCTAAATCAATTAAAGGGTATAAAGTTACTGCCATCTTCTTCTTTTCTTATTAAAAAGGGAAAAGATAATCTTGCAGGGTATTTAAGCAAACATTTAAAGAGCCTCTTAACTAAGAGCACCCCTTTGATTAGATATTCTGGAAATATTGCAGATGCTATTGGAGAAACATTTTTAATTATTCCACCACATATTTTATCTTTAACTAAAGAAGTGTTAAAAACTGAGCAGGCTGTTAAAATTGTAGAAAGTGAAAAATATACAATAGCAGTGCTAAAAATATTCCAGGGTATAAATATTGAGGGACTATAAAGAGAAATGGTTAGCAAAGCGGTTAGTTTTTAGAAGCATTGCTATATAAAAATCCAGAGTGGCTTGGGCTTTGATATAGATTTTAATTTTTGTAGTCTTATCATACTAATATTTAGTATTTTCTATTTTAGCTATAGACAAAAGCTTAAATTAATGTTATAATACCAATTTAAAGAGGTGAAATTATGTATATTTCTAGTAATGAGTTTAAAAATGGGATAACTATTGAAGTAGATAAGGAATTATATACAATTATAGAATTCCTTCATGTAAAGCCAGGTAAAGGAGCGGCATTTGTTAGAACTAAATTAAAAAACTTAAAAACCGGGGCAGTAATTGAAAAAACTTTTAAAGCAGGAGAAAAAGTTAACCAGGCAATTATAGAACACCGCCCTATGCAATATATTTATAATACAGGAACAGATTATGTATTTATGGATAAAGAAAGTTATGATCAGGTGTCTATTCCTGCAGAACTTTTGGGGGAAAATATAAACTTTCTTAAAGATGGAATAGAAGTAATAGCTCTTTATCATGAAGGGACCTGTGTTGGAGTAGATTTTCCTTTCTTTGTAGAATTAGAAGTAACCAAAACAGAACCGGGGCTTAAAGGAGATACAGTAAGTGGAGCTTTAAAACCAGCAACACTGGAGACTGGAGCAGTTATACAGGTTCCTCTCTTTATTAAAGAAGGCGATATAGTACAAATTGATACAAGAACTGGAAAATATTTAAAAAGAGTATAAAAAATGAACAAATTCGAAGACCTCATAGATTTTATTCATAAAACAACACAAACCAACTTTGCTTCAATTCAATTAGAAAAAGAAGGAATGCGGTTATATATAACGAGAGAACTTACTCAGCCAAAACAACTTACTACTAAAGAAGAACCTAAAGAAGAGGTGCAAGAAAAAAAGTATACCCTTATCGAAAGAATTATAGCAAACCGCGTAGGGCTTTTTAAACTTAAAGAAGAGATAACTACTGGTAAAAGAGTTACTAAAGGAGAAATTTTAGGCTATATTAAATGCATAAATCTTACATTTGATATTAAAGCACCTTGTAATGGTGAAATTTTGGAAATTAAAGTTCCTGCCACAGAAACTCCAGTAGAATATGGTCAGGAATTAATTGTTATAAATTCTTTGCTGGAAGAAAGTAAACAGGAAACAAATGTTTAAAAAAATCCTTATAGCTAATCGTGGAGAAATAGCTATTAGAATTATTCGAGCCTGTCAAGAGCTTAATATAGAGACTGTAGCTATATATTCAGAAGCTGATCGCAATTCATTACATGTAAGTTTAGCCGACGAAGCTTATTGTATTGGTCCTCAAGTAAGTTCGGCAAGTTATCTAAATATACCCAATATAATAAGTGCAGCTCTTATTTCTAGAGCAGAGGCTATTCATCCGGGCTATGGTTTCCTTGCAGAAAATACTCGTTTTGCAGAAATATGTAATCAACATAACATACATTTTATAGGTCCTGCACCCCAAGTTTTAAGAATAATGGGAGACAAAGCAGGGGCAAGAGAGTTCCTTAAAGATAAGATACCTATAGTTCCTGGAAGTAATCAATTAGATAGTCTGGAAAAAGCCTTAAAAATTGCTGGTGAAATTGGGTATCCAGTGTTGTTGAAAGCAGCTCTTGGGGGAGGAGGAAAGGGTATGAGAATTATCTCTACTCCTGCAGAGTTAGAATCGCTTTGGTCTATCATAAAGGCAGAAGCAAAAGTATCTTTTGGAGATGGTCGCGTATATCTAGAGAAACACATATCAAATCCCCGTCATATAGAAGTTCAGGTGCTTGGAGACAAAAGTGGAAAGATAATACACCTTGGAGAAAGAGAGTGTTCTATTCAACGACGCAATCAAAAATTAATTGAAGAATCTCCTGCCCCAAAACTGGATAAAAGAATAAAAGAGCAAATTTATTCCGCAGCTTTAGCCTGCGCAAAAGCTATAGGGTATACCAGTGCTGGCACTGTAGAATTCCTTCTAAATGATAAAGGCAACTTCTACTTCATTGAAATGAATACAAGAGTACAAGTAGAACATCCTGTTACCGAATTAGTTACAAATATTGATATAGTTAAGGAACAGATTAAAATTGCAGCAGGACTACCAATTGATATAAATCAAAAAGATATTGTCTTAAAAGGACATGCTATTGAATGCAGGATTAATGCAGAAGATTATACAAACAATTTCACTCCAGTTACAGGGAAAATAGAAAGTATTCATCTTCCTGGCGGACCTGGTATAAGGGTAGACACACATCTATATCCAGGGCTTTTTGTCTCTCCTTATTACGATTCTCTTTTAGCTAAACTTATAGCTTGGGGACGAGATAGAGAAGAAGCAAGAGTAAGAATGCTAAGAGCCTTGCAAGAATTCTCTATAAATGGTATTTCAACGATTATACCATTTCATATCAAAGCTTTAAAAAGCGAAATTTTTAAAGAAGGCTTGTTAAATACTAATTTCATTAATAATTTACTTTAAAAATGAGTTATCGCAGAAAAACACGAGAAGTAGCCTTACAACTTCTCTATGCTTTAGAAGTGAGCAATGAACCACTAGACATATTATTACAAACATTATTACCAAAAGAAATAGATTTGTCGTATCTTAAAAATATATTAACTGGAGTAACTAAATATCGCTTAGAATTAGATAAAATTATAGCCGAACACTCTAAAAACTGGATATTAGATAGAATATCAATTATTGATAAAAATATCTTGCGTATGGCTTTATTTGAACTTCTATATAATGGAACGGTACCTCCAGAGGTAGCTATAAATGAGGCAATAGAGTTATCTAAAAAGTTTAGCACTAAAAAATCTCCAGGATTTATTAATGGAATTTTAGGGGAATACTATCGCAAGCATTCGGGGAAAAATGATTAAATGGTTAGCTAGAGTTTTATTAATTTTTACTTTTATTTTATTTATACCATTACTTATCGGGTTAGTTGCGGGAATTACAATCGTAGAAAAATATTCAAAGGAATTACCTGATGTAAAACTTCTTGCTACATGGCGTCCTCAGGAAAGTTCTCGTATCTACTCACAAGATGGCAAGTTACTTGCTACTCTTTATGTTGAAGATAGAATATGGGTTCCCCTGGAACAAATATCTCCTTATATGAAAAAAGCTATAGTAGCTATTGAAGATTCAGATTTTTACATACATCCTGGCATAAATCCCAAGAGTATAATAAGAGCAGCATTTGCAAATTTTACTGCAAAAGAAATTACTCAAGGAGGAAGTACTATTACACAACAACTAGCTAGAAACCTGTTTCTTACACCGGAGGTATCATTTGAAAGAAAAATAAAAGAAATTCTTTTGGCTTTAGAAATAGAAAAACACTTTTCTAAAGATGAAATACTAGAATTTTATCTTAATCAAATTCCTTTTGGAGCTGGCACTTTTGGAGTGGAAGCAGCTTCAGAGCTTTATTTTGGCAAAAAAGCTTCTGAACTTAATCTGGCAGAAAGTGCTTTGCTTGCAGGCATACCCCAAGCCCCTTCTATTTATTCACCTTTTGTAGATACTAAATCAGCTAAAAACCGTCAGATAGCAGTGCTTCGCCGTATGGAAACATTGGGGTTAATTACTTCAAAAGAAGCAGAAATAGCAATACAAACTCCTTTAGTTTATCAAAAAAATAAAATGGAAGGCTTTCAAGGTTATCTTTATCCCTATTTTACACTTTATTGTATAAAGGAAGCAAGCGAGTTAGTTGGTAAAGATGAATTATTTAAAGGGGGGCTTATTGTTTATTCTACCCTAGATACTCATTTTGAGGAGGAAGCTATCTCAGCTTTACAATGGGGTATTGCAAAAGGAGAAAGAGAAAATGCTAATTGTAAGGAAGGGGCATTAATATGTGTGGAACCTAATACAGGTTTTATAAAAGCTATGGTAGGAGGAAGAGAATTTAATGTAAATAATCAATTCAATAGAGCCTGGCAAGCACTCAGACAACCTGGTTCAGCATTTAAAGTGTTTGTATATACAGCAGCCTTAGAAAATGGTTATCTACCATCAGCTATTTTTACAGATACTCCTGTCAGTTACGAAGGTGTAGAAAAGGGAGAGAGATGGGCTCCCTGCAATTCTGACCACAAATTTATGGGAGCTATGGACCTTTATAAAGCTCTTTATCTGTCACGTAATGTAATAGCAGTAAAACTGATAGAAAAGGTTGGAGTTGATAAAATAATTGAACTTGCACACCGCCTGGGGATTAAAGAAGAACTAAGTCCTAATCTTTCTCTAGCTTTGGGCACATCTTCTGTATCTGTAATGAGTATGGCTTCAGCATTGGCTACTATAGCTAATGGAGGTAAAAGGCTACCTATTACTACTATTGCAAAAATAGAAACGATGGATGGTAGAATAGTTATAGATAATAGTAACCCAAAAGGGGAACAGGTGATAACTCCACAATTAGCTTATATAATTACAAAAATGCTACAGAAGGTAATAGATTATGGTACAGGTTATAATGCTCGTCTGGTAGGGCGACCTGCAGCTGGCAAAACTGGCACTACAAGTGACTTTCGTGATGCCTGGTTTGTTGGTTTTACTCCTCAATATGTAACCTGTGTCTGGATGGGTAATGACGACTACACTCCTATGAATAGAGTATATGGAGGGGATTTCCCTAGTATGATATGGCAAAAATTTATGTCTTCCATTCACCGTGGGTTACCTGTTAAAAACTTCTCTGAACCTCCACAACTTAATAAAGTTGAGTATTGTAGCATTACTGGATTAGCTGCCACACATACCTGCCCAAAAGGGGGAACGGAATTTGCCCCCCCTGGAGTAGAATTAATTTATTGCTCAGGAAATCATCCAGCTTCTACATCTGCTCAAGATAAAATAAAAGTTATCGAAACTCCATCTCAACCGCCCTCCTACTTCACAGAAGAAGTAAAGGTGGATGGAGTAATACTGCCAGGAGGTGAAGATACTCCGGAAGAGGGGAAAAATGAGTAAAATTATTGGTAAACATTTAATAATAGAGGGATTGGTTCAAGGTGTTGGATACCGTTATTATGTTTTAAGGCTTGCAAAGCATTATACTAACTGTAGTGGTTATGTAAAAAATTTATATAATGGAAGTGTAGAAGTGGTAGTGGAAGGACCAGAAGAAGAAGTAAAGCAATTTATAATATCCGTAAAAGAAGGACCTAGTGGGGCAATAGTTAGAAATGTAATAGAAGAAAATTTTACTCCTCAGGGAAACTTTGTTGGATTTAAAATAGCTTTTTAAAAAGTGAATACCCTTAAAAATTGGAGACCAGTTTTTACGGTTAAAGAACTTACATATATAATTAAAGAGTTTCTAGAAAGAGAGGAAATATTTGTTGGGGTAGGAGTAGTAGGAGAAATCTCTAATTTGCGTCTTACTTCTGCCGGCCATATATACTTTACTCTGAAAGATAATGAAGCACAAATTCAGTGTGTTTACTTTAAAGGTTTTCAAGAAACTGAAATTTCAGAACTTAAAAATGGTACTTCTGTTATCGTAACAGGAAAACTTACTGTATATCCACCCAAAGGAATCTACCAGATTCAGGTATGGGAGATAGAATTAGCTGGTGTAGGAGAACTTTATAAAAAACTAGAAAAGCTAAAAGAAAAGCTTCAAAAAGAAGGACTTTTTGCTCCGGAACGCAAGCGTCCTCTACCTAAATTCCCAGGCAGAGTTGCCATAATAACCTCTCCCGCGGGAGCAGCAGTAAAAGATATTATTAAAACCATAACAGAAAGGGTACCCATAATAGAGATAATTGTAATTCCAGCTATAGTGCAGGGAGAAGAAGCACCAGCAAGTTTAATAAAAGCCCTTACACAAAGTAGAAGCCTCTCTCCTCTACCGGATGTAATCATTATCGGGAGAGGAGGCGGAAGTATAGAAGAACTCTGGGCTTTTAATAATGAAGAGGTTGTAAGGGCTATCTTTGCCTCCCCTGTACCTGTAATTACAGCAATTGGACACGAAGTTGATTATACGCTTGCAGATTTTGTAGGAGATTTTCGTGCTCCTACCCCTACAGCAGCAGCTATGACAGTAGTTTCTGCTGTGCAAGATTTAATTTCGCAGGCAAATCAACTTAAAGCCTCTTTAATAGAAACTTTAAATTTAAAAATTCTTAATTATAAAGAACACCTTTTAAAACTAAAAAAACTTTCTCCTTTAAGTTATCCTTATACTCTCTTTACATTACCACAACAAAAGCTGGATTATACTATAGAAGAATTAAAGCATCTTATATTTGAAAAAATAAAATGGCAAGAAATGAAACTTAAACATCTACACTCTAATTTAAATGCACTATCTCCTGTATCTATACTAGAAAGAGGATATGCAATCTGTACAGAATTGAAGACAAATAAACTAATCTCATCCAGGCAGGAAGTTAAACCTGGGGATAAAATTAAAATAACTGTAAAAGATGGAGATTTTAAAGCAGAGGTGAAGGAAGCTGAAGAATTTTGAAGAAAAGCTTAAAAGGCTAGAAGAAATAGTAGAAAGATTAAAGGGTGGTAAAGAAAGCCTGGCAGATTCTCTGGCATTATTTGAAGAGGGTATAAAGTTGTGGTCGGAATGTCAAGAAATAATTAACTCGGCAGAACAAAAGGTAAAAATTTTACTTGAACAAGATGGAAAGGAGAAATTAGTGGATTTTCAATGGGAATAGAAGTTTATTTAAAAGAAAAAAGGGATTTGGTAAACAAATTTCTTAAAGATTTGTTTAATCACTTAGAGTATCCCTGTGCAACTCTTAAGGAGACCTGTGAATATGTAATATTTAGTAATGGCAAAAGGTTAAGGCCTATACTTGTTATTGCCAGTTTTGAAATTTTTTCTTCAGAAATTACTAAAGTTCTCCCATCTGCCTGTGCAGTAGAGTTGATTCACAACTATTCTCTTATTCACGATGACTTACCTTGTATGGATAATGACGATTTTCGAAGAGGCATTCCTACCTGTCATAGGAAATTTAGTGAAGCACTTGCAGTTCTGACAGGTGATGCACTTTTAACTCTGGCATTTCAGATAGTTTCAGAAAGTGTTACAAAACAAGAAAATAATTCTAATAATATATTGAGAGTAATAATGGAACTATCTAAATCAGCAGGAATACAAGGTATGGTAGGGGGGCAGTGTATGGATGTTACCCCCCAATACAACAAAGAAACACTAGAAAAGCTTTACTCTCTTAAAACTGGAGCTTTAATCACTGCAAGTGTAAAAATTGGAGGAATACTTGGGAGAGCATCTAAAGAAGAGTTAGAAGTTTTAGAAAATTATGGAAAACGTTTAGGTGTAGTGTATCAAATAATTGATGACCTGTTAGATAAAGGAACAGAAAATAAAGGAATACTTATGTTTTATAGCGAAGAAGAAGCTAGAACACTAGCTTGGAAATTAACTGCTGAAGCGATATCTGCAATTTCCATATTTGGAGATAAGAGCATACATTTAAAAGAATTAGCACAGTATCTTTGTAAACGAAGTTATTAAAAAAGGTGAAAAGGGATGTACAGTATACTATCAAAAGTTAAATCTCCAGAAGACTTAAAGAACCTATCAATAAGAGAGCTAAAACTACTTGCACAAGAAGTGCGACAGGAAATTATCACCACAGTATCTCGTACAGGGGGGCATCTTGGCTCTAATCTTGGAGTGGTAGAACTTACAATTGCCTTACACAAGGTTTTCTCAAGCCCCAGAGATAAAATAATATGGGATGTAGGTCATCAATGTTATACACACAAAATACTTACGGGTAGAAGAGATTGTTTTCATACTTTAAGGCAATACGGTGGAATAAGCGGATTCCCGAAAAGAGAAGAAAGTCCTCACGACCACTTTAACACAGGTCACACAAGCACTGCCATTTCTATGGCTTTAGGAGTAGCACTGGCTAGGGACTTAAATAAAGACAAGTTTAATGTAATTGCAGTAGTAGGTGATGGAGCACTTACTGGTGGATTAGCTTATGAAGGGCTTAATAATGCAGGGCAACAGAAGCGTGATATAATAGTAATACTAAATGACAATAAGATGTCTATTTCCCCAAATGTAGGAGCTATCTCAAGTTATCTTAATCGCTTACGAATGGAACCAGCTTATAAACGAGTTAAAGAAGACCTGGAAATTATTATTAGCAACATTCCAAATGTAGGAGAAAGGATATGGAAATTGACAAATCGCTTTAAAAGAAGTATAAAATATTTTCTTCTTAATGGAATGTTCTTTGAGATATGGGGCTTTACTTATCTTGGGCCTTTCGATGGACATAATATTGGGGGTTTAATAAGAGTTTTAGAAAAAGCTAAAAAAATAAAAGGTCCTCTATTTATTCACACACTAACTGTTAAGGGGAAAGGCTATATACCAGCAGAAACTCATTCAACTCGATTACATGGTGTTACACCTTTTAAGATAGAAACAGGAAAACCTTTTAAACAAAATAAAATTTCATATTCCGAAGTATTTGGTCTTGCAATGGAAGAATTAGCCTCTAAGTTTCCACGCCTTGTAGCAATTACTGCAGCTATGACAGATGGAACAGGTCTGGCAGGATTTAAAAAGCGTTTTCCAGATCGTTTATTTGATGTAGGAATTGCAGAACAGCATGCAGTTTCTATGGCATCTGGATTAGCCTCGGAAGGTATGAAACCAGTAGTTGCTATCTATTCTACTTTTCTGCAAAGAGCTATAGACCAGATTATTCTGGATGTATGTTTAAGTAATTTTCCTGTAGTATTTGCTATTGATAGAAGTGGAGTAGTTGGTGAGGATGGTCCTACTCACCATGGAGTGTTTGACATCAGTTTATTGAGAGCTATACCTAATCTAATTATAATGTCCCCTAGAAATGGTAGGGAACTTCGGGATATGCTTTTCACAGCTCTTACTTTAAATCAGCCTGTAGCTTTGCGTTATCCTAGAGGAGAAGTGCCCGACCCGGGAAGTATAAACTCTACTTTTAGCACAATCCCTATAGGTAAGGGAGAAGTGCTTCGCAAAGGCAAAGACCTGGCTTTCATAGCACTTGGTAATATGGTAGCAAATGCTTTAGCTTCTGCAGAGGAGTTAACCCGCTTTGGGATAGAAGTAGAAGTAATTAGTCTACGTTTTGTTAAGCCTCTGGATGAAAAATTAATACTGGAAACTTTAATCAATTTTGATAAAATTATTATAATAGAAGACAATGTAATATCAGGTGGCGTAGGTTCTGCTATTTTAGAACTAATTGCAAGAGAAGGTATAGCAGGAGTAAAAGTAACACAGATTGGTTTACCTGATAAATTTATTGAAGCAGGTTCTATTTCTATGCTTCATAAAATTTACGGTATGGACTGTGAAGGTATTACCAAAACCACCCTTAAGCTGTTTTCTGATTCCAAAGTTTTAACTTAAATATGATGAAACATTCATGCCCCTGCGGGGCACAAAGGGGGATGAAAATCAAAGTTATTTTCAAATGAAAACAAAGACAAAAAGTAGATTAGACCAGTATCTTTACAAAGCTAGATTAGCAGAAAGCAGAGAAAAAGCTCGTAAGTTAATTATGTCAGGTGTGGTTTATGTAAATAATAAATTACAAGATAAACCCAGTTTTCTGGTAACAGATGATTCAGATATAAAAATACTTAAAGAGACTTGTCCTTATGTTAGTCGAGGAGGTTTGAAACTAGAAAAAGCTATTAATATATTTAATATAGTATCTAAGGGAAAAATTGTTTTAGATATAGGGGCTTCAACTGGAGGTTTTACTGATTGCCTGCTTAAACATGGAGCATCTAAGGTATATGCAGTAGATGTAGGCAAAGGGCAACTTCATTGGAAATTGCGAAACGACCCGCGAGTAATAGTAATGGAAAAAGTAAATGCTCGTTATCTTAGCAGTTTACCAGAATTAGTAGATATAATTGTAATAGATGTGTCCTTTATTTCGTTAACAAAAATTGTTCCAGTAGTTAAAAAATTTTTAAAGTCTGACGGTGTATTAATTACTCTTATAAAACCTCAATTTGAGGCAGAACCTAAAAATATAACAAAAGGCGTTGTAAAAAATCCTGAAATTCATTGTAAGGTAATTATAGATTTTTATAATTTTCTTAAAGGGATACGATTAATTCCTGTAGATATTACTTACTCTCCACTTGTTGGCCCTAAAGGCAACATAGAATTTTTTATCTATGCTACATCTGATAATAACAAAAAACCTTTTCATCCCAATAAAATAATTGAAGAAGTAAATAAAGCTTGGGACTTACTTTCTTTGAAAAGGCACAAAGTGCCAGTAGCAGAAGCTACCTAAAGCAGGCAGCAGGCGCAAAGCATCGGGTGCTGGAGCACCTAAACTTTTAAAAGCTATCGCTCCATTGAATTCTTTGTTAAACGGAGCGACAGCTTATAAAATTTTCTTGCTTACTTCTTTTTAAAAGAAGTAAGTTTATTGAAAGAGAAAAAATGAATAGATTTTTACTATTACCTGACATTTATAATCGTGAGGCAAAAGCTACTTCTTTAAAACTACTTAGTTGGTTTAGGAAACAAGGGGTAAAAGTATCTTTTTTAAAGGAAACAGCTAAAATATTGGGCATATCCACTTCTTCCAGTATAATAGAGCCTTCTGATATAACAAAGAAAGTTAATGTATTGCTTACTCTTGGCGGAGACGGCACCCTTCTCCATTATGCTCAATTAAGTGCTGTAAACAATCTACCAATTTTAGGAGTTAATTTAGGTGGACTGGGTTTTTTAGCAGAAGTAAAGTTAACTAATTTAGAAGAAGCTTTACATAAAGTAATAAATAAAGAATTTGAGTTAGAAAAAAGAATGATGTTAGAAATAACTGTAAAAGAAGAAGAAGAAGTATTATCTCAGGCTTTAGCTTTAAATGATGTAACTTTTTCAAGGATTAAAAGCCGTTCCCCGCATTTTAAAGTAGAAGTCAATTCTGAAATCTCTTTAAACTATTTTGGTGATGGTATCATATTTGCTACTCCAACTGGTTCTACTGCTTATTCTTTGTCTGCAGGTGGGCCAATTATAAATCCAAGGCTGGAATGTATTTTAATTACTCCAATCTGTTCCCACTCTCTATATCATCGTCCACTTCTTATACCACCTGGAGATAAAATAAGAATTTACACACTGGATCCATCTCGCCAGGTGGTAATTTCTTCTGATGGTAGAGAGTTTATTGAATTTACTTATAAACAAGTTGCAGAAGTTAAAAAATCGAGCAAACATACTACTTTCATAAAATTAGGTACAAATTTCTACAAAAGGCTTCAGGAGAAACTTCACTGGGGAGGAGGTTAAGAAGGGGCATTGAAGAGCCTCTGTATAGGGAATTTTAAAATACCTTCCTCAATTATTGCTGCACCACTTTCAGGTATAAGTGATTATCCTTTCCGTAAAATAACTCGCCAGAGTGGAGGCATACTTTGTTATTCAGAGATGATAAGTGCAGAAGCACTCCGCTATGGTAATAGGCGGACATTAAATCTTACTTCCTTTCCAGAAGATGACCATCCGTTAGCAGCTCAGCTTTTAGGAAATGAAGTAGAATCGTTGGTAAAAGGAGCTCAATATTTGATTAAAGCAGGAGCAGATATAATCGACCTTAACTTGGGCTGTTCCGTTAGAAAAGTGCTTAAACTTTCGCAAGGTTCTGCTCTTCTTAAAAATCCAGCTCTTCTTCAAAGGATAATAGTTAATTTAAGAGAAAAAATAACCTGTCCATTAACAGTAAAAATGCGTAAAACCTGGGATGGGAAATGGGATACTCTACTTAATCTGGCACAAATGTTAGAGAAAGAGGGAGTAGATGCAATTATACTTCATGGTCGCTCTCCTCAGCAAGGCTTCGGTGGAGAGTGTGATTGGGATACTATAATACGATTATCTCAAGTTCTTAATATTCCAGTAATTGGCAATGGAAATATTAGGAGCCTGGAAGAAGCACAGAGTAAGCTTTCATTCGTTAAAGGTATAATGATAGGGAGAGAACTGATTGGAAATCCCTGGTTTTTTCAAGCTAAAAAGCCAGCTAAAACAGAAAAGCTTAAGACCATAATACTACACATAGAATTAATCAACCAATGGTATCCACCATCTGTTGCACTGCCAATAATTAAAAAACATACTGCTTGGTATATAAAAGGAGAGAAAGAAAATAGAAAATTTAAATTAAAATTATTTCAATGTAAAGAAGTATCCACTATTATAGAACTTATCAAAAGTTATTTTAATACACAATTAAAAGAAATATAAAGACTTTTAGTTAAACATAATATTTGCCCAAAATATAAGGTATTTGTTTTTTCCACCAAAACTCATGATGATCACAGGGAGCTGGCCATACTTCGTAATGATGAGGGATGCCTTTTCTCTTTAAAATATTGTGAAACTCTATTGTGCTAGAAAGAAACTTATCATTCTCGCCACACATAAGTACTAGTTTTGTAGTATGTCCCAGCTGGTTTAAATAATATGGGTCTGTTAGATTTGGAATATATTCTACAGGATTATTAAAATAAACATTATCATCATGATAACCACCTAAAAAATCACTAATATCAAATACTCCACCAAGTGCGAGTGCAAACTTAAATATCTCGGGATGCTTGAATGTAGTATTCATTACAAGGTATCCTCCAAAACTTGCACCCATACAGCCAATATAGTCATTGCGGGCTACATTCCTTATGAACGGGATAAGCTCTTCTATTACATATTTTTCATAACGGATGTGATTTCTGACTTTCTCCGCAGGGTGTAAACCTCTATTATACCAGGAATTCCAGCTATAACCATCAATAGCAAAAAACTGAATTTTACCGTTTTCTATAAACCACCAGGTATCATCTTGAAGTCTGTAATAATCAAATTCTGTATGGCCTCCTCCTGAGGTAGGAAAATAAATCATAGGTGGTCCCCAATGACCATAACGAATAATGTGCATATCAACTCCAACCCTGTTAGAATACCATTGAAAATGCTCAATATTCATTAGCTTACCTCCTTTAAATTGATCATTTACTTTCTCTAGAAAGAAAGCACAGCATTCTTAACTTTTAATAGCTATTACACTGCACTAATAATCTTTATATACTAAAGCATAAGCAAAAGAAAATAGCTATAGCTTTTCTGATACACTCTTAGCTTGGAGAAAAAGCAATAAATAATCTCTGCCCCCTGCTTTAGAATCTGTTCCTGACATATTAAATCCGCCAAAAGGATGAACTCCAACTAAAGCCCCGGTGCACTTTCGATTAAAATAGAGATTCCCTACGAAGAATCTTTCTCTAGCCAGTTCTAAATTTTTCCTGTTACGAGAATATAAAGCTCCTGTTAATCCATATTCGGTATTATTAGCAATATTCAGCGCCTCTTCAAAATCTTGAGCTTTAATAAAAGCAACTACCGGTCCAAAAATCTCTTCCTGAGAAATTCTTGCTGTTGGTGGGACATCAACAAAAATAGTAGGTTCTATAAACCATCCTCCTAAATCTGTTCGTCCTTTACCTCCAAATGCCAGTTTTCCTTCTTGTTTACCTATCTCAATATAAGACATTATTTTCTCATAAGCACTTTTACTTGATACAGGGCCTAAATAATTTGTAAATTTGCGAGGGTTTCCGACAGTTAATTTCTCTGTTTCAGCTATTACCCCTTCTACAAGAGAGGAGTAAATTTTTGATGTAGCCACGACACGTGAGCAGGCAGAGCACTTCTGCCCTTGATAACCAAAGGCTGATGTAACAATACCTTCTATTGCTTTATCTAGTTCTGCCGTATCATCTACTATAATAGTGTCTTTACCCCCCATTTCTGCTATTACTCTTTTAATCCATTTCTGCCCCGCAGAAGGCTTTGCTGCAAGCTCGTTTATTCTAAGTCCAACTTCTTTAGAGCCAGTAAAACTTATAAATCTAATTTGTGGATGAGATACAAGATAATCTCCAATTTTTCCACCTGCTCCAGGACAGAAGTTTACAACACCCGCAGGCAACATTACTTCCTCCCAGACTTCCATAAATTTAGCTGCTATAACAGAAGATATGCTCGCAGGCTTTAAAATTATAGTATTACCAGTAACCACTGCAGCACTGCTCATCCCTACCATAATAGCCATAGGAAAATTCCACGGGGAAATAATAGCTCCCACTCCAAGTGGTATGTAGAAGAGCTCAGTAATTTCACCAGGTATAAAAGTAACAGGTTGAGGCAAAGAGTAACGGAGCATCTCTCTACCATAAAATTCTAAAAAGTCTATTGCTTCAGCCACATCTGCATCAGCTTCTATCCAATTCTTTCCAACTTCTACTACCATCCAGGCAGCAAATTCAAGTCTCCTTTTTTTAAGCACTGCAGCAGCTTTCAATAAATACCCCGCTCGCTCCTTTGCAGATGTATACTGCCAGTGGTTAAAAGCGTCTCTTGCTTTTGCTATTGCTCTATCCAGTAACTCCTCGTTTACAACGCTTACTTTCCCTACAACTTCTTCGGGCAAAGCAGGGTTTGTGGAAATAATCTTTTCATCAGTAAAAATTTTTTCTTCTCCTATTATTAAAGGATATTCCTTGCCAAGTTCTTTTTTTGTTACCAAATTTATAGCTTTTTCCATAGCCTGCTTATTTTCTCTTTTAGAAAAATCTGTAAGCGTTTGGTTTTTAAATTCCACTACCATAAATTCCACCTCCATATCAGATTTGTTTGTAAAAACTGGTTTTCCTAAGACCCCTCTTAAACCCCAAATTTTTTATACTTTATACACATAATCTATCCTTCTAATCTCACTGTTTATTATCTCTTTTTGGAAATACTTAATTTATTACTTTAGTTAATTGAAAAATCCTGCTAAAAATATGAAGGGAATTTAAGAAAGAACAAGAATAACCTTAAAGTGAGTTCTTTAGAAAAAGGGTTACTTAGAAAAGTGGGAGAAGCTATAAAGGATTACAACTTGATAGAAGATGGAGATAATATACTGGTTGCTCTTTCAGGTGGTAAGGATAGTTTAGTTTTACTTTATTTACTAGAACTTTTGCGTAAGCGAGCTCCTATTTCTTTCTCTATAAAGGCTATTAATGTAGATGAAGGATTCCCTGGATTTAAAGCAGATCAACTTAAGGATTTTTGTTCAAATTTAAAAATAGATTTTTGCCATTATCCTACTAATATATATAATATTATTCAGAAAAAGCAAAGGAAAAGTAAAAGTCTATGCCCCCTCTGTTCTAGATTGCGAAGAGGAATTCTTTATGCATTTGCTAAAAAAGAGAAATTCAACAAGTTAGCACTTGCCCATAATTTGGATGATTTTTTAGAGACGTTCTTTCTTAATCTTTTTTTTGCAGGTAAGCTAAAAGCAATGTCTCCCAAATTGTATGCCGATGATGGGGTAAATATAGTTATTCGCCCAATGGTTTATGTAGAAGAAAAAGCAATAGAAAAATTCATTATACAAAAAGCTATGTTTATAACAGAAAGTACCTGTCCCTGGAAGGCATCTAAAAGAAGTAAGAGATCTGTAATTAAAAATTGGCTAAAGAAATTAACTGCTGAATATCCTGAAATTAAAAAGAGTATTTTGATAGCTCTTAAAAGGGTGCATTTAAGGCATTTACTAGACCAACGCTATCTTATTGTATAAAGCAAAGTGGGGGGTAGCTTAAGAATAATGGCTGCTGAGGGAAGAGAGCATTTTAGAGAGAAGTGATATTTAAACTTTAAAGTAAAGCTGGCGTTAAGTGGCCATAGTTGTTTTCTAAGAGTAAGCTACAAATATATTACATTATAAACAGTTTGAGAAACTTATAGTGTAAGAGGAGTGTTTTTATGGCAAAAGCTGAAGTGCTGTTTATAACAGCTCGAACTACTAAATATAACTATGAAAGTAGCTTAATTGCAAGGTTTGATTATGCACTTGAGCAATTTAACCTGAGAAGATTTTTTTCTTCTGGTCAAATAATTCCGATTAAACTTCATCTTGGCAGTAGAGGAGCTACACCAATTATAAGGCCTATATATATTAAAAAAGTAATAGATAAATTAAAAATGATTGGAGTAAAGCCATTTGTTACAGATTCTGCAAGAATAAATGCTTACGATTATCTTATGGTAGCTAATTATGAGGGTTATAATCAGAGTACTTTTTCTGTTCCAGTAGTTATAGCTGATGGTATTTATGGTATGGATTCGGTAACGGTAGAAGCTGGAGAAATATTGGGCAGAGTACAGGTTCCTTCTGCTATTTATGATGCACCTGCAATGGTAGTTATGAGCCACTGTAAAGGACATGTTGGAGCAGGATTTGGAGGAGCTATTAAAAATATTGCTATGGGAGGAGTAAGTCTAAAATCTAGAACAGGTAATTGGGAAAGTTGTCGTGGAAAAGCTCATTTTTTACTTGAAACTAAAGTATTCTGGGATAAAAATAAATGTACACAATGCCTTACTTGTGTAAATATATGTCCGCTGGAAAACGCTATATCTTTTATAGAAAACAATATTATAATTAATGATACCAAATGCTGGCGGTGTGGGCGATGTATCAGAGTTTGTCCCAGTGGCGCTTTATATACTCCAGGGGATGACCAGTTATTTCAGAAAGCTCTGGCAGAACAGGCACTAGCAGTGCTTAGCACTTTTGATAAAGGTAAAATTGTTTATATAAACATACTTTTAGATATTCTCCCTGAATGTGATTGTATGGATACAGCTGATGTGCCTGTAGTGCAAGATATTGGTATACTTATCAGTGATGACCCTGTAGCTATTGATTGGGCTTCTTTAGATTTAATAAATAAACAAAAGCCTTTACCTGCCTCACAGGCAGAGGGAATTACACTTTTACCAGATAAGGACATCTTTTCGGTATTACATCAAAAAAACTCAAGAGGTCATATGGAATTTTTAGCCAATAAAGGCGGGGGTAATAAAGAATATATATTAAAAAAATTTTAAATGAGAGATAAAAACATTGAAGAAGATTTAAAAAAAATCTTAGATATGCCTCATACCAAGAAGGAAGAAGTCCGGGAACAAGTTAAGTGGGATTATTTTAAAGATATTATAAAACAAAAACAAATATCCCCTGTCCATCCTGCTGACAAACTTTTTATAGAAGAAATAAAACAAAAATTAGAAGAAGCTACTCAAAGAGGACAAAGAATAAAAGCAGGGGATAGTTTTATTAACCTTTATAAAGAAAAGTTACAGGAAAACCCATTAGATAAAGAAACCAGAAAAAAATTAATACATCTTCATCTCCAGAGAAATGAATTTAAGGATGCACTTTTAGAAGTAGAAGAATTATATAATATTGCTACTGGCAAAGTTAGACCTTATATTCTTGCAGGAGATATTACACACTTCCCTTTGACTTATATTTTTGTATTAATACAAAAAACTAAAAAAAGTGGAAAGTTAACTATAAAAATAAAAGATTATGAAGAAATAGAAATATTTTTTATCCAAGGTGTAATGGTACATGCAGTGGATAAAGAAAGCAAAGGTGAGGAAGTAGTAAGAAAAGCAATAAAATTAAGAAAAGGACACTTTATATTTGATTCTGAAACTGTTACATTTGAACTAACTATTAAAAGACCTCTAGAAAGTATAATACAAGATGATAAACCTGAAAAATGAAGAAGTTGTTTTGCACACACCTTGCAATCTTAGGTTATTACATTTCTCCTATTTAATAAAACTTAAAAAATAAAGGAGTGATAAAAATGAAACAATTAAAACTAATTTTTATCTCTGTATTAATTACAATTTTCTTTAGGGTACTGCTTATTAGTTCTTCTTACGGCGAAACTCAACCAAAGCTTATTCCAAGAGAAATACTTTTTGGTAATCCTGTAAAAACTTACCCACTAATTTCACCTGATGGTAAGCAGTTGTCTTACCTTGCTCCAGTTAAGGGGGTACTTAATGTCTGGGTAAAAACTATTGGTAAGGATGATGATAGACCTGTGACAAAAGATACTGACAGGGGAATACGAATTTATTTTTGGGCAGAAGATAACATTCACATAATGTATCTTCAGGATGCTGGAGGAAATG
>Ga0123519_10002806_pt1 | contig 29118 bp, 26 predicted proteins | sample YelNatPaOPRAMG02_FD_87396 | JGI IMG/M metagenome (GOLD analysis project Ga0123519, IMG submission 87396) | Hot spring microbial communities from Yellowstone National Park - Yellowstone National Park OP-RAMG-02 (version 2) | ecosystem: Environmental > Aquatic > Thermal springs > Hot (42-90C) ... | reverse complement strand
TGCAGTCGCTGCAGGATCTACCCCTTTGAGAGGGGGCTTGACATTTCAGGGGTAGTCGCCCAACTCAAGGGGAGGCTCATAGACGACCTTGAAAGAATTGAGAAGAAACTTTCAGGGGAGCCTGAAATCTTTCAGGAAAGATTATATGTTCCACCTCGGGATGTCAGGGAACCCCTACCGCCTCCCAGAGTCACATTGACTTCCCCTGGAAGGGTTGAATATCAACCTGCCATGACTGTTGAGGAGAAAGTATTCAAATATATTGAGGCCCACGGCGGAGCCATATCGCTCTCCCAAGCATCCGTCGACCTGAACATATCCCCTGGTGAGCTTCAAGAAGCTATAGGGAGGTTGAGGGCAGCAGGCTTCCTGAAAATTCAAACCGAGCAAGAGAGTTCAGGTCAGAAGCCGCCGAGACTCGGAAGGACATGTGTTAACTGTCTCAGACCCATAGATGATGGGGCCAGATACTGCAGCGCATGCGGGTTCAGGCAACCATCCCAGAGACCCCACCCAGACCGAATCTCTGGGTAAGATTTTTCTTCTCCCCGAACATCCTAATGGATTGAGGTGTATGTTTATGGAGAGGCTGCCACTAACCATCGCCCTCGACCAGAACTTCAGTGAGAAGGAGCTGCGTAAGGTCACAGAGGCCTTCGGAAGGGCCTTCGACATAAAGGACAGGGTGTATATGCTGAAGACTTCGGAGGAGAATCCTCCCACAGCCGTATTCTCTTTCGGCCAAGTATCGACAGAGAAGCTACCCTACCTTCTGGGGGTGATGAAGAGCGACTACTGGAGGAGGGTGAAGAAGGATGTTTCGAAGATACTCAGTAAACGTAGGAGGGGTGAAGACCCGATGATCTCCTTCGAATGTACCCTTGAAGGCTTCAGTGTGAAACTCAGGTGCAGGTCCAGTGATCGAAAGGTTGTGGAGGCTGCTTTCGAACGTTTAGACTCTGCCGTCGAGAATATTTGGAGCCTGACCAGAAGGGAAGACATCCCCTTCAAGAAGGCCCAGGTTTACGTTGGATTCCATGAGCCTACAATGAACTATAGGATCGATAGGGCTGTCATCCTAACCCCTGAGTTCAGCGAGTATGAGTATGATGAGAAGAACGGTAAGTGGAGTAAGATAAGTCCGGTGAAGAATTAGACGGCGGGGAAACAGAGAGGGTTAACCTTTCTTGGAGAGGCCTTCAGAGACCCAGCCCTCACATATCCTCAAACCTTGAACAACATCCTTAGCGTAGGCGTCTGCCCCAACACTTCTGGCGAAATCCTCTGTCAAAGGTGCGCCGCCCAATATGACTCTCACCCTCCCACGTATAGAAGCCGACCTCAGAGCTTCGATAACCTCCCCGATCCTCATCATGGTGGTACTCGTCAAAGCCGAGATCCCTAAGATGTTCGGCTGCTCATCCTTCACTGCTTGAATGAACCTGTCTGGAGAGACATCTATACCCAGGTCTACAACCTCGAAGCCTGCGCCGATGAGGCTGACGGCGACAAGATTCTTACCTATATCATGCAAGTCTCCTGGAGCGCTTCCTATAACAACCTTCCCCCTATACTTCACATCTCCCTTTGAGAGGTGGGGTTTCAGAAGGTCTGTAACAGCCTTCATGATCGATCCGGCGACGACAAGCTCACTGATGAAGTATTCGCAGGACTCAAACTTCTCCCCGACAATATTGCTCGCAACCCTCATAGCCTCCATCAAGTCGTATGGAGATAAACCGCTACTCAAAGCTTCCCTCGCAGCTACTAAAGTCTGATCAAGATTCAATTCAACAATTGAATTCTTTAATCTCTCAAGAACCTCCGCACCACTCATACTTTTTTCACATCCTAAATTTTGATGGGGTAGAATCCATGTTTTATAACTGAGTCGTATAGTGCACATACGTTCCAGGGTGGGACGTCGGGCTGAATTATGTGTCCAGGGGCGACTATCAAGCCTCCGCCGGCAGCCCCTGCCTTAAGAACTCTGACAACCTCAGCCTCAACATCGGCCGGTGTGCCTCTGGGGAGAACCCTCTGGGAGCTCACACCCCCGCAGAAGGTGAGTTTATCCCCATACTTCTCCTTCAGAACAGCCAGATCCATGTCTGGACATTCAGGTTGAACAGGATTCAGGACGTCTACACCCTCCTCTATGAAATCCCCAATATACATCTCTACGTTTCCACAGCTGTGCAAGTAGATCTTACCAGCCGTCTTCTTATGTATAAAATCATAGATCATCTTATGTCTGGGCTTGATGAATTGCCTATAGATCTTCAGGCTTAGTAATCCTGAGGTCTGAGCCCCCATATCATCCGCCACACCGACCAATGTGCAATATTCACCTATCTGGTCAAGCATCATCCCATACATTTGAATAAGAATCTTCGTAGCTTTATCCAGAATGGCGTTGGCTATATGTGGCCTCAAATATAGGTCCTCAATAAACTTGTTGAAACCCCTACGTTGCCAAGAAGTCTCGAATGGACCTCCCATAGGTGCCACACAGCACACTGCGTAACCAGCCTCATCGAGTCTCTTAGCCTTCCTATCCAAACCTTCAACCGACCTATCCTTCTCAGGGTCAGGCCAGTAAGGGTCGTTCAGAATCTCGTCAACCGTATCCATATGTTCAAGGGGCGCAGGATTTGCGAATTCAAGATATATTTCACCTGCCTTCCTGTGGAAGCCACACTCGTCGATGAAAGAATTGTCTGGGAAGAGTTTCTGAGGTATGAAAGGTCTGGGCAACCTTATCGATACAGGCCTGAAATCTATTCTGAATCTCCTGTATATCCTCTCATCTATCGGGGTAGTCCACCATGGCGTGTAATGTGTTCCACCCGGCCAGTAGTCGATCTCCTTGAATATTATCGGCAGATGCAAGTAATGTTTAAGGTTGAAGTATGATTGCTTCATCATGAAGGAGAGGCATCCGCCGAGCTCAGCTGGAACCCTGTCAGCCTCCTGATGGTCAAGAATCCTCCAGACACGTTCCCTCGGAGTGTAACGTTCACCAGGATATATTGTAGCCTTCTCCCCACGTGAAACAGTCTCCAACGGCTGAACCTCAACTCCTCCCACCACTAAACTTCGGCCCATATTAAAGTTTAATTGATCTTGAATACCAGTAAATCTTGACTGGACTTGAGCCGCACCACAATAGCTGCATTGGCCACATTGATATTGACCCTATCCATATTCACCTCAATATGTGATGCGATTAAGCATCCAAATCCTCAAGGCGGAGCAGCCTTCACCGAAACAATTCTTTCGAAAGATAAGATATATGACGGTGAAGATGTAACCCTAACCTTCACGGTTAAGAACATAGAATCATCAGATAAACTCTTTTACATTAGAATCTACAGGCAGGAGGAGCTCATCTACGATGGGAGACCGAAACCATTCGAATGTGTAAAAGGTGAGACTACCGGAAGGATGCGTATAACCCTCCCAGGATGGGTTGGTCCCGGAACCTATACTCTAACAGTTGAGTTGGCCTCAGCAACATCAGACTCTACGCTCGACTCGAGGCAGCTCATGTTGACCGTAGTGAAGTTGACGGCGGGAGACTGGGCATCTTCAGTCTCGAAGGCAACTTGGGGATTGAATGAGACACTCCCATTCAGAGTAAACTTCACAAACATAGGCAACGACGACATGTTCGACACAGTCCTAACAGTTATGAAGTCTGACCTGAAGATAAGCCCCCTAAGCAGCGGGAACATAGGCAGAGTAAGAAGTTTCGAGACGAAGACAGTAACATTCACCTTAGGATCATTGAAAGGGAAAGATGTTAAGCCTGGAACCTACAAGATCACATTCAGACTCCTATTCAACGACTTCAGAGGAGTAGCCCACAGTCAAGACGAAACCTTAGAGTTCAAACTGGAAAAGATGAAGCTGAATATCAGCCTCTCAACAACCCCCACAAGACCGAAGTATGGTGACGAGATACGGTTCAAATTGAGGCTGACAGATATGAACGGTAAACCTCTGCCTGATGAGCAGTTGACCATACAAGTAGGAGCAGCCACGATGCGAAACCTAACAGACCAACATGGAGAAACCACCTACATATACAGCGGCGTACTCGATTCAGGCGAACATGACGTAAAAACAATATACGACGGGTCAGAATATTACATGAATCTTACGGAAACATTCAGAGTGAAGATAGATCCTCTCTCAACCATCCTAATAATGGAGACCCCGAAAATATTGAATGCAACAGTACCTGCCAATTTAAACCTGACCCTCCTCGACGAGTTTAGGAGACCCCTGAAAGGCCAGAAAATAGGGATCCTCTTGAAAACGCAGACGGGAGAAGTCTCCTACGAGAAGGTGACTGAGAAGGATGGTGGAGCATACCTGAGACTGAACTTAAACAGGTCAGGCGAACTTCAGTTGCAAGTCAACTTTCCAGGGTCGAGGAACTATCTCAAAAGCAGCAACTCCTCAACACTCACTGTGAACAGAGCGTCGACAAGATTGAAGGTGCAGAGTAACCAAACAGTCTTATTCGGAGGCAACATTGCAGGATTCGAAATTACAGTCAGAGACCTCCTCAACAGACCTGTAAGGAATGTACCTGTAGAGATAAAATGTGAGGATGAGCCCTCAACCTCCTCCACTACAGACTTCGAGGGCAAGGTAAAGAAGACCATTGATTTGAAGAGCCCAATACTATACAAGAGATTGAAGGTTCAAGCAGTCTTCAATGGAGACGATGTCTACGCCCCTTGCGCAGGTGAGATAGAGGTATTGAACGTGAATCCAATCACAGTATTCGGTTTAGCAGCAATTTTGGCCGGCGGGGCCGTATCCACCCTCATATACATTGCGAGAAAGAGAGGAGCTGGGATTAGGCCCCTACCTAAGACCAAGCCTGTAACCTCAAAGAAACTCCCTCATAGACTGGATGAGACCCCGACCGCAGTGGACGAGAAGGTTTACAATTATATAGTTGAACATTCAGGGGTTATATCTTGGAGTAAAGCATCCCAGGAACTCGGCCTCTCAGTGGAGGAGATTAAGGAGGCTACTCAGAGGCTCAAGGAGGCAGGTAGGATCGCACCTAGCTCAGAATAATGAAGGTTGAGTTGGAGACCAGTAACGTGGCTGCGGCACTGATATTCCATAGCATTGCGGACAGAAGACCATGTTGAAGTAGAACCTGGCGCAAGCCTTGCATATCGGGCGGCTACACTTGGAACATATATATGTTGCAGGGAGATCTCTGTGGTAACTGCATGTACCCATCGACGGCACCCTCATAGCTACAGTCCTTCCTTGGGGTGTCTGAACGGGCGGCGCCATCCGGGGTGGTGTGATGACCCTGACGGTCGGTGCGGGCTTAGGGATCTGGATGGAGGGGGCGGTGACTTGGCCTGTCGGCTGTGCTGGTTGGGTTTCAATAGAAGGTGGATGCATAGGGCTACCACAGTCATAACAGAACTTCGCCCTTTTGGGGTTTGCTTTACCGCATTTTGGGCAAGTCGGCAAATCTTACATCTCCTAAATCAGTCTGACGATAGCCTCATTATATTCACCACCCCTTCTTTTAAAAGTAACTCGTAAATAGTCTCCCCTCCTCAACTCTTTCTTCAGAGACTTGACATCACCTATAGGGATCACCCCAAATCTTGAAAGTTTGAATATATGCATCTCTTCAAAGTCAGGGAGTATTTCCTTGAAGACTCTCTCTTGACTCGTCGATTCGAAGATTTTTAAGGGAACATCCAGCCTCATAACGGTATCTTTAGCTTCACCGTGCTCGCCACATATCACACACTCTCTATTCCTTGAGAGTTTGACTATGGAGTATTTGTTATGTTTTATGTCAGCTATCCATATCCCCCTGATAGGTTCACCTGTAGCCTCAGGCCACCTCCCCTCCTCAAGATAAGTTCTGTAACCTAGAATGATCTTAACTGCCTCATGACTCTGCAGAGAGGCTACTAAAGATATGGAGGTCGATAGGGAAGGAACCTTAGCATCCTCAACAGGTGCATCACAAGGATTCCTAAGCCCCAGCATCCTACCATATTGGTTTGGAGGTATCGGACATGCCAAACATGGATCGTTAGGAGGAATATATGATTGGACTCTGCACTGGTACCCCATCACACCTGCGTCTACCATAGGAACCATATACCTTCTGGAGATCGAGGTTAAAAAGGCCCTGGATGCAAAGTTGTCGAGTGAACTCAAAATTACATCTGACTCCAAGAATGTTTTGAGGGGGATATTTTCAAGTCGACCTTGAATAGCTGTAACTTCTATGTGGGGGTATTTGCGATGTAGAGCCTCCGCTAGAACAGTAGATTTGGGTTTTCCAGAATCTTCCTTACTGAAGAATATCATCCTGCTCAGGTTCGATACTTCAACAGTATCATAGTCGACTATTGTCAGCCTCCCAACCCCGAGCATGGCAAGATTCTTGGCAACCTCATTTCCAACAGCCCCCGCACCAGCAATCAAAACTTTAGACCTGTTCAGGGCGGCTTGGCCCCGAATATCCCAGAGGATGAGTTGCCGGGACCATAAATAGTCAACCTCAAAATTCAAGGACCTTTTCCTATATTTTGAGAGCGGTGTGTTCTCTTTAAGCGGTTCACCGTCGAGAAGAATCTTTGTAAGGTCAGGTTCAAGACCTAACCTTTCACATACCAACCTCTTAAGCTTACCAACTGTTATGTTGGGTCTAACTTCAATTTCTAACTTCTTCACAGACGGAATTTTAGCTGTGACCTTCAAAAATCGCCCTTCAAAAAATTTAAGGCTTGTAAGGCCTCAGGATGGTGAATTTCACAACGTCACCTGCTTGAGTCTTCTGCTCTGGAACCGCCGGGACCGGTATGATATTAAACTTTGCCGTGTCAGGTTCATGGGTTCCCAAGTTCCTACGCATCTTTGGGAAACCATATTCTCTACATATCTTGGCAGCCTCCAAACATTTTGGGTGGTCGAAGACATTATTAGGGTTTGGGTCCGACAGGAGGTAGTATAATGCATTGACTACTGAGACCAGTTTCAGGTTAGGCCTCCAATTCTCACCTATTATCGAGACGCAGACTGCGCCTGGAATGTTTGGAACTATATTTGGATGCCCGATATCTGTGAGCCAAGTTACCAGGGGAGGCTTCAACGGATATTCCGGAGGCAATTCGAACCTGAACCTCTGCCACTGAACATATTCGGTGAAAGGCCAGACCTTCTTATCGGCGAGTCTCTTCACCTCCCCCTTCTCACATCTGAGCATACCCTCATATATGGTAGGTGGATCATTGAGGGCTGCTACTGTTGGAAACTGATGGTTAAGGAAACTCTTCTCTTTATACAGTAGGGGGATATTCAAAATTCAACCGCCGATGATGTTATATGGCATCAATGCGAGTTGAGCGTTTTCAGGTATCCCAGCAGCAGCTACTGTGATACTGTCATCCAATATGACTCCACCATACATCAGAGCTACTGTTGACTGGTCTATTCCGAATGAGTTGCAGACCTGCTGCTTTATCTCACTTATCGTATGGTCTGGTAGAACATCTATCTCTGCAAGTCCAGACTGCGGTCCGATCGGTGCCTGAATAAATAGTTTCATAGGTTTTTCACTCACCTCCAGAATGAGTCGTTACCATGAACATAAACCTTACCCAAATTCAGGTTTTACGTTCAGAGCAACCTCCGTGGTGTGTGTCAGGACACCGTCTGTGGCTGTTATGGTTAGGTTGTAGGTTCCGAGTGGAGATAGTGCCGTCGTCGATATGACGAGTACAAGCCTCTGAACTGTCCCCGAAAGGCTCGTGGTGTTCCTATATGTTGTGAAGGTGTATCTGATTCCTCCAAAACCTCCTGTCGGTAGGCCTGATACTTGGAGGCTGACATCTCCACTATACCCGTTCCTCGCTGTCAGAGTGACATTGTAATATGCGGCTGAGCCTCGCCTTATCTCTATGGATGTTGGCGTTGCAGATATGTCGAAGTCTCTTGGAGGGTTTACCCTTATTGTCAAGGTACTTGTATGTGTCAGATTTCCACTCCAACCGGTCACAGTCAACGTGTAGATTCCTGGTGGCGCCGAGGTTGCGGAGGAGAAAGTCAATGTTGAAGTGGCCAATCCATTCGATGGGGGAGTGACTGTTTGAGGATTGAAGGTCGCCGTGACCCCTGAAGGTAATCCCGTTATCGAGAGGGACACCGGTGAATTGAAGCCTCTGAGCGATCCAACGGTTACGACTGTGCTGTTTCCGTAGCCCGCTGAGAATACAAGTCTTTTAGCCTCGGTTGAAATGTTGAAGTTCTTAACCTGTATGAAGTATGCCCTAGTGTTAGTGGATAGGCCTAGAGAGTTCACCGCCTCAATGTAATAGGTGATGTCTGAGGTTACCTCGGAACCAGATATCACAGCTACATATGGTTGGACTCCTGAAGGTGGCAGCTCCATAAGTTTCTTCCTCCAAACACCCTCATCGACAACATTGTAGTGGAGGGTTGCGTTCTGCAACCATGTTCCGCCACCAACAATGGTTGCGTTCAAGCTCACAGGGCTGTTTGCTAACCCTTGAACTACAGGCGTATGGGTTATGCCTGGCGGCCTATAGATGAATAGGAATATCAGGGCTGTAGATGTTAAGAGTAGACCTGCAAACAGGATTACAAGAAGCAATATTCTTAATGGTTGCCTACTCGGCCTAGGATAGTATGTCGGCGCCGGTCTGGATCTTGGTGGAGGGTAATATGCACTCGACAGTTTATGGCTGGTTGATGTTTGAGGCAGAGTCTTAGAGTATACTCCATATGGATATGAGCCTGAAGGTGGAGTCGACTCTAAAGGTTTTGGTGTAGAAACATTTTGTTCCAGAAATTCTCCTGCCCCAAATAGGCTCACCATCTCAATATCGGCCTCCCCTTCAATCGCATCTTCCATATTCACAGAATCCATCCCCCATTCTACTATTGGTGGATTCTTTCCACATGTCTTATCATCCTTCTTATAGCCTCAGCTAATACACTGGAGTATGGCACCATCGTGCCTCCAGAGACGTGAAGGTAAAAAGGGGTGGGGAGGTTTTATTTCCCGAGTATGCCTAATATTCCGCCGACCATTCCAAGTACCAGTGCGACTATGCCTGCTGCGATCGGTAGGTAGACATATGTCGTAGGCACCATTATGAGCAGCGCTAAGTAGATGTTGGCCAAGGAGAATACGAATGCAATGATGCCTCCGAGCGTTGTGTATCCTAGACGTATCAGGAATGATCCGAGAACTACAACTAGACCTAGCAACAGGCCGACTCCTAGGAAAGCCAGCCAGTATGGTGCTAACCATGCTGGGACAAGTGCCAAGTTTGCATATAGGATTGCAGTCGCTGCTGCACCAGCTATTATGGTAACTATTCCAGCTACCAAGGACAGGATGAAACCCCACAGTGCACTCGGTCTAGGTGGCAGGAATGGGACTGGAACCATTCCAGGAGGTGGCCCTGGAATAGCTGGCGGCGGACCCATCGGCGCACCCATGGGCATAGCCGGTGTCGGTGGTGGTGCCGGATACTGCGCCGGATAGGCTGTTGGATAACCTGTTGGGTAGGCCGTCGGATATGTTGGAACTGTTACAGGAACTATTCCAGCATAGCATTGTGGACACAAGACTAGATCACCATAGAATCGCGCATCATCTCTGCATATGGCCCTCCCACACCTACTGCATATGTACTGGGCCGGAAGATTCGGATGGTAGTAACACATTCCAGGAGGTGGAACCCTGTATGGGACAGATGGTACTGCAGGGCGAACAACCTTTACTGACGGAACAGGTTTCACTGCAGGAGCGGCGAATGATGCTCCACAGCTTGAACAGAATGTTGCATCGTCTCTGTTAGCTGCTCCACAGCTTGGACATTGTTTAACCAATTTTTTTCCTCCACATTCACATATGTTTTAATATTGTAGTCTCAGGTTATACACTTAAGCCTTTCCACTCATAGCATGAATATTTGGCCGAATGTGGAACTCAGCATCTTTGGATTATAATGTCTAATATCTTGTATCTCAATGAATGATGATAAACTATAAAGTAATGAATATAACTATGAGTAAGTTTATTTTAAATGGGCCCCGGTAGCTCAGCCTGGTTAGATGCCATGGACAGCAGAGAGCGTTGGCTTGGTAGACTCAACAAAGAGTCAAAGGTCACGGGTTCGAAACCCGTCCGGGGCTCCATAAAAGTTAGAGGAAGGGTGAACTCAAATTTTCTCTTCGAATAAAAAGAATGTAAAAATTGTCTTGAGCAAATTCAAGTTTGGAGGTTGATAGGATTCTATACATGCGACGTTCTGGTTGTTGGAGCTGGCCCTGCCGGATCTATTGCCGCCAGCATAGTAGCTAAGAAAGGCTTCAAAACAATTCTTTGTGAAGAACACAAAATGGTTGGGAGACCATGCCACTGCACTGGAAAACTGAGTGTCCACGCCTTCAGAGAGTTCAATCTACCTAAAGATTCAATATTGAACTCTGTCAAGGCAGCTAAACTCTATTCACCTGGAGGGTTCAAGTTAGACATCAGGAAGGATAGTGTAGACTCGTATATTATTGATAGGGAATTATTTGACTCCAGATTGTCAGACCTAGCCTGCAGTCGTGGCGCTGACCTACTCCTCAGAACAAGAGTCTACGATGTGGAGAGGGAGTTTGAGACTCACGTTATTTTGAAGGCTAGGAAAGATGGGTCACCTGTAAGGTTAAGATCTAGACTCATAATAGACGCTGAGGGAGCTACACCAATCTTGCCTGGAAAGTTTGGCCTAAGACCAGTGAGTGATTTACTCCTAGGGGTCCAGTACGAGATCTCTGGGATTCAGTTCGAATCTCCTGATTCGGTGGAACTCTATTTTAACAGAATATTCGCTCCAGGATTCTTTGCCTGGATCGTACCGCTTTCGGAGTGTATGGCGAGGGTTGGATTATGCGTACGGAGATCTATGGCAACCTCGCCCATAAACCAATACATTGACAGATTCATAAGAATGCTCATCGACCGTGGTAGACTCAGAGATTTCAAGGTTGAGAAAGTTCTTGCAGGCGTCGAACCTGCAGGTCCATATATCTCACCATCTTATTCAGACAACATAATGGTCGTTGGCGATTCGGCGGGTCATGTGAAACCTACCTCCGGAGGCGGAATATATTTTGGATTAAAGGCAGCCAAACTCGCTGGGGAAACAGCGGTCAAATGTTTGGATAAGATGAACGTGAGTAAATGGCAGCTAAGAGTCTATGAGGATGAGTGGGTCAGAGCCTTCGGCAGAGAGTTGAATGTCACATTTCTTCTCAGAAGGATTCTGAATAGCCTCACAGACGATGAGGTTGATAGACTCATCAGGAAGATGTCTGAATGGGATATTAAAAGTGTTGTCGAGAGGTATGGAGACACCGCATACCAGTCTAAGGTTATTTTTCCACTCATCCCTCGATTCTTGAAGAGGTCACTGGAAAAGCTGGATGACATAAGTCTTCTCGCAAGAATCGCCGCAGAAGGTTTCCTAGCACTTATAACATGATGTTTGTCAGTGAACTTCTGGAAAGCAATAAATATTCTGGAAGAGTCTGCATGATGGGGTATTAGATGGGTTACGAAGAAGCTGTGAAGGCTGCTTCGTCAAGGGCTTTGGAGCTGATTGAAGACGGTTTTATAATAGGTCTTGGAAGCGGTAGGGCTGTAGCCCAAGCAATAACCATGCTCAAGGAGAGGATCGATCGAGAGAATTTGAATTTAACCTTCGTTCCATCATCCTACCAAGTAGAGTTCCTTTCAAGGCAGCTTGGCCTCAAGCTGAAGCATATGGATGGAGGTAGGCCTCTGGATGTTACGTTAGATGGAGCTGATCAGGTTGAGATGCGTACATTGAATATGATCAAGGGTGGTGGAGGAGCCCTGGCTAGAGAGAAGGTTGTTGACTCAAATTCGAGGAAGGTAGCTATAATCATCAGTGAGGATAAACTTGTGAGAAGGCTCGGTGAGGTTGGGCCTGTCCCCGTTGAGGTACTGCCCTTCGCCGTAGATGTAGTAATGCACATCACCAAGAGAATGGGCGGTAGACCTACTCTCAGGCATGGTGCAGGAAAGGTTGGACCGGTGATAACAGATAATGGAAACATGATATTGGATGTTGATTTCGGACCAATAGACGATCCATCCGCACTCGAAAGAAAGATCAGAATGGTTCCCGGCGTAGTTGAGGTTGGCCTCTTCATAGGGATCGCTGACCTCGCCTATGTTGGGAGGGCCGACGGAACAGTAGATGTTCTTAGACGGGAGTAAAGTGCCGGGGGCGGGAGTTCCGGCTATCGCAGTCGAACCCGCGGCCTCTGGATCTCTCCAGAGTGACCCAGAAGATTTATGAGTCCAGCGCTTGGAACTGCCCTACAAGGGCATCTGACCACAGCTGAGCCACCCCGGCAGTAGTCAATGATGTCGAAGAAGCCTAAAAAACTTTGATATTCGAGTTGTCAAAAAAGATATAATGTTCAATGTTGACCAAGAATAGGTATAGGCCCCGGTAGCTCAGCCTGGCCAGAGCGACGGATGTGCGGAACAGTCGAACCTTGTATGCGCTCCAGGCTAGCCGTAGGTCACGGGTTCGAAACCCGTCCGGGGCTCCAAACCTCCATTATAGAAACCATGAAGCTAGGTCAAAATTTTTTATTATGGGGAGTAGCCGATATAAACTAGATATACTTATCCACATTCTTATTCCTTAGCGATCATGACTTCGGTTGCTTTTATCACTGCCTCAACTTCATCGTTTACTTTAATGTTTAGGTCTTCTGCAGCCTCGGTTGATATGAGAGCTGTTATTGTTATTGGAACTTTGATTTCCACTTTGACCTTGGTTACAACGTTGCCTTTATCGACACTTTTGACAACGCCTTTCAATCTATTTCTTGCACTTATCTTCAATCCAACCGCCTCCCAATATTCTTCATCACCAAGAATCTTGCCCACATAATTCTCAATTCTGCAATACTCTTTAAGAAGATATTCACCCAACGATGTGAGTTTAGCTCCGCCTCCTCCCTTTTTTCCACCCTTAAATGTTTCTATTATTGGTTCGCCCAAAGCGTTCTTAACCCTAGCTAAATAGTTCCAAACATAACGATATGACATCCCTAGTTTTTCCGCCGCCTTTGAAATGGAATTCTCCTCTTTAATGGCTTTCAATATTGCAGCGCCGCCGCTGCCAGAGATCGGTGTTCCTCTGCATTCGAGCCAAATTTTTGCAGTAGGCCTTGCTTTGTCTTGGGTGGGCATGTAAGTAAATTTTTGGCCGTTATGCTTATATATGCATATCGGTGTCGAAATATACAACAAAACATAACGGTGGTTAGAATGAAGCCATCAAAATCCCTAACGGCCACCCTAATATTGGCTGTGACTGTTTTTAGCGTGTTTGCTTATGAACAGCATATCCGCTCTCAGAAGTCGATAATTGTGTTGGCAACAACCACAAGCACCTACGACTCCGGACTACTGGACTATTTAACGCCAATCTTTCAAGAAAAATATGAAGCTGAAGTTCACATAATTTCAGTTGGCACAGGCCAAGCCATAGAAACTGCTAAGAGAGGTGATGCAGACCTTGTCTTAGTGCATTCCAAACCGATTGAGCTTGAATTTGTAAACAGCACTTATGGCATTCACAGGGTTGGCGTAATGTACAACGACTTCATAGTAGTTGGTCCAGCAAATGTCCCAGTCGAAAAAGGCGACCTGACAAACGCCACGGAAACATTTCGCAAAATTGCTGAAGAAGGCGCTAAAAACGACGCCCAATTCATATCGCGTGCAGACAAGTCAGGAACCCACATGCTGGAGCTGAGCATATGGAGAAAACTAGGCTTGAAACCCTCAAACAAGACCCAGAGATGGTATATAGAAGCTGGAGCTGGAATGGGAACTGTGCTTCGGATGGCTAATGAGAAAAAAGCTTATACATTAACGGATAGAGCTACGTGGCTGTCGTTCAAAAGCCAGCTTGCGAATCTAAAGGTTCTAGTTGAAGGCGATGTGTTGTTGCTGAATCCATACGCAATAATTCTCGTCAATCCGGAGAAGTATCCTCAAAGAAACTATAAGGGAGCGCTTCAGCTGGCCAAATGGATGATATCTGAAGAGGGGCAGAGCCTCATAGCAAACTTCAAAAAAGATGGTGAGACCCTGTTCAAACCCATAGCGCGGAACACCGAGCTGACGCATATGCTTGGTTTTCCTGAGCAAGAAAATGAGTTGGCATGGTATGACGCCCAAAACCCCTAAAAACTTTGATCTAAAATTTCTTGACTGGTGCTTGCTCCGTGTTTGAGGATACTTTTTGGCAGGAAATTTTGAACATAACTTTACTATCCCTAAGGGTTTCGGGGGCGGCTGTTCTGATAGGTGCTTTTGTAGGCATACCTGTTGGAACACTGTTAGGGCTTAAGCAGTTTAAGGGGAAAAGAACTATAATGCGTTTTGTAGATGTTATGCTGAAAAGTGTCGTAAACACTTTTATGGGTTTGCCGCCTGTTGTCGTTGGGCTTGTGGTTTACCTTTTGTTGACCGCAACTGGGCCTCTCGGCTGGTTAAGGCTATTGTATACACCTACAGCCATGATAATAACCCAGCTTATAATGGTTGTTCCAATTATTATCGGCGTTACAATATCTGCTGTTGGAAGTGTTGAAAGGTCGATTAGGGAAAAAGCCTTGTCGCTTGGTGCGACAGAAGCCCAGGCAGCATGGCTTGTTTTAAGGGAAGCCCGCATGGGCGTTTTAACCTCAATTATCGCGGCTTTCGGCGCCGCAATCTCAGAGGTGGGCGGAATAATGATCACCGGAGGCAACATTAGATGGTGGACACGAACGCTTACAACAGCCATAGTCATTGAAACAGAGCTAGGCGACTTCGCAATGGCTTTGACTCTTGGAGCTATTTTGCTTTCCATGGCTTTCATAATAAACTTGGCATTGACGATTGTCCAGCTCAAAGGGGCGAGGAGATAGTTGCCAACAGTCGAGGTGCAAAACCTCTTCAAGGAATACTCTGGAAGACAAGTTTTAAAAGACATAACCTTCAGCGTTCAAAGTGGAGAGTTTTTCGTCCTAGTTGGGCCAAACGGTGCTGGAAAAACCACACTCCTCAGAATTCTTGACATGCTTGAGGAACCTACAAGCGGAAAAGTATTGTTCGACGGAGAGCTTGTGGATTATTCCACAAAAGAAAAGACGGTTTTGCGAAGAAAAAGTGGGATGGTTTTCCAGCAGACAATTCTCTTCAACATGAGCGTCTCCGACAATGTTGCTTACCCATTAAAAATTAGGGGTGAGAGCAATATTGAACAAAAGGTGAAAACGGTACTTGAACTGGTTCAGCTGAAGGGGTTTGAACGCAAAAATGCCTTGACTCTGTCAGGAGGAGAAGCCCAAAGGGTAGCATTAGCCCAAGCCTTGGTTACTGAACCAGAGCTACTACTCCTTGACGAACCCACGGCGAACATAGACCCGAGAAACATCTCTATAATCGAGGAAGTTCTATCAAGCACCAATAGAGAAAAAAGGACCACAATAATAATGGCGACACACAATATGTTCCAAGCAGAAAACTTGGCACATAGAGTGGCTTTAATCAACAATGGAGAGATAGAGGAGATAGGCAAATTTCAAGAAATCTTTGGAAGACCATCGAAACCTGTAAAGAATTTTACCAGGTTTGAAAATGTTTTTTCAGGTCAATCAACAGCATCTACTGAAGACACATCAATTATAGATATCGGCGACGGAGTGCAGATTGAAGCTGCTTTCAAGAAATCAGGATACGTAATGATCCATGTCTCTCCAGAAGACATCATATTATCAACTCATCCTATAGTTTCAAGTGCAAGAAACATATTCCAAGGCAATATAACTCAAATACTAGAGATGGAATCTGCAGTAAAATTGAAGGTCAAGGTGAGAGAGAATAAAAACTTCACCGTGCAGATAACCAAGAAGTCGTTCAAGGAAATGCAACTAAGCATAGGCTCAAGAATTTTCCTAGCATTCAAAGCATCGTCGGTCCAAATAATATGAATCCTCAAAATGTTAGAAGATATAATCTTGATCTCTCAAGCTAGATTAATCACATTATTATAAAGGATTATTCACTAACATAAATAAATGGAGTGAGTAGTTTGAGATACGAGGATTTCGTGAATTTAAACTACAGCCCAACCAATGATGACCTGATATGTGAATTCATAGTTGAACCAGAAGGAGTTAGTTTGAAGGAAGCCGCTGGTGCTATTGCAGCTGAGAGCTCCATCGGAACATGGACTGAACTTTCAACGATGAGATCTTATGTCACGGATCTCCATGCCACGGTATTCAAAATAGATGGCGAAACTATTGGGATCGCCTATCCAGCAGAACTTTTCGAATATGGAAACATGCCGAACATTTTGAGCAGCATCGCAGGAAACGTCTTCGGACTCAAAACATTGAGGAACCTCCGTCTAGAAGACATGCATATACCTAGAAGACTAGTCAAGACTTTCAAGGGGCCAAGATACGGGATAGATGGGGTTAGAGAGGTTACCGGAGTCTATGGGAGGCCCCTCCTCGGAACGATAATTAAGCCGAAGATAGGACTCAGAACACGAGACCATGCGAAGGTAGCTTATGAAGCTTGGGTAGGAGGCTGCGACATAGTCAAGGACGATGAGAACCTGAGCAGCCAAAGATTCAATCCCTTCGAGGACAGAGTCATCGAGACTCTGGAGATGAGGGACAGGGCTGAAGGGGAGACTGGTGAGAGGAAGATGTACATGGTGAATGTGACTGCTGAGACTGAGGAGATGTTGAGGAGGGCGAGCTTCGTTGAGGAGCAGGGCGGTGAGTATGTTATGGTTGATATTCTAACATGTGGGTGGTCAGCCCTACAGACCCTGAGGAACAGAGACCTCAACTTGGTGATTCATGCACATAGGGCGGGGCATGCGGCGTTCACTAGAAACCCAAAACATGGAATATCTATGGGTGTCGTTGCGAAGATCGTTAGGATAATAGGTCTAGACCAGCTGCATGTAGGTGCAGCCTTCGGCAAGATGTCTGAGGGTGAGGGTGAAGTTAAGCGAAACTGTGAGGTGCTGAGGGGTGACCTCTACGGTTTGAAGGGGGTAATGCCGGTTGCGTCGGGAGGTCTCCATCCAAGAACTGTGCCGCCTCTTATCGAGAATTTCGGTTCAGATATTGTCATTCAGGCTGGTGGAGGGATACATGGACATCCTGGAGGAACCATTTCAGGAGCCAAGGCTATGAGGCAGGCCATAGAGGCCTCAGTCAAAGGTGTAAGGCTCGATGATTATGCGAGATCTCATCCTGAACTCGCCCAAGCGTTGAAGTTTTGGCCTTAACCCGCATAATCACCTATCAAGCATGAATCTGTCGGGTTGAGGTTTATAGTCCTTGATGCAGCTCAGGGTCATCTCCATACTGTGGCCTACAAGCATGATGGGTGAGTCTTTCAAACTTGAATCTACACTCTCAAGTTTACCAGCCCTCTCTGAATAGACTGTGAACAATTTATCGCCTTTACTCACCTTCTCTCCAAGTTTCTTGTGCAATAGGACACCTGCACCCTTATCTTTCGGTGAACCGGCCAACCTAGCGATCTCAACAAGCCTAGGCATATCAATCCATAGGAGGACACCCTCTCTCTCAGCCTCAATGTCTAGAGTATATTGGCCAACCGGAATGTCTTCAGGCTTAATGTTTGGGTTGCCGCCTTGCTCGGCGATTATCTCCCTCAACTTACGTTCAGCCCTCCCAGACTTGAGAACATCCATAGCCTTAGCCTCACCGTCGGGTATCCCAGCCATCTCAAGCAGCATTCCAGCAATGTCGGTTGCCTTATCGACTAGGTCTCTGTTGAGCCTTATGTTAGCCAGATTCTCTAGGGCCTCCCTAGCCTCAAGGGCCGGGCCTATGGCGTGGCCTACAGGTTGACCTCCATAGGTTATTGCACATTGAACGGTCATGTCAAGCCTCCTTCCGAGCTCTATGAAGTCTTGTGCAAGGAGCTGAGCTTCAACCATCGTCTTGACCTTAACCTCAGCTCCGGTGGGTATATCGATAACTATAAACTTGGAACCGACAGCCTTCTTCTTACTCATTATCGACGGTAGCAGCAGTGGATCTATTGAGAGGGGAAACTCGATGTTGACGAAGATGTCGTCTGCAGGGGCGAGATGTAAGGCCCCACCCCACACTATGCACCCGTTGGTCTTCTCCAAGACCCTCCTCATCTCCTCCAGACCAAGGTTCACAGGCATATACACTTCGGCCCTGTCAGCTGTTCCTGCCGCTGAAGTTATTGCTCTAGAGGAGCATTTTGGGATTGTTAGACCGCATGAGGCGACTATTGGAACCACTAGGAGAGTCGTCTTATCCCCTGGGACGCCTCCAATGGAGTGTTTGTCGACGATAATTTTCTTGTCGAGTTGCAGGGTCTGGCCCGACTCAACCATAGCGACTGAGAGGCTTGTAGCCTCATCCATGTCTAGGGCGAAATGTTGTATGGAGGTTACGAAGGAGGTTAATTCAACATCACTCAACAGACCGTTGACAACATCCCTTATTATCTCCTTTATCTCGGTGTGCGTGAGTTTCCTTCCCCTGAGCCTCTTTTTTATATGGTTGAGTGAGTTTGGTGGGGTTGATAGTTCGACGTCGACCATGTCGTTCTCAGAGAGTTGAAGGCGCTGCTGAACCTCTAGACATACTCCGATGCTTCCTTTATGGAACATTCTGGTTGTTGTATTGACGATGGCTGTCGCCTCCAAACCATTCTTTCTAAGCCTCACCCTTCCCAGGCTCCTGACACCCAGCTCCTCAGCGTCATCCACATTCATAATGACCAGGAGTTTCCCACCTGCATCCAGCTGTGTGAGCCTGGCCTTCAACCTCACCTTGGCAGCCTCCACATGTTTACTGTTGATCCTCAATTATCTTGTAGGTCTGGTACTTTAATAGTTCATCTTGCTGGATTGAGCCGAATATTTCATGGATTACCATTATTGCGGCTTGAGGGGAGATAACACCCCTCTCTGTCACTATGATGTCTACATATTCAGGTGGTGTTACATCGAAGGCTGGGTTTCTAACTTTTATATTTGGATATTTACGGATGAAGTCTTTTGAAACAACCTCAGCCGTATCCCTCTCCTCAACAGTTACGAGTTCGCCCATGACTGTTTCGGGGCTGAACTTGTAGGTTTCACTTGCAACTATGAACTGTGTTCTGGCTTCATGGGCTAGAGTAGCTATTGTTGATGTTCCTATCTTGTTCACTACTGCGCCGTTGGCGGCGACTGCGTCGGCTCCGACGACTACCTTGTCGATCTCGTTCATGAAGTATCTGGCGGCTGAGTCGACTATGAGGGTTACAGGAATGCCTATACCGGATAGTATGGTTGCGGTCTTTCTGCCTTGGAATCTGGGTCTGGTCTCGGTGACATATACGGTGAATCTTCTACCGTCCATCCAGGCTCTTCTCATAACCTCGACGGCGGCGGAGCTATGGCAGTGGGTTGGAAGAACATCGCCGCTCCTTATACGTCTTGAACCTATCTCACCAATGCGGACAACAGCTTTTTTCGATTCATTGAGGAACTCGTCGGCTGCAGAGATTACGGCGGATCTGAGCTGCTCAAGATCAAGACTACCCCTACTAGCGATCTCGACCCTGTGCATCACATACCTCACACCGTTCGCCAAGGAGACCGCGGTAGGCCTGGTTGAAAGGAGCCTCCTGGCAGCAGCCTCGAGCTCCTCTATGAGAACTCTCCCATCTTTTGCCTTGGAATTTTTGGCAACCAGCCTCATCGCTGAGACCGCGTGTCTTGCTATGTTGCCTGCACCCCTGACACGCATACTCTCAATGTCGGAAGCCGCCTTCGCCAAAATTTTCTGAACATTCAAAGGGACCACTTAAAACAATATACACCTGTAATAGCCAATAACTCTTTACTCAATTTTAGAAGAACATATCTCTTTGGAATGTTTTCAGGCATGACCATTCTTAGACTCTACATAACATGCGTGGGGTAGATGTTGCTGGTGTAGGTGGAGCGAACAAGTTGGACGGCTGACAATATTTTCACTCTTACTCTTTATGTGTTCCCAATATAGGATCTTACCTGGGTATTAAGATTAAATGATAATTTGAGTTGGGGATAAAATTGAATTTTATGGGAAAATTGAAATATAATGGGTAATAATCAATTAAATGGGATTAACATGTCTATTGTTAAGGTGGATGAGAGGGGAAGGATGACTATTCCGAAGGGGTTCAATGTCAGAGGATCCAGGGTGGTCTTGATCCCGGCAGGCTCATTCATGATAATGGTCCCGGTCCCACCGAACCCAATAGATGTCTCAGGAGGTTGGTTGAAGACGAGGCTGGATAGAGGAGAGTTGAAGGCCAAGGCTGAGAGGGTTGCACACAAGGATGCGGTGGAGAGGGCTAGAAGGAGAAGGCAGATGTGATCATAGAGACAGATTTACTCTATGCGCATGTTAAGTCTGAGGATTTGCTGAAGCCCATCGCAGACAACCTTCTCCGTCGAATCGCCAGAGGGGAATTCGGCGTAGTCTCTGCCAGCAGAGAGGCTCTCCATGAGCTTTACTATGTTTCAATGGAGGAGGGTGTCCCACTGGAGACGTATATCTCAAGAATCGCAGCCTTGACAGCGCTGGAGAACATTAAGTATATTGAAACCTCCGTTGAGATAGACATTCTTGCAGCTACAGTCATGAGACAGTTCAATCTAAAATCGATCTTCGATGCCTACTACGCGGCTACAGCGCTCTACGCTGTCCCCGATCACACAATCATATCAACCGACGAAGTCTTCGACAAGGTTACTGGACTGAAGAGAGTAGATCCGAGAAACATCTAAACAATACGCATCCCAAATTCAAATACAGTCCTTCAGATTAACCCCAGAGAAATATGCTTTGAAAAATATGCTCAGACAGGAAGGAGTAGGCGACCGTAAACAAAAGTGAGAAAACCTACGGGGCAATAAGTTTTGCTTGCCATACAGATTCATATTCGTACTATGTTTAAAAATCGTTGCATGAATCTTGAGATGTTTCGTTGAAGGCAAGTCAACCTTTAAGAACAGTTCATATGACTTATTTTCATTCATTATAGGAGTAGACGAGGAAATTAAAAGCACACTGACGAAACTCATGGATTAAGTGGAGATGCTGAAGGGGTTAAGAGGTTGAGACAAACTATATTTTAAAGAATATGTCGGAGGCCGAAAGATTCATTGCTCCTCCACAATAAATTTTAGAGTAGTTTGAGCATCAGAAGAGAATCCTACCTTACACTCGGCCTCTTCCTGACAGGTTTCACAGGATCAATAGTGCAGATAATCATGGTGAGGGAGCTCATAGTAACGTTCTATGGAAACGAATTCTCCCTGGGCCTGATCTACTTCAACTGGTTGGTGATGGTCGCCGTTGGAAGCCTAATATCCTCAAGAGTAGTAAAGGGAATGAGTAGACTCCACTTCGCAGTCCTCCAGATCCTACTCTCAACTCTCCTACCACTGCAGATCCTTCTCGCAAGAAGCATGAGGAGCCTCCTCGGTGTCGAGTATGGAGTTGCCGTAGGGATCATTCCAATATTCTACTCCTCACTAATCACTCTGGCACCTATCTGTCTACTGGTTGGATTCCAATTCGTATTAGGATGTAAATTATATCCTGGAAACGGTGGAGCATCAATAGGCAGAGCATACTTGTGTGAGACCTCCGGATCAGCTGCTGGAGGACTTACATTCGCATACATTCTAGTGTATTACATCAACCATGTGGAGGCCGCATCGTATCTGGCTATCCTGAACCTGATATCGGCAATCCTCATTCAAGGGCCGGGAAGAAAGAGTATACTAAGCGTCTTGACAGGCCTACTCTTACTCCTCAATATTTATTCTTTGGCCTCTGGAGCATCGACTAGGCTGAATGAACTCTCAACAGGTTGGCGGTGGAGGGGTTGCGATCTGGTAGACAGCCGAGACTCCGTCTACGGGAACATAGCTGTAACCAGGATTGAAGGCCAATACAACTTCTACAATAATGGCCTACTCATGTTCACCTCACCAGACCCTGACGTAGTATCTGTTGAGGAGAGTGCACACTTCCCAATGTTGATCCACCCATCACCCAGAAGAATCCTGATCATAGGTGGAGGGGTCGGTGGAGCGATAGATGAGATTCTGAAGCATCCAGTCGAGGAGGTATACTATACAGAGCCTGACCCCCTCATAATCCAAGTCGGCAAGAAATATGCACCTACACAGGCCTTCCAGAGTCCAAAGGTGAAGGTTGAGTATGTAGACGGAAGATATTTCGTGAAGGGTTCAAAAGGAGGATTCGACGTCATCATATCTAGACTGCCCCCACCATCAACACTGCAGCTGAACAGGTTCTATACTGAAGAGTTCTTCAAGGAGATACTCAATCTTATGGAAAGTGACGGTGTATTCTCACTAACCCTTCCATCCTCAGAGGCTTATATGAGCGTAGAGATGAAGAGGCATAACGACTGCATCCATGCAACTCTTGACAATGTATTTGCATCCTCAATAGCGGTTAGAGGAGACAAAACCGTATATCTTGCCTCACCGGCCAAAATCTCCTACGACCCTGAGACACTGATCCAAAGATTCAGAACGAGAGGCTTAGACACGAAACTCCTGAACGAGAATTATATCAGATATAAACAGGGCCTGGCCAAGTCAACCATCGATACCAACATAGATCTGAGGGTAAACAGGGACATGGAGCCCATAGCCTGCTACTATAATATAGTCCTATGGAACGTCATGTATCACCCTGAGTTGAAGATTCTATTCGAAGCGGTTACAGAGCAAACCCTCTGGCTCATGATCATCAGCCTGTCGGCCATACTAATATTTATCTCAACATGTAGGAGGGGCAGATTGACTGAGACAGCGGTTACTGTGGCCATCCTGACCACAGGGGTTGCAGGTATGACCCTCAACATAATATTGATCTATGCCTTCCAATCCCTATACGGCTACATATACCATGCGATAGCCATTCTGACAGCGTCCTTCCACATAGGCCTAGCTCTGGGGGCAGCAGCCATGAATAGGCTGCTGGAGAGGTTGAGAAAACCTATATACACTCTGACGAAATCAGAGTTGGCCGTCTGCATCTCACCACTAATAATTCTATCAACACTCACCATCCTATTCCAGACATCACATACTAGAACAGTCATAGTCTTCCCGATTCTGAACATTTTAACAGGGTTCATCGTAGGCGTCGAGTTCCCCCTGGCCAGCGTTGCATGTTTAAGTCTCGGAAAAGTTGAATTAGGAAAAGTTGCAGGAACCCTCTACACGTCAGACCTCATAGGGGCGTGTATAGGCACAGTCATGGCCGGCGTATTCCTGATACCTCTTCTAGGAATCACACAGACATGTCTTGGAATACTCACCCTCAACTTAACCAGTCTAGCCTTGATACTTGCCGTCAGGAAGACAGTTTAGAACGAACAAAAACATGCCAAGCTTATGGTGAATAATCCTCTAGCTAATTGCTCCATATTCCTGGTATTTTATGTTTGCATTTTCTGCATCTTCCGTCTATGATGTTTATTTCATGGACTGTGAAGTGTGTTCTCTTGACTAGTGTCTCTCCGCATCTTGGGCATTTTGTGCTGTTTGCTTCATGTCCTGGGACGTTTCCTATTGTGACGTATTCTATTCCTGTCTGGGTTGCTATCTCTCTTGCCTTCTCTAGGGTTTTTACAGGTGTTGGTGGTAGGTTTGTGAGTTTGTATGCTGGTTGGAATCTGTTGAAGTGTATCGGAACCTCTGTTCCGAGGTTCTCTCTTATCCATATGCACATATCCCTCACGTTATCCATGTCGTCGTTCAATGTTGGGATGATCAGGTTAACTATCTCCATCCATACACCTTTATCCCGAATAGTCTTCAAGGTCTCCAGGACAGGTGTCAGGTCTGAGAATGATGTTGAACGGTAGAATTCAGCTGTGAAAGCCTTCAAGTCAACAGCGACAGCATCGATATGTTCAAGCAGTCTTCTAAGAGGCTCCTCATTCATAGATGCGTTTGTATGAAATATTGTCTTCAACCCTCTCGCCTTAGCTAACTTCGCGGTTTCGTACATGTATTCATAGAAGACTGTAGGCTCATTGTATGTGAAGGATATGGCGGCTACACGACTCTCCAGAGCTGACTCTACAGCCTTCTCGGGTGGTAGGTCGATGTATCCTGTCTCCTCAATAGTCCTGGTTGAGATCTCCCAGTTGTGGCAGAATATGCATTTGAAGTTGCATCCAGCCGTTCCGATGCATAGTATCCGACTTCCAGGGAGAAAGTGGAATTGAGGTTCTTTCTCTACAGGGTCGACTTGGACAGCGCATGGCCTACCATAAACCAGAGTGTAGAGTCTCCCATCAATATTCAACCTGTTACCGCAGAAACCCCTCGTCCCAGGCAAGACCACGCAATGTCTGAAACAGAGATCACACTGTACTCTGCCGCCGGAAAGTCTCCGGTAGAACATTGCCTCATGAGGCTCAGATGAGCCTGAGAATGAAGGTTGATCCCTGCTGGAGATGATTCTGGGGATACCAAAAAATCCCAAACCTAAGACTGCCCCGCATCCCAGTGCGAGTTTTAAGAAACTTCTCCTGGAATGAGTCATTTTTCAAAATTTGTATTGTTCAGTGAGAGAAAAAGTTTGTCTCACTCAACCTTTAATAACTATTCCGTTGTCTCCTCTCTACTCTGAGCTCCTCTAATTACAAGTATAGGGCCGTCCTTGCCTATCACAAGGGCCTTATCCCCAGCACCGATTTTCTCGGTGGCCCGTGCCTTCCAGTACTCACCCATATATCTTACGAAGCCTGTCTTTCCACGCTCTATATCTTCGGTTGCCTCGACCTCTACACCTATCAAACCTCCCAGGATAGGTTTCCTCCTCCGGGCCTGCAATATCTTGTAGATCATTATGAGGGTGAATATGCCGAGAACAATTAAGACTCCTAGGGCAATCGATGTGAATTGGCTGTACCATTCCGGAGCTATAAGATATTTCGGGGATGTGTATGGGAGGAGTAGGAGTCCACCAAGAATGAGGCAGAATATGCCTGCACCGCCTAATATACCGAATCCTGCCGTGTATGCTTCAGCTATCATCAGTAAAGCTCCGAGGCCCAAGATCAATAGCCCACCCAGGTTGAGGTCGAATCCTAAGCCTATAAGTCCGGTGAGGAGGGCCACTGCACCAATAACCTCCCCTCCATATCCTGGTGTCGCCAAGCCGAATATCAACGCGTATAATCCTAAAGCGAAGAGTAGGTATGCGAGGATGGGGTTTGAGATGGCGGTTAAGATGCTGACCCTGAGGCTTGGTGAATAGTCTAGGATAGACGCCGTCTTGGTCTTCAAGGTTAATCGGCCTCCAGCAGTGGATACCATCCTACCATCTATAAGGCGTAGGAGATCGTTAAGGTCTGAGGCTAAGACATCTATCACATTGTGTCTATACGCATCCTCACTGTTCAGGTTGAGGTTCTCCTCGACGAAGAGCCTCGCCGCGGTCTCATTCCTATTATGCATTCTGGCCCTTTCAACGATGAATGTGGAGATGGCGTTCAACACTTTCTTGTCGGTCACAGGCTCTGAACCTCCAAGGGGAGAGTAGCTTACAGGCTGGGCTGACCCTATTATTGTGTGGGGGGCCATCGCCGCGATGTGGGAGCCGACGAGAATAATGGTTCCTGCAGACCAAGCCTTCGCACCGATTGGATAGACGAATGAGGCGACCGGTATCCTTGAGCGTTCAATAGATTCGACGATCCTCATGGTGGCGTCGAGCTGTCCACCTGGAGTGTCAAGAATTATGATTATGGCCTCGACTTGAAGGTCTGAACCAACCTTCAGAGCCTCCTCTACCTTCTCAGCAGCCGCCGAAGTTATCAAGCCCCTAATCTCGACGACGATGAAGTGACCTGTCGCAGGCTGCGTTTGAGCCCAAGCCATAGTGATGAGTATATTGCAGAGAAGGGCCTGTGCGAGTATGAATAATCTTCTATCCATTCCCCTTACTTTCTCTCTTGCAAGGCTTTAACCATCGAGGCTATCTTACCTATATCCTCAGCCACGGTTGTTGAGGTTACCACAACCATATTCTTCTCTCTAGCGATCTCTGTCAACGTCTGGAGCTCCCTCAACCTGAGTGCACCAGGGGTTGTATACCTCTCAGCGGCTGCAGCTATCTTCTCAGCCGCAAGATATTCTCCTTCAGCAACTATTATTCTGGCCCTCCTCTCCCTCTCAGCCTCAGCCTGCTTCGCTATAGCCCTCAACATCGTCTCATCTATACTAACGTCTTTGATTGCCACAGCAGTAACCTTCACACCCCAAGGATCAGTGTAAGTATCCAGTATCTCACCAATCTTCTTACTGAGCTCTTCCCTCTTCGTCAAAAGGTCATCGAGCTCAACCTGGCCTAAAACATCCCTCAAGGTTGTCTGAGCCAAAAGGTTAGTAGCTTGCAGGTAATTCTCAACCTGCAAGACTGCTTTGGAAGGGTCGAAAACCCTGTAATACACAGCAGCATCAACATCCACACTTACATTATCTTTGGTCACAACCCTCTGTTTGGGTATATCGAATGCAACTATTCTCAAGTCGATCTTTATGAACCTATCAGCTACAGGAACTATGAAGAATAAGCCTGGACCCTTCGCACCTATAAACCTCCCCAGTCTGAAGACCACACCCCTCTCATACTCACGTACAACCTTGACCGACGCAGACAGTATCCATAGAACAATTATTAACAGAATGAAGTAACCCAAAAGATCAAGTACAGTCAATCCAGATACACCTCAAATCCACATCCAACTACGTGTAGAACCACGACAGATTTAAAGTTCGCCTCGAAATGTTTGATTGAAGACCGACCGGTCAGAGCGATTGATTTTTCATGAATCATCAGAAAAGAGAGATGAAATATTTCACAAGAGCTCCTGGAATAGGGGCCAATAATCACAGACCATCATCACTGGAGGCTAGCGAAAGTGCTATGAACCTACCGAATATCTTGGAACGACCATCTGAGATAGAGCTGTAGGATTAAGCGGTTTGACCGAAACCACTCACCGCCTGTAAGATATGAGGGATTTGCTTCTGAAGCAATTACAACATTCTTAGTGAAGATGAATTCTAAATCCAGAAATCATTGAACCAGGCTGAAATTGAATGTGGGGATAAGCGTCTTCAGAAATGACAGGAGCAGAGGTCTCCTATGTTAGAGGCTTCTGGAGTGTTTGAAGATAACTACACAGACTAAAGAAAACTAAAAATCCATCCTAGTCTCTATATATGGAGATATAGTGAGGAAACGGCTATCCTAAAATAACGGATTTATGTGGGGTCGTGGGCTAGTCTGGCCCTAAAAAGTGTGGGCCGTATAATAATAAGTATTAAAATAATTATAATATATCTATAATTTTATAAAAAAAAGCTGTATTGCAAAATACACGAATAGTGATGAATACATAGGATAAGAAATTGTTCAAAACTTTATTTCATCCGATAAATCGCTTACTACTGTAGCGGATGTGGTGCACTCTAGAATGTTATGAGAGTGAGGGCAAGCATACCGTAAGTCATTTATATTACTATATATTTTATTTTTAGAACAGATGTCGAGCCAATATGCCAATTTTGATTTTGCCCGAGAAGTTTTTAGGAGATGCTAGATAAAGCATGCTGAGACATGGGGTCGTTGGTGTAGCTTTCACTACAGTAGTAGGTATACATCAAATCGAATTTAAAAATATGATGGTGAAGTTGGTTAAATGAACATAAAGCAAAGAATTAAGAGTGCTTTGCGCCGAGAAAAAGTAGATGTGATTCCTTGGTGTATGTATGATTTTCTTCTTCCAAGAGGAGATTTTGAGCGTGAAGCAAGAAACAGTGGACTCGGTCTATGTGTGCGTAGACCAGTATCTTACGAAAGTATGCCTAATGTAAGGATTGAAGAAGTAAACATCGCAGGCCAGCCATTAGAGAGACGCTACTGCACTCCCATAGGCACTATTACGATGAAACAGAAATATGGCATAGGCTCCGACTGGAATGAACTACGCATGGACTGGGAGCATGGGACGATACCATGGACTATAGAACACTTAATCAAAAATGTTGAAGATTATAAAGTACTCGAATACATGATCAAAGATATTGTAATACATCCTTATCCGAAGGCTTTCTTAAATGCTGAAAAATTTGTTGGCAACGACGGAGTTGTAATCATTAGAACATGGAAATCACCATTCCAAAGCCTACTGATTGAATATGCAGGCCCAAATCGACTCTTTATCGATCTATATAAACATCCAAAAGAAGTTAATTCTGTATTGGAAACATTAGAACAGAAGCAGGACGAATTATACAGGATAATAGCCGACTCTCCCGCAGAAATTATTATGTGCCCTGATAATATTGACGGCGAATTGACCAACCCTCGCCTTTTCGAAAAATACTGCCTCCCATTCTATAATAAACAAGCACGCCTTCTCCACAGCAAAGGAAAATTGTTTGGTGTCCACATGGATGGAAGACTGAAGAACCTAGCACATCTTATTGCTCAAACAGAAATAGATTTTGTAGAAGCATTCACACCTCCCCCTATGGGCAATCTCACCATAGAAGAAGTGAAACGTACATGGGGAGAGAAGATCGTTACTTGGATTAATTTTCCAGCCTCCGTATGCCTATTTGGCTATGAAGAGGTAAAGAAACATGGTGAAACTCTGCTCAAGAGCTTAGCCCCAGGAGACGGTTTTCTATTTGGTATAACTGAGAATATAAGGTATGAGGTGATAAGAGAATCGCTCAAAGCCTTATCAGAACTGATCGAAAAATCAACTTATCCAATATCAATATAATGCTGAAATTTTCGACTCCAATATTTCCCCATTTTTGGATTATCACAAATTGGCCATTA
>Ga0123519_10002805_pt1 | contig 29125 bp, 32 predicted proteins | sample YelNatPaOPRAMG02_FD_87396 | JGI IMG/M metagenome (GOLD analysis project Ga0123519, IMG submission 87396) | Hot spring microbial communities from Yellowstone National Park - Yellowstone National Park OP-RAMG-02 (version 2) | ecosystem: Environmental > Aquatic > Thermal springs > Hot (42-90C) ... | reverse complement strand
TACCATTCAGGGGCCCAAGGGCACTATCACTCAGGCAATCCCGCCCGATATTGTTGTGCACATTGAGGATAATAATATTTTGCTTGGGCCCCGCAATAAGAAAAAAAATACTTTAGCATTATGGGGCTTGTGCGGTGCGCTTTTGCGCAATCATATTGAAGGGGTTGTTAATGGTGTTGAAAAAAAATTAGAAGTGCGAGGTATAGGATATAAAGCTTCCTTGGAAAATAAAAAGCTGTGTTTAGATTTAGGTTTTTCGCATTCTGTTTATGTGGATATTCCCGAGGATATTAATGTGGCGATAGAAAAACAAATTATTACTATCACAGGCGCTGACAAACAAAAAGTAGGGCAATTTGCTGCTCAGATTAGGGCATTGAAAAAACCCGAACCTTATCAGGGAAAGGGTATAAGATATGTAGGAGAGGTGGTAAGGAAAAAGGAGGGAAAAAAAGCAGGCAAGCAAGCCAAATAAACTAAATTTTTAAAAACCGTTTGCTATATTTATGCGTTTATCAAAAAGAGAAAAAAGAGAAAGAAGACATCATAGAATAAGAGCAAAAATCAAAGGCACTGCCACGAGGCCGCGTCTTTGTGTTTTTCGTTCCAATAAATATATTTATGCTATGATTATTAATGATGAAAGCGGCAAAACCTTATTGCATGCAAATGATATAGCTTTGGCAAAAGCGAAAAATTCCAAAACAACCAAAACAGCCCGCGCGTTTACAGTAGGCAAAACAATCGCCCAAATTGCTCAAAGTAAAAACATTAAAAGGGTGGTTTTTGACAAAGCAGGGTATAAATATCATGGAAGAGTAAAAGCATTAGCTCAAGGAGCGCGCGAAGGAGGATTAGAATTTTAACAATGTGTTTCTTGCACACTTGAGAAATAATAAAAAGAATTCTTTTATGGAGCAAAAAAACCAACAAAAATTTTCTCATTATATTCATCAGGGCAAAAACGAACAATCGCCCGAGAGTTTGGCAGAAAAATATGAGTCTGTTCTTTTAGATTTGGCGAGAGTAACGCGCGTTACAGAAGGAGGAAAGCAATTACGGTTTAGGGCGGTGGTGGTAGTGGGTAATAAAAAAGGAGCCATTGGGTTGGGCGTGGCAAAAGCGCAAGATGTTTCCCTGGCAGTAGAAAAAGCAACTCGTTTAGCAAAAAAACACATAATAGAAGTACCTATTTTTGAAGAAACAATTCCTCACGAAGTAAATGCCAAATACGCTACCGCGCGTGTGCTTCTGCGGCCGCAACAAAAAGGCAAGGGATTGGTAGCAGGCGGACCAGTGAGGATTGTTTGCTCTTTAGCGGGCATTAAGAATATCTCCTCAAAATTGCTTTCGCGTTCGCGCAATAAATTAAATATTGCCAGAGCAACCATCGAAGCATTAAGGAGATTAAAAATCAAACCCGAGCAAAATAAAAATTTAGATATAAAAGCGCACCAGTCATAATTTTATTTTTAATGCAAACTATGCAAATTCATCAGTTGAAACCACAACATAAAAAAAAGGAAAAGAAACGTGTGGGGAGGGGAGGCAAAAGAGGCACATATTCCGGTAGAGGATGCAAGGGTCAAAAAGCAAGAGCGGGCAGAAAGTTACAGCCTTTGATGCGAGAGGTATTTAAAAAATATCCTAAACTCAGAGGTTACCGCAGTATTTTAAAACCCAAAGCCAAAGCAAATGTTACGTTGGCTGTTTTAGAAAAAAAATTCCAAAGCGGTGATTGCATTACACCTCAAGTTTTGGTTGCCAAAAAAATAGTGAGAAGATTCGCTGGCAAACCTCCTGTGGTAAAGATTTTAGAGAAAGGGGAAATAACCAAAGCACTTATCATTAAGAATTGTTTGCTTTCCAAGTCAGCAAAGGATAAAATAGAAAAAGCAGGCGGAGCGGTTCAATAAAATCCCAATCACGAAATCCTAAATGCTAAACAAATCCGCATAACCAAAATCCAAAATGAAAATATTTTTTCATTTTAGAATTTAATTTTACTTGGTAAAATTTATGGCTTGGCTGGAAAAATTAGCTCTTATATTTAAAGATAAGCAATTAAGAAATAAAATTCTGTTTGTTTTGGCATTGCTGGTGGTGTTTCGTATTTTTGCTAATATCCCTGTGTGGGGCATTGATTTGTCTAATATAAAAAACTTTTTTGCCACCAATGAATTTTTTGGTTTAATGAATGTTTTTGTGGGAGGTGCTTTTAGTAATTTTTCTATTGGTATGTTGGGTTTGGGCCCCTACATCACCGCTACCATTATTATTCAGCTTTTAACAATGATTTTTCCTGCTTTGGAAAAAATGTATAAAGAAGAAGGAGAAGCGGGAAGGGCTAAATTTAATTATTACAGCCGCTTGTTAACCGCGCCCTTAGCGGCAATACAAGGATATGCAATGCTTTCTCTTTTTCAAAAACAAGGGCTGATTACTCATTTATCGCCTTCTATAATGATTTGTTCTGTGTTTACCATTACCGCTGGGGCATTGTTTTTAATGTGGTTAGGAGAATTAATCACAGAGAAGGGGATTGGCAATGGTGTTTCTATTTTAATATTTGCGGGCATTGTAGCAGATACGCCCTCGGAAATTCGTCAACTTATTCTTGGCTGGGATAATTCTAAAACCCTTTCTTATATTTTATTTTTCGTGGCTTCTGTTTTGATTATAACGGGCGTAGTTTTTGTTACTGAGGCAAGAAGAAATGTGCCTGTAAATTATGCTAAAAGAGTGAGGGGCAATAAAATATATGGAGGCGTAGCCACTTATTTACCTGTTAATCTTAATCCTGCTGGTGTGATTCCTATTATTTTTGCTTTAAGTATTTTAATGTTTCCTTCTTTGGCAGCTGGATTTATAGGCTCTATTGTGCACAACAACCTCATAATCAATGCGGCTAAATCGGTGAGCACTTTTTTGCAAAATGTATGGGTGCACGGTGTTTTATTTTTCATTTTGGTTTTTCTTTTTACCTTTTTTTACACAGCCATTACTTTTGATCCAAAAGCCATTGCTTCTAATTTACAAAAAATGGGCGGCTTTGTGCCCGGCATCAGGCCCGGTCAGTCAACAGCTGAATTTTTAAAAAAAATTCTTTATCGCACTCTTTTTATCGGCGCTTTCTTTTTAGCACTAATTGCTATTTTGCCATCCGTGGTGCAGGGCATTACCAATGTAAAAGCCTTTCGTTTTTTAGTGGGAGGTACATCTTTATTAATCGTGGTTTCTGTGGTGTTGGAAATTTGGCGCCAGATAAATGCCCAAATCAAAATGAAAGATTACGACAATTTTTAACAAGCGCTACTGATATTGAAAATTGAAAATTATTTTTGTGCTTGCAATTCGCATTATGGGCATTATGTTTTTATATTTGTAGCGCTCGCATAGTTATTTGTAGCTTTATCATACTTTTTATGAAAAATCTCAATTTTATTTTAATTGGTCGCTCGGGCTGCGGTAAGGGCACGCAAGCCAAACTTTTGTTAGAGCGGTTTCCTAATCTTTTTTATATTTCCAGCGGTGCTCTTTTTCGGAAATTGGCTCAGTGCGATACTCAGGTGGGGCATAAAATTAAAGCAGTCATAGAAAAAGGCGAATTGCCTTTTGATGATTTAGCCATTAGTTTATGGATGACAGAAATTGCTTATAACCTGAAAGAAGAACAGGGGATTTGTTTAGACGGCGCGCCCCGACGTTTAGAGGAAGCAAAAGCCCTGGACCATTTTTTAACCTATTTAAACAGAGAGAAAAATACTATTGTTTTTTTAATTGATATTTCTAAAAAAGAAGCTTTTCGGCGATTGCTCAAAAGAAGAATTTGTCAAAACTGTGGTCAGATTATTCCCTGGACGCCTGAGTTTCAAAATTTAAATACCTGTCCTTCTTGTCATGGACAATTACAGGAAAGAACTGATGATACGCCCCAAGCCATTCAGGAGCGTTTGGACTATTTTGAGAAAAAAGTGCGCCCGGTGATTAGATATTTTCAAAAGAAAAATTGGCTCGTGAAAATAAATGGCCAGCAACCCATTGAAAAGGTATTTGCAGATATCTTAAAAGTAATTAACCAATACGATACCTCCCCATTAAAATAAAAAAGAAAAATAGAAGGGGAAGGCGCACAAAGAGGGTTTGGTTTAGCAATTTTTAATTTTTTATGGTTGCACCAGATAAAAATAATGCCCTTATTTCTCTCAAGACAGAAAGGGAAATTGCTATTATGAGAGAAGCGGGCAGGATATTAGCAGAGATTTTAAATGCCATAAAACCACTTATTAAACAAGGGGTAAGCGGTAAAGATATAGAAAAAGTATGCGAAAAAATGCTCACAGACTATAAAGTAGAACCTGCTTTTAAAAATTATGAGCGTTTTCCTTCTGTTTGTTGCATTTCCGTGAATGATGTGGTAGTGCATGGGGTTCCCTCTTCAAAAACTTTTGAGCAAGGCGATTTGGTTTGTTTTGATTTGGGCATTCAATACAAGGGATATTATAGCGACGCTGCTTTTGCTGTTTTAGTGGGACCGCTTACAGAAAAAGACGGCGAGGCTTTACGTTTACTGCGAGCCACTAAAAAAGCTTTAAAATTAGGCATTGCCAAAGCCAAACCAGGCAATACCTTTGGCGATATCGGTAATACCATTGAACGTTGGATTTCCTCTCAGGGTTTTGGGGTGGTAAGAGAATTATGCGGTCATGGCATAGGCAAGCATTTACACGAGGAGCCGCGTATTTTAAATTATGGTAAACGTCATACGGGTCCTGTGATTAAAGAAGGAATGGTTTTTTGCATTGAGCCAATGGTTACAATGGGCGATTGGCATTTGCAAAAAGCAGAAGACGGTTTTGGCTACAAAACCCTTGATGGTTCTTTAGCGTGTCATTTTGAACACACCATAGCCATTACCAAAAGGGGCCCGCAAGTTTTAACCACCCTATAATTTTAGCAATGAGAAACTACGCCAAAACAGGTAATAAAAAAGGCAAGCCTGCTTATAGAACCCCTTCTTTTTTTCGCTACCAGCAGTCTTTAAAAGGAAAAAATTTTTCTTTTAATTCGTTATGGCATCGTTTCAAGAAAAAGTTTTACTAATTGTTTCTCGTATCAAAAAAGGACAAGTGCTCACATACAAACAAGTGGCGCAATTAGCCGGCAATCCCAATGCTTTTAGGGCAGTGGGTAATATTTTAAGTAAAAATTACAATCCCAAAATCCCCTGCCATAGAGTGATTAGGTCTGACGGTGCCATAGGCGGATACAACAGGGGAGAAAAGAAAAAAATATTTTTACTAAAAAAAGAAAAAGCAATTTGATAGCAGATTTTCTTTTTGCTTTTTGAGAAATTTGCTATACTAAAATAAAAGAAATTTACCTAACTGCGCAATGAAAAAAAATAAATCAGAATTAAGATTTGATTTTATAAATCAAAATTGGATCGTGGTAGCCGAGGGGCGGGCAAAAAGACCAGAAAGTTTTAAGATCAAATCAACAGTTCTTGCGACAGAAGAGCAAAAAAAAGAGCAGGAAGCCTCTTGTGTTTTTTGCCAAATTTTTGCGCACCCTGCTCATTTTGAAAAAGATATTATAGTGCTGCCTAATAAATTTCCTGCCTTTCAGCCTTCCCCTGATGCGCAATTGTCCACTAAATGGAGTTGGCTCAATAAATGGCGCAAGCCATTGGCAAAACAGTTTGCTTATAATGCTTTGAAAAATAGCACTGGGTTTTTTGCGCCTTCTTTCAAACAAAATCGTTTTTTTCAAACAGTGCCGGCTGTGGGATTCCAAGAGGTTATTGTGCTAAAAGAACATTATTGCCAATTGAGCGATTTAACAAAAGAACAATTTGTTGCTTTGTTAAATATATATCAGCAACGATATGAAAATTTAAGCAAAATGGCAGGGGTAAATTATATTTCTCTTTTTCACAATCAGGGTAAAACAGCAGGCGCTTCTTTGGAACACCCCCACTCCCAGATTATCGCTATTCCCTTTTTTGATTTAGATTTACAGCGCGCGCTGGATTCAGCCAAATCTTTTTACCAGCAGCACAACCTTTGTCTTTTTTGCGCTTTAAATCGCGCAGAAAAATCAAGTGATAAAAGCAGAATTATTTGGAAAAATAAAAATTTTTTGGCGTTTTGTCCTTTTGCCAGCCGTGTTAATTTTCAAGTGGTGATTGCCCCTCAAAATCATTTGCCCTATTTTGAAAAAATTACCGAAGAAGAAAAAAATGATTTGGCAGAAATTTTTCAAATTATTTTATTGAAAATAAAAAAAGGATTAAACAATCCTGATTATAATTTTTATTTAAAAACCGCTCCCTGTGATGGCAAAGAATATCCGTTTTTTCACTGGCATTTTACCATAATGCCTAAAACTTCTGTTTGGGCTGGTTTTGAATTGGGTGCTGGCATTGAAATAATCACAATTTCTCCTGAAAAAGCAGCAGAATATTTGCGCAAACAATAAAAATATAGGGCTCAAAAGTAAAATTTTTCACACAAAAAAATGAAAAAATTAATTGTTGCCAATTGGAAATGCAATCCCACCAGTTTAAAAGAAGCGCAAAAAATGTTATTGCAATTAAGGTCGGGCATCAAAAAAACCAAAGCCGAAGTGGTTATTTGCCCTCCTTTTTGTTATTTGCCACTTGTAAGTTATAAAATGTTAAATGTTAAACTGGGAGCGCAGAATTGTTTTTGGGAGCAAAACGGTCCATTTACGGGCGAGATATCAGCTCAAATGCTTAAAGATTTGGCAGTGCAATATGTGATTTTGGGCCATTCCGAAAGAATAATGATTTTGGGTGAAACAAACGCAATGATTGCTAAAAAAGTAAAAGCGGTGTTAAATAGTGGTTTGATGCCTATTATTTGTGTGGGTGAAACATTAGAAGAAAAAGAACAAGGTAAAACATTTCAGGTAATAGAAAAAGCACTGAGAGAAATATTGCAAGGCATTAAAAAACAGCAAATGGAAAAAGTGATTATTGCCTACGAACCGTTATGGGCAATAAGCACCAATCAAAATAACCATAAAAATTGTTCTCCTGACGATGCTTTAACAATGGCATTGTACATTAAAAAATTAGCAAGCGAAATTTTTGGCAAAAAAGCTATTCAAACTCTTAGAGTTTTATATGGTGGCAGTGTGAATGTCAAAAACGCGCTCTATTACCTAAATCAAGACGCAATCAGCGGTTTATTGGTGGGCGGAGCTTCATTGAATATAAAAGAGTTTTTGGGTATATTAAGTTTGATATAAAACTTATATGACAGCAAAAGAAATTAGAGAAAAGTATCTAAAATTTTTTAAAAGCAAACAACACCAGATTATTCCCAGCGCTTCTTTGATTCCAGAAAACGACCCTACGGTGCTTTTTACTACTGCGGGTATGCATCCTTTGGTGCCCTATCTTTTGGGTCAACCCCATCCTTTAGGGAAAAGGCTTTGTAATGTTCAAAAGTGTTTGCGCACAGACGATATTGATGATGTGGGCGACAATACTCACTTAACTTTTTTTGAAATGTTAGGCAATTGGAGTTTGGGCGATTATTTTAAAAAAGAAGCCATTGAGTGGAGTTTTGAATTTTTAACCCAGGAATTAAAAATACCCTTGCAAAAATTAGCCTTTTCCGTTTTTGAAGGCGAGGCGCAAAACCATATACCCAGAGATGAAGAATCCGCTCAAATTTGGCAAAGTCTGGGAGTGCCCAAAGAGCGCATTGCTTATCTGGGAAGAAATGATAACTGGTGGGGTCCTGCGGGGAAAACAGGGCCTTGCGGACCGGATACGGAAATGTTTTATTGGGTAGCCCAAGAGCCCGCCCCGCTTGTTTTTGATCCAAACAATAAAAACTGGGTGGAAATTTGGAATGATGTTTTTATGCAATACAATAAAAAGCCCAAAAATCAAAGTGCGGGGCTTGTCTCAGAAGAAAAAGAAGAATACGAATTTGTGCCCTTACAACAGAAAAATGTGGACACGGGTATGGGTTTGGAAAGAATAACTGCAACCCTGCAGGGGAAAGCCAGTGTTTATGAAACCGAATTATTTGCGCCCATTATCAACGAAATCAAAAAGCTCAAATCCCAAAATGCAAAGCTTGAAGTTTCATTTGCAAATGCAAAATTAGAACAGGAAAAAGCCATAAGAATTATTGCCGACCATTTAAAAGCCGCCACTTTTTTATTGGCAGAAAAGTTAGAGCCGTCAAACACAGAAAGGGGTTATATTTTACGTCGTTTAATCAGGAGAGCAGTAAGATATGGCAAATTATTAGGCATTGAAAGAGAATATTGTGCTGTTATAGCAGAGAAGGTGATTGAAATCTACCACGATGTTTATACAGAACTGAAAGAAAATCAAGGCTTTATTTTAGAAAAATTAGCAGCAGAAGAAAGAAAATTTATGCAGTGTTTGGATAGGGGATTGAAAATTTTGCACCAAAAAGCATTATCAGCTAATCAAAAAATGCTCAAAGGCGAAGACGCTTTTTATATTTATGAAACATTCGGTTTTCCACCTGAATTAATAAAAGAAGAATGCTCTAAAATAGGAACGGTATTTGATGAAAAGGGTTTTGCGCACTCTTTACAACGCCACCAGGAATTATCCCGCACAGCCACAGCCGGGCAGTTTCGCTCCGGGTTAGCAGATGATTCTGCGCAAACAATCAAATATCACACAGCCACACATCTTTTATTGGCAGCTTTAAGAGAGGTGTTGGGAAAAGAGATTCAACAAAAAGGCAGCAATATTACCAGTGAAAGGTTGCGATTTGATTTTAATTTTCCGCGCAAGCTCACCACGGACGAATTAGCAAAAATAGAAAACTTGGTTAATGCGAAAATCCAAGAAGGATGTCAGGTGTTATGTGAAGAAATGTCAACAGAACAAGCTTTTGCTGGTGGAGCAACGGGTGTTTTTGGCCATAAATATCCTCCCAAGGTAAGAGTTTACTCTATTTTAGGAAAAGACAATCATTGTTTTTCCAAAGAAATTTGTTCTGGACCCCATGTGGCTAATACCAGCGAATTAGGGAAATTTCAAATCATTAAAGAAGAATCACTGGCAAGCGGTGTGCGGCGCATTAAAGCTATTTTGAAATAATAAGATAAGCAAATCATATTATTCAATCAACTAAAGATGTTATAGCTCAAGCTGTCTATATGCGAGATAAAACCCGTGAGCATTTAAGGACAATTTATTTGAATGCCAGAAATGAAATGCTCTACAAAAAGCCAATGTTTATCAGGACCTTAAACGCAAATTTAGTTCATTACCGAGAAATTTTTCAAGAAGCTTTAAAACAAAACGCCGCCTCAGTAATTTTGGTCCATAATCATCCTTCTGGGGGCCCTGAACCATCGCAAGACGATTTGGAAATCACCAAGCGCCTCACCCAAGCAGGCAGAATAATGGGCATTGAAGTTTTAGACCACATCATCATCACCAAAAATAAAGTTTTCAGTTTCAAGGAGAAGAAATTGATTTAGTCTTGACACATCGATATATGATATGTACGCTATTATGTACATATAAACCCTGCAATAAATAAAACAAAACAAAATTATGAACACCAAAACAACCTTACCCATTTCCGAGGCAAGGAAAAAAATATTTAATATCGCTAAAGAAGTACAAAAGCCGTCTCGCTACTACACTTTAACCGAAAAAGGCATACCCAAGGCGGTAGTTATGTCCGCCAATGAGTTTGAGTCCTTGCAGGAAACTTTGGAAGTGATACGGGAGTTTCCCGATTTAGACAAAGACATTAAAGAAACTGAACGAGCTGTCAAAAGCGAGAATATAAGAATTGGACCACTCTTGAAGAGCTTCTCGCCCGAGAAGGTTTTTTAATAGCCGATAAATCAACGCAAAAATATGGGGTATCAATTAAGGGTAAAGCCAATAGTAGAAAAAGAACTAAAAAAGTTCCTAAAAAAGATTATTTCAGAATTCTATCGGCTTTTACCATATTATCTCGGGACCGATTGATTGGTAAAAAAATGGAGGGCAAGCATAAAGATTACCATAATTATCGTGTTTGGCCATATCGAATCATTTATCAAATCAGGAAACATAAGCGGATGGTGCTTTTTGTGCGCATCGGTCAAAGCCAGGGGATATATTAACTTAAAAAACTTTTCAATTAGACCACGTGGTAATCACCAAAACCAAAGTTTTAGTTTTAAAGAACATAAGTTGATTTAAGAATTAAAAGATTTTTGACTTTTTTCAACCCAATAAGGGCGCAAAGCGGCCCCGCACCAGAACGAAGCTCGGTGCGGGGTAAACTCCAGCGAGGACCAAGCCCCCACACCTGTGCATAGGTGTGGGGGCGAGCCCCAAAAGAGAGAGTAGAAAAAACAGTGAAACTGTATATAGGCAGGATAAGATTTTAATGGTTTAAATCCAGCTTCTTTGACTTATGAATTAAATTTGGTAAGATTAAGGAGAAAACTTGAAATCGTTTAACACAAGCGGTGTTAATGCGGGCATTTACACTCATAGTTTTTTTGCTATAATTAAATTAAACAAAAACAAATATTATTATGGTGCGCCAAGTGATAGATATTATTAAAACCAAAAATAAAAAAGACCAAAAAGGAGAAGGATTTTTCGCTGCTTTAAAGCCAAAAAGCAAAAAAGAAAAAACTGCTTTTGAAAGCAAAAAAGAAAAAAGTGATTTTGCCAAAAAAACTCCTGTTAAGAAAAAGAAAAAAACATTTTCTTCTTTGCTTGGCTCATCTCTTTTTTTGCTATATTTCATAGGCGGTATAGTGGTAATAGGAGGGATTGTTTTTTTATTAATGACTTTTAACGCAAAAATGGATTTGTTGGTAAAACCTGTTTTAACGCCCGTGAGCATAGAGCAGGATATTCAAATTTCTGTCGCCCAAAAAGAGGTAGACTTCATCAATAAAATTCTTCCCGGCCAACTTATCCAGGCAACCACAGAAAAAGAAGATACTTTTACAGCCAGCGGTGAAAATTTGATGGCAAGCGCTACGGGCACATTGTTTGTGTATAACAACATTAATCCTCCCACGCCCTTAACACTTAGAGAGGGCACGCGTTTTCTTTCTTCCAAAGAGGGCAAAATTTTTAAAACATTAAATAAAATTGTTTTACCCCCAGCCTTACTCACAGGAGGCAAAATTACCCCCAGCATTACAGAAGTGGTTGTGCAAGCGCAAGAGGCTGGAGAAGATTACAATATTGAACCAGCAAAATTTTCTGTGCCCGGTTTGCGCGGCACTGTTTTATACTACAATGTGTGGGCAGAATCGCGTCAAAAAATGCAGGGTGGGGGACTGGCGCATATAGAAAAAATAACGGCTCAGGATATTGAAAATGCTCAAAACACTTTAACCAAAGGGGCGCAAGAGGAAATTTTTAATAAGTTAAAATCCCAAACAGACCCATCTTTTTTACTTGACCAGGAAGGGATTGGAATGGAACAAAAATCTTTTGACTGTTCGCCCGGGATCAACACAGCCTCCTCCACTTTTAAATGCCGCTTAAGCACCACAGGCACGGCTTTGATTTATAAAGAACAAGACCTTCAACAGATGGTTGAAAATATTTTGCAGTATTCTTTATCTCCTAATCAAAAAATTTATACAGAAAGTTTAAGAACTATTGTGCAGCCAAAAAACAAAACAACAAACTCCGGCATCCTGCTGTTAAGAGTGAGGGTTACGGGCCAAAGTTATAGCGCTGTGGACACCGATACTTTAGTGAATAACTCTGTTAATCGTTCCAAGACAGATATTCTTAACACCATTACCCAGCAGTATGCTGGTCAGATAGAAAAAGCAAACATTCGTTTAAAACCATTTTGGGTAAAAACAGCGCCAAAAAACCCGGAAAAAATACGCGTGCAGATTGTTTTTTCTAACCCCTAATGTTGCCCTTTATCTTTATACAGTGTGCAACGGGGTTGACATTTTTTATTTTTTTGCTATTTTAAATAATTGCCTATTGCATCATAATGAAACAGAAAAACACAATCCAGGTAAAGGGGCAGGTGATTGAAGCTTTGCCCAGTCTTTTATTTAAAGTAAAACTTGATAGCGGAGAAGAATTGTTGGTGCATCTTTCGGGTTTGATGCGCATTAATCACATTAAGATTTTACCGGGCGATATTGTTTTAGTGGAAAGAACGCCTTACGACCCCAAAAGGGGCCGCATTATTCGTCGTTTAAAATAACAAAAAGCAGTTTTTTGTTAAAATAATTAAAATTGATTTAATTTATTTTTTTAAGCCTGTGAAAGTAAGACCATCCGTTAAAAAAATATGTAAAGATTGTAAATTCGTTAGAAGAAAACGACGGCTTTATGTTATTTGCGCTAAAAATCCCAAACACAAACAAAGGCAGGGCGCATAAAAAATAAAAACAAAACACAAAATAAAATTATTATGCCAGTTAGAATTGCGGGTATCCTTATCCCGGACAATAAACCAATAGCCATTTCCTTAACCTATATTTACGGCATAGGCAAGCCTTTGGCGTTAAAAATTTTAAAGCAATGTGGTATTAATCCCCTTAAAAAAACAAAAGATATCAGCGAAGAAGAATCTAATCGGCTTAAAAGCATAATTGAAAACTCCCTGAAAATAGAAGGCGAGTTAAGAAGAGAACAATTTGCTAATATCAAAAGATTAAAAGAAATTCGTTGCTGGCGAGGGTTGCGCCATATTAAGGGGTTGCCAGTGAGGGGGCAAAAAACAAAGAAGAATTGTCGTACGGTGCGCGGGAATGTGCGCAAAACTGTGGGTTCGGGAAAGAAAGCGCCTCCTGCGCCCAAATAATAAATTTTTTTATTTTTTCTTTTTTGGAATTAATTTTTTTACAAAAAACAATAATTTTTTTCTATGGGAAAAAAAAGAGTTATTCAAAAAACCGAAAAAGAGTTGATTGAAGAAACAGAAAGGGTGGAGCAGAAGCTAAAAGCAAAAAAAGAAGCAGAAAGCACAAACGTTTCCGCTCCTAAAAGAGGCAGAATTTATATTTCTTCAACTTATAACAACACCATTATCACTCTTACTGATGAAGCAGGGAATGTTTTGTGTTGGAGGTCAGCAGGCAATATTGGTTTTAAAGGCACGAAAAAAGGCACTGCCTTTGCTGCTTCCAAGGTTGCTCAAGCCATAGTGATACTTTGCAAAGAAATGAAAATAGGAGAAGTAAGTATTTTTATTAAAGGCATTGGCGGAGGTCGGGACGCTGCCCTAAAAACATTTGTGAGCCAGGGATTAGAAATTTCTTCTATCCGTGATATTACCCCCATTCCTCACAATGGCTGTCGGCCGCCTAAACCACGACGTGTCTAAAAATTTATGCTAAAAAAAGCAAGTTGTAAAATTTGCAGACGTTTAGGCCAGAAAGTTTTTCTTAAAGGAGAAAAATGTTTATCTCCTAAATGTCCTTTTATTAAAAGGCCTTATGCTCCGGGACCAAAAAAGAAACGCACCACCGGGCATTTGTCTGAATACGGCAAGCAATTGCGGGAAAAACAAAAAATAAAGTTTTATTATGGATTGCGCGAGACACAATTTAAAAATTATGTAAAGGACATTTTAAAGAAAAGGAGCAAAATGTCTGATTCAACGCAAACATTGTTAAAAAAGCTGGAAAGGAGATTAGATAATGTAATTTTTAGATTGGGTTTTGCTCGTTCCCGGGCGCAGGCACGCCAGATGGTAAGTCATAGTTATTTTTTAGTAGATGGTAAACCAGTTAATATCCCTTCGTTTTTGGTAAAACCCAATATGGTGATTTCTTTTAAGGAAAGTAAAAAAACAAAAACACTAATTAAAAACCTTTCTTCTTTGTTAAAGAATTATCAACCGCCCCAATGGCTGCGTTTGGACAAAGAAAAAATGGAAGGGCATATTTTATCAGAGCCAGATGCTTCAGAAATGCAAGATAGTGATATTTCCGCTGTATTTGAGTTTTATGCTAAATAAAGAAATATAACAAAAAAATATAATCAAAAGGTACAAATTGCTTGCTACTTTTTATAAATGTTTCTTATTCAAGACTTACTAATTTTAAGTCTTAGATAAGAACATAAGATAAATTTTTATGATTCCTTTGCCTTCTAAACCCAAAATTATCAAAAAGGGCCCCAACAGCGCCACTTTTGTAATTGAAGGGCTTTATCCCGGTTATGGCGTGACGCTCGGCAATGCTTTAAGAAGGGTTTTGCTTTCTTCTTTGCCCGGTAACGCTATTACTCAAGTAAAAATCAAGGGAGCGGCCCATGAATTTTCCACTATCAGTGGCGTTAAAGAAGATGTGATAATGATTATTTTGAATTTGAAAAAATTGCATTTTCAGAATTTTTCTTCAGAGCCCCAAACCATTACTTTAAAAGTAAAAGGAGAAAGGGAGGTGTTGGGCAAAGATTTTAAATTGCCTCCTCAGCTAAAGATAACCAACCCTTCTGAACACATTGCTCTTCTTACTTCTCCTTCTGCGGAATTAGAAATAGAGGCTTTAGTGGAATCGGGTATTGGTTATCAACCCTTAGAAAAAAGAGAATTAAGCAAAGCCGAGGTGGGGGTTTTTCCTATTGATGCTATTTTTACACCTATTGTAAAGGTAAGTTTTAGCATAGAAAATATGCGGGTGGGCAAAAAGACTGATTTTGACCGCTTAATTCTGGAAATTGAAACCAATGGCGTGCTTTCTCCTGAACAATCCCTGAAAAAAGCTCTGGATATTTTGGTAAGTCATATGTCTTTTTTGGCTGATGCTTTAAGTGATACAGATAAAGATTCTTCCCAGCAGTCTCCTGCAAACGAGCATTTACCGGAGGAACAACAAGGTCAACCCAAAACAGAAGAAAGTAAATCCGCAGCAAAAAAAGCAGCCAAAAAAGATAAAACCAGCGCAAAAGAAACAAAAAAAGAAAAAAAAGAGCAAAAAAAGAAGAAATAATTTATGCGCAAACAAAAACAAGGCAGAAAATTTCATAGAGAAAGAGACCAAAGAAAGGCTTTATTGCGTTCTTTAACGCGCGAATTTTTTTTGCGCCAAAGAATAAAAACAACCTATGAAAGAGCAAAAGAGGTGAGACGTTTGGCAGAGCGTTTGTTAACTAAGGCTAAAAAAGGGGATTTGTCGTCTCGCAGATATTTATTGCGGTTTTTATCGCCCTCTCTCACTAAAAAAGTAATGGAGGAAATTGCGCCCCGCTATTTGTTAAGAAACGGTGGATACACAAGAATTATTAAGATGGGACCCCGAAAATCCGATAGTGCCTTAATGGCAATTTTAGAGCTGGTGCAATAGTGTTGGTATGATAAAATTATCATTCAAGGTTATAAGCAAAAAAGGATAAAAAAACTACAAATCGTGAGAAAATTAAATTAAATTCCTACTAAAATGACCACAAAAATATCATCAACCGACAACAGAAAAACACATATTTTAAACGCGGAGGGTCAGATATTGGGTAGATTAGCAGTACAAATCAGTGCTTTATTAAGAGGCAAACACAAAACAGACTTTGCTCCTCATAAAGATGGGGGAGATTTTGTGGTTGTGGAGAATGTAGATAAAATGATTGTGAGCGGTAAAAAAATAAAACAAAAAATTTATCACCATTTCACCGGTTTTTTGGGAGGAATGAAAGAATTAACGATGGAGCAAGTGATCAATAAAAAGGGTAAAAAAGAAATATTAAAAAGAGCGGTAGCGGGTATGTTACCTGCCAATAAACTTAAACCAAAAATGATGAAACGTTTAATAATTAAATAACCAAATTAATTTATGGCACCAGATTCTGCTAAAAAAATAAAAACAACCGCTTCTTCTAAAAAATCTGCTGCGAGCGCTTCAGATAGTGCAAAAGCAAAAACACAAAAATTATCTGTCTCAAATGTAGCAAGAAAAAGAAGAACAGTTAAAAGCGCTTCTCCTTTAAAAAGCGAAAAGAAAATAGTTTCAGAAACTTCTTTTGTTTCTGACACCTTAAAACCAGAGCAAGAAGCAGAAGAAAAAATTATTTTTGATACCAAAAGAAAATACATAGAGGCAGTGGGAAGAAGAAAAAATGCTGTGGCGCGCGTGCGTCTTTTTACGCACAATAAAAAAGGTGTGGAAATTAATGGAAAACCTCTGCAAGAGTATTTTCAAGATATTATTTTGCAAAAAACCGTGCTTGCTCCTTTGGAAAAATTAAAATGCCAGGATAAGTTTAGTGTGGTAGTAAAAGTAAAAGGCGGAGGGTTTTGTGGGCAAGCAGAGGCAATTAGGCATGCGATTGCGCGCACCCTGCTTTCTTTAAACCCCTATTTTAAAAAACGGCTAAAAAAATCTGGTTATTTAACGCGTGACCCCAGAATGCGCGAACGTAAAAAGTTTGGTCTCAAAAGAGCCAGAAGGGCCCCCCAGTGGAGCAAACGATAAAGTCCATCTTGTTTTTGCAAATTTCAGTGGCGGATTTTCTGTTATTTGGGGAGTATTTGGAAAAATTAAAAGTATATTGCGCACAAAAGAAAAGAGAGTTGATTGTTGATAATCTTGGGTTTTTGAACGCTGTTTTAAAACAGCGTTTTTTATTGGGTGAAAATTTATTTTTTAATGCGCCCAAGAACAACCCAAAACTATCTAATTTTGCAGTTGTGAAATAAAAATAATTTGCTATAATCTATTAATTATGCTCAAAGAACTCATAGACAAATTTTATTTAGAACAGCAAAAAAGCAAAAGTCAGTTTCATTTTTATATTACAGATGCTGGCAAGTGCCCGCGAGCGGTTTTTTTTAAATTTAAAAATGCGCCCGGGCAAAAAATGGATCCTCGTTTAATGAGAATTTTTGAACATGGAGAGTATCTGCATCGCAACATCTTAAACATTCTCTATCGTTTAAAAATTGGCGTGGTAATGGAGGTGAAAATTCCTGAGCAAGCCATTATTTCGGGCAGAGCGGATGCTATTATTTGTTTAGATGGCGAAAATTATGTGTTGGATATTAAGAGCATCAACAGTATGGTTTTTAAAAAATTAACCGAACCCAAAGAAGAAAATGTTTACCAAATCCAGCTTTATATGCATTATTTCCAAATCAAAAAAGGCATTTTGCTTTATATTGATAAAGACCAACAAGATATTAAAGAATTTATTTTAGAATACGATCCTGTGTTGGCTTCCAACCTACTGCGTTCTTTTGAAAATTTAAAAAATAAAATTGAAAAAGATATTGTGCCCCCTGCCTTATTTGATTATCCCACTAACTGGCAATGCTCTTATTGCCAATACCGCCAATTGTGCGATATGGCAGGTAAAGAAGAATTGACTTGGCAGGACTTTAAAAATAGAGTACAACTTTTTGAAGAAAACGAAATAACCCAATAAAAAGACAGCGTTTTATAAAAAAAACTGCAATTTTGTAATGATTGTTACAAAATTGCAGTTTTTTTGATGGCAACAAAAATTCAACTTGCGGTTTGTTGCTTTTTTGCTATGATATAGTTAAGATACATTTAAGACAAGTTATGGAAAAATTTATTATTGAGGGAGGCAAAAAATTAGAAGGCGAAATAGATGTGCAGGGTTCAAAAAACGGAGCGGCTGCTGTTTTGGCTGCTTGTTTATTAACCAAAGAAGAATGCGTCATTGATAACCTGCCATTGGTTTGTGATGTGTTAAATCTTTTGCAGTTAATGGAACAAATGGGTTCTGTGGTGCAATGGCTGGACAAAAGAACAGTAAAAATAAAAGCGGAAAACTTGCACGCTGATAAAATTGATTTTGTTAAATTTTCTCAAAGCCGCACCTCGGTTTTGCTTATTGGCGCTTTGGTGAACCGCTTTTCTTATTTTAAGGTTTCACGGCCCGGCGGAGACAGAATTGGTTTAAGGCCCATTAGCACACATTTGCAAGCCTTGAAAAATTTAGGAATAGAGGTTAAAACAGAGGGAGATTTTTATTTTTTTGAGGTAAAAAATTTAAAGGGTCAGGAAATTATTCTGCCGGAATTTTCCGTTACTGCTACTGAAATTTTAATAATGGCTGCTGTTTTGGCTCAAGGCACAACAATTATTAAAATTGCCGCCGGGGAACCGCATATTCAGGATTTAGTGTTGATGCTTAACAAAATGGGGGCATCTATCCAATGGCAGGGCAGTCACACTTTAATTATTAATGGCGTGAAAGAATTGGGTGGCACACAACACCGCGTGATTGCTGATGCCATTGAAGCAGGTACTTTTATGGTAATGGGAATTTTATGCGGAGGAAAGGTAATAGTAAAAAATGTTGAAGGCGATTACCTGGATCTTTTTTACGAAAAATTAACAGAAATGGGTGTGTCTTATCAAAAAAACAACAATACGGTGATGGTGCAGGGATGCTCTGATTTTGCGCCCGTGAAAATTCAAGCCCTGCCTTATCCGGGATTTCCTACGGATCTTTTACCCCTGATGGCGCCTCTTTTAACGCAAGCTAAAGGTAAAAGTTTATTACATGACCCGCTTTACGAAAACCGTTTTAATTATATTCATCAGTTGCGAAAAATGGGGGCGGATATTGAAATGGTTGATCCTCATCGGGTATTTGTTTTTGGGCCTACTGCTTTGTTTGGTGTGTCTATTGAATCTTGGGATATTAGAGCAGGCGCTTCGCTTTTAGCTGCTGCCTTGTTTGCAAAAGGCAAAACGCAGATTAGCAATATTGAACAAATTGACAGGGGATATGAAAAAATTGAAGAGAGGTTGCAAAAATTAGGAGCAGAAATAAAAAGAATTGCTAATTAACCCCATTCACCTAAAAAGAGAATTAACCTTTATTCACCTCATTATTCTAATTATTCTAATCCTAAAATAATTAACCTAATTGGTTCAAAAAATATCTTAGAATAATTAGAATAATGAGGATTGAGAATAATTTTAATGATATGCCTTTTTTTACTAATAAATTAGCCATTGATTTGGGCACCTGTAATTCTTTGGTGTTTGTGTCGGGCAGGGGAATTGTAATGAACGAACCCTCTGTGGTAGCGGTTGCCAAGCCAGAAAATAAAATTATGGCCGTGGGTATGGAAGCAAAATTGATGGTAGGCAGAACCCCTGACAATATTATTGTTTACAGGCCCCTGAAAGACGGAGTTATTGCTGATTATAAAATTACAGAGGCAATGCTACGTTATTTTATTCAAAAAACAAAACGGTGGTTTGATTTTTTAAAACCTGAATTATTGATTTCTATTCCTGTGGGCGCTTCTTCCACAGAAAGGCGCGCGGTCATTGAAGCAGCCAAAGCCGCCGGGGCAAAAGAAGCCTATGTGGCAAAAGAACCTATTTTAGCGGCGTTGGGCGCGGGTATTCCTATTAATTCTTCGGAGGGCAATATGATTATTGATATTGGCGGAGGCACTTCCGAAATTGCTGTTATTGCTTTGGGTGGTATTGTGACAGCGCATTCTTTAAGGATAGCGGGAGATAAAATGGATGAAAGAATTGCTGAGCACATTAAAAAGGAACATAATTTAGCCATTGGCACGCAAACAGCAGAAGAGGTAAAAATTAAAATAGGCAGAGCGTTTGGGCAAAAGAAAGAGGAATGGTATGAAATCAGGGGTAGGGATTTGGTTTCCGGCTTACCGCGCAATATTAAAATTTCCAGCAATGAAATTGCCAAAGCGTTAAGGCCTGTTTTAGATGAAATTATTGAGGGGGTTAAAATTGTTTTACGCAATACCCCTCCGGAACTTTCTGCGGATATTATTAATAAAGGAATGATTATGTCCGGTGGCGGTTCTTTGTTGAGAGATTTAAATCAGTTAGTGGCAAAACAAACAGGCGTGCCCTGCTTTACCGCAGAAGAAGCGCTTTTGTGTGTGGTGAAGGGCACGGGTATTGTGTTAGAGAATTTAGATGTTTATAAAAGAAGCATTATGAGTTAATCCTTATTTATTTTAGGAGCGTATGCAATTTATTGGACATCACCAACAATGGTTATTTTTAAAACAGATAGCGCATAATCATCATATGCCTCACGCGTTGCTTTTTAGCGGAGAAGAAAGTTTGGGCAAGAAGAAAATTGCTTTTCAGTTTGTGAAAATGATTTTTTGCCAACACGACAACCAAGAGCAACGACCCTGCGAACAATGCACCAGTTGTTTGCTCACGGAAAAAGCAGCCCATCCCGATCTGATTTTTATTAATTCCCAACCGCACAAAGAAATTGTTATTAGCCAAATGAGGAACCTGCGCAGTTTTTTATCGTTGCAACCAATAATGAGTGCCGAAAGGGCAGTGATTATTAACAATGCCCATTGTTTAAACGAAGAATCGCAAAATTGTTTTTTAAAAATATTGGAAGAGCCTCCCAAGCACACCTTTTTTATTTTAATTACGGCTTTTCCTCATCTTTTGTTGCCCACTATTCGTTCGCGCTGCGCTAATGTAAAATTTTATCCAGTGGGCATATCCCAGCTGAAGCAACTACCTTTTTTTGAAAAAGTCAGTCAGGATTTGCCTGATATTGGGCAAAGAGGTCAACCCGGTATTATTTTTCAAATTACTGCCAGCGCAGATTTCAAAGAACAAAAAATTTTGTTGGAGAAGTGTGCCAAAAATTTTTTACACAACGATAGGGGCGCAAGGCTTTTGTTTATTAAAGAATTTTTTGAAAAAAACAAAGAAAATTTTACCCCGGAGTTATCATTATTGCTGGAAACAATCACAGATGTGTTAAGAAGCGCTTTAAGGGTTAAGGTGAGGGAGGAAGCATTAGAAAATATAGCCAAAATTGCTCAAAGAATAAAAAAAGCCATAGAACTCACAGAATCTTATCGGCAGCTTTTGCAAACCACTAATGTGAACGGCCGTCTTTTGTTGGAAAATCTTGCCTTGAATATTTAAGATTATTTTATAACATAAAAATAAAATTATGTTAGAACAAATTATTGAACAATTTAAAAAAGAGGGCCAAAAGGCTCTGGATAATTTTAGTGCTCAAATCGCAAAATTAAGAGCAGGCACTTTGTCTGTGGACCTTTTTGAAAATATAAAAATAGAATGTTTTGGTCAGGAGTTTTTCCTGAAACAATTAGGCGTGATATCGCTTATATCAGCCAGAGAACTCAAGATTCAGTTGTGGGATAATTCTTATGTGGAGCCTGCCTTAAAAGCAATGCAAAATCAGGGGTTGGGCATTCCTAATCGTATTGACGGAACCAGCATTTATTTTTTAGCGCCCCCCCTTACTTCTGAAACCAGAAAAGAATTGCTTAGTGTTTTGAATCAAAAAAAAGAAGAGGTTTTTCAGGAGTTCAGAAGATTAAGAGATAAATCATGGAAGAGTATTCAAGATGGTTTTGCTCAGGGGCTTATCAGAGAAGATGATAAATTTAAAGGCAGGGATAAGCTTGACGAAGCGGTGCGCGATTTCAGAGAAAAAATGGATAAAATAGCAGAGCAAAAAGAAAAAGAAATTTTGGGATAGCATTAATATAATTAACCTAACAATTATTTAGAATCATTGAAATGTTTTTAACCATTATCATTGTTATTTTTAGCTTAATCACCCTGATGTCATTGCACGAATTAGGGCATTTTTTGCTTGCCAAGAAGTTTGGCATTGTGGTGGAAGAGTTTGGTATTGGCTATCCGCCCAGAATATGGGGCAAAAAAATTAAAGACACAATTTATTCTGTTAACTGGTTGCCCTTAGGGGCTTTTGTGAAAATTTTAGGAGAAGATGATACTTCCCAAAAAATAAAAGGCAGTTTTTCTTCTTCTCCTCTCTATCAAAGAATTTTAGTGGTGTTAGGCGGTTGTTTTTCTTTTTGGGTGATTGCCTTTTTGATTTTTACTTTTTTAGCCGGCTTGCAAGGCGTTAATGTAGCAGTGAGCGATAACTATAACGGCAAGGAAAAGCCTTTTGTGCAGATTTTTTCTGTGGCAAAAAATTCTCCTGCGGAAAAAGCGGGTATCCAAATGGGCGATATTGTGATACAATTAAAATCAGCAGGGGCAGAGCAAATACAAACAGACAAAGTGGCGCTTGTTCAAAGTTTTATTTATGAGCACAAGGGAGAGCAAATAATTATTACTTTAAAAAGAGGGAAAAATCTTTTAGATGTGCCGGTGGTGCCCCGGGTAAATCCGCCCCGGGGCGAGGGCGCTTTGGGAGTAGGGTTAAGCAGGGTTATTAATGAACAAACCCAATGGTATAAAGCACCTTATGTGGGTTTGAAAACAACATTTTTGCAAACAAAAGCAGTGCCCCAAGTATGGATAGAAATTATTACCAAGAAAATCAAAAAAGAACCAACGCCCAATGTGCAGTTTGTGGGTCCTGTGGGGCTGGGTAGTATAATGAACAAAGCGCTTCAGTATGGAGCGGGCAATTACTTAATGCTCATTGCTGTGATTGCTATTTATTTAGCCATTTTTAATCTTTTGCCTTTACCTGCTTTAGATGGGGGTCGTCTGCTTTTTTTGGTGGTGGAAGCAATACGGAAAAAACCAATAGAGCCCAAAATAGAACAACAAGCCACAGCGGTTTTCTTTGTGCTTTTTATTATGCTTGGTTTGTTTCTTACTATTCAGGACATTTGGCGTCTTTTTTAGCAATGCTTTTGTGTTTTTATTTATTAGATTATGAAAGAAACAAAAAAACAGGAATTTACAAAAGAATATCTTATTAAAAAATCTGTTGATTTTTCCCAGTGGTACACAGATGTAATTTTAAAAAGCGAAATGGCTGACTACGCGCCCGTAAAGGGTTGTCAGGTAATTATGCCTTACGGCTATGCCATTTGGGAAACAATACAGAAGGTGTTGGACCAAATGCTCAAAAACGATGGGATTGAAAATGCTTATTTTCCTCTTTTGATTCCCCAAAAAAGTTTGCAAAAAGAACAAGAGCACGTTGAGGGATTTTCCCCGGAATTGGCAATTGTGACTATTGGAGGCGGTGAAACCCTAACGGAAAAATTAGTTTTAAGGCCTACTTCCGAAACTATTATTTATGAAATGTATGCCAAATGGATAAAGTCCTGGCGTGATTTACCCCTGAGAATAAACCAATGGGCAAATGTGGTGCGCTGGGAAAAAAGAACACGGTTGTTTTTGAGAACCACAGAGTTTTTATGGCAGGAAGGCCATACAGTGCATAGCACAGACAAAGAAGCGCTCAAAGAAACACAAAAAGCAATAGAGCGTTATATAAAAATTTATCAGGAATATTTTGCCATTGATGGTATTTGGGGTAAAAAAAGTGAACAAGAAAAATTTCCCGGCGCTGTTCACACTTTTACGTATGAAATGTTAATGCCCGACAACAAAGCATTGCAGGGCTGCACTTCTCATTATTTGGGCCAAAATTTTGCCAAAGCCTTTCATATTCAGTTTTTAGGTAAAGATGGCGCCAATCATTTTCCCTTCCAAACCTGTTGGGGTTTTAGCACGCGCAGTTTAGGCGCTTTAATTATGGCGCATGGCGATGATAATGGTTTGGTTTTGCCTCCTCTTTTAGCGCCTGTGCAAGTGGTGATTGTACCTATTTTGCAGGGGAAAAATATTGATAAAAAGGTTTTACAAATGTCTGAAAAATTAAAAAACAGCCTTCAAGTGCGCGCTTATGCAGACACCAGAGAAGAATATTCTTCTGGCTGGAAATTTAATCACTGGGAATTAAAGGGTGTGCCTTTAAGAATAGAAATAGGTCCTCGGGAGGTGCAACAAAAAAAAGCAACCTTGGCGCGCAGAGATAATGGCGAAAAAATAACAGTGCCCTTGACTTCTTTGCCCAATAGGATAAATAAGATATTGCAAGACATCCAAAAAAATCTTTTGCAACAAACAAGAAAATATTTATATTCGCACATCCACGAGGTAAAAAACTATTCTGAATTTCAAGAAATTATGGAACAAAAGAGGGGATTGGCAAAAGCATTTTGGTGTGAACATCCTCAATGTGAACAGAAAATTAAAGAAGAAACAAAAGCCACTACCCGTTGTCTGGCTCATAATGCTAAACCGCAAAAGGGGAAATGCGTGTACTGCCAAAAACCCGCCAGCCACCAATGGATTTTTGGCATCGCTTATTAATTATTAATTAATATTTTCACTAAACATATGTTTAATAAGATATGGGGTTATTTTAGAGCCGATATTGCACTGGATTTAGGCACAGCCAATTCTTTAGTTTACGAAAAAACAAGGGGTATTATTATCAACGAGCCCTCGGTAGTGGCTTTAAACAATAAAACAGGGAAAATTTTAGCAGTAGGGGAGGAAGCAAAAAAAATGGTAGGCCGTACCCCCAGTCATATTCAGGCGGTGAAGCCTTTGGTGAGGGGAGTGGTTTCTGATTTTGAGGTGACAGAGCAGATGATTCGTTATTTTTTGGAAAAAAGTTTTCAAAGAAAATTTATTCCTTTTTTCTGGCCGCGGGTGATTGTGGGTATTCCCTCACGCGTGACTGAAGTAGAAAGAAAGGCAGTAGAGGATGCGGCAAAAAACGCCGGAGCCAAAGAAGTATTTTTGATTGAGCAGCCCATTGCCGCTGCTATTGGCGCTCATTTGCCCATTCAGGAAGCAAAGGGCAATTTTATTGTGGATATAGGAGGAGGCACTACGGATGTGGCGGTGTTATCATTAGGAGGCATTGTCAATTCAGAAAGTTTAAAAATAGCAGGCGATAAACTCACCGAAGACATTATCCAGTATGTGCAACAGCGTTTTAAGCTGTTAATTGGCGAAAGAACAGCCGAAGAGGCAAAAATTGCTATTGGTCAGGCAGTGCCTTTTAAGGAAAAAAGAGAAATGGCTTTGCGGGGAAGAAATATGGTTTCAGGATTGCCCGAAGAAATTATTGTTTCTTCTGATGATATCTTGCTGGCAATGCAAAAATCTTTGCAGCAAATGGTAGATGCCGTGAAGATTATTATTGAAAACACGCCCCCAGAGATTTTGGCTGATGTAATGGCAAGCGGTATTTATCTGGTGGGCGGGGGTGCGTTGCTTAAAGGCATAGATATATTATTTCAAGATGCCGTAAAAATGCCTGTGAAAATTATTGAGGACCCTCTCACCGCTGTGGTAAGGGGGGCGGGCATTGTTTTGGAAAATTTAGACGAACTAAAAAATGTTTTAGCGGGAAGTTAAACAAACCACTTCATCTGTTTAATTCTTTCATAAGATTTTTATTAGTGTTTTATGCTTAACAAAGAAAAAGTTCATTATATCGCTCATTTGGCACGGTTAACCTTAAGCGAGCAGGAAATAGAAAAGATGCAAGAAAGTTTAACAAAAATTTTAGATTATGTGGCTGTTTTGAACCGTTTGGAAAATAGCGCCCCAGAATCTTCTTTGTTAGAATCTTCCCACACAGATTTAATGCTAAGGCCCGATGAGGTAGTAGCGCAAAAAGAGCAGGTTATTGAACAAATGCTGGCGCAATGTCCCCAGAGTCAATCTCGTTATATCAAGGTGCGCGCCATTTTAAGCTAATTTTTTTGCCAAGATGGATTTTAGTTTAATGACAATCAAACAATTACATCAGGGCTTGCTGGAAAAAAATTTTTCTTGCTCGCAGTTATGCGATTTTTATTGCCAACGTATTAGCCAATCAGAAAAGCAAATCGGTGCTTTTTTGCATATCGCTCAAAAAGAAGCGCAAGAGCAAGCAAAAGTTATTGATGAAAAAATTAAAAACAAAGAACCATTAGGCGTTTTAGCAGGCATTCCTTGCGCTATTAAAGACAACATAATGGTACAAGCAATGCCCTGCACAGCCGGCTCTCGCATTTTAGAAAATTATCGCGCTGTTTATGATGCCACGGTGGTAGAGCTGTTAAAAAAAGAGGGCGCAATTATTTTGGGAAAAACCAATTTAGATGAGTTTGCTATGGGCTCTTCCACTGAACATTCTGCTTTTCAAATTACCAGAAACCCTCACGATCTTTCACGGGTGCCGGGCGGCTCTTCCGGCGGTTCAGCGGCTGCTGTGGCTGCAAATGAGTGTCATTTTGCCTTGGGTTCGGACACAGGCGGTTCTATTCGCCAGCCTGCCAGTTTTTGCGGCATTGTGGGTTTAAAGCCCACTTATGGGGCTGTGTCTCGTTATGGCTTGATTGCTTTTGCTTCTTCGTTGGACCAAATTGGGCCCTTGGCAAAATCAGTGCAGGACTGTGAAGATATTTTTAAAGTGATTGCAGTAAAAGATAAAAAAGACGCTACCAATGTGCCAGTGGATTGGGCAAAAAGGCAACAATTGCATTCAAAAAAAGAGCCTATTAAAATAGGAATAGCAAAAGAATTTTTTGGCGAAGGGTTGAGCGCGCAAGTAAAAGATGTTTTAGAAAAAGCAATCCAAAAAATAGAAAAAAGCGGTATGGAAATAGAGGAGATTTCTTTGCCTAATTTTTCTTATGCTTTGGCTTGCTATTATATTATTGCCACATCCGAAGCGAGTGCTAATTTAGCCCGTTTTGATGGCATCAGATATGGAAAAAAATCTCACAGCTCAAACACCACTTCTCATCTCAATAACTTATTGAACGAATATTTTCAAACAAGAGAGGAAGGTTTTGGCGATGAAGTAAAAAGAAGAATTATGTTGGGCACTTTTTGCTTGTCTTCTGGTTATTATGACGAGTATTATCTGAAAGCCCAGCGCGCACGGGAAGTGATTAAAAAAGATTTCCAAAAAGCCTTTTCTCAGGTGGATTTTATTTTAACGCCCACCTCGCCCTTTCCTGCTTTTAAGATAGGAGAAAAAATTGACGACCCCTTGCAAATGTATTTGTCTGATATTTACACTGTGCCTGTAAATTTGGCTGGTTTGCCTGCTTTATCAATGCCCGCGGGAACCATAGAAGGATTGAGCGTGGGTATGCAAATTATCGGCAGGCAATTTAGCGATATGGATATTCTGCATTTGGGCAAAACAATAGAAAATATTTTATAAAAAAGCGCAAAAAATCTATCTTGCCAATAAAACATATGGATACCTCACTTGTAGAAAATCCTTTTGTGCAAAAAATCTTTTCTCAAATTAGTCCCAAATTAGCGTTTTTAGTTTCTGCGCAATTGCAACATTCTTTGCTGGCAATCAAAATTTTATTTATTATTTTTTCTTTTTTGTGTTTGATTGTGATTATTTATCTTTTGAAAAAAACCGGCTATCACCACTTGGCTTATTTGGAGGCAGCAGATATTTTAAAAGATTTTCAGGGTAAAGAAGCAAGCGCCACATTAAAAAAATGGCAAAAAATTAAAAAAAATCTGGAAAAGGAAAATCCTGTTTATTGGAAATTAGCAATTTTGGAAAGCGAAAAAATGTTTGATGATATCTTAATAAAAATGGGTTTGGGCCCGGGTTCAATGGACGACAGGTTAAGCCGTTTAAACGAAGACGATTTGCCTAATCTTTCGCAAATTAAACAATTCCGAGCGTTGTGCCGCGATATTGCGCACGACCCTGATTATCAGTTGGGCAAAGAACAAGCAGAAGAGGCTTTACAAACCATTCAAACAGCGCTAACACATATGGAGGTGCTTTAGTTTTTAGCAAGGAATTGGTTTCCTTCCTAAAAACCATATAAGAAACTTGCCAGATCAAAACTTATTGTATAACATTGATTAACATTGATTTATTTTTCTTTTTTAGTATACTAATTTAATGTTAGGGTATTTGTTGTTTTATAAATATACAGCGGGGTAGAGAAGTGGTATCTCGCAGGGCTCATAACCCTGAGATCGCTGGTTCAATTCCAGCCCCCGCAACAAATGAACAGAGTGAACATAGTGAATTTGTGAGGAGGCTGGAATTGCAGAAGGGGGTCGGGGAAGAAGAATTCTTCCCCGCGTCGGAAAACAGCGAGGTCAAAACCAATTGTTTGGCTGTGCGGGCACTTTAGGCAAGCGTTCTCGCGAGAAGTTAAAAGTGCCCAGTAGCGACCGAGCGTTAGAAACCGAGGGTTTCTAAGGAGCGAGCGAAGCGAGCGACATTCCAGCCCCCGCAACAAATGAACAGAGTGAACATAGTGAATTTGTGAGGAGGCTGGAATTGCAGAAGGAGACTGCAGAGAAAATAATTTTAATTTCCTATTTAAACACAAAATTTTCATCAAAGAGCCAAGGTAGCTCAGTTGGTTAGAGCATCGCCCTCATAAAGCGGAGGTCGCGAGTTCGAATCTCGCCCTTGGCATTTTGCTTATTTTTGGGCCCGTAGAGAAGCCTGGAGTTCTCGTCTCCCTGTCACGGAGAAAATCGTGGGTTCAAATCCCATCGGGCCCGCCAATCAGAAAAAAAGAGGTGGCTGGCTCAACCTGTGCGAGGGCTTGCCAGCCATCCCGCCCTCTAAGCCTCTTGAATTTTCCTTAATGTAATAGAGAAATCAAATTTTCTTTGTGTAGAGACGAACTTTTATTCTATAAGCATAGAGGGCGGGATGAATTTTTTCTCTTTGTCCCGTCGAAGGTGGAACGTTGAAGCGGGCTTTTTTATTATCCTATTCCTTGGTATAATAAAATTACAAGCGAAGTAATTAAGCAAACCATCAGTTTTTGTGATGGCAAAAACAGCAAAAGCATTAAATATAAGTGTGGATGAAATAATAAAATAATTTATGGATAATTACTTACCAATCAAAATTTACGCCAAAAATGCAAATCAAAATGAAGCAGTGCTTCGACAGTTGTTTTCTTTATTTCCTAAAGAGGACATTTATTTTGAATTAAATGATAATGGGATAAATATTTATTTACGAGAATTAGACTTTTTTCATTTTAAAAACAGTATTCAAACATTAGCCAGAAGTTTAGATAGCGAAGTGGCTAAATTATTAAACTTAATATTTTACAATGTTGAAAAAATAAAAAGTTATGGATTAAAAGGCAGAAAAAGATTATATGTTGGTTATGATAAAGAAAGAAAAGTAAAGAATAGAGAAGCAAATATAGAGAACGATTTAGTTATTGTTGATGATGGAAATAAAAAATATTCGTTAAGCGAAGTTTTAGATAAAGTAATTATTGGAGATTGTTTGAAAGTAATGAAAAAATTGCCGGCAGAATCTTTTGATTGCGTTTTTGTAGATCCGCCATATTTTCTCCAACTTCCACCCAAAAAATTA
>Ga0123519_10002804_pt1 | contig 29146 bp, 21 predicted proteins | sample YelNatPaOPRAMG02_FD_87396 | JGI IMG/M metagenome (GOLD analysis project Ga0123519, IMG submission 87396) | Hot spring microbial communities from Yellowstone National Park - Yellowstone National Park OP-RAMG-02 (version 2) | ecosystem: Environmental > Aquatic > Thermal springs > Hot (42-90C) ... | reverse complement strand
GGGCAAGACAGGGAGAGAGGCTCTTGCTCACGGCAGAAGACATCGCCTGCCCGGCCGCAGCTTCAGCCCTGGGCTTCAAGCCCTTGCCCTCCAAGTTGGAAACTGGGGAGATGCTGAAAGGCTTCGGGATCTTTCAGGATGAGTCCATGGCAGCCCGTACCATCCGGGCCATGCCCCGTCTGGAACTGGGCAAATATTCGGGGACTTTGCTGGGACCTTTGGGTTCATTCCCTGTCCTCCCCGATGTGGTTCTACTGGAAGGGCCGGTAGAGAAGCTCATGTGGGTGGCATTGGCCTACCTGAACGCCAGCGGGGGTCGACTGTATTCCAGCACCGCCGTTCTCCAGGCCATCTGTGTCGATTCGGCGGTGCTGCCATTTCTGCAAGATACGATCAATCTTAGCTATGGATGTTACGGTTGTCGGGAGGCCACAGATCTGGGAGAAGGGGAAGCCGCGCTGGGATTTCCGGGCCCTCAACTGCCGATGGTGGCAGAGAATTTGCTGCGCCTGAGGGAAAAGGCTATTCCCCGTTGTCGGGAGAGAACGATCTTGCGAGCCTGGAGGCAAAGATCGGGACCAGCCGATGGGGGAGGCTTGCTGGCTGGGGGCGGAGATTGGAGAGAGGCTGGGGAGCCGGAATCCGCTCCCTTGGGAGGGCCAAAAAGGGAATGAAAAGGATTTTGGCATTGAAGATAGCCGGGCTAGGGCTGGGCCTCGGGCTGGTCCTGTCCCCCTCCTGCGCGGCTGGGGGAGAAGACCGTCCCAGCGGTCGGATCGCCGTCCTCTTCAGCGGAGAGGCCCATGGTCAGATCCACCCCCACGGCTGAGGTCGAAACAAGCTGGGCGGTCTGGCCCGGCGAGCTACCCGGATCGAGGAGGTCCGCAGAGATAACGATCGCGTCTTGCTCCTGGAAGCGGGAGATGCCTTTGGTCGGTCCACCAAGAGGGAGGAGGAAAAGGCCGAACTCATCCTCGAGGCCATGGCGAGGATGGGCTACGATGCCTACAACCTAGGGGCCCGCGAGCTCATATTCGGCCAGGAGTTCATCAGGAATCGACTGGATAAGCACGGGATTCCCCTCCTCTGCAGCAATGTGATGCTGGAAGAGGAGGGGACCCCCTTTGCCCTTCCTTATACGGTGAAAGATCTGAAGGGAATCCGGGTGGGGGTGGTAGGTCTCATGTCCAATCTCTTCCGGCCCAGGGCGCGGCGGCCGGCGGACCGGCCATTGTCGGTGCGCGACTACCTCCAGGTGGCCTCCCGGCTCATCCCCGAGTTGCGAAAGCAGTGCCAGGTGGTGTTGGTGCTAGGACATCTGACTCTGGAGGAGGCGGGGGAGCTGGCTGAATCCATCCCTGGGATCACCGCCATCATCCTGGCCTGGGCGATGGGCCCCATCGATCCCCCCTTGGAGCACCGAGGGACGCTCATCCTCTCCGCCGGAACCGAAGGAACCCATCTGGGAGAACTCTTTCTCCACCTGGACCGCGAGGGAAAGGTGGTTTCCCATTACGCCCGCCTGACAGCCCTAACCCGAAAGATCCCCGACCACCCCGGAATCGCCCAGCTCCTGGCAGAGAGGGGGTTCGACCTCCCCTCGGTGGAAACTCCGCTGCCGGTGGAAGGTAGTCTGCCGCGGATTTGAGTGGCTTTGCCGCAACCGAAACGAAGCATACCTGAAGGGAAAGGAGGATCCGGTATCGATGGGTTTGGGGGAAATGCTGCAGAGACAGAGCGGCCGCCGAAGGGAAAACGGCTTGCTGCGACCGGTGGCTACCTTTCTGGCTATCTCGATCCTGGCCTTGCTGCTGGGAGAGGCAGTGGAGGAGCATCTCCTCCCCCCGTGCCTTCCTCCCCCGAAGGCTGCCGCGGCCGATTCCTTGCGGCTAAAGGGGATAGATAACCCCAAGAAGCTCCCCTTCTTGCTCGACTTCGGGATGGGGGTTTGCATTCCGTGCCGGATGATGAAGCCGGTGCTGGAGGAGGTGGCGCGGGAATACGATGGCAGGCTAATGGTGAAGATACTGGAACTGGACCAGCATCGAGAACTGGCCCGGCAGTTCCGCATTCGCCTGATACCCACCCAGATCTTCATCAATTCCAAGGGGGAAGTGGTTCATCGTCACGAGGGTTTCATGGACAAGGCCTCCATCGTGGCCGTCCTGGACCGCATGGGGGTGAAGAGGAGATGAAGATCCAGGTTCTGGGCCCCGGCTGCCCCAAGTGCAGACAACTGGCGGCCAATGTGGAGCAGGCGGTGAGGGAACTTGGCTTGGCAGCGGAGGTGGAGAAGGTGACGGACATCAGGGAGATAATGAAGTTCGGCCTCCTCACCACCCCCGGCCTGGCGGTAGAAGGAGAGCTCAAATCTTACGGGAAGGTGTTGTCGGTGGAGGAGATCAAGAGGATATTGGCATGATTTCGATGAGGATAGAGGAAGCAGAGGAGAAGGAAGGAGGGATGGTTCGGGCATGAGAGGTGGGTGTCCAGCGTGGGGGAGGGTCTTGACGATGGGGTTTATCTTTCTCCTCGCGCCAAGCACGATTGCCGCGGCAGAAAAGCAAGAGACCCTGGCGGCCCGTGGGGGAGGCAGGACCGTGGCCGAGGTCTACGGAGATTTGGCCACCGGTCCCCTGAGAGGGGCCTATCTCGAGGACCTTCCCCCCAAGGTCCTTCTCCGCAGCGAGGGGATCGAGATCACCCTCCAGGATCTGGAGAGGGAGATCTCCCGCGCTCAGCCGGAATTGCAAGGACAGCTTCGGAAGTACGGTCTCTTTCTGCTGGAACAGATGCTGATCCCCAAGCTCCTGGTAGAAGAGGCCCGGGTTACCCTGGGGAAAGACAAAAGGCACCTTTCTTGGCGAGAGGAGAGGGAGCTGGTGCGAGAACTCTTCCGACGCTTGGGGGAGAAGGTCTCTGTCAGCGAGCAAGAGGTGCAGTCCTTTTACCAGAGCAACCGTGAGGCCTTGGGCGGAGCGAGCTTGGAGGAGGTCAGGTCAGCCCTCGAGGAGTATCTGCGCCAGGACAAGGAGCAACAGGCTATCGCCCATTATGTGCGAAATCTGGGGCGAGATAGAAGGATCGTAGTCAACGGCAAGTGGGTGGAGAAACAATCCCATCTTTGCCGGGACAATCCGGTGGATAGAGCCCGTTCCTCGGGCATTCCCACCCTGGTGGATTTCGGGGCCAGCGGCTGCGTCCCTTGCGACATGATGACCCCCATCCTGGAATCCCTCCGCCAGAAGTACCAGGGCAAACTCAATGTCCTCTTCGTCCATGTGGGCCAGGAACAGATCCTGGGGGCCCGCTACGGGGTGCAAGGAATTCCCCACCAGATCCTGTTCGACCGGGAGGGGAAGGAAGTCTTCCGCCATACCGGATTTCTGGCCCAGTCGGAGATCGAAAAGAAACTGTCCGAGATAGGAGTGGACTGATGGTGGTCGAGGTCCTTTCCGCATTGACCCAGGCCTTGGAAGGATCTCCCTTCCTGGCCCTGGGCGCCTCCTTTCTCTGGGGGGTCTTGAGCATCCTCCTCAGCCCGTGTCACCTGGCCAGTATCCCTCTGATCGTGGGTTTCATAGGTGCCCAGGGGCGCATCGCTACCGCCAGGGCCTTTTCCATTTCCACCCTCTTTGGCCTCGGCATCTTGATCACCATCGCCCTGATCGGGGCCATCACTGCGGCCCTGGGACGCATGCTGGGAGACATCGGGGGGGTCGGAAACTACCTGGTGGCAGTCATCTTTTTCCTGGTAGGGCTGTACCTGTGGGGTGTTTTGCCCCTGCCCTGGTCCGGTCCCGGCCGGGCCAATTTCCAGAGGAAGGGCCTTTTGGCAGCATTGATCCTGGGTCTGATCTTCGGGGTGGCCCTCGGTCCGTGCACCTTCGCCTACATGGCGCCCATGCTGGGCATCACCTTTCGCCTGGCGGAATCGAACCTCCCCTACGGGCTGCTCCTCCTCCTGGCCTACGGGATCGGTCACTGCTCGGTGATCGTGGCGGCAAGGACCTCCGCCGAACTGGTCCAGCACTATCTGGACTGGTCGGAGAGATCGTGGGGCCCCACCGTGGTGAAGAGGGCCTGCGGGCTCCTGGTGATCTTGGGGGGAATATGGATGATCCTCACCGCCCGTTCTTAGGAGGGAGCGGTGAGGCAGAGGCGAGCATCCGCCCTCAGGGGCGGAAGGTGACGGTGAGGGCCACGAACTTGGACTGCTGGCTCTCCACCCCGGAATCGGTATAGGCACTCACCCGGTAATAGTAGGTCTTTTCCTCCTCCACCGCCTGATCGAGGTAAGAGTTGGCGGCCAGAGAACCCAGGAGCTCGAAGGGTCCCTCCGGGGTGCGGCTGCGATAGATGCGGTATCCTACCACATTCGGTTCGGCATTGGGGTTCCAGGTGAGGCGCACCCCCTTCCTCTCGGCATCCAGGCTGACGGCCAGGCCGGTGGGGATGGCGGGAGACACATCGTAGGTGGTGGCGGCCACGATGGGAGAACGGCCGCTCTCGATCCCGGTGCGATAGTAGGAAACGATCTGATAATAATAGGTGGTGCCCGGCTTCAGGCCTTTGTCCAGGTAGAAGCTGGCCATAGAGGATCCGATCTGGCTGAACCCGGAGCTGGGCAGGTTGCTGCGGTAGATGCGGTAGCCCACCAGGTCCTTTTCCTCCGAGGGATCCCAACTGAGCTGTATCTCCCGGTCGCCTCCCAAGGCCCGCAGCCCGGAGGGTACTTTGGGGAGCCTGGTGGAGACAGTGAGCTGGAAGTTGTTGTTGGAGGTCTCTTTGCCCGCCCTAACCGGGATGACCTCCTTGGTCTCCTCGGGGTTGTAGCCGCTGGCCTCCACCCGCAGGCGGTAGTTGCCGGGGGGGAGGCCCTTGATCAGGTAATGGCCATCCAGGGGATTGATCCGGGCCTGGCCCCTCATCTTGCTGCCGCGGTAGGCCTTGACCAGGGCGTCCGAGTCTACTGGCTGCACGATGCCGGAGATCTGTCCGCTCAAGGAGTCGTAACCAGCGATGATCTCCTGCACCAGGGAATCCACGGCTGCGGGCAGGACGGATTCGTTGCGGGCCCGCCGGCTGGAGGCAGAGAGGATTTTTCCCGTCTCCACATCCACCAGACGGACGAAGGTCTCGATGAAGGAAGGATAGCGGGCCACATTTCCCACCAGGATCAGGTCCACGTTCAATAGCTCTCCCAACTTCTTCGGTTCCTTGATGATCCCGGACTGGCTCAGGGCTTGTTCCTTCAGCACCTTCTCCAATTGTGACCTCTCCACCACTTCGAAGCGCCGGGATGTCACGAGGGCGGTTACCCCCATCTGGGAGACCAGGCGTCCGTATTGCAGCTCGGCGGCGGCGGGGTTCTCGTCCTCGAAGTCCAGGACCGCGATCCGGGGTTCGAATCCCTCCAATGCCTCCTCGGAGGGGTGGGAAACCGTCTCTTCCGGGGGTGGAGAGGGGGCTGGAGGCTTGGACAGCTTTACCTCCAGAACCTGGACCTGACCCGTCTCGGCATCGCCCACATAGAGCCTTCCCGCCTCCCGCCGGAGGGAGATCCCGGTGGGCCTTCGGAACTCGCCTGGGCCCTTGCCCCGGCAACCCAGGCTGTAGAGGAAGCGGCCGCTCGATCCATCGAGGACCTGAATCCGGCAATTTCCACTATCCACCACATAGAGGTGACCCTGATTGTCCAGATCTATGCCGAAGGGGTCGGTGAAGTGACCGGGAGACTGGCCCTTCTGCCCCGCGCTCCAAAGGAGGGCAAGGGTGGAGTCGAATTTCTGGACCCGGTGATTGCCGGAATCCACCACATATATGAAGTCCTGATCGTCGATCCGCAATCCCAAGGGTGCTCGGAATCTCCCCGGTTGTTCCCCCCTGGTTCCGAACCTGCGCAAAAAGATGCCGTCGCCGCCGAACATCTGCAAGCGGTCGTTCCCTGTATCCGCCACATAGATCCTTCCCTTGCTGTCCAGGGCCACGGAGTGGGGCGAGCGGAACTCCCCATTCTCGTTCCCCTTGCGGCCGAAGGCGCGCAGCAAGTTTCCTTCCGCATCGAAGATGAGGAGGCGGTGGTTACCGGTATCGGCCACATAAACCCGGCCTTCCCCGTCCACCGCCACCCCCTGGGGGGAGTCGAGGTTGAGGGGAGGAAACTTCTTGGCGGAGGGTCCGCTGAGCTGAGGGCCGATGGTTCGCAGGAAATCGCCGGAGAGGGAGTAGATATGGATGCAGTGGTTGGCCGGATCGGCCAGATAGATCCGACCCTGAGCATCCAGGGTGAGGCCCGCCGGCCGGGGGGATCTCTTCCAGGCCTTCTGGGCCAGGTTGAGGGAGCCGATGTACCTTACCTGCTCGAAGAGGGAAGTCTCGGTGGCCGGCCTCTCCACCGCCTTCCCCCCGCAGCCAGCGAAGGCCATCCCCAGGATGGTGAAATAGGTCGCCAAGGCACATGCGGTGAGGGGAAGAGACCCTTTCATTCCGTGCCTCCTCCCGACTCCTTCTCGCCTTTCCTTTCCTCTCCCTCGGCCGGCAGATAGTCCAGCCAGAGGTTGAGGTCCTCCGCATTGCGGGTGGAACTGTAGACTAAACCTTTAGCGTCCGGGGTCCAGGTGGGATACAGGTCCTCCCCCAGATGGTTGGTCACTTGCTGCATGCCGCTTCCGTCCCGGTTCACGATCCAGATGTCCCAATTGCCGTTCTTGTTGGAGATGAAGGCGATGCGCTTGCCATCGGGGAAGACTGCCGGCTGCAGGTACTCCTCCCCTGCGGTGGAGATGGTGAGGCGACTCAGATTGAGGCCGTCCTTGTCCATGATCCAGATCTCGTACTTGCCTCCCCGGCGAGAGGCGAAGACCACCCTCTGTCCATCCGGGGTCCAGGCGGGGCTGGTACCCTCGTAGAATTGGGTATGGCCGGTTCCATCCGTATTCATTATCCAGATGTAATCGGTCCCGTCGATATTCTTGGCCACATAGGCGATCTTCTTGCCGTCGGGGGAGACCGCGGGATGATGACACCCCTCGTTGCTGGAGGTGAGCTCGGTCAGAATGTGACCGGCCAGGGGCTTGGACCAGATGTTGTCGATACCCCGGAGCCGGTTGGAGGTATAGGCCACCGAGAGGCTGTCGGGAAAGGGGCTGGGGTGACGATCCTGGCCTCCCCTCACGCTCCAGGTGACGCGGGAGGAGCCCTTGGCGAACTGATACCTCCCCTCTCGCAGGCTGACCTCTTTGCACCAGATCTCGCTGTAACCGGCCTTCTCCACCACATACAGGAGCTTCTTGCCATCGGGGGTGAAGGTGGGCTCGATCTCCTGACTTCCCCTATCGTCGGTGATCTGGAGGGAGTTGGCGATGATGGGTAAGGGTTGCTGGGGGATGGAGAAGGAAAAGGATCGGGACCATTCGCTCTGTCCTTGCTGAGGGAAGAGGGCCTTCGCCCGCCAGAAATAGGAGAAACCCGCCTCCAGGCGGGGGGCGGTATAGGTTAAGCCCTTCACCGCTTTGGCCTCCCCGCTCAATCTGGTGAAGCCAGGGTCGCGAGCGATCTGGATCCAGTATTCGGTCGCCCCCGGAACTCCTTTCCAGGAGAGGGTGGGGGTCAGGGTCTTCACCTCTTCCCTGTCTTGCGGGGACTGAGGTTCAGGGATCTGATAATGGACGGCAAAGCGGGAGACCGGCGACCAATCGCTCTCTCCCTCCGAAAAGAGGGCCTTGAGACGCCAGTAATAGGTCTCCTGATAGGAGAGGTCTTGCTCCAGGGAAAAAGATTCCCCCGGCAGGTTCGGCCGATCCAGGACTAGGACCGCAAAGTCTTCGCGGCTGGAGATCTGCAAGCGTACCCCGGAAGCTCCGGGAGGAAGCTTCCAGGCGAAGGTGGGATGAGGGTCGTAGATCGTACCCATGGGGGCGGAAGGGGTGGGCAGGGGCATGTTGATGACGAAGGAGAGGGGAGAGCACCAGGCACTCTCTCCTCCCTGATCGCGGGAACAGATCCGCCAATAGTACTTGCCCTTGTAAGAGAGCTCGGCGGTGGTGAGGGAATAGGAGGTGGCGCGGATGTCCCTGATATCGAGGAGGAGGCGGGAAAAATCGGGATCGGAGGCCACCTGGAGGCGGTAGCTGCTGGCTCGGGCATCTTTGTCCCACTGGAAGAGGGGGTTGCGCGTGTAAATCACCCCTTCAGGACCCCGGGGAGAGGGGGCGGAGAAGGGAGCGACGAAGCTGAGGGGGCTGCTCCAGGCGGAGGAGCCGTCCCGGTTGTGGCCCCTGACCCTCCAGTAGTAGGTGGTGTTGTAGGAGAGCTTCTGGGGTGGCACCTGGTAGCGGTTTCCCTCCACCAACTCGTCCACCTCCAGCTGGGCAAAGCCGGGATCGCGAGAGATCTGGATCTCGTGGGAGAGGGCCAGGGGGGAGGGGGTCCAGGTGAAGGGGACGGCCAGGGAGAGGAGGGAGCCGGCCGGTTCCTGGGCTCGGGGCGGGGGGAAGGGGATCAGGAATTCCTGAGGCTTGGACCAGGGGCCTGCTCCTCCATCCTCTGCTTTGACCCTTACCCTCCAGTAGTAGGGGGTATCGTATTTCAGGCGCACCTGGCTCAGGTCCGAGCTGGTCTCGCGACAGGCGGGCTGTTCCCAGACCAGGTGAGTGAATTCCTGGTTGGCTGCAACTTGGATATGGTAGGCGCAAGCCTCCGGCACCTTCTCCCAGCGAAAGGTGGGCTGTAGCTCGGAGATGGACCCGCTGGGAGAAATAGGCTGGGTGGTGGGAAGGGGCTTGATCTCGAATGCCAGGGGCTCCGACCACTCCTTGAACTTACCCTTCACCTGGGGTCTCACCCTCCAGTAGAGCTTGGTTTGGTAGTAGGGGAGCTCTTGAGGGCTGCGAAAGCTCTCCTGGGGGATCCCGCTCTGGTCGAGGACGATCCGACGGAAGTTCTTGTCCAGGGCGACCTGGATTTGGTAGCCGGTGGCCTGGGGTAGGGCCTCCCACTTGAAGGTGGGGGTGATGTTGTAATAGGCGATCCCCTCCTTTGGCTCCAGGGTGTGCAGGGTGGTCCCGCAGGCGGGAAGCATCAGGGAGGAAAGGATTAGGAGAATGATGGTGAAAAGGAAGGACAACGGGCCTTTTGTGCTGCCGATCCTGGAAGTGAACATCTTCCATCCCTCCGCGCGTCCCGATCTTCTATATATATAGCTCAGCCCCGGTTTAAACAGTCAACCCAGAAGCTCCGACCTCCCTCCTGGGGGCATCTCGTTCGGGGAGCGATGGGCCATACCAGCTCCTCACCCTTCTCCCGCATTTGTCCCTTTCCGCCTTGCCATCATTATACGGATTATAGGATGCGGATCAATACCGCCAGGGTGACCGCGAAATTGCCGATGATGGTGGCGATGTCCCGGGCCAATGGTATGGGACGATACTTGGCCGCGGTGCTGAGGGGGACCACGATGGTATCGCCCACTTCGATCTTCCTCATCTTGAGGAAGGTGGTCTCCGCCGAGCCGTCCGCCCGCAGGATGTAAATGCCCTTGTCGTCGGCTTCCGGGGTCAGGCCTCCGGCCCTTTGCAGGTAATAGAGGTAATTCTCCCCCTCCTTGTGGAGGAAGGCCGCGGGATTGCGCACCGATCCCAGGACCAGGACCGAGCCGGGGCGCTTGGGGACATGGAGGGTATCGCCATCCATGAGGAGGATATCGTGAGGGGTGTTCTCCAGCTTCTCGGGGACATCCAGGTGGACCGCCATGCGGCCCAGGGGCACCTGCTGGGCGAGCATGGAGAGCAACTGCTGCCTCTGAGCCGTCACTATCCTCTGCTCTTCGGCTTCGGTCCCGGGCATCCCGGCGGCGGCATAGGCGGCCGATTCGGCGATCAGGGTCTGCTGCTGGGACTTGATGAAGCGGTCCAGTTCCTCCTTTTCCGCATCGCGGATCGCCTTGCGGGTGAAGACCGCCGCCTTGGGATAGGCATCGGCGGTGAACCCGCCGGCGCGGCGGATCAGGGAACTCAGCCTCTCGCCCCGGACGATAGGATAGGTCCCCGGCCGCCTCACCTCCCCGGTGACGGTTACGGCCTCGGTGGGGCGCAGCTCGGTGTTTACCAGGATGCGGTCCATCTGCTGCAACGCCAAGTCCTGGGAGAGATCCCCGTTGAGCAGGGCACGCAGGTTCACCGCCAGGACCTCGGTGGTGAAGTCGGGCTTGAGGCGATACACCTCCACCCGGTCCAGGTAGGACTGGGGCAAGAGCCTCTCCGGGGTGAGCAGGGTGCTGAGCTTGAGATCGGGCCTCCACTCGTAATCGCCCGGGTATTTCACCGTTCCCTCCAATCGGACCCGGTTGTAGATGGCGGTGTCGATGGGGAAGATCTTGACCAGATCCCCGTCCTGGACCTCGATGTCGGCAGACTGATCCTGTTTGCGGGAGAGGGCGGTCAGATCCAGGTCCAGGATGGCCTTCTCCTGGTGGCCTCGGACCCGCTCGATCTGAACCCGCTTGAGATAGCTGGTGGGGATCAAGCCGGCTGCCATCTCGATGAGCTCGCTGATCCGGGTCGGTCCGGTTAGCTCGTAGATAGCGGGCCTCTTGACCATGCCGGAGATGGCGGCCACCGGGCCGATGGGAGGGACGAAGACGGTATCGCCGGTCTCCAGCCTGAGGTCGCGGCTCTTGTCGCCCCGGAGCAGGAAATCGTAGAGGTCCAGGGTGATCACCGTCTTGTTGTTGCGGAGCAGCCGGATGTTGCGCATCGTCCCTTGTTTGCAGGGGCCTCCGGCCACATAGAGGGCGTTGGAGATGGTGGAGAGGGAGCTGATGGTATATCCTCCAGGGCGGACCACCTCTCCCACCACGAAAACCTTGATGGTGTGAAGGTCCTTCATCGCCACCTTGAGGTCGAACTTCTTGAAATATTTGGACAGGGCGTTCCGGATCTGCTCCTCCGCCTCCGAGAAGCGCAACCCGGCCAGACGGAGGGTGCCGGCCTTGGGGAGGAAGATGTTGCCGTTGCGGTCCACGGTGACGGTGAGGATGTTCTCCACCAATCCCCAGATGTAGATGATCATGGTGTCGCCGGGACCGACCACATAGTCCGGGCCTACCGGCACATCGGTCACCGGAGCGAAGGTGGAGGCAGGGGCGCGGAAAAGATCGTAGCCGAATTGCTTGAGGGCTCGGGGGACGGCGTGGGGAACGGAGACCTCGTAAGGCGCTTCGAACATCTGCTCGAGGGGAGAAGGCGGAGCCTCCCAAGGAGCGGCGGGGGCCGCCTCCGGTGCCGCCGGGACAGCGGTGGGAGCAGCAGGTGCGACGGCGGGAGCAGCAGGTGCGGCGCCCGCCTCAGCCGGCGAGGGAACCGCAGCCGAAGGGACGGTGAGGCCGGGAGAGGGGGTCGACACTGAGGGGGCAGGGCCAGGGGTGACGGGGCTGGGGGCAATAGCTCCTGGCGCCGGTGCTGGCGGAGGGGCAGCGGGCTGGGCCTCGGCCCAAGGCGAGGAGGGGGCGGCCATTGAGGTGAGGAAGAAGACCAACAGGGCGAGCATCAGCCCCGAAAGGGTACGGTTCTCTTTTTCTCCGATCATTTCCTCTCTCGCTCCTCTCGCCTTTCAAAGTATATCCCCAGGCGGCAAAAATCAATCAAAAATGGAGCTTGGCCTCCAGGGACAAGAGAATGTTGCGGTGGTCTTCCCCTCTCTGGAAGCCGGCATTGCGGGTCTCGATAAAGCGGTGGGCGAGGGAGAAGGAGAGGGGAAGGTCCCAGGGCCGGAAGAGGAGGACGCTGCCCTCCACATACATCTCCCGCATATGCCGGGACCGGGAGAGGCCGTAGCGCTGCTGGTCGAAATCGAGGGCCACCTGGACCTTCCGGCTCAGCCACTGGCTCAAGCGGAAGTAGAGGTCGTCAGCGTCTCCTCCCATGTGGTGGCCCAGCAGCACGCCGCGATAGGTATATCCCGACCAGTAGACACCGTGCCGATACCACACCTTGTGGGTCCGGGCGTACTCTCCCCGCAAATCCAGGCCCTCGGCGGTGAAGAGATCCTGCAGCAGGAACCCGACGATCACGCCGGCCTTGTAGGGGTAGGGGACTCCCCTCTTCTCTCCCGCCATGTCCTCCCCCCCGTATTCGCCGTAAAGGACCAGGGAGTTGGCCAGGGGAAAATAGCGGACCAAATCGCGGATCCTCAGGGTGGCATCCAGGGAGGCGAGCTGGTTGTTGTTGAATTTCCCCGGCTTGTTTTCCTTGCGGGCCAACAGCACCTCCAGATAATCGGGGCCGCTGTAACTGGGCCTCCCCTTTCCGTCGAAGAGGATCACCCGGGAGGCGCCCAGTTCCAGGAAGGGGAAGGGGGACCAATCGATCCGCATCCCCATCAGCTTGGCATGAGGGAAATCGCGTTCTTCTTCCAGGCGGGCGAGAAAAAAGGAGAGATCGAAGGTCCCCAGATGGCGGAGGAACCAGGGGAGCCGAAAGGGGCTGGCCGAGGAGATCTCCACCAGTTCCAGGGGGAGGGCATGATCGGAGAGGAGCAGGGATCCATGGTAGCCCGGACCCCACCAGCGGGAATCGCGTCCCACCTCCAGCTCCAGGTTGAGGAAGCTGAGCTTACCGTAGGTCTCCAAGAAGTAGCCCTTGTTCTGCTCCTCGTCGTACCGGTATTCGGGATGGACATAGAAAGAGAGGTATTCGGCCAGCTCCAGCCGGCTGGAGCCCCCCAGGCGCAGGTCGAAGCCGTGGGCCCAAAGGTCGGCCTTGCTGTTTTCCAATAAGTAGGGATCCTCGGCGTAGGATCCCTTGACATAGGCCGTCTCCAGTGGCTTCAGGGAGAACCACCGGGGCGGGGGCTGTCCCTCCTCCCCGAAGGGATAGGACCCCATTCGCTGCAGCTCCCACTTGAATTCCTCTATGAGGAGCTCGAGCTGATCCTCCAGCAGAGGCCTCTGCAGGCCGGAGACGATGGCCCCTCCCTCCAGGTTGCGGACAGCCTGGGCCACGATCTCCGCCGCCTGGCGGCGGTTGAGAGGCTTGGTAGAAAGGGAGGCCTGATCCACCAGACCGCTGTTGACCAGCCTCTCCAGATGCTCGTAGATCCAGGAATGGAGGGGGATGTTGGAGGAGGCGGAGGCGGGAAGGGGGATGAGCAGATAAATCGCCATCAGGGCGCAGGAAAGCGCGACTTGAAAGATAAAAGAGTTTCTTTGCGATCCTCGCTCTAAGGTGGTAATCGAGTCCTCCTTTCCTGATTCAACCTCGGTCGATTGGCTCCCGGTTAGCTTCCAGGGTGGAACGCGCCCCCTCCACTGCCCTTCGGCCTAGATCCAGCGCTCCTCGTCTGGCTTTATCCTTGTGGTGCATCCCTACCAGGGTCTGGAGGGCCGCTTCGTCCCCTAACTGGCAAGCCGGTGAGGATCCATTGCTTCGGGCCCAGTTACTGGGCACATGCCACCAGCTTCCGGAGGTTGCAGTTCCAACTGCCAAACCCATGCCCCCTTCTCTCTTACCGCGGTAGAGGCCTGCTTCCTGAACGATCGGTCGAATCTCTTGCCACTTCTTTTTTCGATATTCTCAGAAGGATGCTAGAGGATCTTCCCGTGGTCAGCAAGGTCGAGGTAGGGGGGAACGCAGGCACCTTTCGAACTCCTCCTGCCCAGCGTCCTCCCTTCCCTGGCCGATTCGACATTTGCCCGTTTCAGCATTCAGCCCCATCCGTCCCTTTACGGGGCTACATATAGAATGAATTAGCTGGCTGGTCAAGCCTTTCCAGACTTCCTATCCTTTTTTATCCATTTTTTTCAGCATCGGCCACCGCCATCCTTGGCCGAGGTGGCCTGTCCTCGCACTTCACCTCGCCTCATTATAGTCGCTCGATTGGCAATTTCCCCTCGATCTGGGCTCTCTCTGACTATTCGGTCGGGTAGGACGGATTGGTGAGCCGAGAAAAGGAGGCGAGGTAAGGAGGGAGCGAAGAGGATGAGGAAGCGTGCCATTCGGCGGCCATCGAATCCTCAGCCACTGCGCAAATCGTTCTCTCCCTGCAGGGGAGCAAAGGCAGAGGTGACCTCCGGTCCCGGCCGGTACTCGGGAACTATTATCCGAAGCTGTGCCAGGAGTGGAGGAAGGAAAAGGGGCAAACCGTTGGATTCGGCTATTAGCCGATCGATCGCTTGGAGGGCCTTCATCGTCCGCCCGGGATCGGTGAGGGAGGGTCTGAGAACCCGGATCTTGGGATGGGGGGTGGGAAGGGTACCCTCGTCGGGAGCGATCAGCTCCTCGTGCAACTTCTCGCCGGGTCGAAGGCCGGTGAATACGATCTCTATGTCCTGGTAAGGCTCCTTGCCCGAGAGGCGGATCAGATCCTCCGCCAGCTCGACAATGCGCACCGGCTTTCCCATCTCCAGGAGGAATACCTCTCCCCCCTGCCCGATGGAGGCTGCCTCCAGGATCAACTGGGCGGCCTCGGGAATGGACATGAAGAATCGGGTAGCCTCGGGATGGGTGACGGTGACCGGGCCGCCGCGGGCGATCTGGGAGCGGAAGAGGGGGACAACCGAGCCCTCGCTGCCCACCACATTCCCAAACCTGACCGTAATGTAGCGGGTGGAGCCAGCTTGACCCAAGGACTGTACGATCAGCTCGGCCGCCCTCTTGCTGGCTCCCATGATGTTGAGAGGGCGGACTGCCTTGTCGGTGGAGATCAAGACGAACCGTTCCACCTCGGAGCGAAGGGCCAAGGAAGCTATCCTATGGGTGCCCAAGAGGTTGTTCTTGATGGCCTCGGTGGGGTTCAGCTCCATGAGCGGTACATGCTTGTAGGCCGCGGCGTGGAAGACCACTTGGGGAAGGGTTTGGGCGAAAACTTCGGAAAGGCGGCCTTGGTCCAGCACATCGCCTATGTAGGCCCGGTAGGGGAGCCCGCGCATATTTCGGAGGACATTCATTTCCAAGTGGAAGAGGGAATTTTCCGTTCGTTCGTAACAGACCAGCAATTCTGGCGAATAGCGGGCAATCTGGCGACAAAGTTCGGATCCAATGGAACCGCCGGCACCGGTCACCAAGATCCGTTTGCCCGATAGGCAGGAGGAGATTACCTTATCGTCGAGTTGGACCGGGTCCCTTCCCAGCAGGTCCTCGTAGGCGACATCGCGGAGTTCTTTGATGGAGACAGTCCCCTCGATCAGATCCCCCAGCCCAGGGATGGTCTTGAACCGAACCCCTGCATCCTGACAGAGCTTGACGATTTGCCTCATCTGGGACCCACTGGCGGAAGGGATGGCAATCAGCACCTCCTCCACTGCCTTGTCCCGAACCAAGCGAGGGAGATCGGCGATTTTACCCCAGACCGGGATCCTGTGGATGGAGCGTCCCCTCTTCTTGGGATCGTCGTCCAGAAAGCCAATCACCCGGTAGGATAAGCGAGGATTGTCGAGTATCTCCCGAAGCATCTTTTCCCCAGCATCTCCCGCCCCCAAAATCAGCAGGTTCACTGGCCGGAGTGGACGCGGGTGAGGGCCAAGGGACTGGAGATTGGCGAAGCGGAGAAGGGGAGAGGAGTGGAGGAGGCGGATGAGGACCCTGAATCCGGCCACCAGGACCAGGCTCAATAACCAGTCGATGACCAAGACCGATCGCGGGAAGCGGAGGGTTCGCAACAGGTAGAAGAGGACGATGACGATGGTAGCCGAACTCGAGGTAGTGGCCTTGATGATGCTGAGCAGGTCGTGAATTCCGGTGTAACGCCAGACTCCCCGGTAAAGGCCGAAGAAATAGAAGAAGATGAGCTTGCACAGAAGGATCAGGGGAAGGGTCCTGACCATCAGGGCATAATGGGGCAGCCGGGACAGATCCAAGGTCTCGAACCGGATCACATAGGAGAGGAGATACGAAACCGTCAAGAAGACGATGTCGGCCGCCAGCACGGTCCAAAAGTTGCGGCTCTTCGCTAAGTATTTCACCGGACTTGCTTGCTCCTTGAATTAGGGATCGATGCGGCCGGCGTGGATTTTGGAGAATTGGGCCTCCTCAGGTATGGTCACGCCTCCTCGGTGGGGTGGGCAGAAAATGCCTGCTCCCGGGAGCCGAGATGAACGAGAATTTACCCCAACTGATGGATTCGGTCAAGACTTCCTTCGCCATGTCCTCCCCTTCAGGGTTAGCTCCCCCCTTTTCCCCTTCACTCCGTCGAACGATTTGGGAGGGCTCCTCTTGCGGTTACTCATCGGGTACGAGGAGAGGGCGAAAAGATGGAAAGGATAGAGTGCCCTAATGGGCTGCGGACTGGATCGAACCCTCGAACCGATCTCTTATCGCGATGCTGGCAAGACCCGAGGCAACGATCCAGGCCGACAATGGGAGCCACATAGCGATCTGGCCCTGGCGCTGAAGGAGGAGAAGGCTGGTCCCCACCCCCAGCTGGTAGAGGCCGAATCCCGTCGAAACCTTCCAATGAGGGATCCTGCCTTGGTTGGCAAGCAACTGGTAGATATGCCTTCGGTGAGGACAGAAAAGGTTTTCCCTGTCCCTCAGGCGGACGGCCATGGTGGTAAGCTCGTCCAGGTAGAAGGGAAAGAGAAAAGCCGAGAGGAGCACAAAATCAGGGATCGCCCGGGTAAAGGAGACCACTAGCTGGGAGAAAAGGAACCCCAGGAGGAGGCTGCCCACATCGCCCAGAAAGACCCTCGCCTTGGGCATATTGAAGGGCAAGAAGCCGAGGCAGGAGAGGGAAATGGAGAAGGCCAGGATCGAGTCGGCGGGAGCAAAGCCTTGGAGCACTCCCCACAATCCCAGAAGGGCGAAGGCCACCATACCCGTTATACTCGCGATCCCGTTGATTCCATCCATGAAGTTATAGAAGTTGGCGGTGCCCACGATGAATATCGAAAGAAAAAGGAAAAGCATCATATCCGGGAGCGGCCACAGGCGGAATCGCTCCCAGCCTAACAGAAAAGCAAAGGCCGCCAGAAAGTGGATCGGCAGCCGGAGCTGGGGAGAGATCTCCACCCGATCCCCCACCAAGCTTACCAGGGATACCGAGGCTGCCGGAAGCCAGAAAGCAGGAGGGATCCTAAGGAGCCAGGAGACCAACAGAAAAGCAGCTAGGATGCCGATCCCACCCCCCTTGGGGGTAGGCACCTGGTGGGAACTGCGCTGGCCGGGCTTATCCACCAATCCGAGCCTGACGCCGAACTTGCCAACGATCCAGGCGCCTGCCGCCCCCAGTAGAGCGCTCGCCAGTAGAACGCTGGAGAAGTAGGGTCCCCACTCCATCTTAAGGATCTCCACCCATAGGATGAAGCCCCTGCTTACCTCTGCGGGCCGCATCCCTGTACCAATCAGCCATCTCCGCTAAACCCTCATTGACGGGAAAAGGTGGCTTCCAATCCAGGAGGGAGCGGGCCTTGCTGGCATCTACCTGCAAAGACCCGCACAATCGTTGGAATTCTTCCCACCTTCCGAGCACCCTCGCCGCCCAGTGCAAGATCCCAGGAGGAAAGGGAAACAGCCGATCGGGCACCCCCAGCGCCTTGGCGATTCGGCGAATCAAGTCGGGAGTGGAAAGATCTTCCCCATCAGCGACCAGAAATGTCTCCCCCACGGCCTTAGGATGCTGCACGCAACGCACCAGAAAAGAAGCCAAGTTGCGAACGCCGATGAAGCTTCGTTTGTTCTCAATGCTTCCCAGGGGTAAGGGGATGCCGCTGGATACCAGCCGCAACAGGCGAAGGAAGTTACCGGGAACTCGGGGCCCATAGGCCAGGGGGGGTCGCACTATCACCAGCTCCAATCCCGTTTCTCTGGAGATTAGCTTCAGGACTTGTTCTGCCTCCCACTTGGAAAGGGAATATGGATCGTGGGGGTGGGGATCGTCCTTTTCGGTGAAGGGGAACTCCTGAGTACTATTTCCGTTCACCCCGATAGAACTCACATAAACGAATCGTTTCACTTTCGCTTCTGCGGAGCTTCGGGCCAGCCTCTCCGTACCCTCGACATTTCCCCTCCGAAATTCGGCCAAGGGATCGGCTGCATTTTCTTTCATCACATGCACCCGAGCCGCCAGATGAATGACAACATCCACACCCTGGAGGGCCTCGGACCAATCCGTGACCGAACCGATGTCGCCCACCACCACCGTATCGGATGGATAGCTGGTGCGGTGGGCCTGCCAGCCGGCGGATTCGATCGGAGGGGGCTGCCAGACCGCTGCTCGCAGCAGAAATCTCTCCTCTTCCACCTGCCGGCACAAGGCCCTTCCCACGAAGCCATCCGCTCCGGTCACCAATACCCGCTTTGCCATCCTTTTCCCCTCTTTTCGGCTACCGCTCGGAGCAGATCGGTCATCTGAGCGTAAAGACGATCCAGAGAGAAATGGCGGGTTACGAACTCTCTTCCCCTCCGTCCCATGGAGGCCCGCATCTCGGGGGAGGCCATCAGGGTGAGGATACCTCGAGCGATGGCACCAGGGTCGGCAGGGGGGACGAATATGCCGGCTCCCGCCTCTTCCACCAGTTGCCGCGCGGCCCCGTCGATGGCCAAGAGTATCGGTTTGCCGCAGGCCATGTATTCGAGTATCTTGTTGGGATAGACCTTGCTGAAGGCGCTGCCCGGCTTGAGGATGGCAACGCAGATATCGGCCGCCGCCACGAACTCCAAAACCGTTCCCCGGGGCACGGGACCATGGAAGCGGATATTGGCGAGTCCCTTTTCTTGCGCTTTCCGCTTCAGTTCCGGAAGGGCAATTCCGTCTCCCACACAGGCCAACAAGACCTCGGGGTGGGAGCTCAGGATGGAAGCCGCCTCGACCAACTGTTCCAGATTGTTGGCGAGGCCGTGTGCTCCTGCATAAAGAACCACAAAGCGATCTTTCCATCCCAGCTTTTCCCGGATGCCTTCCGCCGGGGGGAGGGCTGCGATCTGCTCCAGGTCCACCCCATTGGGGATGAGCCGGATCTTCTGGGGGGGTGCCAGCCCTCTCCGCAGCAGATCGTCCTCGAAGGCCGGCGTCAAGACATTCACCGCTGCAGCCCTGGAGATGCCGGTTTTCTCCAGCCAGGAAAATAGGCGGGCAAAGAATCCACCTTCTTTCAAGATCCCCAAGGTATAGCCACTCTCCGGCCACAGGTCTCGGATATCCAACACGAAGGGCACCCGCCACCAGGAAGCGGCGAGGATTGCGGGAATGACCATCATCAGGGGAGGAGTGCTGGCCAGGATCACATCTGGCCTCTTCGCCCAAAGGGTTGCCAAGGTGGAGCTGAGCGTGAAGGTGGCCAGGGCTGCAATCTTGTTGGAGACGGAATGTTGATAGCTGGAAGGGGTGTAGGCCCGAATCAGTCGCACTCCCTCCTCGTCGAGGTAGCGCCGAATAAAAGATCTGCCCGATGGCACATTTCTTCTTCCGGTCATGTAATTAACCTGGCTGGCGATGACGGTCACCTCGAAACCGTCGCGTACCCATCTTTTTGCGTACTCGTTGAGCCGCGAAAAACCAGGTTCTCCCGGTGAGAGATAATGTTGATAGAGGATCAGGATATGCATTGGGTCGAGGGTAGTAGGGCCGGGGTCAGTCAGCTCGTAGAGCGGAAATGGTTTCTTCAGGGAGATCCAGGATTTGGCAGACCTCGAGCAGGCGTTCCTCCGAGACCGCTCCCTCCGCCTCCATCCGCTTCAGCGCTTGCTCCCTGCTCACAGGTAGAAATACTCCAGGGACTGGATGCCCGGATATCGGAAGCGCAAGTAGGGAGAGTGGGGAGGGATGTACATCAGGGAGGCCTGAACGCCAATCGGTATATACCTCCACAATCCCCATGATTTGCTGAGGGCCTCCATTCCTCGTCGGACCAGCATTAAGGTCTTCTTGACCTGGGCGGGCAGGGAGTATCTCCGAGCTGCCGTGGCATCGGTACTGAGGACCGAATCCCGGGATAGCGAGGAAGCGATCTGCACCGCCTCGAACATGTTGCTGCCGTAAACGATATACTTGATGCCATGGGCTTTGGCTATCTTGAATACCTCCCGATTCACCAACTTGCAGGGAGCACAGGCCATGTTGGCGATGGCGGGGTGGGGGTGCTCCATCCAGAGCCTGACCATTTCCCGGGCGATGCGACGATGGAATTCCCGGGAGATATCCATTTCCAATAGGGGAACACCGAGCCGATCGGCCAGCCTTCTTGCATTGGCATCCGTCGTCTGCGGGGTGAAGGGAGTTCGGTAGTGAAGTTACAGCGCTCTGTTTCTTCCGGCATGTCGGCTTTCCTCCTTCTCGGCGATCGTCCCCGAGGGTATCATCCCCTGGTGGGTCGGCAAGCCCATGGTCGATCGGGCATGGATCTCGGGAGGGGAGGAAGGGATCCTCTCGTTTTCCTGCAATTTACCCTCCGATCGGCTAAGCGGTCGAGCTGAAGGGGTGCTCTGGTAACCGAATCTTTCGGCCAGGGGGCGGCAGTGACGATCGATGATCTCTCGATCCTCCTCGGTGATCCGCCTCTGGTACTCCTGGTCCACATCGTTCCGGATAGGATACCAGCGGTCGGTACGGACCGAACCAAAGGGAAGACGGTGGTGTTCCTGGGGAATCATGTCCTCGAAGAAACTCAATTCTGCATACTGGCAGATGCGGGAAAGGACTTCCTTGGGTTGGCGGATGAGATCCTCGAAGCGGACGATGAGCATCGGAATTCCCTCTTTTTCCGAATCCTCCAGGGCACTGGCATAAGAATTCCTCCAATGTTGAGAGCAGAGGGTCAACCTCTCATAATGGCTTAGTTTTCTTCGCAGGCGAGCCATATCTCCTGCCTTGCCGATGGCGGCCCGGTAACAAGAGATGTACGGATTGCGGGTGACGAGGACGAACTTGGGGGAGCATCCCTCCAACAATTTGTTGAGCAGCGATAACTTCACGGTGAAGACCTGACTCTTGTCCGTGAACCTGACCTCGCCCTCACCGACCGAAGAGAACCTGCGGATGGAGTAGGCTATGATCCGCTTGAATCTCTCGGCCATGTCGTCCTTCATGTCCTTGGCGGTCCTCCGATAGTAGGGAAGCAACTCATCGCACGCATAGGTCCAGCTTCGAGGGGGGGTCAGGAGGGGGTGCGGGGGGGCCTTGTAGCGCATCCCCGAGAGCTCGGCCGGAAGGATCAAACCGAAGACATTTTGCATCTCGTCGGCGCCGGCCCAATACCTGCTGTTGCCGGTCACGGAGACCACCGCGGGGTGCCGCCGGAGCATGCGGCTAAGCAGGGTCAGCCCCCCACCCTGGACCCCCAGAAGAAAGATGGGACGATCTATCGGAATGCCCCGCGTATCGGTCAGGAAGAAGGGGGGGCGCATAAGCCAATCGTAGCTTTTCCAGAGGTAGAATAGGCGGTTGGCAAGATGCCCGAGGTTGTTGCTATTATTTCTGGGCAAGGCCGTCTCCTAAAGAGAGGGAGGATGGAGAGAAAAACCCCCGGCCAGCCAATAGCCGGCGGTAAGCGGCGATCAGATTGGAGGCATCGTGTTCCCAGTGGTATCTTTCGAAGACCGCTTTCTGTCCTCTTTTTCCGATCTCCGCTGCCCGCAGCGGGTCGTCCATCAGGTCACGCATGGCCTGGGCCAGCAGTTTGGGATCGGAGGTGTCGATGAGGATGCCAGCGCCGGATTCCCCCAGCACCCGAACGATATCCGGGGCAAAATCGGGGGCGATGACCGGCAGGCCAGCCAGCATGTAGTCGAACATCTTGTGGGGCATTCCGTAGACATTGTTCAGAACATCCTTCTGGAACAAGACCAGGCCGGCCTGGCAGCTCCGGACCAGGTCGAAGGCCTCCTCGAACGGCATCCAGGGATGGAACTCGATCCGATCCCGTACTCCCTTGATTTCGGCCTGGCGGAAGAAATCCTGCTCGCTTCCGTCTCGGAATGTGCCCACGATGATCACCTTGTGGCTTCGATACCCCCAGCCTGCCAGCTGCTCCAAAGCCGCCAGTAGCTGCTCCGAGCCTCGTTCCCTTCTGATCACCCCCAGGTGGATGAAGCGAAAACTATCCTTATCTCCGCCAACGGACGGGGGGGTAGAGGTGAGGCCGGCTTTTCGTCCTTCCAGAGCCGCGATGGGGGTAGTGTTCAGCACCAGGAGCTGGCGCCTGCGAGACCAGGAGAAGTCGGCAGCGACCGAATATTTGGCCAACACCACGAGGTCGCTGAACAGGCCCAGGACCTGCAGGTAGTAACGACAAAGGAAGGATCCCAGGCGGCGAAGCGGGGGGGGTAGCCACCGAACTACCTGTCCAGGGTAGTGCTCGTGACAATCGAAGATTACGATCTTGCCGTGAATCAGGCGCAACCAAACCCCCACCAGCCAGCTATCGGGCTCGTTGCAATGATAGGCGTCGGCCCCCACTTGGCGGGCTATCCGGTAAAGGCGGGGAAGAGAAAACAGCCTCCCCAGCTTACCCCTGGGTCGGGGATAGGTTACTATCTCGACTCCCCGCACGGTCTTTCTTTCGCTTTCTTCGCCGGGGCAGAGGTGGATGGTGCGAAACCCGGCCCCGGCCAGGCTCACCGCCTCCTTGGCGAAGACCCGCTTGTCGTAAGGAGGGTGTTCCGTGGAAAGGAAGCAGATGGTGGCGGTTCTTTCTTCTTTTTTCTGCTTCTTCATGGCAACTCGATCACCTTTTCTTCGCGCATCGCCTCTATGACCGCAAAAGTAGCGGCGGTGATATGGACTATACTCTCGAAGCTGATAGGCGCCTCTTGGCCTTTTTCGACTGCCTCGAGAAAGCGCAGCAATGCGGTCCGGTGGCCCTTGTCCTGAACCCACAGGCGCTTTCCCTTGAATCTCCCGAATCCAAAGGCTTGCAGCCGCTTGAAATTGTCCAGGAAGAGGACCCTTCCCTGACTGAAGATCTGGAGCTGCTCCTTGGGATATCTCTTGGATCCTCCGGCGAAGTAATTGATCTGTCCCAGGGATCCGTCCTGGAACTTGAGGGTGATGGAGACCGTATCCTCCAGATCCTTTCCCGATTTTGTCTCCTGCTTTAGGGCCGAGACCCTAAAGATGGGTGCGCCCACCAGGAAATGGAGCAGGTCGATGAAGTGACAGGCCTCTCCCACTATCCGTCCTCCCCCAGCCTGGGGATCGTGGACCCAGTGGTCAGCGGGGACCGGCCCGGCATTGCAGGTGAAGACCAGGGCCAGAGGGGCTTGCCTGTCGCCGATCCTTTCCCTGGCCAGGGTGGTAAGGGGAGAAAATCGCCGATTGAAGTCGACCATCAGGATGGGTTGGCTTTGGTGCGCCGCCCCCGCCCGATGGAAGGCGCTTACGATTTGCTCCAGCTCTTGGCGGTTGAGACAGAGTGGCTTTTCCACGAAAACGCTTTTTCCCGCCTCCAGCGCCTCTACGGTTATCTGGGCGTGGGTATCATGCCGGGTGGCGATGATCACGGCATTCACTTCCGGATCTTCCAGGATCTTCCTATAGTCGGTGGTGCTTCTTTCTATGGCGATCTTCCTGGCAATAGCCGCGGCGGAGAGGCCTCCCGAGCTGGCTATCCACTTCAAACGGGCCGAGGACTGGGCGAGAAGGGGGATGGTCTTGAGGCGGGCAAAATTGCCGGCCCCGATCACTCCCGCCACCACCGAGCCAGATGGCGATGGGGCGGGCCGATGCACGATCACCCTTTCCTGCCAGCGGTCCCCACTTGCCTCCGGGGAGGCTACCGGATACTCCACCAGCACCCCGATCGCCGATCGAGAGCTAATCGCATCGTAGGCCTCCTGGATCTTCAGCAAGGGTACCCGCCGGGAGATCAATCGATCGACCTCGATCCGTCCTTCCCGCATCAATTCCAGCACGGCCTCGAAATTCCTCTTCTCGGTCCAGCGAACATAGGGCAACGGGTAGTCGTGGCCCTGCTCCTCGTAGAAGGGATCGTAACGGCCCGGACCGTAGGAGCAGGAGACCTGGAAGGTCAGTTCCTTGTGGTAGAAATCGGACCTTCTCAGGTTCAACCCCACTACCCCGGTCAGAATGATGCGTCCGCGCTTGCGGCACATCTCTGCCGCTTGGTGGATCAGCTCGTGACTCGGGGTGGAGGCGGTGATGAGCACGCCATCCACCCCCACTCCCGAGGAGAAGGCGAGGGCAGCCTGGACCGGATCGGACCCCAGCGAGAGATCGAGGGCCCTGGTTGCATAATCTTGCGCTATCCTCACTCGCTCCGGGTCGTAGTCGAAGCCGATCACCCTTACCCCGCTGGCTGCCAGGATTTGGATCGCGATCAAGCCTATGAGGCCTAGGCCGAAGACCGCCACCGATTCGCCCAGGGAAGGATCGAGAAGGCGAATGGCGTGCAAGCCGATGGCAGAAATGACGGTGAAGGCGGCCTGATCGTCCGAAACTCCCTCCGGGACCTTGGCGCAGAGATTGACCGGTACCATCACCACTTCCGCATGGCCCCCATTGGAGGCCACGCGATCTCCGAGCCTGAATCCTTCCACCCCTTCACCCACTTCCAATACCCGGCCCACATTGCAGTAGCCCAAGGCATTGGGTTGCTCGAGCTTGGCGAGGACCGCCTCTACGGTGGGGAGAAGGCCGTCGGTGCGTATTTTCTCCAACACCTGCTTGACCTTTTCCGGCCGCTGCTTGGCCTTGGAGATGTAACCTGCCCGCCCGAAGTCGACATACATGCGCTCCGTCCCCGCCGATATCAAGGAACGGGTGCTCTGGATCAAGAGGTGACCACGCTTGACATGGGGGACCGGCACCTCTTGCAAGAAGATCTCGCCGGTTTTTAGATCCTGTAGGACTTGCTTCATGGGGAATCCTCTTATCGCTTGATGTTTACTCAATCCTGGCGGGGTCTTCCAGAAGTAGCTCCTTCCTCAGCGCCCCACCCAAGCCTTGGAGGCAGGGGTTGGTTCTTCGATCAGGCTTTTTCCTTTCCACCCGAGACGGGTCCCTTCCACCAGGATGGCTCCGATACCCGGCCGCACCCAAGCCATTCTTCCCCTCAGCTCGAGGCCGTCGTGCTGGATGGAGCCGGCGGTCTTGTTGAAGAGGAAGATGTCCTTCCCCAGGCTGAGTATGGTGGCGGCCTCGTCGTCGCGCACGACGCGAAATTCCTTGGGCCGGTCCGATCCTCTCCTGATCTCGAGGAAAAAGAAGGCATTGACCATGGTCTGGGGAGAAGATTGCCGGATGGACACATAGGGAGAGCGATAGGATTCATCCCTGGTGGGAACGCGCTCGATATTCATGACCGCATCGGGGACCATTACCTTACCATGAAGGGTTACATTCCGGCTTCCCCGGCGAGGAGAGATGAGGAAGCCTTCTTCCCTCAATTGGAGGTCGTTGTCCTTCCCCGCGTGGAAGATCCACTCGAGGTTGCGGGGCCGCCCTCCGGCTCCCCTGATCTCATCGACGACCAATAGATACTCGTCCTTCACGAAGAAGAGGTGCCGAGAGAAGCGATCGAGTAGGGGTCGGCCGCTCTCCTCGATGTAAGCATTGGCCGCCTCCCCCGCCGCATAATCGGCTACCGGAGAGGTGACGAAGGAGAGTATCCGGGCGGTGGGAGGAATCCCTTCGTCAGGGGTCGAAAGCCAATCGGAGGGGGGGGCTTTACGGCGGTTGACACCCGTAAACCGAGGGTCGAGTGTCGAGTATTGCCGGACCCCATCCACCATGATTGTGTTGTTGCCTTTGGTCCCCAATATCCAGTCCCTCTCCAGGTGCCATTCGCGTCCCCTCTTCTCCAGGGGCCAAAAAGGGGGCTTGAGCTTGGGAAGGAGCTGGACCCCGTATCCGGTCAACTGGAAGGCGTTGTTGTCGCCCTCTTCCTTGCCCACTCGGGGCCCGGCGCGGAAAGTAAGAATGGAGGCATCCTTTTTCCAGGATGAGCGCATGATCACCCGGCCCAGGTGGGGGAACAGGACGGAAAGGGGACGAGGCCTCAAGGGAGCAGGCTGGAGGGTTGGATCGTAGAAAAGATATTCCCAGGCGGATGGAGTCCAGATGCTGTCCGAGTCTTCGCCTTCGAGATCGTCTGTCGCTGAGAGCGCAGCGATTCTTCTTCCGGGACCAGCAGTGAATCCAGGCCTAAAAGCCAAGCCCTGGATCTCGGGATCCCGGTAGGCTGCAGCCATCGCCAACAGCACATATCGCCATCGATAATCGAGTGGGCTATCCTCCGCACATAAAGAGTTGGCCTGAATGATGAATTCCGGCATAGCCCGGACATTGGGAAGATCCCAAAAGTTAGGTCCGCCGTTGCGCTTCAGGGCCTCGAAAAAGAGGGTCATCTCTTGGGCGACGAAGAGCAGCCACTGGTCCGACCCATCCACATATTCCCCTTGGGGGCTGAATCCGCTGGGAAGGATTACCTTGTGAAAGCAGTCCACCACGGCACGCAACATCTTCCCGTCGTCCGCGCCTTCGATTTTCAAGAGGAGGGCCCCCATTCCGGCGGCGCAGGTGGGAACTATATTATGATTGTTAGCAATCATGGCTCGATTGCCTGGCAGAGGCTCTCGCGACAGATGGGCCACCTTCTTGACAAACTTTTGGGTTAGCGCGCTGATGAATTTCAGTAATTGCTCCCTCTGGGCAGGACTCAGTTCCTGGTAGAAGAGGTCGTAGCCGATGACCAGGCCATTCAAGATAGCCGCCCCCGGGAGGTCCGGCTTTTCCCTCAACACCGCCCCCCACTGGGAATAACGGTCCAACCATTCGACCGCCCGCCGAGCATAGGCTCGATCTCCCGTCAAGTGGTAGCTCAGCCCCAATACCGGCAAAATTGCCTGGATGGCACGGCCAGCCTGGAAAAACATCTTGTCGCTGGCTATTCCCTCCTGATTGAAGGTTCCGGTGGCATCGACTTTGGATCCGCGACCTCTTGGCTCCCGGGGGATTTCGGTTTTTAGGCTGAGCTCGGCCGTGTTCAAAAGCAGCTTGCGAAATTCAGATCCCAGCCCTTGGGTTCCTTTGGCTCGAAGCTGGTTCAGGTCGGAGGAGATAAAATATAGAGTGGGATGGGAAGCGCCTTCCGATCGGGACATGCAGGTGCCGATGGTCAGGAGGATGCCGAGAAGGGCCAGGGTGGCGATGGACATCCGGATCGGCCAAGCAGGTTTCACCCGGGGGGAAATGACACTCTCCTTCCCTGGGGAATTGACCCTGATCGGGGGGCCCGGATGACAGGAGAACGAATGAACCTTTCCCGGCAGTTTCATCCGTGATCGTCCCCTTGCGAGCAGGCCATTGGATGTGTCCTTGCGGCTGTGGTAGGTCAGATTCATGGGTTGCTCCTGCTTCTAGGGATCGCCAAGTTGCTGGCCAACCCTTTGTCCAAATAAGAATAGGCGAGCATTAGGCAAGCGAAAACAGCAATGGATGCGGCCGAGCCTCGAACGAGGGAGGCAACTCCTGTTCCTTTGAGGGCCAAAAGAAAGCCGGAGAGAGCGCTCAGCCCGAAGATGGATAAGAGGGCGAGGAGCTGCCGGTTGAGGAAATGGATCCCGAAATATTTGTAGCTAAGGGTGTGGCGTATGATCACCAGGGAAAGGGTAGTGGCAGTCTCGGCGAAGACCGCTCCTGCCACCCCCAGAGTGGGCATCAATATGCAGCTCGATACGAGCTGAGTGGTGGAGGCAATGAGGGCAGCGAGGAAGACAGCGCTCTGGGCTCCGCAACTAATGAGGAGGTGGCCGATGGGTCCGGTCCCTACATTGACTACCTGGCCAAGCACCAAAGGCAGCAACAACCACGGCTGGGTGGAGTAAGCTTTACCGAACAAACCGAGCCAAAAGGACGGTCTCACAAATATGGGGAGGGCTATGAGAAGGGATATGATAAGCAGAGACTGGGCTATGAACTCGAACAGGCGCCGTAGGGATTCATGGTCCTTGAGGTGGTTCAGGCGGGCGAATTCTACCGGCGCGGTTCGAGTAATCGCCGTCTGCAAGAAGGTAAAAACGAGAACGATTCTCAAAAATAGGGAAAAAATACCCACGCCCTCACTGGTCAGGAAGACCCCGGCCAAGAGGACCTGAAACCTGCCCGCAACGTTCTGAAACAAGTTCCAGAAGAAAAGAAGGTAAGAGAAGCTGGCTATCTGGCGTAAAACCGAACTGTCCAAGGCGAATGGTCTCGGCACCTTTCTGCTCGGAAGCGATCGGTGGAGGCGAAGCAGACCCGTGACCAAGGCCAGGGTAGATCCCGCCATCATGATCTCGACGATCTGGGAGAGGGAGAGATTCCACTTCAAGATGAAGGGGATGCTCGCGGCCAGGCAAAGGTTCCGAGCCAGGTCCGAAACCAGGACATGGTCCTTGAACTTCCGCAACCCCTGGAAAATAGAGCTCAGGCACTGGTTAATCGTTTCCAAAGGAACGATGAAGGCCAGCACTCTAAGTCCTGGCGCCAATTCCGGCTTGCGAAACAGACGCTCGGCCAAAAGACTGGCCGTGGCAAAAAGCGTTGTGCCCAACAAACTTCCAGCCAGTCCGATTACCACTAAGGCGCAGATCACCAGACTGAGGACCTTATCCTCCTGCTTCTGTTCCTGATAGATTGCTAGATACTGAATGATCCCGAAATTTAGCCCCAGCAATCCAAGGTTGGAGACCACGAACAACAAGGAGAGGCAGATGGAAAATGCCCCGTATTGGCTTGCTCCAAGGGCCCGGGCCAAAAAGAATTCGAACCCGACCAGCATGGCCTTGCTGAAGGCATTTCCCACCAGCACCGTCATGGTCCGTGCCACGATCTTGGAGATCAAGTCTCGCCCCGAAGGTTCCCCCGTGGGGCTGCCTCCAGAATTCACCAATTCAAGTCCCTTTCGTATTCCAGATCTATGAGATGAGTTCCGGCCAATTGCTTGAAGACCTCTTTCGTTTCCTCATCGAAGTGGTTGCGCCACTCTCCGATTTTTCCTTTCCGGAAGGTTGCCCCCTTTCCGAAGAACCGGGAGGCGATCTGGCTCGCCTCTTCCGGCGAAATCGAAAATCCCATGTGCTGGCCCATGCGGATGATGTGTAAAAGTCAACCTCTTCCCGGACAGTCAGCCCCCCTCCGCATCTGATGGTTAAGCCGCCTCTTTCCTCACTTGCTCTTTGACAAGCTTTCCAGCTTCTATGGTCTCTATGGGCTTCCT
>Ga0123519_10002800_pt1 | contig 29158 bp, 20 predicted proteins | sample YelNatPaOPRAMG02_FD_87396 | JGI IMG/M metagenome (GOLD analysis project Ga0123519, IMG submission 87396) | Hot spring microbial communities from Yellowstone National Park - Yellowstone National Park OP-RAMG-02 (version 2) | ecosystem: Environmental > Aquatic > Thermal springs > Hot (42-90C) ... | reverse complement strand
CTTTTGACACATCGGAACAGACCCAGCGACCGGTCGAGCGGTCCAACCGGGCTGCGGCGCCCACATATGGGGACAGACACGATGTTCGATATACCGATCAGGAACGTTCAACGTCCAACGCTCAACTCTCAACTTTCAACGGGCTGACCGAAAGGGCGCAAGATGGGCGGAATATGGGGACAGACACGATACTTGGGCCGACGGAAGGCCGGCGGGCCGATAACGCCAGAGGGATTAGGGCGCCAGTTAAGGCTCAGAACTCCTGACCCCCGAGGCTGTGACTTCAACTGCCGTGGAATTTTCCTGATACCACCACGCCTGTAGCAGCCTTGGAAATTAATGGGTCACACGCGCAATCCATCGCTTGGCGGTTTCAAGAATGGGTTCAGACTAATTCCACGGCATCAGGAGACCTGAGGCTGCATTTGGATAATAAAGCGGGCATTGAAGTTGCGAATGTATCCTGACAGGAAACTCGGTTTCACTGAGGGCTGAGTAATAGCTCCGGAAGAAACCCGTCCGGATCTAATAGCCTGACCATGACTGAACAAATCATTCGCGGACTGCGGCATGGGCTTGCAAAAGACCACCGGCCGGAAATCTCCCTTGCTCGCCCCCCCGGAACAATCCAAATCTGAATGATCAATCTCTTCGGTTGCGACACTCAATGGGCGGCAGGTGCGGTCTCGACTTCAAGTTGGCGGGGTTTGATCAGTAGCACCAGAATGACCGAAACAATCCCGAAACTCGCGAAGATGCCGAGGATCATCCCCAAAGGCACTTTTTGGTCCCTGAGAATCCCAAAGAACCAGTCTGCGATCCCGCCGCAGCTTATGCTGACGAAATTCATGATCCCGTAACCGGTTGCCCGCAGATGGGGGCGGGCGACCTGGCAGAGAATCGGCATGTTGTTTGAATCGAAAAAGCCCCATCCCCATCCGAAGAGAGCAAGGAACAAAACGGCCACCCACAACGCTTTTGTCTGAGGCGAGTATCCGACGCCGAACATTGCGACGGTGATGCAAGCTGTGCCGATGGCGCTTGTATAAATCCGTCCGCGCATTGTGCGACGTGTCCACCTGTCAGCCAGCCAGCCTCCCACCGCGGCTCCAAAAATGCATGCGACGACCCAGTAGAACGTTGCCGACACCCCTGCCTTTCCCTGTCCGATGCCGAACTCGGCCTTCAGAATTGCCGGCATCCAGTCGCGCACAATCCATCCGGCCATTGCGGGCAAGGTGAAATAAAGAACAAGAAGGATGAACGAGAAGTTGCCCAGCAGCTCGCCTGCGACAGCTTTTGGCGAGGCTGTTGCGGCCGCGACTCTCGCTGCGGAACGGGGCGCGTTTTTCAACAGAATGAACAGGGGCACAGCGTAAATCACACCAACGATGCCGCAGGTGTCGAACATCCAGCGCCACCCAAAATCAGGATGATCTGCTGCATATCCGCTGAATCCGCCGATGATTACACCGAGGTAAATGCCGATCTGATGCAGGCTCACGGCGCGCGATCGGGTCGGCCCGGCGTGATAATCGGCTATCAGCGCAAGGGCTGCAGGAATGTAAAAGGCTTCGCTGATGCCCATGGCAGCGCGTGTTACAAGGAGTTGTTGGTAAGTGGCAACGTGTCCGGTGGCCCATGTGACCGCCGACCACACGATCAGGCTCGCAAAAATCACATGGCGTCGGCTGAATCTGTCAGCCAGAAAACCTCCTATCGGACTCATGATCGCGTATGTCCACTTGAAAAGGGCAAGGATTTTCCCCCAATTCGCCTCGAGCTGTATGTCCGGGATGTCCGCCATCACCGAGTATTTCATCGCAGCGAGCATCTGCCGGTCGAGGTAGTTCAGCAGTGCCACCGGGACAAGAAGCACGACCACTATCCATGCGTAACCGGCGCCTTTTTCGTCGAGCCATTTCATGGGGTGACAACGTTCTCCGGTTTACCTTGCACGAATGCGCGGACGTTGGCAACGGCGGTTTCCAACAGCCGCTGTCGCGCTGCCCGTGTGGCCCATGCAATGTGCGGCGTTATGAAACAGTTCTTCGCCGTCAACAGTGGATTGTCGGGCGATGGCGGTTCTACGCACAACACGTCCAGACCTGCGCCGGCGATGCGTCCTGAGTTGAGCGCATCAGCCAGCGCCGGCTCGTCCACCAGCGGCCCGCGGCTGGTATTGATGAGGAACGCGGTGGGTTTCATCAGGTTCAAGCGCGCGGCGTTTACCAGCCCGCGGTTTGTGTCCGTGAGCGGACAATGCAGGCTCACCACGTCGCTTTCGCGGAACAGGGTGTCAAGGTCCACGGCCGTGGCCTCCTCGGCGCGTACTGATGCTGCGAACACATCGTGGTAAATCACTTTCATTCCGAAGGCGCGCGCGAGTTTGGCGGTCTCACGCCCGATTCGCCCGAAGCCGACAATTCCGATGGTCAACCCTGCCAATTCGACCAATGGATAATGCCAGTAGCAGAAGTCCGTGCTCCGGGTCCAGTCGCCTGCTCGCACAGACTCTGCGTGTGCAGCCACACGCTGTGTGAGGTTGAGCAGATGAGCAAAAACCATTTGTGCCACTGAGGCGGTGCCATATGTTGGAACGTTGGTGACGATGACGCCACGCTCTTTGGCCGCGGTGACGTCCACGACGTTGTATCCGGTGGCCAGCACGCCGATGTACCGCAGCGCGGGCAGTTGCATGATTGTGTCGCGGTTCAGGATCGTTTTGTTGGTCAAAACAATCTCCGCGCCCATGGCACGGGCAAGCACCTGATCCGGCGGCGTGCGCGGATAAATGGTGCATGCACCAAGAATTTCGAGCGGCGACCAGTCGAGATCGCCCGGATTGAGTGTGTATCCGTCTAATACGACTATGCGCATGTCAAAGGTGCAATTCTGTCAGTTTGGCCGGTGCGGAGGCGTTGTGCAAGAGTTGTTGGGGGCAAGGAAACGGCGGCCGATTCAAATGTGATTGCTGGTGTGGTTTGCCGCACACTCCGTGCCGGTAATCACTCGCTGCGTCGCTGAGCAATAATGGCGTTTGGTTGCTTTGCTCATACGGCGGCAAGAATGCCGCAACAGCAATCGCATGCCAGCAGAAAACATCTCTGACGTTGCCATCGGTGAGCGCGCACAACCTTCGCAGCGCGGCGCAGCCGCAATCCAATGATCGCGATGAGACAAATGCGTTCGTTGCGAGCCGGGCGCTCCGCACCGTTGCGCTGCGACGTCCAAAGCTTCATTCCGGTGAGATTTTCCGGCTAAGGTTCGAGCACGGCAATGCTGTGGATTGCCAATTGCGGCACAGTGAAACGCACAAAACCGTTGTGGTGCTCGAATCGAAGCTGCTGGCCGCCGGGCTCGAGTACAACGCGCTTCGGAGCTCTGTCATGCCGGACTTTCACCTGCAGCGGACCCACGGGCGGGATGGTATCGAAAATCGGTTGTTCGGCATGCGGTCCGGCGGTGTTAACGAGATTGACGGTGATGCGGTTGTCGAGTCTTGAAACCACGACATCCACGTCATGGGACCCTTCGACTTCGACGATTGGCGCAGGGGACAACTGTTTTGCAAGGTCCGCAAGAAACCCTCGTGCCACATCGGATTTGGCCTCAACATAGCCGCGACCGAAATCGAACCAAGTCGCGGCAATTGTGCCCTGACCAAACTTCCAAATCGACGCAGCGGGCTTGTGGGCGGTGGCGAGGTCATTCGCAGCGTGAATCTTGCCATGAGGCTTTGCGGTTTCACTGGCGTTGATATCCCGTTGCAATCCTTTGACGGGCGTCAGTTTCCCGTCCCATTCCAGCCACAGCGACGTTGTGTTCTGGGGCGACTCCAACTTGAGTCCCAACTCGGATGCAAACAAAGCAGCAGCGCGAGGGCCGACAAGCAGCAAACTGCCACCGTCGCGAACGTATTTCAGCAGCGTTTCCTTGAACTCGGGCTCGAGGTAATCGGTCTCCGGCAACACAATCAAACCGTACTCTTTTGCACGGTTGCTCAAGTGGTGTTCGCCAACCACTTCCACAACGTACTGCGATTCGAGCAGCGCTTGCAATACGCCGCGCATCCGGGTGAGGTCTCTTGGGAAAAGACCGTTCATTGCACGATAATGCGCCGCTGTCGAGTAGAGCAGTGCGACTTGCGGTATTGGAACAGCGCGGTGGCACACTGATTGGCGCGCCCGGCAGAAAGCTGCCAAGTCTGCCATTAATGGCACTTCTTCTTCGTAAATCGAACCGTCGCGTTTCTGTTTGAAATAGGCCTGGAACCCACCGCCCAATGAAAGCACAACTGCGGCTTCGCGCTGCAATTGCGGCGCCGATTTGAGTCTGCGTCCTCCGGGGCCGGTTTGCCGCGTGAAGCTCCATGCCATGAGATCCCATGGTTTGCCTTGCCGGACAAGGTACCGCGCCGAGAATCGCGCCGAGTTCACACTGTCTTCGGGCGAGTAATCACCCGAGAGCCAGTCAACCGGCGCCGACACTGGTTCCGGCATGTGGTCGGTGAAGGCCCAGTTGCTGCACAATTGCATCTGCGGGTTGGTGCGCTTTACTTCGGCGATGTAATGCCGCAGGTATTGCCGGAACGCTTCGCGATTGAACTGGAGGAAATCGTACCAATGCGGATCGCCTGGTTTGCGGGGCACATCTGTTATGCCGGTTTTGGCTTTGAACGCTGCAATCGCCTTTTCTCCGTAATCCGGGACCGATGCCCAACACTCGCCGTCCACCCATGCGCCGTCCACCTCGTAGTCGCCGGCAAGCTCGCGCAGTTGTGGAATCAACAGCTTGTCAGCGTATTCGCTGAAAAACGAGGTCGCGTTTGGGTTTGTTTTTCCGTCTGCGTTGACGGCGCCCCATTCGGGATGCAGCCGAATTGCCTCCGAATCCCAAACCCCGGAGTAATGCATGTAAAGTGCAACACCGTTCTCAGCGGTGACATCGCGCCAGACTTTGAGCGGGTCGCCAACAAACCCCGGCGCGCGGTTCCCAACCCGGGTCGGGTAACTCGACAGTCCCGGGTGCCCCTTGCAGTCGATCTGCAAGTAATCAGGTCGAACGCGATTGACAAGGTTTTGAACCATCTCGCGCGTTGTGTTTTTGCCGATCTCCGTGCAGTCCCGGCCAGCATGGAAATCAAAGTGCAACCCGAAAAAGCTCTCAGACCGCAGCAGACGTTTTGGCTGCCGGGTATCATTTGGCGGAGCGCTGGGCGCAGTTGCAGAAGCCGGCGCTGAGGAGTCTCGAGATGTCAACGCTGCCGTTGGAACGTCGCCTGTTGCACCCGGCGCTTCGGCACCCGCAAGTCTGCCCATATGGAACAATGCAATACAGACAAAGAGAAATAATTTGATCATACGGTTAATCGAATCATTTGATTGAATTTGCATAACGCCGACCGCTTCCGACCACGAATTGGCATATTGCGCGGCGGGCCGCAGCCGCAACCGAATGATCACGTCGAGATAAAAGCGTTCGTTGCAAGCTCTGCGCTCTGTCGCGCCGCGCTGCCCGGAGCGACTTCCTCGCCCACGGGAAGAATGAGATTAAGATCAACGACCGAACAATTTGAAGGCAAAAGTCTCGAAGGATCCGCCAATTTGCGATCGCAGCGCAAATTTCCCAAGCCGGTAGTATACCCTCTGAGTGACGCGCGAACCGGGTGCCTCGGAAAACTCCGCGTTCTGCAGGTGGAAACATGACAGGTCAAGGTGGATTCAGGTCATGCCAATAGTTTGCTGAACTGGTACGATGAAAATGAGTTGCAGCATTGTGTCTCAAGGGCAGACGGTGTCTGGTGTTGTTCTCTCTGCGGGTATTGGTGTGTGCAATTGCTTCGCCGCAGTAACCGGGAGTCGCAACGCTCGAGTTCTCCACTGCGGGTTGGAAAGCCAAACTTAACTAATGGTCCACATGAAGACAAAATCTCTTGATTCGGTTCGTGCCCAATCATGTCGCGGTCTGGTTGCGTTGGTGGCTTTGTGTCTTGCGACGGCAAGCCCTGTAATTTGGGCCGCAACCGTCATCGACCTTGACGCGACCCAGTTGCCGGATGGCTCGCTGAACACGTGGGTTAACAAGGGCACGTTGCCGGGCGATTTTACCTCTGCACGCACGACCGCGCCTGCAGTTGTCGAGGCCAAAGCAGGCAAGGGTATCCAGTTCAGTTCGACGGCGCACTATATCGGCTCTGAAGTGCCGACATCTCTGACTGGCAACGCGAGCCGGACGATCGAGGCCTGGGTCTCTAGTTCGACACCACAGGGTGAAGAGACGGTGTTCGCGTGGGGCCGACGGGGTGCCGATGGGATTAACTGCTCGTTCGGGCACGGGACCGATCTTTCGTTTGGCGCTGTGGGGCACTGGGGGACGGCGGACATCGGCTGGGAAGGCAACATCACCTTCGGCGAATGGACCTATATCGTTTACACTTACGACGGCGATTACCAAACAACAACGGTGTACAAGGACGGTGTCGTGGCCAACTCCGAGGTGTTGAGCACTCCGCTCAACACGGCTGCTGTCAGCGACTCCGGCCAACACGCCTGTTTCCTGTGGCACGGTGGCCCGCCAAAGTTCCACCGCCAAGCCGAACAAGCCCCGAACCTCCTCCACTATATTGTTGACAAGTTCAGTCAAAGATGACGATTTGCTTTTCACCAGATGACAATTGATTTCATAACCTCCGCGCGCAACATCGCCCTACTGGCTGTCTTGACGCCAATAACCACTGACACAGTGCGCGCCTCGGAGCCGGTTGCGGATTCCAAGGTCAACCTCGCCGTAGTAGCCACGCCATCGAGCTCGTATGTCTCGGGCGACACTTCGCTCCGGGCTCTCAACGACGACAACAACCCGCGCAACCAGCGGCATGCGCGCTCGTGCAATGTTGGAAACATTCCCAGAAAGTTACTGATGCTCCCCATGCGGACCTCTGCCAAAGGCAGCAACAGGATTTATGCGAATTTGTTCTTCGGCAGTGAATTACCGTCCCCTACTATGCAAGATTGAACCGATCAGAAGACCAGGCCATAACCGACAGACAGGTGTCACAAACCAATTCATCGCCTAATGTCGCCCAGGTTCAGAGCACAAACACGTTCGCGAGCAGCGACCCTCAAACAAGTACCCGCCCGCGCCGCCGCGAAATCAACTCGATGGTGTGGATCAAAGACGAATGAAGAATCTATCAGTCGGACTCCTTCTGGGTTTCATTGCACTTTTGAGTTGTGCCCGGGCTGATTCGACCCAACAAGCCCCGCAACAAAGACCGCCCCCGGCCCAACGCGACTCCCGCGTTTTCAAGGACCGGATCAGACCTTACTGGTTCGCAAATAATACCCGCTTCTGGTATCGAAACGATCTGCCCCACGGCGCAAGAGAATTCGTCATGGTCGATGTGCAGCGCGGCATTCGCCAGCAGGCATTTGATCACCCCAAACTGACCGCGGCACTCGCAAGGGAAACAGGCAGGGAATATCGCGCCAACCAACTTCCGTTCGATACAATCGAGTTCGTCGGTGATGGAACTGCCATCAGGTTCACCGTTGACGACGTGGTATGGCAATGCGATCTGAACTCGTACCAGCTCGCCAAACAGGAACCAACATCAACGGCCACCGAAAGTGCAGACCGCGACCGCGATTCACGCGCAACATCTTCCCGCCGAAGAAACCGCGGCCAGCAGCAGCAAGGTGATTCCCCACGGTCACCCGACGGACAATGGACTGCGTTCGTCAGAGATCACAACGTGTTCGTTCGTGCCAACGACAACTCCGGACGCGAAATCCAACTGAGCCGGGATGGACGCGAGGGCTTGTCCTACGGGCACCTTTCATGGTCGCCATCATCAAGGGCGCTGGTGGCTTTCCGCATCGAGCCCGGCGACCGCAAAGAGGTCTATTTGATCGAGTCATCGCCTCAAGGTGGCGGGCGTGCAAAACTCCACAGCCGACCCTACGCATTGCCGGGCGACAAGTTCCCCACTTACGAAGTGAACGTGTTCGACATCGCCGGCACCAATCACATCAAACCCGAGGTTGACAGGTTCGAACACGAATGGCTTCGCCCCGAACTTCACTGGAGCCGTGACAACCAACGCTTCGCTTATCAGCAGGTGGACCGCGGCCATCAGCGGCTCCGTGTCATCGAAGTGGACATAACGACCGGCAAGGTGCGAAACCTCGTTGATGAGCGCTCGAACACGTTTATTTGGACCGTTCACACTGAGAATCTCGGTCTTAACCCGATAACCTGGCTCGAACAAACCGATGAGCTCATTCACGCCTCCGAATGCAGCGGCTGGCGGCACCTGTATCTCGTGGACACCACCGCCGGCACGGTCAAGAACCCGATTACAAGAGGCGAATGGGTGGTCAGAGGCATTGACCTGATCGACGAAACAAATCGCGTCGTGTGGTTCCACGCAAGCGGTGTCTATCCTGATCAGGACCCTTACTTCATTCACTATGGACGGGTGAACTTCGACGGCAGCAACCTTGTCTTTCTCACCGACGGCAACGGAACGCATTCGATCCAATACTCCCCCGACCGACAGTACATCATCGACTCTTACAGCCGTGTGGATCAGCCGCCCATCCACGAACTGCGCCGTGTTCATGACGGCAAACTGGTTTGCAAGCTGGAGGAAGCCGATATCACCCAGTTGGAAGCGACCGGCTGGAAACTGCCAATCGTTTTTGTTGCCAAGGGCCGCGATGGAACCACCGACATCTGGGGCATCATCTGTCCGCCCAAGGAGCTCGATCCAAACAGTAAATACCCGATAATCGAGGACATCTATGCCGGCCCACAGAGCGCTTATGTGCCCAAATCGTTCAGTCCTGTCATGCGCTACGAATCGCTCACACAGCTCGGGTTCGTTGTTGTGAAAATTGACGGCATGGGCACCGCGCATCGCTCCAAGGCATTCCATGATGTTTGCTGGCACAACCTCAAAGACGCCGGTTTGCCTGATCGAATTCTCTGGATCAAAGCCGCCGCCGCCAAATACCCGTACATGGACATCTCGCGCGTCGGCGTCTATGGCAACTCGGCGGGCGGCCAAAACGCCGCCGCTGCTGTCCTGTTTCATCCGGAATTTTACAAGGCTGCTGTGGCCAGTTGCGGTTGCCATGACAACCGCATGGACAAAGCCTCATGGAATGAACAGTGGATGGGTTATCCGGTCGGCCCGCACTACGCCGAGAATTCAAACATCGAAAACGCCCGCCTCTTGCGCGGCCACCTGTTCCTGGTCGTGGGCGAAATGGACGACAACGTCCCACCGGAATCAACCTACCGGTTCGTGGACGCACTCATCAAAGCAAACAAAGACTTTGATCTCCTGGTCATACCAGGAGGCGGCCACGGGCCCGGCGGCGAATACGGCGCCCGCAGGCGCAATGATTTCTTTGTTCGGCATCTTCTCGGTGTGAACCCGCCAAACCGAAACGCTCAGAGCGCGGCCCAGCCGCAACCATCTCAATGAAACCCAGACATCTGACAGCAGTGCTTCTGCTTGTTGCCGGGCTGGTCCCGGACATCAACTTCGAATCCAGTGCGGCTGGTGAAACAGTTGCGCCCACCGTGACCGCACCCCCGGATTCTTTCTTTTATTTGATGAGCGATCGCGATCGCGATGCCGCCCGCAGGTTCTACGCAAAGTACATTGACATCAATGGCATGCCGGTGGCCGCCTCCGCCGAGGTCGCCGACCTTGCTCTTCAACGCACGTACGAGATTGTAACCCACATGCTCGCCGGGCGACCGGACATCCTCGAAGCAATGGTCAAAAACCGCATGTACCTCATCGTCATCGGAAAAGACCAGGTCTATACTGACATGCCGGAATACAGAAACGCTCCAAACCCCGACTACCTTAACGAGCGCGTGCGCGGAACCGGCGGCAGGCCAACCAGCTTCGGCGAGGAAAACCTGCTGAGCCTTCCGCTCGATCGCTACGACGACGAAAGCATCGCCGTGCACGAGTTCTGCCACACAATCGACAGCACATTGGACTCGATCGACCCGGCATGGCGTGACCGAAAAAAACGCGCATACCAAAACGCTCGCGCAAAAGGGCTCTACCGCGACACTTACGCAGGCTCGAACGCGGACGAGTACTGGGCCGAAATTGCTCAGGCCTACTTCGACTGTAACCGCGTCAACAACTGGAACCACGGCCCGATTGGCACACGCGAGCAGCTCAAAGCATATGACCCCGAAGGCTATGGACTGGTCCGAACAGTGTTCAATCTGCCGCCCGACCGCGACTGGCGTTACAAGTTCATCCAAAAACTCCCGACGGTCACCCCGCCTCCGGCAAAGATTAAAGCCGATCCCTATTACACGAAATTCACATGGGCCCGCGAATTCACCGTGCTTGGTCGAGAAGCAAGCGATGCTTCGCTCCTGAAAGCCAACGACACCATCCGCAAAATGTTCGCGTATCGCCACGACATCCTGAAAGCGCTCATCGCCGATGGCGTGCGGCTCGTTGTGCTCGGCAGAAACGAACGCATCGCAGACCTTCCCGAATACGCCCGCATCAAAAACATGCCGCACAGCGATCCGCTCGCGCGCACACTGGAATACACACCCGACACAAAACTCGTCGTCGTCGGCGAGGAGAATGTCATGGCCAACCCAAGGGAGGCCAACGTCGGCGACAATCAGGTGATCCGCCTTATGGTCAAGGCGCTCTACCACGTCACGGGTACACGCCCGGTCGATCCTGATTGGGACAATCGCGGTCGCGCCGTTCAACAATATGAACTCCGGGTGAAACGACTCGACGTGCGATTCAGCGAACGATTGAAGGACCTGCACGCAAGAGCATTGGCAACCGGTAAATGGCTCGGAACCGCCGCCGTTCATGATCCCGTTGCGTATTGGGCACACGGCGTGCTCGCTTACTTCGATGCCGCAGGCCAACACGCCTCACCCCCGCACGTAGAACAGCCAATCGTTACACGCGAACTGCTCCGTAACTACGATCCAGATTTGTTTGCGCTCGTTCACGAAACAATGGCTTACGGCGGGAAAGTGGATTGGCGATATCAGCCCGCATTGGTTCAGCCCGCTTCACCCTGAAGTTTGACCAATCACCAGAAAATTCAGCATATGAAAGAATCATCTGCTTCGGCCCTCGTACGGCAAATGGCTCTGCTCATCAGCCTTGCAACAGCGTCCATCGACGCCCCGACAGCAGCTCTCCCGGTTGTTCAACCCGCAGCCCGTCCCCTGCCGCTCGATGCAGTTCGCCTCACAGGCGGCCCGCTCAAACACGCGCAAGACCTCAACGCTCGGTACCTTCTCGCACTCGAACCGGACAGAATGCTGGCAGGGTACAGAATCCGGGCCGGCCTCGAACCAAAAGCAAAAGGTTACGGCGGCTGGGATTCCGTCGAAGGCAAGCAACTCACCGGGCATCTGGCAGGCCATTATCTCTCTGCGGTGAGCATCATGTACGCCGCCACCGGAGACGCGCGCTTCAAAGAACGTGCGGACTATTTGGTAAGAGAACTCGAAGAAGTTCAAAACAAGCGCGGCACGGGTTATCTCGGCGCCATCACCGACGCCAAGGGCACCGACGGCGAAATCATCTTCCAGCAAATCGCCAAAGGTGACATCCGCTCGACCGGCTTCGACCTGAACGGAATGTGGTCGCCGTGGTACACACTCCACAAAATGTATGCCGGCCTGCGCGATGCGTTCCGTTACACGGGTAACAAAACCGCGATCGAGCTCGAGAAAAAATTCGCCGCATGGGCCGAAAGCATTCTCTCCCAACTGACAGACGCTCAGGTCCAACAAATGCTCAATACCGAGTTCGGCGGCATGAACGAGGTGCTCGTTGATCTCTATGCCGACACAGGTGACAAACGCTGGCTGGACCTTTCGTACAAGTTCGAGCACCGCGCTTTCACTCTTCCTCTCATGCGCCACCAGGACAATCTGGCCGGCAAACACGGCAACACGCAAATCCCCAAAATGATCGGTTCAATCACCCGATTCGCTCTAACCGGAGATCCAGGTGACGCTTTCGCAGCAGGGTTTTTCTGGGACCGCGTTGTCCAGCACCACAGTTATGCCACAGGCGGCCACGGCAAAGACGAGTACTTCGGTGAACCCGACCGCCTCGACGATCGCGTGGACGGTCGAACAGCCGAAACTTGCAACGTGTACAACATGCTCAAGCTCACCCGAAAATTGTTCGCCCTCCGACCGGACGCGCACTACGCCGATTTTCACGAGCGCGCTCTATTCAATCACATCCTCGCATCCAAAGACCCCCAAGACGGTTGGGCCTGCTACATGGTCCCAGTCGGCCGCGGAGTTCAACATGAGTACGAACGCAACATGCTCGACGGCGGTTTCACTTGTTGCACCGCCTCGAGCATGGAAAGCCATGCACTCCACGGCGATGGCATCTACTACGAGTCCAACGACAAGCTTTGGGTCAATTTGTTCGTTCCCTCGACCGCAGAATGGAAAGCCGCCGGAGCAAAGCTCACCCTCGAAACCGATTTCCCCGAGGGCAACAGCGCAACACTCAGGTTCCACATGCATTCCCCAAAAGAGTTCACACTTGCTCTCCGGCGCCCGTTCTGGGCCGACGAAGGGTTTTCTGTGAAAGTGAACGGCTCAGAATTGCCCCCCACAGCACTTGTCGATCCAGATCTCTCCCAGCCCGCAAGCAGACCCCGCAGAGGCGATTCACGGCCGCCGGCAAAACCCAAATCAAGTCATTTCGTCGAAATCCGTCGCACATGGACATCCGGTGACGAAGTCTCGGTTCTTATCCCCAAAACGCTCCGACTCGAGCCATTGCCGGACAACCCGCGCCGCGTCGCCATTCTCTGGGGACCGCTCGTCCTCGCAGGCGATCTGGGTGACGAACAGCCTCGCCGACGAAGCGAACCAAACAGCAGCTCGCCTGATTCGGTCCCCGTGTTCCTCGCGGCTGAGCGACCTGTCCACGAGTGGCTCAAGCCGGTGCCCGACAAACCCGGTTGTTTCCGCACCGACGGCGTGGGCAAAGACCGCGACGTGGATTTTGTCCCGTTTTATCGCCTGCACCGCCGCACTTACGGCATCTACTGGGACCTTCTCACACCTGCAGAATGGGAAAAACACGCAGCAGAAATCGCCGCGCTACAGGAAAAACAACGCCGACTCGAAGCCGCCACCGTTGGATTCGCGCAACCGGGCGAAATGCAAGCTGAACGCGACGCCAACATGCAGGGCGAAGACACATGGCCTGATCGCCTCATGGGCCGGCCCGGTCGACGTGGACGTAATTGGTTTTCGTTCGACCTTGCAGTTGACCCTGCTCATCCCATGGCACTGGTCGTCACTTACAACCGCGATGAATGGGAAGCACGCACATTCGACATTCTCGTGGATGGCCGGAAAATCGCGACTCAAACGCTCGAGCGCCGCGGGCCCGTCAAGTTCTTTGATGTCGAGTATCCAATCCCAGCCGACCTGGTCAAAGACAAGCAAAAGGTTACGGTTAAGTTCATTGCCGCTCCCGGTAGCGAAATCGGAGCCGTGTACGGCCTGCGCACAATCCGTGCCGATGCCGAACGCTAAATTACCATCCTAAAAATCCGCGCTGGGCACGACATGGTGACCGGCTCGCTGTTTGGGGAGGGGAACGCTTAACCCGCATATTTCCCAGCCCGGCATAGCCGGAACCAAGCTTGCCTAACCCAAAGACGCATTGCTTGCGCCGGTTGATCAGAAATCCGGTGTCTGTCCCCATGTCCCGCCCACCATGCGCCCTTTCGGACACTCCGTTAAAAGTTGAGAGTTGAACGTTTCACGTTGAACGTTCCTGATCGGTATACCCGACATCATGTCTGTCCCCATATCTGAATATCGTGCCTGTCCCTCTATTTGCTCGAATTTCGTGTCTAACTCCGTGTCTGTCCCCATATCCCGACCACCATGCGCCATTTCGATCACCCCTTTGAAAGTTGAGAGTTGAACGTTTCACGTTGAACGTTCCTGATCGGTATATCGGACATCGTGTCTGTCCCCATATCTGGGTGCCGCAGCCGCCTTGGACAGGCCGACCGGCGCTTGGACAGGTCCCCAGGCCAAGAGTTCGGTCGCCCAAATTGCGTGTCTGTCCCCAAATTTCCGCGCAGATTGTCGAATGTAACACTTCGAAGGCCGCAATGTTGGGACCACACCGCTCGCTGCCAGAGAAGCAGATACGGACAGATTGAGCAAACTCGCAGCCTGAAAATCTCCGCAAATATATCGGTTGCTCGTGATCCGAAGTGCGAACTTGAGAAAACTACCGAGCGATCCCGGGCTGCGGCGGCAATAGAACTACAACAGAGAAGTTACTGGTGATGCCACAAATCCGGGCAATGAATGCACCGTCGCATGATTCGGCATCGTCTTGCAATCAGAATGTCCGGGCATTGTCAACACGCTCGAACCGTTGAAGTTGCGAGGCCAAGTCGGATTGGTCCCTATTGCCGCAGATGCCGGCGCCATGCAGGGTAATCGTTTGTCAGCAGCCCAGCCGGCGATTCGGTGTACCAAGAATAGCCGACCCTGCGCTCGTATTCGATATCAGCGAGCCTGGTTTTGACCACGCCGTCACGTCCACTGAAGATCGGCCTGCCTGTCCGCAGGTCGTAAAATCTTGCCCAGACCGGTGGTGCAGCAGGGTCCTCGACGACAACCTTGTCGTACCCCTTGGGCAGAGACACGTCCGCCTGCTTGATGATCCGAATACCGTGCAACTTCGCCGATTCGAACCATGCGACTGCAGCCTCGACCGCGTCGATTACGCGCGATTCGGGATTGTCCAGGCTCATGAGGAAACGGGTGATTCCGACGCTCTCAGCGCCACTCAACGACGGGTGTTCGTAGTTACGGGCACCGACCGGTTCGAGCGTTTTCTCGTCGTGTTGTGCGCACCACACTGTCAATCGGCCATTGACCTTGATTTGGCAACGCAGGATACAGTCAACTCCGCGTTTGACTGCTGCGGCTGCGCGTTCACGCAACGCGCTGTCAACGAACCCAAAATCCCCGCTACCCGCACCAACATCTTGCAGCAAGTTCAGCACGTTGACCATCGCATTGTCGTTGAATGTGATGTGTGCCGAGTAACCTTTGGGGCTTGGCCAGTACTGTGGCCAGCCACCGCTTGGGTATTGCGCGGAAAGCAGGTACTCGATCCCGCGGATCACCGCATCGCGCCATTGATCGCGCGGCGCACTGGATTGAATACGCGCCAGAAACCTCATTTGCGTTGTGGTAGCGCCGTTATCGATTGTGCTGTCTGTGTTCGTTCGTGTCATGGCCAGGGCCGCCAGTTCTGCTGCTGTCAACAGCCGCGCCATGTCGATATTCTTTGGCCAGCCGCCCGAAGCCCGCTGATACGCGCAAACATTCGCTGCGATGCGCGCAGCTTCCGGCGTGGCGTACCACGAAATCGGCTGCCGCATGCAGTCGCTCCACGAAATGTTGGATTCGGCGGAAACGGCTGAGGTCAGCAAGCTGACAGCCAGGCCCACAAACAGGCCACTGTTTGGCGTTCCAACTGAAAAAAAACGATACTCCATTTTCAATATCAAGACCGCACCTTTCCCATCAGGCACTGGTCGTGCCCTGCAACCGTCGGATCACATCCACACTATGGTCACGGCCACAAACGAGCAACAAAAAGCCTATGCTTGCCCAAGTCACAGAATGACATCAGGCGTCAGTAAAACCGGGCTTTTTGTCCGGATACACCTGCAACTTCAATGTCCCCTCTATTGCCCAAATGAAACCTTAACTGGCACCCTGATCCGTCTGACGTGATCAGCCCTCTGGCATCGGTCGGTCAAATACCGTGTCTGTCCCCATATTTTGGCGCGAGATGCGTCAACGCGCTCGGACGCTCGAAAGAGTGCCGGGGTGCCAGCGCCGCTCCGAGGTAAATTGGCGAGGCTTTTCGGTGTAAGCTGTCAACATTGCTCTCGGTCTCCCGAATAAAGCCCGGCAAGAACAGTTCGCCAATCCAGAAATTCTCATGCGGCGCTGCACCATCAACGGACCCAACCGGCGAGATGTTGCAAAAAGGTGCTTTCGGCGCCGGTCCACAAATGCCAGAATGGATCAGCGCCACCCAGTTTCCGGCGGCGTGTGTTCATGAAACAGAATCAGCAGATAATGATTACAGGCGGTGCCGGATTCATCGGCTCCCACTTGACAGAGCGCCTGCTGTCCGAGGGATTTCGCGTGACGGTTATCGACGATTTTTCGACGGGGAACCCTCAAAACCTCGCTGCGGTGGCCAACAATCCCCGGTTGAAGGTGATCAAATCAAAGGTTTCGTCCTGCGCAAATCTTGCAGAACTTGTCTCAGAGTGTTCTGCTGTGTTTCATCTGGCGGCAGCGGTTGGAGTTGAACTTGTATTGCGCAAGCCGATCGACACCCTTCGGACGAACCTCGATGAAACGGAAGCCATTCTGAGTGCAGCCTGCCCGGCGCGCGTGCCCGTGCTGGTGACGTCCACTTCAGAGGTGTACGGCAAAAGCCGGAAAGATGAATTCAGCGAGGACGACGATCTGCTGATTGGCCCGCCAACGCTTACAAGATGGAGTTACGCGTGCTCGAAGCTGATGGACGAATTCCTTGCTCTTGCCTATTGGCGCCAGCGAGGTCTGCCCGTCACCATTGTCCGGATTTTCAACACAGTGGGGCCACGTCAAACCGGGCGTTACGGCATGGTGCTGCCGCGGTTCATTGCCGCAGCCAAAACCGGCAAGCCGATTCAGGTCTATGGTGACGGAACACAGACACGGTGTTTCTGTGACGTATCTGACACCGTGGAAGCTATTGTTCGTCTGCAACGCTCTCCTGGAGCAACGGGCGAGGTTTTCAATGTCGGAAGCGATCACGAAATCACATTGCTCGATTTGGCTCGCAAGGTCCGCGAAGTCCTGCAATCGAATTCGGCAATCGAGTTGGTGCCGTACGAGATGGCATATGGGCCGGGTTTCGAAGACATGCGCCGTCGGAAGCCCTGCCTCGGAAAACTCGAACGCGTCACTGGATTCAGACCTGCGACGTCTCTGGAGACAATCATCCGCCGTGCGGCAGGTTTGATGTAGTGCTATCTCGGGAAATCTTGCGCAGCAATCGCAAATTAGCGGATCGTTCGAGGTTTTTGCCGTCAAATTGTTAAACCACTGATCCCGACCTCATCTGCCCCGTGGGCGATCAAGTCGCGCCGGGCAGCGCGGCGCGGCAGAGCACCGAACTTGTAACGCACGACTTTATCGCGCCGCGATCATGGTCGGTCTGAGGCTGAGTCTTGCCTATAATCAACATTCCTCGACAACATCGAGTCCGAGCAGCCGGCCCAGATGGCGGATTCGCCGGACATGATCACCGTAATAAGCCACTCGGTGCAATGAAGCGTAATAACCCGAGGCACTGTCACCGAGTGCTCCGCCGCCCCAGTTGTCGAGCAGTTTTTCGGCATTGCTGACTTCGGCGACCAATTCGGTTCTGCAACCGCGTTCCTGGCCTTTGGGGACTCGCGGGGCCTCGACGGTTTTTCCCTTGAAAACCAACAATGTTTTCAGGTGCACCAGCTTGGTAAAGGTGACTGTTTGGCCGGGGCGATAATGCACTTCCGGGACAGCGCCGCCACGGACTTCGGCGTGCCGGCGCAGCCAGTAAGGGGCAGCCGGGCTTTGTGGCCCCTCCATTTTTCTCGGGGCCGAGCAATGTGACAGGTAAAAATGGTTCTTTGAAACATCCACGCTCCCGGCGTTTCCGAGGAACCCGGGCTGATTCAAGGCATGTTGCATGATCAACATTGTGAGCAGGCAATCCATGTCGCCATCACAGGCAGCCGGGATGCCGTTGTCGTTCAATCGCATGAATCCCAAACACGGGAATCCCCGCGGCAACCAACTCATGCAGGTGCCGACGCACAAACCACAAGCGCGGTTTTCCTGGAGCAGTTTCTCGAGGGTGAAACTGGCACGGGCTGCTTTGACAACATCCTCGCGGGCGGGCTCGACGATTTGTTCTGCTTCGCGCATCCACTCGTCAGCGCGCTTTTCAGCAGCATCGGAATCAACCGTTGCCATTACCGCGTCGTATCGTCCGTCGGCGATCGGAACCATTTCGACACCGAGTCGTTCTTTGACTGCTGACGGGTCATGGGATGCAGGTGTACCTTTGAAGGGTGGAGATGCAAGAACCCGGCTGTGGCGGAGGAGCGGAATCACGCGCAACAGGCGGGCTGCTTCTTCAAGGTCATTGTAATCGGTTGTATTGAATGACGTTATGCGACGTCCTTGTTCGCGCCACGGTTTTACAAGACACCAATCGTGCCCACCAATGACAGGCAAATGGAACACGGCAACAGGTCGTTGCTGAGCGAAAATCGTTGGCATGACCCCGCTCGCCAATCCAAATATGTCCGAACTAATGGCCAGCACGGGCGCGTCAGGGCCGGACCTTTCGAGTAATTGCGTGGTTTCACTGGCATTGGTTGCCCGACCAATGACGAATTCAACATTGCCGAGGTTTTTCTCGGCCTCAGCGAGCTTTTGAGTGGCCAGCGCAACCTCGGCCTCCGACAGGGACCAGCTCCTGTCGGGGACGCTTCCGGCGAAAATGACGCAGATTTTTGTCTTAGAAACCGGTTGGGACGGATCGGGTCCGGATGATGTTGCTGACGACGCAGCTTGAGCCAGCACCGATCCCGATGCCAACGCGGCTCCACCAACGGCGGCGGCGCTCAGGAAATGTCGGCGAGTACATTCGATACACATGCAAACTTCCTCCGTAAATTGCACAAGGTTTTACTGTGATGGAAACCGCCACATGTCCTTCGGCGGGTTGCGGAACGTGGCGTTCCCATTGAGATCACGTCTGCATTGTTGGCGGATCGCTGCTGACCCGCAAGCAAATAGGGACATTTCAAAACAAGGACAAACCGGTGGTCATCGTTTTGAAATAGCAATCCGCACGCGGAAAACGGCATGCGTGGCAGTGTCGTTGCTGAGTGCACAGATTGAGATGTGATTGAACAACGAGCCTGTCCCCATATCGGCGTCTGAGGAACAACGAGCCTGTCACCATGGCGGCATCCTGGCCCGTAAACCTCTCCGCCTGATCAGACCAGGACACCCAAAGCTTTATTCCGCTGAAATTTGCTGGTTATCTCGCAGGCGCTGGGTCATTTGTCGTGCGACTGAAAATGCCGCGTAACTCCGGACGAGCCAATATCGACGCAGTTATCGCAAGATGAGCCGCGTAGTAGGTTGGAAGGATCAAGAAGTTCAATCTGCGATAACGTAGGAACTCGCCAAATGAGATGAGCGTGTCTGAAAACACAATCAGTGCAATTCCAGCAAGGTACAACCATTTGACCGGTCGGGGTTGATTCAGGCCAAGAGCCGCAGCAAGTCCAACGCACGAAACCAGCAGGTACACCAGCACGGCCGTCCAAAGCGTCCTGCTCTCAATCGCCGGAGCGAGGCCCAACAGAAAATACGGGACGAACGCGAGCAGCATCACTGCCAGTGCGCCAATGCTTATACGACCGTGGGCAAGAGCGTACCGCAAGAACCCGAGGTGCGCTGCAAAGAATGCCGCGATACCGGCCTCGAAGAAATGCGCATGCCCCTTGCGGCTCGACAAAAAGTAGTCACCGACCATTGACATGGCCAGGGCTGCAACGACCCACCACAATTGTAATCCGGAGAGCCGTGGTCTTCGGACCACGCATGCCATGAGGATTATTCCACACGACGCGGCCACAGCCAGTTTGAACGGAAGACGACCGGTCCACAGCGCCATGACAGCCGCGGCTGCAGGCAGAATCAGAACAACAAAGCGCTCCACGGCGGGAGAATACGCTCATTTGCCGTTGGCCGTCGAGGAACAAGCAACGGGATGGAACGGTTGAAGGCGACGCTCGATGCGGGCTGCGCCGCGTTTCACTTCAATTTTTCGTCAAGCTCGGCAAGCTTGAGTCGCACGCAGACGATGTAAGGCGGTTCGCCCGGTGTCCAATGCCCGTAAGTCACAGTTACAATCGTCCCGTCCGGCAAGACTTCGACGCCCGGGTACGCGCAGTCCCATGCGTGGTGATTGTCCATGAGCCGCACACGGTACTGACCTTCGCGGCCCGCGACGATGTCTTCGTAACGGCCGACCCATGCAACCCAGTCGCCTTTGGTCGGCGACTCGAACGTGGTGTCACGGAAAGAAATGAACAATCTGCCGTCAGGCGCGTACTTGGCTGTGTGACGATCACCGGTGAGTGCGCCCGGCAGTTCGCGCGGAGCAGACCATGTTTGCCCTTCATCATTCGAGAAGATCACATGAGAATTTCGAACGCGTCTGTTCTCCCGCAGCAGAGCGGCGAGTTGTTTGCCATCCGGGGAGCGTATTATGCCCGGCTCGCAAAGGTGAACATCGCTCCCATGCCAGATTTCGCGTGGGAACGACCATGTCAGCCCGCCGTCTTTCGAAAGGGTCTGATAGAGTCGAAAGACCACAGGATCAGACTGCCTGCCATCTTTCGTGAAGTAGCGCCCGTCGTCGTGAAACATCGCCAAATAATGTCCGGGGTCGGTTTTCAGCGGCACGACAGATCCCATGACGACAATGCCACCCCAATCGCCCGCGGGTTGCAAAGGTGTCCATGTCACACCGTCGTCTTCTGACACTGCCAGCCGCGCAGGGTAAAGGCCGGACCACACGATCAACCGTTTCCTGCCATTGTCGTCCACGACGCGATGAATGGTGGGAGTCTCGAGGCTCGTGGTCCAGTTTTCCGGCACCGGCAACCGATCGCTCCATGTGCGACCGCCGTCGGTTGACCGTTTCAGCACGATGGCCCCTTTACCGTGGCCTTTCGGGTAAACACAAAGAATGGTCGAACCGTCCTCGAGCAGGACGGTGCTGGGGTGTCCAAGATACTGCCCGGGCTCGCGGTCAACGATCACCTGCCGATTGGTTTCTGAGGCAATATCGATCAAAGGAATCGAATAACCGCGCTGCAATTGGGCAGAGGACGACGGTTTGACGGGTTCAGGAAGACTTGCCGGAGGCGCGCCTGGTACGGCTGTGAGTTCAATGAAACTGCGCAGTTCACGGCTCATCTTGGTGTCACCGCCCGTTGCGAGGTAAAATTGCGTGCCGACAAGTCCGGCGTCGATGTTCTCCTTCGATTCCCATTCTGCTCCCGACGCGGTGAACCTTGCGCGCGTGACCGGCTGCCACTGGCCGTTGGTTGTGCGAACCCACACATTGAAATAACGCGCGCGTCGGACGTCTTGCACGCTGCGCACATCGCGCCGAAAATCTTCAATGAAGGAGTAAAATCCGGCCAGCGGCCTGCCGCCTGTGCGGGTTCGGAATGTCACGAGATGTTTCCATGCATTCTGATCCGGGGACCAGATATAACCTGCGTAGGCGGTTTTGTTGCTTTGCACGGTGGCGGTAACACAGAACCTGTTTGTCTGGCCGATTTGCCAGTCGAAATCGGTCATGCATTGTCCGCCGGTGCCTTCACCGCCGAACCGCCGGATGCGCACGCCATCGCCCTGGTGGAGCAATTCAACTCGATCTTCAGAACTGACTGCGTTCGGGTCGTCTCCGCGCGTGGGGTCCCAAACCGAGAAGATCGCCACTTTACGCCCTTTGCCGAGCTCCTGAATGCCGAAGTAGCCGGTGTCCCAACCGCAGGCCATGAAATAACTGCCGTCGGTGGATTTATCCACAGCCATTTCCACGTAGAAAACGTCCGCTGCCGGGGCCTGATAACCAAGGTGAACAGACCGCGCCGCCCGGTACTCACCGGCATTTAATCCGGCTACCATCGCCATTCCGAGGACGCAGAAACTCATGCCAAACCATATCGAGTACAACAAAGCCCTGCCCGAATTTGACTGAAGTCGTTTGTGCATACACAGAGATTCTTGTCTGTCAGCCGATTTTTCAAAGAATTTGTTTTTTCTTTTCAACTGCCGAAATGCACAGGCAGATTAACGGCCATGTGGGTGCATCGACTTCTGCAATGCGGGTTTTGATTGCGACTCTGACCGTGGGCGGCGGACATTTGGCTGCCGCGGCTGCGCTCGAGGAAGCATGGCGCAAACTCAGGCCGCACGACACGATCGAGCGGTTGGACCTGATGGTTTTCTTTTCACGCCTGCACAGGAAGTTATACGCGGAAGGCTGGGTGCACATTGCCACCATGGCGCCTGAACTGTGGGGATTTGTGTTCGATCGCACCGACGATCCCGAAGTAACAAGCCGCCTGCGGAAAACGAGGGGTTTGCTGCCCAGCGGTTCGAGGGCGAAGTTCGCACGGTTCATTGAAGAGTCCAAACCCGACATCGTCCTTTGCACGCACTATTTGCCCGTGGAAGTGCTTGGTAGTATCAAGAGTTCGCGCCAAATTGCCGGACAACCAGAGTCAGCTCTTTCGGGAGTCGGGCGCACTGAGCGGGGAACCAGTGGACAAGAGATTCGAATGAAAGGTCCCCCGGTTAAACCCTTTGTTGATCGTGAATCCAATCCCGGGTCAGGAATCGGCAAACAGCGATTTTCTGCTCAGTCACGGCGCGGCGGTCAAAGTCAACTGTATCGATGATATTCCGGCGCGCGTCGAAAATTTGTTGGGGTCTGGGAAACTTGCAGCCATGCGAAGGGCGGCGATTGTTTTGGGACGTCCGAAGGCTGCTGAGACCATTTGTGAGGAAGTGCTGCGACGGCTCGGCGCGGAGTTCCACGCAGGGCGGCGCAGCGGCAACTGAATGGTCACGGAGAGACATGGCGTTTTTTGGAGGCTTGGCACTCTGTCGCGCCGTGCTGCCCGGGGCGACTTCGTCGCCCTCGGGGGAGATCAGATTGGAATCAGCGTGGAGTGGGGCCCTTGTAACCCGGTCCTCTCACGACCCGTCCGGGTTTGGCGCCAGTATGATTTCCGTCCTTGATGACCTGGACGCCGTTGACCCAGACGTGCTTGACGCCTGACGAGTATTGGTGCGGTTGGGTGTATGTTGCAAAGTCCTGCACGGTTGCAGGGTCAAAAACAACAACGTCGGCGTAGAAGCCTTTTTGAAGGCGACCGCGTCGGTCCAATTTCAGGGTTTCCGCGGGCAACCCGCTCAGGCGATGAATCGCTTCCTGCAGCGGGATGAGTTTCTCGTCGCGCACATATTTGCCGAGCAATCGGGCAAAGTTCCCGTAAGCACGCGGGTGTGGCATGCTGCGCAGGAAGATTCCATCTGGCATGAAAGCAGCCTCGTCCGACCCAAAACTCACCCACGGCAGTCGGAGTTGTCGGCGAAGGTTCTCTTCCGAGATCAAGAAGAATACGGCGTCAACGCGACTGCCGTCTTCGAGAACAAGGTCGAAGATGGTGTCCTCCGGGGAAGTTTTGCGGGTGGCGGCGACCTGCGCGAGAGTCAAACCTGTCAGGTGTTTGAGTTTCTCGTTTCTGAACCCGGCCAGAAGAATTCCCTGTGGAGAACCAACGGCGAGGTAGTAATTCTCCCAGTCTTTGCCGGGCTGGTTCATTTCCTTTTTGAGCCTTGCGCGGATGTTTGGGTCGCGCAATCTCCGGAGCCATGCATCGAAACCGCCTTCTTGGACCCATGTGGGCATGGTGGCGTTGAGGCCCGTGCCGGCCGCAGTGTACGTGTACATGTTTGCCGTGATCTTGAGCCCTGCGGCTCGGGCTGATTCTATCCGCGAGAGCGCTTCGTCGAGTTTGTGCCAGTTTGATTGTCCGGCGACTTTGAAATGATAGATTTCGGACCGGCAGCGGGCTTCTCGGGCGATGGTGATGAATTCATCAAGCGCTTCCAACAACCGGTCGCCCTCACTGCGCAAGTGCGATATGTAAACGCCGTCGCTGGCGGCAGCCACCTTGGCCAGCGCGATCAGTTCATCGGTTCGCGCGTAACAGCCGGGCGCGTAGATCAGGGCCGACGAAACTCCGAGCGCGCCTTCTTCCATGGCTTGTTTGACCAAGCCGGTCATCCGCTCGAGCTCGGTCTGAGTTGGGCGTCTGTTTGAATAACCGATTTCGTGGATTCGAACAGTTGTTGCGCCGACGAACGAGGCGATGTTGACGGATACTCCACGTCGAACGAGGTGGTTCAGGTACTCGCCAAGCGTGTTCCATTCGACCATGTATTTCAGGTCACCCTGGCGGTTTTGCATCGCCTCCTTCATGGCAGGGGTGAGCGGACCGAAAGATTCTCCCTCGCCCATCACTTCGAGCGTCACGCCCTGGCGGACATCGCTCTGGGCACGGCCATCTGCGATCAGAGACTCACAGGCCCAGCTCAGCATGTTAATGAAACCAGGGACGACAGCGAGTCCTCGAACGTCCAACTCGACGCGACCGGCATTGGCAGGGACTGAACCGACCTCAGCTATTTTGTCGCCTGATACAGCAACATCCGCCACCAAAGGCGCACTTCCACTCCCGTCATAGATTGTTCCGTTCCGCAGAACTACATCGTAGGTTTGCGCTTGCATGGGGAAAACGGTTAAGCAAAGTGGCACTGCGATGGTTGCTGCAGCGAGTTTGCCTTGCAGCCGTTCAAAAAGCCCCCGCGCCTTCCGCCGCAGCAAAACAAAGCTGCAGACAACTCTTCTTACGCCGCCTTTGAGGCGATGAACCGTCATCAGGAGGAGGTCGCGGCGTTTTCAACGCGCCACGACGAGTCTTGCTTCACGTACAAAGTTCTGGTTGGGAAAGCAAAACTCAGCCCGGCAGCGTCGAAACGTTCTTTGATTTGCAGGTTCAACTCGCGCATGCGGCCATATACGCTCTGTAATCGGTCCCCTTCCACCAATGAATTACCTTGAGATTGAGAGAGGAATCAGCGAATTGCGTGAAACTGACTATAACGTCCGACGTCATTGGATGTTCACGAAACACCTTCTCGAGAATTTCGAGAGCCAACTGGACCTTGTTGGGCGGCGTGTCATAAGTGATGCCTATGTCCATGATTGTTCTGATGTGAGGCCGGCGTGAGACATTGACAATGGTTGCGTTGCCGACGGTCTTGTTCGGGACCGTCACAAGATGACCATCCAGGTTCCGAATGCGGGTGCTGCGCAGCCCGATTGACTCGACAACCCCGTCAACATTCTCGAATTGGATCCTGTCGCCGACGCGGAAAGGTTTGTCCAGGAAAATGGCTATCGCGCCAAGCACGTTTGCGACTGTGTCCTGTGCCGCGAGACCGAGAGCAAGGCCGCCCACCGACAATCCCGCAAGCAAGCTTGTGATATTGAGGCCGAGGTTTTGCGAGGTGAACAGAACCGCCAATATCACTATGAAAATCTTGATGCTCTTGCGAATCAGCGGCAGCAAATGGCTGTCAAGCAACTTCTCGTCCTCGGGTTTGAAACTGGTTCTCCAGTAGTTCAGAATCGGATCAACTGCCTTGACAAGAACATAGGTAATTGACCACGCGACAAGGACCTTCAGCCCTTTCGACAGATAATCCTGAACCCAGGGCGGCCACGCGAAAAGTCGCAATCCAACGTGCAGGAGAATCACGAAGGTCACCACTTTCACCGGCCCGCGCAGCAGCTCGATGATAAGATCGTCAAGGCGAGTGTGAGTTTTCTCCGCCCAGCGCTTCAACCTGTGTGTGACCAACCAGTCCAACACACGCGCACCCCAAAGGGCGATAACTATGAACGCTACGGATGCAAGGTATTTCCACAGCGGTTCACCAAACAACTTTGCCTCGAGCGCGCTCCGAACATGTCCAAAAGCTGACTCGAAGGAGGACGGACCAGAATCAATCTCCGGCGTTGCGGCGTTTACGACTCGGGAACAGATGGCTGCAAGGCCTGAAAACATTGCAACCCGGCTCACCACAAACAGGCTGTTTGCCCGTCGGGCAAAAGCGGAGAAAACCCCCGACGGAGTTGACTTTGCTGGAAACGAGTTTGCGGGTTTTCCGGGCGAAGTGCGGATTGAAATTCTCATCTCAAGAAGCGTTTATGACGACACCTTCCTGCGTCGCGCAGGGCCAGCAGGCGGATTTCACTCGGCCTTTTTGCGAGAGAGCGTGTGTGTTGCGTGGCCGTAGAAAGCCTCTGCGCATTCCATTATGGTTTCCGACAGCGTGGGATGGGGGTGGACAGCAAGCGCGAGGTCTTTGGCAGTTGCGCCCATCTCGATGGCGACAACACCCTCGGCAATCAGTTCGCCGGCGCCGTGCCCGACAATTCCCATGCCCAACACACGTTCTGTTTCAGGGTCAATCACAAGCTTGGTCATGCCATCCGGTCGATCAAACGTGAGTGCGCGCCCGGAAGCGCCCCATGGGAACTTGCTGATCTCGACTTTGATGCCCTTGTCCCGCGCTTCAGATTCGGTAACTCCGCACCACGCCAGTTCGGGGTCTGTGAAAACCACCGCCGGAATTATGAATTCCGGCATGGTGGCGTGCTCGCCGACGATCGCCTCGACGGCTATGCGACCTTCGCGCGAGGCCTTGTGCGCAAGAAGCGCGCCTCCCACAATGTCGCCAATCGCATAAATCGACGGGTCCTCGGTCCGCTGGTTCTCATCGACGATGATGAACCCTTTCTCGTCCTGCGTGACGCGGGTGAATTCTAGGCCCAAATCTTCTGCGTTTGGCACGCGCCCGACGGCGACAAGCACCCTGTCGTAGAGTTCTTCGAGTTTGTTGCCTTCGTGCTCGATCACGACCCGGATTTGGCGGCCTTTGGTTGCCATTTCCACGACCCGTGCTTTGACGCGGATTTCCTTGAAGTTCTGGCGGGCGCGCGCGGCGATCGGACGCGCCAAATCAACGTCGGCCCCCGCCAATATGTGGTCGAGCATTTCGACAACCACAACTTCGCTGCCCAGCGTCGCGTAAAGTGTCCCAAGTTCCATCCCAATGTACCCGCCGCCTATAACAAGCAAACGTGGTGGTACTTCCTCGATTTCGAGCGCTTCTGTCGATGTCATCACACGCGGGTTGCCAAGATCAAACGCCTTCGGCATCGCAGATTTCGACCCGGTGGCAATAATCGCATGCTTGAACTTGATGAACTTTTGTCCCTCGCTGGTTTCCACCCGGAGCGTGTTTGAATCCTCGAAATGGCCGCGGCCATGCAAAATTTCCACTTGGCGGCGCTGTGCCAGTTGGGCAATTCCGTGCCGAAGCCGCTCGAGAACGGACTCTTTCCATGCCCGGAGCATGCCGAGGTCCACCCGTGGTTCAGCGAACGTGATGCCGCGGCGCGCCGACTCGCGCGCCAAAGCTATGGCATGGACAGCATGCAAAAGTGCTTTTGACGGGATGCACCCGCAGTTGAGGCAAACGCCGCCCAGCTTGGAATCTTTTTCAACCATCACGACTTTCTTGCCGTAATCGGCTGCGTAGAACGCCGCGGCGTATCCACCCGGACCTGCCCCAACCACAACGATTTCAGTTTCAATTGTGTTCATACTCGAATGGGCTGGAGGTTCTTCTACAGACGTACGAACGCTTCGTCAAATTCCGCGGCGGCCTTTGCAAGATCGACAATGAACCGGGCTGCCTCGCCGCCGTCCACAATCCGATGGTCGTAAGACAGCGACACCGGCACAAGATGGCGCGGCTCAACGCGCCCGTCGCGCCAAACCGGTTTCATCGCGCCACGCCCCACACCAAGTATCGCCACCTCGGGAAGGTTTATGATCGGCGTGAAATGCGTGCCCCCGATGCCGCCCTGGTTTGAAATCGTGAAGGTACCGCCCCTGAGTTCTTCGCCCGAAACCTTCCGTTCGCGCGCCTTTCGCGCGAGTTCCTCCAGCTCGCGAGATATGTCGAGCAGGGTCTTCTTGTCCGCGTCGCGCATGACAGGAACGATCAGCCCGGCTTCGGTGTCCACTGCGATGCCGAGGTGGTAATAACTCTTATACACGATGTTTTCCCCTGAGGAATCGAGGCTGGCGTTGATAATTGGGTGTTTTTGGAGCGCCAACACAACGCAGCGCACAAGCAGACCGGTCAACGTAAGCCTGACGCCTTTGGCCTCGTACGCAGCCTTGTAACGCTCTCTGAGTTCGACCAAACGTGTTATGTCGGGCTCGTCGAACTGCGTCACGCGCGGGACCGTGTGCCAGCTCTCCGACATGCGCCTGCTGATTGTCTGCCGCAGCGGCGAGAGCGGTTTGATTGTTATCGGGCCCCACTTCGAAAAGTCAACCTGCACAGCGGCAGGTTGCTCGCGCTCGCGAACCGCGCCAGCGCTGGCTGCCAGCTTTTGAAGGCGTTGGATGTACGCCCGCAGGTCTGTCATCAGTATTCTGCCTCCGCGACCGGTGCCGCGCACGCGACTCAAGTCAATTCCGAGTTCGCGTGCGATATGCCTGATGGAGGGCGAAGCTGCTGGCGGATGAGCCGCGGGTGGCTCAACTTCGGCCGGTTCCTGCACAGGCTCGGGTCCCTGCTGCGGCACAGTCGGTCGCGATTCTTGGACCTGAGCAACAGGCGCCGGGGGTTCCTCCGCCTGACGAACCTCGGCGGGAGCTTCCGTTCCGCTGCCCGCAAAGGTCAGAATCCGTTGTCCAACAGCGATCTTTTCCCCGGCACGGACGTGCAGTTTTGCTACGACACCTTCCGCTGGAGAAGGTACTGTCGCAATTGCCTTTTCGCTTTCGATCTCGATCAGCGGGTCCCCTTTGGCAACTTTCTGCCCCTCAGTCACCAATACGTTGACAACCACGCCTGAATCGACTGTTTCACCGAGGTTTGGAAGTTTGACGTCCATAACGGTCGATAAAGTAACCCAAGAATCGCGTTCTCCCAAAAAATGAAAAGCAGAAAGTGAGCTGTTGCCACGAAGCATGCAGTCTTCTGCGGCTGCACCGTCAAACGTCCGGCCTCTGGTTACATTGGAGAATCTGCCCCCCGAATCGCAAACTAACCGATCTTTCGAGAGTCTTGCCTTCAGACTGTTCGGCCACTAATCAAGCCCTCATCTTCCTCGGAGGGGATGAAGTCGTCCCGCTCAGCGTTGCGCGACACAGCGGTATTCCCGCAATCAGCGCAGTCGTCACGAGCCGAGGGTTCGGTTGCGGCTGTGCCATGCTGAGGCATTTTGCGCTCGAAAAGGGGACAG
>Ga0123519_10002793_pt1 | contig 29186 bp, 25 predicted proteins | sample YelNatPaOPRAMG02_FD_87396 | JGI IMG/M metagenome (GOLD analysis project Ga0123519, IMG submission 87396) | Hot spring microbial communities from Yellowstone National Park - Yellowstone National Park OP-RAMG-02 (version 2) | ecosystem: Environmental > Aquatic > Thermal springs > Hot (42-90C) ... | reverse complement strand
GTCCGATAAAATAAACCTTAACCGTTTCCGGATATTTTTCGCGAAAAAAAGATTTGGCGCCGATTTTTTGAGCCTCTTCTTTTTTTAATAAAACAAAATTTACTGGCAATTCTTCTTTAATTTTTTGATTGATAATTTTTTCGACTTCTTTTATTTGTTCTGGAGTTGGTTTATTAAGGCAATAAAAATCAAAACGCAGTCGTTCCCCAGTAATATGTGAGCCTTCTTGACGGACAGTTTCTCCCAAAACATCAAATAAAGCCTGATGAAGTAAGTGGGTTGCGGTATGATAGCGTAAAGTATTTTGCGAGTGGTCAGCCAATCCACCTTTAAACATACCAGATGAGGCAGTTCTTGAAAGTTTTTGGTGTTTTTCAAATTCTTCATCAAATTGTTTTTGATCAAAAGTCAGCCCTTTTTCTTTTAAAAGTTCTTCGGTTAATTCTTTGGGGAAACCATAGCTTTGATATAAATCAAAAACTTGCTTCCCGGTTGGTTTCTCAATTTTTTGTAAAATAAAAAGACCTTTATTTAAAGTTTTATTAAATCGGTTAATTTCATCAATCGCTACATTTTTTATCGCATCTAAATCTTTTGGCTCAAAATAAATATTTTGATAGATTTCAATTACCGATTCAATTGCAGGCAAAAGGTCATCAGCAATAACAGTTTTTCCTTTTAATTGATACATTTTAACCGTGATGCGTCGCAAGAGGCGGCGAAGATAATAGCCACGCTCTTTATTGGCGGGATAAACACCGGCTTTGATAAGAAAAATTGCTCCTTTTAGATGATCGGCAATAACACGAATTTTTCTTTTATCTTCCTCATCTTCATATTTTTTGCCAACGGTTCTTTCAATTCTCTGAATAATTGGTTGATAAACATCAGTTAAAAAAACATCAGGGTTATTTTTTAAAACCGCCAATGTCCGCTCCACTCCTCCGCCAAAATCAACATTTTTTGCCGGTAGTTCCTCAAAAGTACCATTTAGCGCCTTTTTATACTGCATAAAAACTGAGTTACCAATTTCCAAAAATCGACCACAATCACAATTAGGATGACATTTTTGGGAAGAAAAAGGCGATTTTTCATGAAGTTCTAGATCTTGTCCAAAGTCATAAAAAACTTCACTATCTGGTCCGCCTGGCTCGCCTTCAGGCATATCATCAGGAATACCAGCTCTTGACCACCAATTTTTTTCCGGGCCATAAGAAAAAATATGAGTTTCTGGCACACCAAGTGAAAGCCAAATTTTTTTCGTTTCTTCATCTTCTTTTAAATTATTTTTTTTATCGCCGGCAAAAATGGTCACATAAAGTTTTGTTTTATCAAGGCCTAATACTTCAGTTAAAAACTGCCAAAACCATGACAATTGCTCTTTTTTAAAGTAATCACCTAAAGACCAATTTCCCATCATCTCAAAAAAAGTAGTGTGCCGGTTATCGCCGATCTCTAAAATATCTTGAGAACGAAAACATGGTTGGATATTAAAAAGTCTTTTTCCTAAAGGATGGGTCTCACCTAAAAGATAAGGAACAAATTGTTGCATCCCAGACCCGGTAAAAAGGGTAGTTGGATCATTTAAAGGAACCAAAGAAATAGGAGGAACTTCTTTATGATCTTTTTTTTTCCAAAAATTACTAAATGCTTTCCGCAAATAAAAGTAATCGCTTGACATAATTGTCAATTATAGCAAAAGAATTAGTCTAAACAAAATTTAAAAAAATTTAAAAAACAAAAAATTTTACCGCCATTTCCTTACGGAGTAAGGGTGGGGGAGGTAAAAAAGGTTTGGCTACAATTAACCTTATTTTCTGTGCCTGCAATAAAATATTCTTTTCTTCCAAAATAGCAATTTTTTTCAACTACATTTTCTGGTTTTTCATACCATTTACCGGAGCTATAGTTTTTTAGCAAATAATTCATTACCCTATTCCATATAGGGGCAGCACCAGTGATACCCGAAGTTAAGTATGGATTCATCGGTGAATTATCATTATTACCAACCCAAACTGCTACTAAAAATTCCGGTGTATAACCAATAGTCCAATTATCTTTTTTATCATCGGTAGTTCCTGTTTTAACTGCCACTTTATAACCAGAAATTTCCAAAGCTGAATTTGTTCCAAAAGCCCAACGGCGCGCGATATTATCTGCTAAAATATCAGAGATTATATAAGCTATTCCACTATCAATCTCTCTGATTTTGAAAGGATAAAATTCACTTATTGTCTTTCCCAGATAATCATTAACTTTTATTATTGGAAGAAGATTTACTTTATAACCTCCGTTCGCTAAAACACCAAAAGCTTTAGCCATATCTAACATCGTAACTTCACCTCCACCTAAGGTAATTGACAATCCATAGCGAGATTTATCTTTCCATGTTGAAATACCCATTTTAGTGGCGAAATTGATAAAATCTTCTATCCCTAAATTAGATAAAACCTTAATTGCCGGTACATTATAAGAATTAGCCAAAGCATATCTTAAAGGAATTTTTCCATGAAATCGACCATCATAATTCACCGGTCGATAAGGTGGAGAGCCGGGAATATTAAAAATAACTGGTGAATCATCAATAATGGTGGCTGCGGTGTATCCACGCTGAAGCGCTAAAGAATACATTATCGGTTTTATAGCCGATCCAGGCTGGCGCAACGCCGTAGTGACATTAAAAGCACCATGAGGTAAAGCAAAGTAATCATACGACCCCACCATGGCTAAAATTTCGCCGGTTGATGGTCGCGTCACCAAAATTGCGCCATTTCCCACATTCAACTGCCTTATCTTATCCAATTCTTCTCTTAAAATTTCTTCCGCCTTCTCTTGAATGTTTAAATCAAGCGAGGTAATCACCCTTAAACCACCTTCTTCTACTTGGGATAAACCATATTTCTCCTCAAGTTGATTTTTAACATAAAAAACAAAGTGTGGTGCTTTAATTTTAGTAGTCGGCGCGGCTACTTTTAATTCTTTTTTTATTGCTACCTGATAAGTTTTTTCATCTATATAATTCTGTTGCCACATTGCCTTTAATACCTCATTTCTTCTTTTTTTAGCCAGCTCTGGATTAAGATAAGGAGAATAAAGGGAAGGAGCTTGGGGTAATCCAGCTAAAAAAGCAGCTTCTTCTAAAGTCAAATCCTTGGCGCTTTTTTCAAAATATCTTTTTGCTGCCTCTTCGATGCCGTAAGCTGGTCCACCATAAGGAACTTGATTAAAGTACATCTCTAAAATTTGATCTTTATTATAAACCCGCTCGGTCCACAAGGCTAGAATTATTTCCTTTATTTTTCTTGTAAAAGTCCGCTCATTTGTCAAAAGTGACGCTTTAACTAATTGCTGAGTAATGGTTGACCCGCCTTGAAGTTCTTTATATCGAAAAGTATCACGAATTGCTCTTAGGATACCAGAATATAAAGCCACTCCCTTATGACGATAAAAATCTTTATCTTCAATGGCAATGGTGGCAAAAATTACATAAGACGGTAAATCTTTAAGGTAAATTGGAGTTCGGCTTTTTTCTCGATAAATCTCGTATAAAATCTTACCATTGCGATCATAAATATAAGAAGACAAAGCATAATTTACTTTCCCAATACTTTTAGGAGAAGGCAATTGTTTAACAAAAACATAGCTTTGATAAAAAACTATAAATACCAACGTTGTTAAAATACCTAAAATAAAATACCTAATTTTAACCAGTAGCCTTTTTTTAAAAAATCGTTGGCAAAATTTAAATAAAAAAAATGGGGCTTTAAAAATATAAAGATTAAGCTTAGGTAGTTTTATTTTTTCCCGGCTAATTTTTGCGGTAACTTTTATAGTTATTTTTTCCTTAATTTTATAGAAAAAACTAAACAAAGAGGATAATTTGGGTATAATAATTTTTTTTAATAAAGAAGCAATTTTCAATAATAAAAAAAATGGTAATAAGAAAATTTTTTGCGTTATTTCGCCAACAAAAATAAAGAAATGGATGATTATATAAAGAAAAAAGAAGATTCCATTAAAAATATCCGGCTTTTTCATGAGGGAATTTTACCAAACACTATCGGATAGTTCAAATATTTATTGCATGCGAGCAAGCTTTGCTTTAACCACTAAACGTTTCCAATAAGTCCCGGGGGGAACACAAGTGATTAAGGTTAAATAAACGCCATCATTTCTTTGTTCAAGTACTGAAATCTCATCAGGATTAACCACTCGCATATCAAATATTTCGTATTCATAGTTAACATCCTGGACATTGATTAAAATCTTATCACCTTTATCCAAAGAGGGAAGATAAGTAAAAATTGTTTGATAATCTTTTGGATTATATAATTGAGGCAAAGTGGAGTGACCAAAAATTACCACATTCCCATACTCGCCTGGTAAAGATTGAGCCTGAAAGTGAATTAAGCTTTTTTTTAAATCTTCGCCATTTACTACTACCAATGCATCTTTAATATTTAATTTTGGGATAGATAGATAATATTTTTTAATGTTTATCTTTTTTTGGTTAAAACTGTTAATTTTTGCGGCAGGAAACCAAAGATTAACCTGGGTAAAATCGCGCAGATTGTTTGAAGTAAGATTGAACTCGCCCAGAACCGATTTAATCTCTTTTAACGAACTTACCTCACCTTGGGCCACTGGGTTAATTGGATTATTTTGAAGAAATAAGCGGGAGTAAATTTCAAATGCAATAACAGGATAAAAGGACCAAAATAATAATAAAAGGCCTAAACTAAGAGAAAAATAAGAGATGTAATTGATCGTCTTTCTTTTAATTGAGTGATAAGCTTTTTGATAATAATATAAAGCCATAATTAATCAGAGATTAGAAAACTTTAAATTAATATTATGTGGAATAAATGGCAAATAGTTATTTAATCCGGGTAAAAAATTTTCATTATTCAGCTTATAACCATCAACATTCATTTCCTCTTTTAGAATCTTTTCCAATGAACTTTTATCTTTCCCGACTATTTTTTTTAATAAAGCTTCTTTTTCTATTTTTGTAGTAAGCTTGGCTTTAAGAAAAATATCAAGTTTAACTTGGGATAGGTGTTTTTCAATATTTTTTATTTGATAACTAATCGAGTTTTTATCCAAAATAAATGGTGGGGAAAAATCTTTTTTTGTTAATTCTATCACTTTGTTAAAAAAATCATTTTTTGATACAAAAAAATAAGTGTTATCAACTTTCGCCTTAATCTGAATTGTTTCTTTTTCTTCACCGATTTCACCATCAAAAATTTTTTTTATTAAATTAACTTCCGTTAACTGACTTAAAAAAATGGCATCGGAATAATTTTTGCGCGGAAAAAGATCCATATTTTTTGCTTTTTTTATAATTAATTCCTCCAACTCTTCCATATCTTTTTTTGCCACTGTTCTAATCTTTTTTTTCGTTCCGCCGACAAAATTATTTGCGCTTTCACCATAAGAAGTATCATCAATATTAAAGCGTTTACCTTTAGTGATATTGTATTCGTCCCCGATTGCCACCGCGGTGACTTTTACATTCGCTTGACCTGGTGTTGAAGCGCTTTCCGCCGTAGCAATTTTTACATCGGTATCCAAAACAAATTTTAAGCCGGCTGTCTCTATTTCTGTCCCCTTGCTAAAAAATTTTTCTTTATTTAAATTGGTGTTATAAATTATTACTTCACCATGTGCTTTTTCTCCTATTTCATTTGTTCCTGAAGTCTTTTTGGTTTCAGTGATCTCTGCCGAAAAGGTAGCGATTTTATAAGGTAAAGTTAATGTTAAATCTTTAGTTTTCCATTGCGATGGCAAATAAACAATAATATCGGCCTTATGAAAAAAAACTTCATTAACAACTAAAAAAGCCGCCAAAGCCAAAAAAATTACTGGCAACCAAAGTTTATTTCCAAAATTAATTTTTTTAAAAAATGTGATATTTTTGATTAAATTTTTTATATTTTGAGCCAATGACTGGTGTTTAAATAATCTTTTCTCATTAAAAGAAGATAGCGTGTTTTCTCCTTTATCTTCTATCTCTTTAATATCCTTGTTTATCAAGAAACCAAAATTTTCCTCAGGGAGAGTTTCTGTTTTATCTTTTTGTGATAAATCACTTAATATCTGTTTTTCAAAGATTTTAATTAATGCTTCAATTAATTCTTCTTCTTTTAGTATCTCTATTTTAGGAATCTGGATAAAATAATCTTCTGGCCAACGATAACTTAAAATTCGCGTTGAATAGTCATCCAAATCCTTGGAGTCATAAAGAATTATTTTAGCTGGCAATAAAAAACTTCCTTTTACTTCCGCTAAACTGCTTTTTAAGTCGGCAATAAAATCTTCAGTCTTAGGCATTATTTTCTTATGAAATAATTTTCCGCTTTTATAAATTAGTACAGTAAAGTAGGTTTTATCTAATTCAATCAAGATGGAAGAAATAGGTATTTGTTCTTTATCAATTAGGTAGGAAACTAAAGATTCGCAAACCTCAATATAACCTAAAGGATTGAAATCTAAACTTTTGGCTATTTGTTTTATCTTCAAAAGATAGGGCTTTTTAATCTCAGATTTTTTTTCTTCAATTAAATGAGAATATAGGAAAAAAATAACGTCCTTGAACTCTGTTTTTAATTCGGTTTCAAGTTTAAAAACTATCCCATCTATATCCTCAACTAAATTATCCCAAGAGCTTGAGTAATTAAAACGCTCTGTTTGCCTAACAAGGATAGAATTATTTTTTAATTCTAAAGCAAAAACTATGCCATTATCTTCTTTCAACAATAGTCCAAGATAATAATTTTTCTTTTTTCCTTTTTGAGATAAAAATGGAATTGAAATCATATTTTATTTTAAATTAATTATAAATTATATTGGTTTAAAATTTGATCTATCCCCTGTTTAGCAGTCCTTAAAGCTTCACCATAAGAAACTCCTGAAATTGTGGCATTAATTGCATTTCCTATATAGCTAATTATTCCATCATTTAAACCATTATCAACAGTACGAGCAACTAAAGGAAGAGAGACAAAATTATCGGCTTGTTTTATTACCGCAGCTAGATAAGGGTTTTGTGATAAAAGTGGAGCTAAATCAACCCGCGAATATGGCTCACCAAAAAGACGAATTTTGCTTTGTATTTCATAAAGTTTAGTTAAATTGTCTTTTTCTACTAAAAATCGCAAAAATTTCCAGCCTTCAAGTTGATGAGGGCTATATTTATTTACTCCTTCCACCCAATAATTAGCGATAGAAATTGGTTTACCGCCAGGAACAAACGGAACTTGTGTCACCCGTAAATCTATTTCTGGATTGGCAGCTTTTATTACTAATACTTGCCAAGAGGGAACAAGAATCATCGCGACTTTCTCTTGAATAAAGGCAGTGATAGAATTAGGCATCGACTCATCCCAAAAATTATCCGGCTTTTCAGCAAACTTACGAAAAGCTTCAAGCGCACCTACTGCTTCTGGTTGATCTAGTTCAGCAAGTTTACCGCCATTTTGAAGCAATAATAAACCAAAAATGTCAGAAAAGTGTTCTAGATTTGAAGCGGTCCCAATTGCTATACCAGAAGTAATTAACTGGCCGTTCCTATCTTTAACGGTTAATCTAGGAACTATCATAGCAATATCCTCCCAGGTGACCGGCTCATTTGCAATGCCAGCTTTTTTAAAGAGATTATTGTTATAGACTAAAACTAAACCATCTATTTCAAGCGGTAAACCATAATAATAATTGCCTACCTTTAAATCTTTTTGATGAATTTTATAAAAAGTTTTTTCAAACTCCTGATTGCTCATAATGCTTGAGGGTAAAGGAGAAGCTACTTCTTTAATCTCTGGTAACCAAGTATTGTGAAAACGAAAGATATCCGGACCTTGCCCATTTTTGCTGCGGGCGATTAATTTTTCTCGATAATTTTCGGGGCTCATTTTTTGATAGTTTATAACAACATAAGGATTTTGTTTTTTATAGTCTTCAATTAACGGTTTAAAAACTTGCTCCTCCTCCCATAAGCCCCAATAGGTTAAAGTAATAGATGAATTTGATTTTTTTCCGCTGAAAAAAAATCTAAAAATTAAAAATAAAAAAATAAAAAAGATAATAATGAAGCCAAAAAATAACAAATATTTCAGCTTTCCTTCCGGATAACTAACCGCCGCTTCATTTTCTAATCCAATTGGTGAAGGTATTTGTTCTAATTGAGGTGATTGACTGCCCTCAACCGCTGATTCTTCTATATTTGGTGGTATCTCTTCAATAGGGATAGTTTCAAATTGCGGATTTTGTGATTGATTTTTTTCATCATTTTCTTTATTATTTTCCATAATATTATGATATCAAAAATTATTAAAAAGATTTTTCCTCTTCTTTTTGTCAATATTTTTATCGCCTCTTTTTTTTTAATCAAACAAAAGGTAGATTTATTAAAAAACCTTATTTATCCTAATGTCTTTATTGATCAAACCTTGGTGGCTTATAAAACAAAAGAGGAGGTAATAACGATGTTGGAAGAAAAAAATAAACGTCTAGTTAAAGCAAAAATTATTGTTATATTTAATGATCAAAAAATTGCTACCTTCTCCGGTGAAAAACTAAAAGTTGGTTTGGATAGCCAAACAGCGGCTTTACAAGCATATCTAATTGGGCGATCCCCGCTTCTTCTTTCTTCCTTATACCAAAAAATAACCACCATTTTGAATTTAAAAAAATATTTTGTTTCAAGCTCTTTGAAATACGATAAAGATTTAATTAGGCAATTCATTAGTCAGATGGAAGATACTTATAATAAACCGGCGAAAAATGCCCTTTTTACTTTTGAAAATGGTCGGGTAACTGCCTTTGCTAGAGAAGAAAAAGGTTTCCAACTTTTAAGCGATAAATTTTTAAAGGATTTTGATGAAGCAGTGAAGGAATTAAAATATAACGCTGGGGAAAAAACGATTGTGTTTTCTTATCAAATTATTGAGCCAGAAATTACCTTGGCAAAAGCAAATAATTTTGGGATAGAAGAATTCCTAGCCGAGGGAAAATCTGATTTTTCTCATTCTATTCCGGAAAGAATTCATAACATAATCTTAGCTGCTTCAAAATTTAATGGCGTTTTAATTCCTAAAGATAAAATTCTCTCATTCAATGAAACGGTTGGAGAAATTTCTTCGCTTACTGGTTACAAACCAGCCTTTATAATAAAAAATGGAAAAACGGTTTTGGGAGATGGCGGTGGTATCTGTCAAGTTTCTACTACTCTATTCCGGGCCGCTTTAAATGCGGGTTTAGAAATTGTTGAACGGCATCCACATGCTTATCGAGTCAGCTATTATGAAAACGATTCAAAACCCGGTTTTGATGCCACTGTTTTTGCTCCCACGGTTGATTTAAAGATAAAAAACAATACTCCAGCTTATATTTTATTGGAGAGCGAAGTTGATAAAAAAAATAATCTTTTACGCTTTTATCTTTTTGGTAAAAAAGATAACCGAGAAGTTAAAATTTCCTCTATCCAAATCTGGGATATCATACCACCACCAGAACCAAAATATCAAGACGATCCGACTCTAAAAAAAGGTATCGTCAGACAAATTGATTTTGCCGCCTGGGGTGGAAAGGCTTCTTTTAATTACCAGGTTTTCAAAAATGGAGAAAAAATTATTGACGAAGTTTTTTTCTCTAATTATCGCCCTTGGCAAGCAGTTTATTTAGTTGGCGTGGGAGAATAAGGTTTAAATAAGATAAAATTTTAAATTATAAGCTTTAAGTGAAAAACTCTAACTTTTAAACAATTTTTAACAAGCAATGCGTATCAAATAATTAATAACGGATAATATTTTTTTCCGTTTTAAAGTTTTAATTGTAATTTTTATCGCATCTAATGCGATTTTTTTATTATTTTTACCTAAACCACCGCGCTCTTCCCAATTTGTAAGAAGGATTTTTATTGCGCCTTTCACCAATAATTTTTGCCGGCACACCACCAACGATAGCAAAGGGAGGGACGTCTTTTGTCACCACTGCTCCAGCGGCAACCACCGCTCCTTTTCCGATTTTCACTCCTGGTAAAATTATTGCTCTTGGTCCAATAAAAACATAATCCTCAATCACCACCGGCGCATTCACGGCAGAAAAATTAGGATCATTAACAGCATGTTCACTATTGTAAATCATTACCTCAGAAGCTATAGCCACATGATTACCAATAATTAATTTTTCTCTCCCGTCAAGTACCGCATTCTCGCCAATAATTGTATCTTGACCAATGATAATATTCTTGGGCTGATAAAATCTTGCTCCCATATGAATGGTTGACCCCCAACCGATTTTAATACCAGCCAAACGATAAAAAAATCGTCTCCCATGATGAAAAGGGATATTCCCAATTAGATGAAGTAAAAATATCTCAAATTCTAGAAGAATATTTAACAACCGATTAATAATTTTATTAATCACCTCTTTCGTTGTTAATTCTCTACCGGCCTTGTCTTTCATAAAGAAAATTATAACAAAGCGAAACAAAAAACCAGAGTCAAAATCTATTTTTTTAAGATTTATTATCCTAAAAATAATCATTAACCAAAAACCTTGATTTTAAAGACAATATTTTTCTTCCAAATAGAAATCGATTTTTTGTATAAAGAATATAAAGCTTTTTTTTCGCCCTTGTTATGCCGACATAAAATAAGCGTCGCTCTTCTTCTATCTGATAAACATCTTCTAAACTTCGCGAATGAGGAAGTATTCCTTCCTCTACTCCAGCAATAAAAACTACTTCAAACTCTAAACCTTTAGCCGCATGCAAGGTCATTAATCTTACTCCCTCTTTGCCAATATTTTTTTTCTCACCCTCATAGTATTCCTGTTCCACTAGCGCTACCTGCTGTAAAAAATCAACTAAATCAGGAAAATTCAAGGCAACTGATTTTAATTCCTTAATATTTTCGATGCGAGCAAAATCCTCTTCTTTATTAATTTGATATAAAGAAAGATAGTCGGTAAGTTGAAAAATCTCTTCAATAATCTCATTAGTTGTCAATTGTTTAGTTTTATTCCTTAAGTCTTTTAAGCTATTTTGAAATTTTAGAAATCGCTTCTTGCCTAGATTTTTGACTCTTTTTAAAGACATCTCATCTTCAGGGTTAACAACTAATCGAAGGAATGCTAAGATATCTTTAATCTCTTTTCGCTCATAAAAACGCGTTCCCCCAATTAAAATGTAAGGTAGGCCATAGTGAAGAAAAACTTCTTCAATGGCACGAGATTGGGCATTAATCCGGTAAAGAACAGCTATTTGTGAAGGTAAAAAACCGATTTTTGATAACTTTATTATCTCTTCGGCGATAAAAATTGCTTCATCTTCTTGATCATTTGCTTCATAAAAAAATATGTCTTCACCGCCCTTTTTTTTGGCAACCAAATGAAGAATAGGATGGGTGGTATTTTGAGAAATTATTTGATAAGCAAAATCTAAAATTTTTTGGCTAGAGCGATAATTTTGCTCTAGATAAAAAATTTTAGTTGAGGGAAACTCTTGCTCAAATTTCTGAAGATTTTCAAGACGCGCTCCTCGCCATGAATAAATGCTTTGAGAAAAATCGCCCACGACAGTAAGATTTTGATACTTCTTACCCAATAATTTTATTAACTCAAATTGAGTAAAATTAGTGTCTTGAAATTCATCCACCAATATATATTTTAATTTTTCTTGATAATATTCAAGAGTCTTTTTTTCTTTGCGCCATAATAAAACAACATTCATTAATAAATCATCAAAATCCATCGCCTTATTTTTTTTTAACCTTTTTTGATAATTTTTATATACTTGAGCAATTTGATCACGCCGAAAGGAACTATCAAAATCCAAATATTTTTCCGGGGTAATTAAATGATTTTTGGCATAAGAAATTGCTTCCAAAAAATAATGGGGTGATAATTTTTCATTTTTGAATTCTTTTAAAATCTCTTTAATTATAGATAATTGATCTTCTTCATCATAAATTAAAAATTCTCGATCATAATTCAAAAGGTAACCAAAACGTCTTAAAACAGAAGCGCAAAAAGAATGAAAAGTGCCAATAAATCCTAAATTAGAATTATTTAATGCTAATCTAACGATTCTTTCTTTCATTTCTGTGGCGGCTTTATTCGTAAAAGTAATCATTAAAATCGATGATGGATGAACTTTACATTGGTCAATCAGATAAGCAACTTTATAAATTAGAACACGAGTTTTTCCTGAACCAGCGCCGGCTAAAATTATTGAAGGACCATTAGAATAAAACACAGCCTTTTTTTGTTGCGAATTTAATTGCGAAAAAAAATTTTTCTCCATAAAGTATAATTATAAATAAAAATAAAATTTTAAATATGAAATACTTTGTCGTCAATTGGAAAGCTAATAAAAATTTAACAGAAGTTAATTATTGGATAAACGTTTTTTTAAAAAAATATCGTCCAAAAAATGATATAAAAGTAATCATCTGCCCTCCTTATCCTTTTCTTTCTTTCTTATCTAAAAAAATTAAGGGTTATCCCAATATTTTTTTGGGAACCCAAGATATTTCCCAATTTGACAATGGCCCTTTTACTGGGGAAGTAACAGCTTCGATGATTGCTGACTTAGCTAAATACACAATAGTTGGTCATAGCGAAAGACGACAATACTTTTTAGAAGATGAGTCGATAATTGAGAAAAAAATCAAGCAAGCAATTAAATATAAAATTGAACCAATTTTATGCATCAGGAATAACCAAGATAAAATATTTGATGAAATTAAGATAGTTGCCTATGAGCCGGTTTTTGCCATCGGCAGTGGCGATAATGAACCGCCAGAACAGGTGTTCCAATTTAAAAATCGCTTAAATTTACCAAATAAGGTAATTTTTTTATACGGAGGCAGTGTTAATGAATTTAATGCCAAAGATTATTTAAAAGAAGGAATCGATGGTTTGCTTATTGGAACGGCGTCTTTAAATCCGATTCAACTGCTTAAAATTATTGGCTAAAAAACTAGAGAAAATAAAATAATAAAAGTAGCTACGCTAAATATAAGCAAAAGGTTATTGATATAACCTGATTCGGGAATATTAGTAAGACGTGCTGTCGGTGTCGATGCTAAATTGGTTTCCTCTTCTGATTCAATAGTAGGTGTAATATTGCGTGCCAATAAAATCTCAGTCGGGGTTGGAGTAAAAACTGTCTCACTTGTTATTTTTTCCGAAACAGTTGGGGAAACGGTAAAAAAAGGGGTAGGCGTTAAAATTGGGGTGGCCGTTGGTAAAGGAGAAGAAGTTGGGGTTGATATTGGATTGGTATTTAAGGCAATCGTCTTTGTATAAGTTTTGCTTTGAGCTTTAATTTTAACTGGCGGTAAGGTAGAAGAAGTAGAGGATGAGGAGGATAAAGACTGTTCTTTATTAAGTAAAGTTGCGGTATAAAAAATTACCCCAATTAAAAAAATAGTAATCAATAAAAGTAAAATAACCTTTAAATCAATTTTTTTCATAAAATTATTCCGTTAACCACCCATCAACTTTTGAATGCAATTGCCCTTCAATCCGCAAAAAAGGACTGTCGGTGGCAATCTGATATTCTTTAAAAAAAACCTTTTTTTGTTGATTATAATTTATTGTTTCATCATCTTTTTCCCATCGATCTTTATTTATCCTAATTCTTGCCTTATCGATATCTGCGTTTTCTATTGTTGATAAAGCCACTAAAATTAATTCCCCTGGTTTTAATTGATTTATCTTATCTTCACTAATTTCTTCCCATTTTTGATTATATATTTTTATTCCGTTTGAAGCAACAAATTTTATTATTGGGGTAACAGTAAAGCTCTTTGGGTGCTCAGAAGGGACCCGACTAACTTTAAAAGTAAAAATAAGATATCCACCCAAAGACAAAAAAACTAAGAGGGTAATAATAAAAGAAAGTTTATTATATCTTTTAAAACTCTTTTTCTCTTCTTTAAGAATCACTTCCTTTTTAAAAGCAGTGGTCGAAATATCTCCTTTTTCAATAAAATCAGGTATTTGTTTAACTTTGCTAGTATTTTTTATCTCTTTCTTAATTAAATAAAACTGGTAGGCTAAAAAGCCACTTGTAAGTAAAAAAGCAATTAAACCAATTTTATTAACAGAAGACAAAAAACTAAATAAATCTACCTCCATATAAAATAATTTTAAACAAAATAAATCCTAAAATACAAGCATCAATCCAACTCCGAGAAATAGAAGTGAAAGAGATAAAAATACTAGATTAAAATAATTTTTCCCGCTTATTGGCGAAGTTGGTGTCGGAATTGTTGTCGGTGATAAGATGAGAGTTGGCGTTGGAGAAGGAATTGTGGTAGCGGAAGGGGTAGCCTCACCTAGTACAGCATTGCCAGAATCACCTATGATATAAAAATTTCTTGCGATAGTCACTACTTTACCTTCTTGATCCTTTGTAGTAATAGTCACTCTATTTTTTCCCAAAGCTAAAGGAGTTGGTACTGAAAAGCTCCAAAATCCTTTAGCATCAGCTTTAACTTTTGCCGAATATTTTTTTGAGGAATCGACTATTATCAGCACTTCACTATTGGGTAAGGCCATTCCTTTAATTAAAGGAAAAACGCCAGGAATAGACGCATTTTCTTTAGGATAAAAGATATCAATTTTCTCCCCAGAAGAAGAACTAAAAGAAGTCTGTACCGAAAGAACTTGGTTTTCTTCATAAAAATTATAATTTTTTCCAATCACTACCACTTGAGGAAGCGGTGTTATCTTATCCAAACTAGTAATAATTGAGGAAATTTTTTTGTCCTCACTGATAATTTCTATTTGCACCTTTTCTGAAATTTTTTCCTCTTCAATATTAATAGGAATTAACCATTCGCCACTGCCTTTAGTTAAGTTAGAATAATATTTTTCATTTAAGGATAACAAAACAATTGCGTCTTTAATTGGCTGATTATTTAAATCAATCACTTTTCCATAGGCTGGTTTAAGATTTTTTAGCTTTACTTGATTAGATAATGTTTTGAAGCTAAATGGTATTTTATCATTTTTCAAAATAAGGCGATTATGAGAAACAATGGCAAAATAATATTTGGTGTCGGCAGAAAGATCAATAAGGGTAACAAAATGATTATAATATATTCCTTTTTTTGCCGATAGATCTCGATTATCAAGGGCAATTAGATCCAATTTATTCGCCGACTTTCCATATATCACCCAGCCGGTTTGTTTTTCTTCTGTGAACCAATAAATATTCGCTGAAGTGTAAGAGATATCAGTTACTAGTAATTTTTTAATCTCTTTTGCCGATGCCTTTAAATAAGAAGCGTTTTTTTGCATAATTTTCAAAAAAAAAGAAATCACTAAAACTACCAATAAAACACCAAAAAAAGTTGGCATTTTTAAATCCTTTTTGAAATAAAATTGCGAATAAATCATATTAAAAGACTAACGTTTTTTTTCTTTTAAAATCATTAAAATATCATTATTAATTTTGAATTGCGTAAAAGCTGGCGGTTCTTCTTTTATTTTAATTTTACTTTCAGTCACTGCATGCTGAATATCGGCAATCAACCATGCAATTACTGATAAAAAAATAATAATTGATAAAATTAATAGCTCTTTTTTGCTTAACATCTTTTTGTTTATAAATTTGTTTATAAATAATAACCCTCAATCATAAGATTAACTTTCAACTGAGATGAACTGGTGGCGGCTGGTTCCGGTTTAGTAATTGTTATCTTATCAATTTTTTTTAGTCTCCTTTGGGAAATCATTTCTTTAATAAAACTCATTAAATTTTCAAAATTTCCTTCTATTTCGGTATTAATAACAATACTTCTAACTTCATCTTTTTGCTCAGAAGTAAGATTAATATCAGAAAAAGAGAAACTCTTTAATGAAACTGAGCTTTTCGCACTAGCCGTTTTAATATCTTCAAGTCTTTTATTAATTTGAACAAAATTAGGAATTGCCTCAATAAGGTAAGGCAAATCGTCTCTCTTGCCTTCAAGTTGAGATTGAAGAAAAACTATTTCATCTATCTTCTGATTGTATAAGTTATTGATTTTTTTTAAATCCTCTGCCTCTCTGGTTAAACTAAAAATAGAAACAATGGCTGGCCGGATAGCAAAAAAGATAAAAATAGAAAGGGTGAAAAAAAATAAAATAAGATAGGTAAAATCGCGGACTTTTGGATTAAAAATAATTTTTGATAATTTTTTTTTATCCTCCATATTTATTTCTCTTTAAATCCTGATAATTTTAAGGTAAATGAATAACCATTCATTTCTTTTTTAATCGAGGAAAAATCAACCGTTTTAAACTGTTCCTCTTTTTTTAACAATTTATAAAATGCCTGCAAATGGCTTACGTCATAAGCTAAACCAGAAGCAGTTAACTCACCATTTATTATCTCAAGTTTATCTAAATAAACAGTTTCGGGAAACAAGGAAAGAAAATAGTTAACCATGTTAATCAATCGATCTTGGTCGTGAATCAGCTCCTCTGTTTTTTTTAACCTCTTTTCTATTATTAACGCTTCTTCTTTCAGAGGCTGAGCCACTTGAATTATTTCTTTTTTTTGTTCTATTTCATCTTTTAAATCAATAATTAGCTGATCTATTTGAAAGCGATAAAAAAATACTATAATAACAACCAACTGAGTTAAAACTAAAATATAGCGCAAATAATTTAATACAAAATAAATAACCGTATCAATTAAAGTTTCTTCCTTTGGTGGTATTAAATTTATTTTGTATCTCATGGAGCTTTTTAACTTTTTTCTTTAATTTTTTTTATTAATCGATAAACATTTGATTTTAATCGGCCTGCCTTATTTTTATGGATTACCTTCTTTTTAACCGCTTTGTCAACTTTTGAATAAAATTCTTGAACTAATTTTTTTAAATCACCTTTTCCTTTCTTTATTTTTTTTAAAATATCTTTATAAGCTTTAATCAATAAGAGATTCCTTAATGTTCTTTTTTTATCTTTCCTAAGTTTTTTTTTGGCGGATTTGAGAATTGGCACTTTAAATCTCCCCTCCTTTCTTTAAAAATTAATTTTATAATTGATAATCTTTTTCAAAGATTTTTTCACCATAATCACCGGTAAACTTTAGAGTCAATCTAATTTTGCCAACGACTTGATGATAAACACAAGTTCCTGAAGAACATGTTCCTAAAGTAATTCTTTTTTCATATTTTTTTTCATTTTTTGACAAATCTATTGTGCCAATTACCCCTTGTAATCCCTGCTTAGCTGTTTGATAAGATAATTCATAATCAATCAATTGCGTTTTTTCAGGAATATTCTCAATTGTTAACATGATTTCCTTTCCTTCAATCAATGGCTTTAAAGAAATTTTTACCGATGAATCAATGGTAGGAATAATCCCTTCAGTTGGAGTAATTAAACTATTGAGTGCCACTTTTTCTTTCTTAGTTAATGAGCTAATAATTATAAAAATTATTAAAAAAAATAAAACAGCCCCTATTATTAAAAATCCCTTTTTTTTAAATACCATAGATTTTAAGATGACTTATAATTCGCCAGTTTATCACTCAAATAGGTAACCAACTGGTTAATTTTTACTCTTTCTTGTTTGGTGGTATCGCGATCACGGACGGTTACGGTATCATCGGTAAGACTTATAAAATCTATTGTAACACAAAAAGGGGTACCAATTTCATCTTGTGCATAGTACCTTTTCCCAATATTACCCCGTTCATCCCAAATAACCTTTTTAAACTCCTTTTTAAGCTCCTGATACACAGCTTTAGCCTTTTTTTTAAGTTCTTCTTTATTTGCTAAAAGAGGAAAAACAGCAATTTTAACCGGTGAAAGATTAGGATTTAATCGCAACACTATCCGATCATCTTGTTCATTATAAGCATCTATTAAGAAAAAAAGGAGCGATCGATCAACTCCGCCGGAAGTCTCTATAACCCAAGGGGTATACTCTTTTTGGGTAACTAAATCTTTATAGGTTAAATTATGAGCTGATAAATCCCAATCGCCTCGATGATGAATTCCTTCAAATTCACTCCAACCAAAAGGAGCTTCATATTCAATATCAAACGCCTCTTTAGCATAATGAGCTTTCTCTTTTTCCTCATGTTCTCTAAATCTTAACCGCTCTTTTTTAATACCTAAATTTATATACCAATTTAACCGTTTTTCTTTCCAATAATTAAACCATTTTTTTGCCTCTTTTTCATTTGGCTCAATAAAAAACTCTAACTCCATTTGTTCGAATTCACGACTGCGATAGGTAAAATTACCAGGAGTTATCTCATTGCGAAAAGCTTTACCGATTTGAGCGACACCAAAAGGAATTTTTATCCGCATGGAAGAAATAATATTTTTAAAATTAACAAAAACCCCTTGGGTAATTTCTCCTCGAAGATAAGCTTTTTGTTTGGGTTCGGTTACACCCAAATAAACTTCCGTTAAAAGATTAAATTTTTTAGGTAAAGTAAAATTATCCTTTGCTTTACAATTAGGGCAAGTTTTATCAATAATTTTATCTTCGCGAAATCTTTGATGACAATTTTTGCATTCAACTAAGGGATCAACAAATGAGGAAACATGACCTGATGCTTCCCAAACTCGAGGATTCATCACTATTGAAGCATCAATTCCTACCACATCATCTCTTTTATCTATCATATCCTCCCACCATAATCTTTTAATATTATTCTTTAACTCCACTCCCAACGGACCATAATCCCAAAAACCGGAAATGCCCCCATAAATCTCAGATGATGGATAAATAAAACCACGTCTTTTACATAAAGCAATAATTTTTTCCATATTTTATTTATAAATTATAAATGAATTTTTAAAATTAAGTAAGAATTGTTTTTAAACTTTTGATGTTTGATAAATTAGAATTGGAATAAATATTTTTAAAACCTAATCTCCTCGCTTCTTTAACAATCTTTTCTTCAAAATAAACCGAGCGAACTTCTCCCAATAAGCTTACTTCGCCGATAAAAACCGAATTCTTAGGTAAAGGCTGATTTTTAAATGAAGAAATAAGCGAAGCGATTAGTCCTAAATCAGCCGCGGTTGAACGAATATTAACTCCGCCAATAATATTGATATAGACATCGTATTTTTCAATCGGCAAAAGAAGGTATTTTTTAGAAATAGCTAAAAGAAGAAGAATTTTATTGTAATCATATCCACTAACAACTCGGCGGGGAAAAGCCAATTGGGAAGGAGTAACCAATGTTTGGATCTCAAAAAAAATAGGCCTCTTGCCTTCGATGACCCCAACAATTGATTTACCCGCCACGCTTTGATTCTTTTCTTCAATAAAAGCCAAAGGATTCTTTACTTCTTCTAGTCCTTGCTCTTTCATCTCAAAAATTCCCGTCTCATCAGTAGGACCAAACCGATTTTTCGTGGAGCGAAGTAATCGGAAATGTGAAAGTTTTTCCCCTTCAAAATTTAAAACACAATCAACCATATGCTCTAAAGTCTTTGGCCCAGCAATCTCCCCTTCTTTAGTTACATGACCAATAAGAAGAACAATAATTTTTTCCGTCTTTGCCAAATGAATTAATTGATAAGTTACTTCTTTTAGCTGATTGATTGTTCCCGCGGGCGAATCAATTTTTTTTGAATAAACAGTTTGGAGTGAATCGATTATTAAAACTTGGATTTTATCTTTTATTTTTTTAACCCCTTCAATTATCCCTTCAATTTGCAAATCTTCAGTGATTAAAAAATTTGCCATCTTTAAATTTAATCTTATAATCCGATTTTTTATTTGACTTAAGGCTTCTTCACCAGCCACATATAATGTTTTTAACCCCTTAACTGCCTGAAGAATTAAAGTTGATTTACCAATTCCTGGTTCTCCAGTCAACAAAACAACTTCACCTTCCACCAACCCTCCTCCCAGCACGCGATCAATTTCATAAATATTGGTCGGCAGTCTTTTTAAACTATTACTTTCAATCTTATCTAAAGAAACTGTTTTTAATTCAATAGTTGATTCTTCTCTTTTTTCTTGCAAGTCATCCTTTTTCTCTTTAAACGAATTCCAAAAACCGCATTCAGGACAGCGGCCCATCCAAGAAAAAGAACCATAACCACAATTAGAACAAATAAAAAAAGACATATTATTTACATTTTCTCAACGGTTTCGATTCCTAACAAAAATAAAGCTTTTTTAATGATTATGCCAGTGGCTTTCGTTAATAATAATCTTAAATTTCCAACTGGAGATGAGGCTTTTAAAATCGGTTGCTTTTGATAAAATAAATTATAAGCAGAAGCCAACTGATAAAGAAAATTAGCAATTAGACTGGGATTAAAATATTTGGCTGCCTTATCAACTATTTCTTCAAATTGATAAATGAGTCTTAATAACTGTTCTTCTTCTGAAGTTAAATTAATATTCTTTAACGAAAAGTTATCTAAAGAAAAATTAAGTTTGCTTTTTTTTAAAACGCTTTGGGTACGAACATACGTATAAAGAAGATAGGGACCGCAATTGCCCTCTTTAGCAATACTTTTTTCCAAATCAAAAACAATGTTTTTTTGATATTCGGAGCTTAAAAGTGAATATTTAATAGCCGATAAAGCGATTTTTTCTGAAAGACTTTCATCGACAAAGAATTTTTCCTGAATTGCTTTTTTGGTTAAAGCGAATAAGGTAAAAGGGTCAATAATACGGCCTGTCCGTGAAGACATTCTCCCGGAAGTTAAATTCACCATTCCAAAACCAATGTGTTTCAACTTACCTAAAAGGGTAGGAAAAAGCAGTTCGCTTACTTTAATCACCACTTGCCAATATTCATTTTGCTCATTAGCGGTCGTTACAATTGATAAATCAAAATTAAAATCTCTTTGTTTTAAATAAATTAATCCTAAATCCTTTGCTTCATAAGTCGGATTGCCATATCGGTTAATAAAAACGCGGGTATGTAAATTATATTTTTCTCCCTTAAAAATAATTGCGCCTTGACTTTCTTCAAAGAATTTACCTAAGTTTTTCAAGACAATTTCTTTTCCAATTGAAGCTGTTTCGCTTTCAAAATAATATCGATCAAATTTTATTCCTAATCGATCCTCAAATTCTTTATAAAAATCCAAACTCCACCTCCTTGTTTTCTGCCAAAGAGACATAACCGTTGGGTCATTCTTATAAATTTTAATATTTAACTCATCAATTAATTGTTGAGCTTTTTTATCCTCTTTATAGATTGAGGCCCCTTCCTGATAGCACCGCTGAAGAAATTTAACTTTTTCTTCCAGTGTCTTTAATTTTTTAGCCGCTGATATTTGATTTTTAACCTGATAAAGGCATTTGGCTACATGTAAACCTATATCTCCTTGATAATTAACCCGGTAAACCTTATTACTGTTAAACTCTAATATCCGGGCTAAAGATTCGCCATAAATGTAAGAATAAAGATGACCTAAATGAGGCAATTTATGAGTGTTAGGTTGACCGTATTCTAAAAGTATTGTTTTTCTTTGTTTATCTAAATAATCAATTTTTTCTCTTAATGCTATTTTTTTAGCTTCCGAAATTAAGAATTGCTTTGAGAGAAAAAAATTAATAAAACCAGAAGGCGCGACTTCTATTTTTTCAATTTTTTCCATTTTCCCCAATTTTTTTACTATTGTTTCCCCTATCTCTTTTGGGCTTTTTTTTATATTCTGGGTTAATTTTAGCGCTAAATTAGTTGAATAATCACCAAATTTAGCATTATGCGGGTGATCTAAAGCAAAATCTATTTCTCCGATATTAATTGTTTTCAAAAAGAGTTTTAATTTTTCCTTAATTTTCTCCTTAATCATTGCTAATATAATAACAAAAACATAATTAAATTGAAAGTGAAATATAGGCAAAATAGTTGCTAATCTTAATTTAATTTTTTAATAAAAGATTTTATCTTTTTCTCAAAAATTAAAAAGAAATATGTTAATAATTCTTTTAATAAAGAGGAAATTTTTCTGTTTTTCGTAAAATCCTCTCCTTTTCAAAATAACCAATTGATGATTGTTTTATTGCTTTTTGAATAATTTCTATTGTTTTATCATACAGCTTTTTGTCAACCGGATAAGGAATTCCATCCTTACCACCAAAAGCATAAGTATAACGAACTGGATCTTCATAAGAAGGTGGGGCGCCTAAAATTAATTCTGATATCAAAGCCAATGCTCTTACTGTCTTTGGACCAACCCCTTTTGTCATTAAAATATCTTCAAAATTTTTTACTGGTTTTTCTGTAATAGAATGAATTGCCTTTTCCAATTTTTTATCTTTAAAAATTAAAAAATTTTTTTCATTAGCGACTGGGTGAAAAGAAAAATCTTTATCCGATAACTTAAGGAAAGTCAATTGGCTTTTATCTTCCAACCGTCTAATCCTTTTTATCTCATAAAATAATTCTTTTTTTTCTTTAATTAATTGGATTGTCCCTTGTCGATTTGGCAGACTTTTTTTATCAACCAAATTCAAAACCTTTGGTAAAATTATCTCACTTTGTATTCCTTGATGAGGTTCGATAGTTAAATTTTTAATTGTTGGAGAATACCAATGGTAACGCCGAGCCTTTTGTCTTAAAACATTCATCCCTTGTTGAATCACAGCCCAATTTCCACTTTTAGTAAAAATAAAGTTATGATGATATATCTGAAATCCATCTTGGATTAAAGCGGAATCAACTTTGGCGGTTAAACGAGAAAGATATTGATATTTTTTTACTGTTTGAAAACTTAAATTTAATCTTTCTCCCCAATTTAGAATTTGATCCGGCGTTTTTTTTGACGTTTTGCCTTTTCCTCCGCAGATAAAAATTCCTAAATTAGTTTCTATACCATAAAATGCTTCTTTTATTGCCCCCATTAATGTCGTGGTTAAACCGGAAGCATTCCAATCAAAAGCTAAAAGTGAACCAAACGCTTGAAACCAAACCGGATCAGCTAATCGCTTTAAAAATTCATCTGGACCATAAAAATCAATTATTGCTACCGCAATTATCCGAGCTAATTTTACCATCCGTTCAAATAACCAAGCTGGACAACGACCATAATCTAAAGTGAATGTAGCAATTCCCCGATGCATAACCTTGCAAAAAGTGTTAAAATTTTAGTATATTTAATAAAAATAAACTATGAAAAATAAACTTATCCTTGTCTTAATTTTAACAATTCTTTTTCTTTTATTTATTGCAATCCGTTTTTTTATCCTTGACCGTCAAAATAACTATGGTGGTTTAAAAATTCTATCTTCACCTTCAACCAGCATTTTTATCAATAACGTCGCGGTGGGTAAAACTCCTTTTGAATCTAAATACAAAGCAGGAGAATATATCTTAAAGCTTATTCCCGAAGGTATGGCTACTGAAGCTGCTTCTTGGACAGGAAAAATTAAGATTTATAAAAATGCTTTAACTTATGTTAATTTTGATTTAGGATCATCTGATATCAACACGGCGGGTGAAATTTTTAGTGTATCAAAGATAGAAAAGTCAAAATTTTTTGAGGAAAAAGGCGAAATCTATGTGGAAACTGAACCGCAAGGGGCAATAGTCAGTTTAGATAACGATGAAAAAGGAGTGGCTCCCTTAATTTTAGAAAACGTTACCAAAGGAGAGCATGAAATATCAATCTTTATGCCCAATTTTTTTAGGCGGACTCAAAAAGTTAACGTTGTTCCCGGTTATCGAATTAATAGCTTTTTTAAATTAGCTATTGATGAAAGCCAAAAAATGATAACACCTACCCCAAAGCAAAACGAAGCAAGTCCGAGCAGTCAATTAGAAAAGTTTGTCGTGATAAAGGAAACACCGTCAGGTTGGCTTCGCGTACGAACCGAGCCTTCAATTAATGCTTCCGAATCAGCTAAAATAAAGCCAGGAGAAAAATATCCCTTCATTGAGGAAAGAGATGGTTGGTATAAAATTCGTTTTAACGGCAAAAAAGAAGGGCTTGTTGAAGGAGAATTTGATGAAGGATGGGTTTCTTCTCAATATGCTACTCTTCAATAAAATCAAGTCATTTTTTTTTCTTTCCAAATAACTTTGTTATATAAAAAATAAGAATAAGGAATAATTATAAAAATAATTATAAAAATTTTATAGAAATACCAGTAACTCTTACCAAATAGAACCACTAACCCTTGGATACCTAATGTTTGAATCAAAATGGAGCCGGAAGAAATTAAATTAAACTTTAAAAAATTCGAAAAATAAGCGGTTAACCTACCCTCAATTTTCTTGTGGGAAAAACTCCAAAAATTATTGAGTAAAAAATTAGAAATAATTGCTGTTTCTGTCGAGATTAAAGTCGATACCCAAACTAATTGATGCATCTTTTCAATTAATACAAAAGAAAGACCAAAATCAATCAAAAATCCAATTGTTCCCACAATGACAAATTTGATAAATGAAGAATTAAAAAAAACATAAAATAGTGTCTGGGAGATATATTGAAAAGAATTAATTTTGGAAACCCCCCATTTTCTTTCTTTAAACTTAATCGGTATTTCCTCAACTATTGCTCCGTTTTTTAAAGCAAAATCTAAAAAAGCTACTTGAAAAACATACCCGGAATAATCTTTTATATAAGATAAAGCTTCTTTCACTACCCATGTTTTTATTGCTCGATACCCTGACGTCCAATCGTGGATTTTTAATTTCATAAAACCTATTTTAATGATCCAATTAGCCATCACTGAAAGAATTTTTCGATACAAATCCCAATTTTTAGGGATAGAGCCGCCGCGAATATAGCGAGCCCCTATCACAAAATCAGCTCCTCGTTCAATTTTATTTAAAAAATTAGGAATCTCTTTTGGGTCATGAGATAGATCTGCATCCATCTCGAATAAAAGATAGGGATTGAGATGATCAATTGCGTACTTAAAACCATTAATATAAGCTTTACCCAATCCTTCTTTTTTTGTTGATAAGAAATGCAAAAACGAAAATCTTTTTTTCAGTCTTAAAATAGTTTCTTTTGTCCCATCTTGAGATAAACTATCAACCACTAAAATATGAATATCCCAGTTTTTTATCAATTTTTTAACTCCATTGATCTGGTTAATCAATGCCTCTATATTTCCTTTTTCATTATATGTTGGCAAGACAATAACTGCTTTTCTCATTTTTTTTTAAATTTTAAGAACTTTTTTATAATAAGCGATCACTTTTTTTAATCCTTCATCAAGAGTCGTAGTTGGTTTCCATTTTAAAATTTTTTTGGCTTTGCTTATATCCGGCCGCCTTCTTACTGGATCGCCTTCTGACAATTTTTGACTAAATACAATTTTACTTTTACTTGAAGTAAGCTTTTTTATTTTTTGAGCATAAAATAAAACAGGATGCTCTTCATCTGATCCTAAGTTAATTACTTGATTTTCAGTTTTAGGATAAAACATGAAACGCAACAATCCTTCAATTAAGTCATCAATATAACATAGGCTGCGAGTTTGTTCTCCTTCGCCGTAAATAGTGATTGGTTTATTAGTTAAAGCAGCGACAATAAAATTAACTATCATTCTTTTATCTTCTATTCTCAATCGCGGGCCATAGGTATTAAAAATTCGAGCAATTCGGCCATTTACTCCTTCTTTTCGCCAAAAATGCGAAACTAAAGTTTCGCCTAATCTTTTTGCTTCATCATAAACTGCTCGTGGCCCAATTGGATTAACATTACCAAAATAAGTCTCTTTTTGTGGATGAACGGTAGGATCGCCATATACTTCAGATGATGACGCAAATAGAAATTTTGCCTTGTTTTTTTTGGCTAATTTTAAAAGCTCAAGAGTGCCAATGGTATTAACAGAAATTGTTTCCAAGGCTAACCGATGATAACTAATACAGCTTTCTTCATTAGGTGAAGCAGGTGAGGCTAAATGAAATATAGCATCTATCTTTGGTAATTCTTTCAATGGATAATTTACATCATAGTTGATAAAAATAAAATTTTTATTTACAAAAAATGGTTTAATATTTTCAATTGAACCGGTAGAAAGATTATCGACACAAATCACTTGGTAACCTTCATCTAATAACCGTTGACAAAGATGGGAACCGATAAAACCAGCCCCACCGCTCACTAAAATTCTCATATGTTTTTTCTCCCAACAGAAAAATATTTAAAGCCTAACTTTTTTAACATTGAAGGCGAGTAAATATTGCGACCATCAAAAATATAAGGGGATCGCATATTTTTTTTTACTTCAATCAAATTAATTTGGCAAAATTCATTCCATTCAGTTAAAATAACCAAAGCGTCTGTGTGTTTTATTGCTTCAAATGGATTATTGCAATAAATTATTTTATTCTTAAATAGTTTTTTAAAATTATTGAGCGCCACCGGGTCATAAACTTTAATTGCAAAATTGTTGCTCAAAAGTTTTTGGGTAATATAAATTGACGGAGCAAAACGAATATCATCAGTATTTGGTTTAAAAGCAACGCCCCAGATTCCTAATCTTTTTCCAGGAGAAAAATGCAATATCTTTTGGAGAAAATTTTCTTTTGCCATTAAGTTTATATCCTCAACTGCTTGCAAAAATGAGGTGTCAATCTCTAATTTCTTTCCAACACTAATTAAAGCCTTCACATCTTTTGGTAAACAAGAACCACCGTAACCAATACCTGGATTCATAAATATACGCCCTATCCTTTTATCTAATCCTACCGCATCCAAAACCGATTCAACATCAGCGCCTATTTTCTCACAATAAAAAGAAATAAGGTTAGCAAAAGAAATTTTGGTAGCCAGCATCGCATTTGCAGTATATTTTATTAATTCTGCTGAAGCTAAATCAGTAATCACTCGTTTACCATTAATTGGTTGATGAACTCGCAAAAGCAAATCTATCGCTTTTTTTGAATCACTTCCTATCACTACTCGGTCGGCGTTTATTGTATCATAAATCGCGGTTCCTTCTCGCAAAAACTCCGGGCATGAAGCTACAGCAAATTGAGCGCCTTTACCACTATATTTTTTAAGAACTGTCTCTACCTTTTTATTGGTAAAAACTGGAACAGTGCTTTTACAGGCGATGACGGTAAAATGATTACCTAAATTTTTAGCAATATTTAGCGCTACCTCAAAAATCGCTGATAAATCAGCTTCTCCATTCGGCTTTGGCGGTGTACCTACGGCAATAAAAATTATTTCTGATTTAGGGATTGCTTGCCGGTAATCTAAAGTAAAATGCAGTCGGTTTGTTTTTAAATTTTTGTTTAGCAATTCTTCTAAACCAGGTTCATAAATTAATGGATTGCCTCTTTTTAATTGCTCAATTTTTTTATTGTCCCGACCAATTACCCAAACCTCATTACCAAAATCCGCCAAGACACAAGCTGTCACCAATCCAACATAGCCATGGCCTACAACAGTAATATTCATAAGCTTATATCTTACAAAATAGTAGTAAGAAATTAAAGTTGTTTTTTAATCATCATTAAACCTTTTTCAAAATTACTCATTGGAAAAAAATCATTTTTTTTACTTCTGATATCACTATATTGGGGACGCTTCGCTTTATCTTTATAGAATTCATCATAAAAAACCTCTTCAATCAAAGATTTAGGTAAATGAAAAATTTTAGCAATTAAAAGACCAGCTTCATAAGGTGACAAAGAATTTTTTCCTACTAAATGAAAAATTTCCGGTGAATAATTAACCAATAGATGTTCTAAAGAAAAGGCTATATCATCAATAAAAGTAGGGGTAATTAATGAATTTTTCACCATCTTAATTATTTTTTTTTCTTTTAGATTTTCAATTATTCTTCTGGCAAAATCTTTTTTTTGCTTGAAATAAGCGCGATAAGGATAAGAGAGACGTATGATCATTGCTATATTCTCAACAATTTTTTCACCTTCGTATTTAGTCTTACCATAAAAAGAAATTGGATTAGGAAGGGAATCTTCAAAGAAGGGAGTATTTTCTTTTTTTCCATCAAAAACAAAATCAGTTGAAATATAAATAAATTTTTTTTTCTTTAAAAAAACTGCCTCAAAGACATTTTTTGTTCCCACAACATTTACCTGCCAAGCTTTTTCTCTCTCATTTTCGGCTTTATCTACATTGGTATAAGCCGCTAAGTGTAAAAAAATATCAAAATCAATATTATTAATAACCCGATCAACTTCATCCCGGTTTGTAATGTCCATCACTTGTTGAGAAAGTGGAACAAAAGAAAATTTTTCTTCCAAAAGCTCAATTATCCGTGAACCAATTAAACCATCAGCTCCGGTAATTGCAATTTTAAGCATATTTTAAAATTTAAAAATTATCTTTTTTATAATATTTTTGATATTCGCCTGATTTTATTTTTTTCCACCAATCTTGATTCTTTAAATACCAATTAATAGTTAATTTTAATCCAGTGTCAAAGTTAACCTTTGGTCGCCAACCTAATTCATGATTAATTTTACTCCAATCAATGGCATAACGCCGATCATGACCAGGTCTATCTTTAACTAATTCAATATAACTTTCATCTTTTCCCATTATTTTTAATATCTTTTTAATTACTTCGATATTGGCAATATCTTCGGTTAAGCCGCCGATAAAATAAGTTTCACCGATTTTTCCTTTATGTAAAATCAAATCGAGGGCTCGGCAGTGATCTTCAACATAAAGCCAATCACGAACATATAAACCATCACCATAAATTGGGACTTTTTTTCCTTCAATGATGTTGGTAATGGCTAAGGGAATAAGTTTTTCTGGAAATTGATAGGGGCCGTAGTTGTTGGAACAGTTAGAGATAGTTGTTGGTAAACTGTAGGTAATATGGTAAGCGCAAACTAAATGGTCTGAGGCAGCTTTTGAAGCCGAGTAGGGGCTGCGCGGATTATAAGGAGTTTTTTCATTGAATTTTTCTTTTGAATTTAAAGGTAAAGCGCCAAAAACTTCATCAGTTGAGATATGATGAAATCGTTTAATTTTGTTTTTTAAAGCCACCTCAAGTAAAACATAAGTTCCTTCAATATTGGTTTTAATGAAAGGGGCTGGATCAATGATTGAACGATCAACGTGGGATTCGGCGGCAAAATGAATGATTGTATCAATTTGATATTTTTTTATAATTGAGTCAACCAAAGGTAAATCACAGATATCACCCTTAACAAAAGCGTAATTAGGATTTTTTTCAATTGACTTTAAATTCTCAAGATTGCCAGCGTAAGTGAGTTTATCTAAATTTAAAATTCTGT
>Ga0123519_10002787_pt1 | contig 29220 bp, 26 predicted proteins | sample YelNatPaOPRAMG02_FD_87396 | JGI IMG/M metagenome (GOLD analysis project Ga0123519, IMG submission 87396) | Hot spring microbial communities from Yellowstone National Park - Yellowstone National Park OP-RAMG-02 (version 2) | ecosystem: Environmental > Aquatic > Thermal springs > Hot (42-90C) ... | reverse complement strand
TCCTGCAATGCTTTTCGAGAACAAATAACTCGCACGGGAAGCCCTCCAGGTAAAAGTCTCACAGAATTTGGCGTTAGTATAGCACAGCAGCAGTCCACCAAACAAGGTCGGTCGCCCTGGACTATGTCAAAGACTGGGTTTTAGAAATGTACGCTGTCTCGAACTGGTCTGTAACAAACATGTGATTGGTGGCGGTAATCTGTGGATTAGGCTGCAGAAGCGTACGCGTTGGCGAAAGGGTATAATCTGTCGTATACTGTGCATTGCGGATGGTTGGTTGCTTCGAATTAACTCCATAGACAAATGATAACACAAACGAAGCAACTCGTTCGCTAGGAGTAATCATACTAAATCAAAGCGAAGGGCTTGAGAGGTGCGTTTATGCGAGCGTCGCAGTTTTTCTTCCCAACCCTCCGAGAAGTTCCAGCAGAAGCAGAGATGACAAGCCACAAACTTCTGCTGCGCGGAGGATTCATCAGGCGAGTAGGAGCCGGTATTTATGATTATCTTCCCCTTGGGTACCGGGTAATCAAGAAGATACAACAAATCATACGCGAAGAGATGGACGCTCAAGGAGCGCAGGAAGTGTTAATGCCAGTTATCGTTCCTGCAGAGCTCTATCAAGAAACGAATCGTTGGCAGGAAGATGTTCTTTTTAGGTTCAAAGATCGTGTTGACCGCCAATATGCTCTCGGATTTACGCACGAAGAGGTTGTAACGGATATAGTTCGCCGTGATGTTCGCTCCTATCGTGAGCTGCCCTTAAACTTGTATCAGATACAAACGAAAGGTAGAGACGAACCGCGTCCCAGGGGAGGCGTAGTGCGTGCAAGAGAATTCATAATGCTGGACGCATATTCTTTTGACCGCAGCTTCGAGGATATGGATTTGGCTTATCAAAAGATGTGGGTAGCATTTTCTCGTATACTTGCTCGGTGCGGGCTTGACGCTATAGTTGTTGAAGCGGAATCTGGTGCAATTGGTGGTAAGGAGAACGAAGAGTTTATGATCCTTGCTGACTCGGGCGAAGACGTAGTTCTACGCTGTCCCAAATGCGGATATGCAGCAAATGCTGAAAGATGTGAAATAGGCCGTAGACCGTACATGGAAGGCGAGACTGAGAAGGAAGAGCTTAGGCTGGTACCAACACCAGGCCGCCGAACAATTGAGGAAGTCACGGAGTTTCTCGGCAAGAAGCCGGAGGATTTAGTCAAAACTCTCATTTATAAATGTGGTAACGAAATTGTCGCGGCACTTGTCCGTGGCGATCGCGACTTAAACGAATCCAAACTCGCACGGTTGCTCGAAGTGAAGCGCGTTGAAATGGCAGATGCTGAGACCATCAAGCGTGTAACCGGCGCCGAAGTTGGCTTCGCAGGTCCTATAGGCTTAGACGACCACGTAAAAATAATCGCGGACTGGGAGATAGCATCGCTAACAAACTTCGTAGTGGGAGCTAACAAAACCGATGCTCACTACGTGGGCGCCAATCTGCACAGGGATTTTGAAGTAGCGATTTGGGGTGACATAAGAGTGGCGTCCGCCGGAGATCCATGTCCGCGATGCGACGGAAACCTAGACGCGTTGCGCGCTATTGAAGCCGCCCATATATTCAAGTTGGGCACTTTGTATTCCGAAGCCATGGGCGCAAAGTTCCTCGATGCCGACGGTCGCGAGAAGCCCTTCGTGATGGGTTGCTATGGCATAGGGGTAAGCAGGATGCTTGCGGCTATCCCCGAAGTCTCAAACGATGCCGACGGCATCATCTGGCCTATATCAGTGGCACCGTTTGAGGTTGTCATCCTTTTGCTTAACCCAGAAGACGAATCGCAGTGCATTGCAGCAACTAGACTGTACGAGGAACTACTGGACGCGGGGGTAGATGTTATCCTTGATGACCGCGACGAGCGTCCTGGGGTTAAGTTCAAGGATGCAGACCTTATTGGAATTCCTATCCAGGTAGTATGTGGAAAGCTAACTTCGGAGGGCAAAACCGAGCTAAAGTTGAGATCAAGCAAGGATAGAGAGCAGGTACCCCTAGACGTCGCCTCGAACCAAGTGCTGAAGCTTAGGCAAATGCTACATCAGGAATTGCTCGAGAATGCTGAACTTGCATGTTCCAAGAGGAAACGGAGCACCTGAAGAGTAAGAAAGGATTTACATAGGCATCGCACGAGGTCGGTCAATGCTGGAACCAAACCCGTGGGACATGATTTTAAAGCTTATAGTGTCCGTGTTGCTTGGAGGGCTAATCGGTCTGGAGCGGGAAACCCACGGTAGACCGGCAGGCTTACGCACACACATATTAGTATGTCTCGGTTCGACGCTATTCGGATTATGTTCGTTCAGCATTGCGGGCACAAAGTTTGACCCTGGTCGCATTAGCGCACAAATCGTTACAGGCATAGGCTTCTTGGGGGCTGGAACAATTATGCGTCAGGGCAGTGTCGTCAGAGGACTTACTACTGCTGCTAGCATATGGACAGTGGCGGCCGTCGGGTTAGCCGTCGCAGTAGGCGGGAGTATGTTAATTGTTGCATTGGTTGGCACTGTCCTGATAGTTATAACGCTCAATCTAGTTCCACGTTTCGAAAGACGCGTACTCCAAAAAGGCTATGAGAGAGTGCTTACTGCCGTGGTAGGACCGGGCAGCGAGTCCACGTGTCATGTGCTCAGTGTTTTGACGCAGCACGGGGCTAGAATTCGAGTTTTAGGCAGCGAGGAGACTCCTGATGGCACGAGGCAGATGCTGAGAGTGCGAGTGCGTTTGCCCGAATCTTTTGATGAAGCGGCATTCGACGCCGACATTCTTTCGCGCAAGGATGTTTTTGGGTACAGCTGGGAATAAAAGACGGAGGTGGGAAAATTGAGTACGTCCACGCGTAGGGAATTTCTAAAACAGGTAGCAATCACCGGTGCCACAATGGCCGGACTACCAGACGTCCTGAACGCTGCTCAAAGTCTTGGCAAAACGGCTAACTCCAAAACTAGAATCGTTATCTCGACAGACAGGTCGGTCCTCGGGGGCGATGGCGAAGTTGCACCCGACGTACTCCATAAGATGTTGGAACGTGCCATTGCGAAGCTGACTGGCTCCCAGACTGCTAAAGAAGGTTGGAAAAAGCTTTTCAAACCCTCTGACGTAGTAGGAATCAAGGTAAATTGTCTTTTCGGAAGAGGCGTTTCGACTCGGCCCGAGGTTGTCCAATCAATAGTCCGTGGGCTTCTCAGTGCCGGCGTCAAACCAGACAACATCATAATCTGGGACCGTTCGACGAGCGACCTTGTAAAGGTTGGTTATAAGCCGAATTCTGGTAGTGGAGTCAAGTGCTACGGCGATGATGGAGATTGGGGTCCTTTGATCGAACAAGGAGCATTCAAAGGCCGAATAACTAAAGTGATAAGCGAAAAGGTGACTGCCATCATTAACGCGCCTATACTGAAGACTCATGGATTAACTGGTATCTCAAATGCTTTGAAAAACCACTATGGATCCTTTGACAATCCGGGTAGTCACCACAGTAACCATTGCAACCCCGCAATGGCTGATTTTAACTCGCTTCCAATGGTAAAGAATAAGACGCGGCTTGTCGTAGTGGATGCCCTAAGACCCCAATACGACGGAGGACCTGGTTTCAAAGGCGATTCACAATGGAACCTTTGCAGCGTCATAGTCGGAACGGACCCCGTAGCCATTGACTATCAAGGCTTGCAGATAATCCAAGAGCAGCGCGTGAAAGCGGATTTGCCGCCCATAAAACCGGAAGTTACTGCCTGGCTGCCAGCTGCACAAGATCGAGGAGTTGGCACGTGTGATCCGTCGAAGATAGAGGTGTTGCGTGTGTGATTATAAACCTACGCAGTGACACACAAACTCTCCCCACAGATGCAATGCTCGAAGCCATTCGCAGAGCACCTTTGGGCGACGACGTTTTCGGCGAGGACCCAACAGTCAGAAAGCTGGAAGACATGGCGGCAAGTAGGCTCGGCAAAGAAGCCGGTTTGCTTGTTGTCAGTGGAACGATGGGAAACCTAGTTTCTTTGATGGCGCATTCCAACCGCGGTGACGAGGTGATAGTAGACGTGGATTCCCACATCTTCTACCACGAAGTTGGATCTATGGCGGCAATTGCCGGTCTTATGCCGATGCCTGTCAGAAACCACGATGGAATGCTTGACCCAGATGAGGTAGCCGCAGCAATACGCAAGCCGAATATTCACTACCCCCAGCCTCGTATCCTATGTCTCGAAAATACGCACAACCGAAGCGGCGGACGTATAATCCCACTGGATTTGCACAAAAAACTATGCGATATTGCTCACGAGAGAGGGCTAAAGGTGCATCTCGATGGTGCCCGCATATTCAACGCCGAGGTAGCCACTGGCATTCCGGCTTCAGAATGGGCTAAAGATGCCGACTCAGTCATGTTCTGTCTATCCAAAGGACTGAGTTGTCCGATCGGATCTCTCGTGGTAGGAGATTCCGAATTCATCGCCAAGGCACGGCGGTACCGCAAGCAAATAGGCGGAGGGATGCGGCAGGCGGGTATAATAGCCGCTTGCGGAATTGTTGCTTTGGAAACAATGGTGGACAGACTAGCCGAAGATCACGCAAACGCTAAACACCTGGCGCAAGCACTAGCCGAGTCTAAATGCTTCCGCGTAGACGTAACCAAAGTCGAGACCAATATGGTGTACGTCGATCATTCACCAACGAACCTTTCGACAGAAGAGGTTCTTTCGCGCCTGGAGAAGCAAGGTGTGCTCGCCAGCGGCTCACCTCCTAACAGAATTCGCTTTGTAACGCACCGACACATAGAACGCAGTATGATCAAGGAAGCCGTTAGCAGAATAAAACGGGCAATGGAGTCGGTGTAATGAGTCTTCCCGTTTCACTCGCTCTTGCTCTTATGGTGACAGCTGTTAGTAGCCAAACACTGGGAAACGAAGTGAAGCCGATGGTGGGAGTCTACTATTTCCCGGGTTGGCATATTAAGCCTCCGATAAAGCCGCTATGTCCCGGTGGTTCTCCAGAGAACGTGGGAGAATGGCGCTACGCCATAATGAAAGCAGCAAAACCACGGCCACTGTGTGGCTTCTATGATGACTCAGATCCGCGCTTATGGGATTACTACATTGACTGGATGGCTGACTTTGGCATAGACTTCTTAGCTTTTGATTGGTACTACAACGCAAGCCAGCAATTCCTTTATGAGGCTCTCGATCGTGGATTTCTGCAATCTGAGAAGCGCGACAGGATAAGGTTCTGCTTGCATTGGTGCAACCACGGAGGCAACTGGTGGCACAAACCACTAGACCAGTCAAAGGCAGCGCTGGTGGAAATGATGGATGAAATCTGTCACCGGTATTTGCATTTACCCAACTATCTCAAAATCGACGACAAACCGGTATTTATGATATACGACATAGATATGCTTCTTGCATTTGGGGGACCCGACGAGGTAAAAATGTCGCTCAAAGCCATGCGCGATGTCGCTCGAAACCACGGCTTCGGCGGACTGTACCTGGTGGCAGTCTATTCCTCGTGTAGCAGTGCCTACATAAAAATGCTGAAGAGTCTCGGGTTCGATGCATTTTGTGCTTACACATACGCTTGGATGCGTCCACCGGCTGTCGCGTGGTATTCGAAAGCGTGGCCATATAGCGAGGTCGTAGAGATGGTTTGCCGGGACCTGCATCCATTTCTGCGTCGAATGGGTGAGCGATACGGTATACCATACTGGCCCACGACCTTCTCCGGCTGGGACGACCGTCCTCGAGCCGGATTGGATAATGCCTTTGTGCTTACTGGAAACGATCCGAGCGAGTTTGGCAGAATGCTTCGATCTGCCCTGGATAATGTAGATACTCGCTATCCAGTCGTCATGGTAGAAGCTTGGAATGAATGGGGAGAAGGTGCACACATCGAACCTTCCAAGGAACACGGCTTTGGATATCTCGAGCAAATTGCAGCTGCCTTGGGTAAAAAGACAGCCACTCCCAGAATTCCTTCTAGTGATGAAGTTCGCGCCTGGAGCATATTGAACGAGGATGAGATAAAACTGGCGAACGAAAACGAATCCAAGCCGTGGCCTGTGAAGCCCGTGGAACGAATCCGGCTAGCATCAGGCTACGACGTCGCAAACGTAACCATGCCCATTGTCTTTGATTTTTCGGAAGGGGGAATCTCGTTAGACAGTATCACATTGACCGGTCTGAAAGTACTAGAACGCACCAAACTCGGTTTGACTTTAGCCTCCGAAGCCTACGATCCCCAGCTAGTCCTCCCCGCCATCTCCGTTCCGTCAAAGTCTATCAAGCGACTGATAGTGGAAGCTAAACTGGTGGAAAAAGCGCCCGGATGCCCAGAACCAGCCCTGGAACTGTATTGGCAAACAGGGTTAATTCCCGAATTTACGCCTTACTGTTCCGTCAAACTTCCCCTCGAGGTAAACGGTGTGAACTGCATTGCAACAGACGAAATAATGACCTGGGCGTCGGGCGGTTCCCCCGTTGTCCGAATCCGACTCGACCTCGGCGAACATCCGGGCAACAAATTCCTTCTGCGCAGAATCGCTCTAGAAGATTAGCGCGCAGTTGCAGTGCTAGACACTACTTCAGGTTCATGGTCGGACGTTTCTGTTAGCCATTCCGACTGGCGGACTTTTAATTCCTGAGGGGCTTCCGCATACTCGTACTCTTCGCACTGCACAATTACTACATTCCGGGGAAATGTGCACGTGGATTGATGCTTACACGCACGACAGACACTCGAGCTCATTTGAAATACCTCCTCTTTGAGTTGCGAAGGCTTCGCCGTCGAAGCCTTCTTGCGAGCTCCAATTACACAATTCTACATATCGGCGTCTTCGACCTTCTTAATTACTGCGGCTCGAACTTTATTTTCGGCGGAACTCAAGAACCAGCTGCCTTACACAAGCATACTAACTCGAACCAAGCAGTTTTGCAACCTTTTCCGCGTACCTTTGATTGTACCGCGCCTGCAGATTCTGACGAAGCCCTGAATCCGCAGTAACAACAATCAGGCGTGTCAATTCTGTCTTGTCTAGATGTATCTCCAATGCGTTCTTCATTTTCCAGGCGACGTCCTTAATGCCTTCGTAGGTCACCTCGAAAACATCTACAGGCTTTAGCCACCTCGGCATCTGAGTTCTCAGATCGACGCGATCGATCGGTGTATAAACGGTTCCAAGTCGATCGCACACGTAGTTCTCATTGACACATATCAACAACAACGTGTCCGTGCCGCTAAGTAGAGTTCTGGTCCAAAAGTACGGAGCCTCACTGTCCGGATAGTCTCCTGATGAAACATTTGCAACGGTTTTTAACTCAACCGGACAACTGTCGGCAATAAGCGGGCTTATTGTCCCAAACTCAGCTCCCAATAACCCTATTTCCTTCCATAATGCCTTGGCAGCTGGCTCGTTCGAACCGCAACCATTTGCACCTTTTTTGCCTGGTGGCGCAGGGGTATACCACCAGAACGACAGTTGTTTTGCACCGCCTGCAAGAGCATAGTACACCTCGACTCGCTTTTCCTCGGGAGTAGGGAACCTGAATTTAACAAGACCCTTGCCCGACTGACCACTGACCGCATACAGAACCATATGTAGCGGTCGCGGCATACAAGCAAGCCTTGGCAAGTATGTTAGCGCATATATGCACTTTGCGTTGGCATAGATCGGTACCCGCCAAGGACTCCGGTCGTACGCATGACTCAATCTTGCCTGGTAATACGGATCACACATCAATATGTCAGGAATTAGACCATATGTATAGGTACTGTGAGGTCGGAAAGTGTAGTTTATATTCATGCCGCTCGGCGTAGCCGAATCCTTTTCATCAAGGGTCTGCGCCTTGTCGACCATACCTTGGGTCATGCAACCCATTTTATATTCCGGTGGTACGCCTTCAACATAGAAATCCGCAGACTCGGGCTCGTCCGCTAAGAAATACAAGTAAGGATTGGTGGTATTCTGTTTGAGGTATTCGTTTATTGTGCGTCGGATGCCAAGCGACGCTATGTAGTCACGACCCTCTTGGGTTTTGAGAAAGTCGATGATACAGTCGGATCCTATTTGTTCCATCTGGGTATTAATGTTGTGCGCCGCCAGATCGTCGAAGTAACGTTTAGCAGTTTCCTTGTCGCCCGCACTGCCCGGCATACCACCCCAAATTCCATAAGCAGGCTCGTCGCTCCAAACCTTAATGAGCTCAGTAGCCTTTGATCCGCTAGGATAAATTGCTTGTAAGCAGCAGTATGACCCACGCTTCAGAGGTGAGCTAAGTCGCGCGACAATTGGACATACCTTGAGCTCAGGATCATAACGGATCGTACACGCGCTTGTAATGTCCTCACCGTTCAGAAGTATTCTTTCCGGTGCTCCCGAATAGGCAGAGCAGAACGCGATTACGCTTGCTAGATCACGTGAGAAGCTTATAGATTCAAACCGAGGACGAGGTTTCATTGGAATGGATATCTCAGCCGGCTTTTCGCCTCTAATTTCGAGCGTAAGCTTCACAACACCTGAAGGCGTATTTGTCCGAAAGCGAACCGTAACCTCGCAGATCTCACCCGGACCTACATTCCTCGGCCTAACACGCCACCAGATGGGACTGCCTGCCGATATGAACCTTTTGCGCTCCGCAATGGTTAGATCGGAGAAGAAAACTGATGCTGGATCAGCCTCGCGTTTCACATTTTGATCCGAGAAAGCTATTGCCCGCTTCAAGCTGATGCCTGCAAATCTTACGTCTTCAATCGCAAGTGGGTTGTTGCCTACATTCTGCAAATAGACATGCGCACTTCCCGCCAAGGGCTTTTCCCATTGCCGTAGATTCAATGCCCATTCGCGAGGACTCATGTCCTTGAGATATTCAGTAAAGTCCATCGGATAAGGCGCGTCAGACCTGTAGTAAGCATCAATGATTCGATACTTCGATGCGCATTCCCCCGACGCAGCGATTAGCATCGCCAGCGATGCTAACATTGCGGCGACGTGTAACCGAGCCGTCATTCTTTTTTCGCCTCCTCAGCAAACTTTCTCGCGCGCGCCACGTTCTCATTCCACATTGCTATGAATTGCTTGAGCGTCGGTACGACGTATATAGCGGTCCCGTATTCTTCCGGCTTGACGCCATCCTTCTCAAATACGCGACTCCAATCGGGCCATATCTTAGCTAGAATCTCGGCTCTTTTAGCCCATATAGTTCCTGGGATCGGATATCCGTTTTCATCCATTCCCTCGTATATAGTCTTCCAATTCTCAATTCTGAGTGGCATTAGGTCTAGGTACATTCTTTGGATATTGCCAAAATCAGTCGAAAACGGAACATCCAGGAGCTCAGTGTTTTGGAAAAAGTTCCGCTTCGAAGCCGTTAGAATCCGAGTGCGCTTCAGACCCCTCTCCTTTTCCAGCAAAATCACCACCCGCTTGGTGCAAAGCGTCCCTGCGCGATCTATTGCATCTTCCTCCGCCATAGGGTCGAAGTCTATTCCTAGTGCTCGTACAGAAGCGATAAACTCAGAATTGTTGATCGCGGGATCGGTAAGTTTCTTTATTGAAGCCGGGTCTATGGATTTGAATTTGCTGTCCTCAGGCAAACTGTTGAGCAGTGTCTTGACGCGGTAGTCGCGAATCGCATCGTTGAACCGCCCAATCATACTCGTTACAACCGATCCGCCTTCGCCATCATCGACCTTTTCTCTGGTGCGACTCTCGTAGTCCGCGATACCCTCGTCAGTTGCCACTTGTGCTGCATACATTTGTGATACTTCATAAGAAAGCGTTGTATTAGTAAACATTCGCTCTTCTAGGGCGTCAGGATATTTCGGACTATAGCCAGCGTTGAAGTTGCGAATTACGTTCAGTGCAGCTTGACCAGTGCAGGCTATTTTAAAGTGATTGTTGGACTTGCCAATTCTGGGTTTCGCAAGCTCGACGTAGAACCCATCTGCCCCGTCCAATAAAATGTCATCAAAAAGCTTAACGCGCTGGCAAAGTCTGGCATAGATCTCGCCGCCAGCATAGGTTAGCTTCTCTTCATCATCGTGCCAATCCGGCCGAAGTTGGAAGGCTACTCTACCAAGTCCTCTCAACAAAAACACCGAACGCAGTCCGAGCATCGCGTCGACGACAACCCATTCTGTAAACCGAGTAGCTGCCCAATCATCAGGGTGTCCGCCGTTTATTTGTTCCCTTGCGATGAGCCGGCGCACCTCGTGCCACTTGTTTGGAAATTGGCGGATGAACTGTGTCGCGTCTTCACCCCAAATGCAGCCTATACCGGACATGTCGTCTTCACCAGCTACTGCAATCACGGGGTTTGTTGTTCCGCCCAAGCTGCCCATCCTTCGACATCTGGCAGCCTGCAAGCCATAGTCGTTGAAAAACTGGGTCTTGGTTTTGCCCTCTTCACGGGCGAAATAGAGATCAGGATAGTACATCCCTGGTTGGTACAATGCGCTGAAACAAGAAAGATAATCGGTAGGATTTGCGTAAGGATCACGGCCGTTTTCCGATTCCCACTTCTTTGCCCAGCCAGCAAATAGATTGTCCCCTTTGTTAGCGGCTAGATCCTCAGCTTTGATCCGCGCCGTGACCGAAAGAAAAGTTTCCCGATCTTGATCAAACCATCTCTTCACCTGATTGGATGCGACCGTCCGTAACTCGTTTGCTCTATCTCGACTGAGCGCATTCTTGCCATGGAATTGTGTACGCGAAAGGTTGTGATCCAGCTCGACTGGCGATGAAAGTGACTCTGCAAGTCCGAGCACGAACGTTACGATTCTCTCGCGCAGTTTCGAATCCCCCGCCGAAAACTCCCGATCAAGAGAACTCAATACAAGTTCCAACATGCTAGGAAAGTCGGTTGGCGGAGTGAAGAAAAGCGCCTTTTGGAGAGCGAGTTCAATGTCCCAGCCCGGCATCATTCCTTTCGTTCGCTCGTCTCGGTCGCAAACCAGGTTCAGTATTGCGTCTTTGTGGGTTGTCATATGCCACTCCTTTCGTTAAGATCCATTGTCTGACTATTAACGATCGTTTGCCTACCTATCCGCTGGATCTAACGGTTGAGGCAGACTTCCTAATTACTAGTTCAACAGGCAACCATACAGCCTGATTAGGCTTCTCACCTCGGCGAACTATACTGTGAAGCATTCGGATGCACCTTGCCCCAACCTCTTCAGCCGGCATCCGTACAGTGGTCAATGGAGGATCCTCCAACGAAGCTATCTCGTCATCATCAAAGCCGACTACGCTAACGTCGTGTGGGATTTGCAATCCGTATTCTTTCAGAACACGCATTGCTCCATGCGCAACTCGATCACTGCCCGCCACTACAGCAGTAAATTTTACACCTTCACGCAGAAGCTCTATTGTTGCATCTACCCCCATTCTCACAGTATCGCTGCCATCTTCACCCACTGCCGGCAACGGCTTTAACCCAGCTTCACACAAAGCGTCGCAATAGCCCTGGTATCGACGTCTATACCACGGCTGCCTTATGTCTCCGATAAACACTATACGCGTGTGACCAAGGGATAGCAGATGCTCAGTCGCCCGACGTGAACCTTCTTGCTCATCCACATATACAGCAGTTTCAGGAACCTTATGCCCGCTGATCACTAAGTTGGTTCCGAAAACCACGTATGGAAGTCCTATCTGCTCTATGACATCTAGAATGTTCGAATAGTTTGTGCCTGCTAATATTACCCCGTCAACGAACCCTCGTGCTACAAGAAGCTGTGGCAGGCGAATTTCGCAAGGACTGGTCTCGGGTTCATAAGTACAGCCAGCGTAAACAATCTGCACACCCAAAGCATCTGCTTCCTTTGCTGCGCCCTGAAGTACTTGTCCGTGCACCGAGTGAGCAAAAGGACGGTTTGAAAGCAGAAAACACATCATACCAGAGTTACCCTGTGCTAGAAGCCGAGCCCTGAAGTTGGGTTTGTAGCCGAGTTTTTCAATACTATCCTTCACTCTCTGAGTAGTCTCGGGGCTAACCTTCCAGGGCTTATTTAGAACTCTGGAGACAGTAGCTGTGCCAACCTTAGCCTGTGCTGCCACGTCCCGGATTGTCACTGGTCTCTCAGACATCTGTGTAGTAATGGTAGTCATGTAAACGTTTTCATCGGACTGCTCAATTCTACAACTGAGCAAACTGAGGGGTCAAGGAGATTAGCTCTGTCGACGTGTCAACCGAGCCACCAAAGACCTAATATGATCCGGCGTTGTTCCACAACATCCACCCACTAATGTCGCACCAGCCTCGACACACTTCAACACACCTTCCGCAAACCTCTCAGGATCAAGACTAAAGACCACCTGACCCTTAGTCAGTTCCGGTTTGCCTGCGTTCGGCTCGGCAGCTAGTGGTAGATCGGTTAATGCCCTCATACGGGCAACTATCTCGCTAATTTCGACCGGGTCCACTGTCCCGCAATTCGTCCCAATTACATCGACTCCGGCGTTGCTGAGTTCCTGAACAGCTTTCTCAACCGTATCTCCCATCATCGTGCGGAACCCTCCGCCAGCAGCATCAAATGAAACGCAAGCTATGACGGGCAGACCCGTTGCTTCTTTTGCAGCTTGGGCTGATATTGCAGCTTCCCTTACGCAAGTCATCGTTTCGATAATAATAAAGTCCACGCCAGCTTCCATAAGTAGCCTAGCCTGCTCACTGGCATTTTCGTAAAACTGCTGCTCTGTATATTCGCCGTAAGGCTCAAGAAACTGACCTGTAGGACCCATATCCCCACACACGTAGCACTCATCGCCCGCTGCTTTCCTGCATAGCTCGACGGCAGCACGGTTTAGTTCCTCGAACTTATCTTCCTGCCCGGCATGCTTGAGATAAATGCGGTTCGCAGTAAGCGTATTCGTGAGCAATATGTCAGCGCCAGCTTCTCTGTAGGCAACGTGAACTTCATACACAATATCTGGTGATAATAAAGTCGCCATCGATCCTGGTTGGCTTCCACGCGCTGCTAGCTGGGTACCTGTCGCACCATCAAACACAAGTATTCTCCGGTTGTTTAGAGCCTCCCGAAAATCGTCTACCAACACTCCCACCTCCCAGAGCACATTGAATGTGCAAAGTATAGAATCACTGGTCCGTGTTGTCAAAATCTTTTGCAACACAACCACGGACGTTGTTGACAGCGGCTTCGTTGGACGCATTCTACAAAAACAGGTTTCGCCTCATTTCCGCCTTGGGAATAATCGGTTACACGTAACACAATAGCTCGTTGGGAGGCAGAAATGAAAGCAAATGTTCTAGTTGTTTTCTATAGCAGGTACGGGAATACGAGAATACTGGCTGAAGCGGTTGCAAAGGGAGCTCAGGAAACAGGCGCCGAAGTAAGGTTGAGGCGTGTCGCCGACTTGGCACCAGACAGTGTAATAGCAAAAGACCCAAGGTGGCAAGCCGCCCGCGAAGAAATGGCCTCTACGTACCAGGAGCCGACAGATGATGATCTGATTTGGGCGGACGCTATTATATTAGGATGCCCTACTCGATTTGGAATCGCATCGGCTGAGCTAAAGCTGTTTATCGACAAGCTGGGACTTCTTTGGTGGCAAGGGAAACTGGTGGATAAGGTGGGCTCGGCGTTTACCACCACGGGAACTTTGCACGGCGGAAACGAGATGACAATTCAATCTCTCCTTATTCCTATGATGCACTTTGGAATGATCATTGTTCCGCCTGGATACGCTGATCCGTCTATGTTCGCCGCCGGCACACCTTATGGAGTGAGTGCTGTAAGCGGCGCTGATAGCGACCAGCCACCTACAGACGCAGATGTCGCAGCAGCACGATTTCAAGGGAAGCGTACTGCGGAGCGCGCACTGATGTTAAAAGTTGGCAGGGAATCACTCGGCACGTACTGATTGGCAAAGCATAACCTTTGTCGCAGGTGAAAACCTACTCGCACCTTGACAAGGTTTCCGAAACAAGTAAAATGCAGAAGTCACTATTCACCCAGGTGCGTATCAGGTTGTTGAAAAGAGGCACTTTATGGATAACCGCGCCAGAGGATTTACTATTGTAGAGCTGCTTGTTGTAATCGCGATAATAGCGATCCTAGCAGCAATCCTGTTTCCAATCTTTGCAGCAGCCACGGAGAAAGCCAGAGAAAGCTCGTGTAAGTCCAACATGAAGCAGCTGGCGATGGCCGTGCAACTGTATCTTGGGGATTGGGATTACTGCTACCCCGATCACACTTCGGTTGGTTTGCCCTATACAGGTCACGTTTACAATAATTCAATCGGCGGCGAATGGATCAAACAGTATGCCCACAGATATATGTCAGTGACATCTCAGGGCAAGACACCTGCTGGGATGGGCAAGGTTCTCGGAAAATATATTAAGAATTTGAATGTTTTTAAGTGCCCAAGCGAATGGAGCGAAAGACCTTCGAACGTTTGGGACTGGCTTCCTTATGAGGAAGGTTCCACGTATTATTACAAGCATGCACTGTGTTTCTACGCTAACTACCATCAAAAGCCCCTTCGGATGTCAGCGGCTAAGTATCCTACGAAAATTGCAATGATGTACGAGGCTGCGTGGCACGCCCGTGGCGTATGGCCTTTCATATGGGATATCAACTACTGGCGGCAGCAGACTGATCGCCCTTCAGCAATTCGCATCAACTGTATCTTTCTTGATTGTCACATAGGAACGATCGATCTGCGCTACAATGATTTTAGTGCCTACGATGGCAACTGGTTTCTATTCGTTCACGGGTGGGATCCTTCTGTTGGTGGAAGAGATAAACTCTAGGCGTATTGGAAAGTTAAAACATCATCTTGACCAGCGTTAGGCTTTAAGGACTCTGATCAGGCTTGTGTTTCCAGGCACACCGACTGGTACCCCTGCTATAACTAATACTGTGTCGCCTTTTCTTACGAGCTTTGAATTCAGCGCACCCATGATTGCGTTTTCGATCAAGGCGTCAGTATCCTTCGCCATTGGCACACATATCGCTGTAACTCCCCAACACAACGCAAGTCTTCGAGCTGTTTCATCACTCGATGCCGCTGCTATGATGCGAGCTTCGGGCCTATACTTAGCAACGAGCCTTGCAGTCGTTCCGCCGTAAGTGCACGTAATGATTGCCGAAAGTCGCAAGTCGGAAGAGAGTTTTGCAGCAGCTTCCGCAATAGCTTCGGTAATATCGTGAGTGGCATACTCCATGCGCTGCGCGCAGCAAGCTCTGTATTCTGATGAGCGTTCTGTACGCTTCGCTATTGCATCCATCATCTTAACAGCCTTAACGGGAAATGCGCCAACAGCCGTTTCTCCCGAAAGCATTGTTGCGTCCGTACCATCGATGATTGCGTTCGCGACATCAGTCACTTCTGCACGTGTCGGTCGAGGATTTGAAATCATTGAATCCAGCATTTGTGTAGCGGTAATTACTGGCTTTCCGGCACGGTTGCAGTGCTTGATAATGGCTTTTTGAATTATAGGAACTTCGTCTATAGGTAGCTCGATTCCCAAGTCGCCCCGAGCGACCATTACACCGTCATATGCCTCGACTATGTTCGCTATGTTTTTGACCGCTTCGGGTCGCTCAACTTTTGCCACAACCGGTACCTGTCTGCCAACCTCTCTCATAACCTGCTTTAGTGGCAAGATATCCTGTGCTGATCGTACGAACGAACTTGCCACCCAATCAACACCACGTTCTAGACCAAACCTCAGATCCTCCTTGTCCTTTTCCGTAACGCCTGCCAAGCCGTATGTGGCACCAGGTGCGGTAAAACCCTTGTGCGAGCTCAGCTCACCGCCAGTGACCACGATAGTAACGATGTCTGTTTCCGTAACATCAATCACTTTGAACTCTAGTTTGGCATCGTCTACATAAATCAACTGACCGCGCTTCAACTGCGGTAGAATCTCAGGATACGGTAGCTTCACCTCGCGATCATCGCCCGGGACTTCTCGTGTGGTAAAGACAAACTGCTGTCCCGGCTGCAGACGTACTGGTGAGCTCTGAATTTTACCAATGCGAATTTTGGGTCCCGAGAGATCCTGGAGTATGCTTACATTCCGACCGAGTTTCGCGCTTATTTGCCTGATCAATGTTATCTTCCTATCGTGCTCCGCATGGGTTCCGTGGGAAAAATTAAGTCGCGCAACATCCATTCCAGCCTTGAGCAGTTTCTCAATCATCTCGGGTGACTCTGTGGCAGGACCAATGGTACACACGATTTTGGTTCTGCGTGTCATAGCTTTGGCGCCTCTTTTACTATGGAATCATCATAAGATTCAGCAATCGACCGACCACGCGGTACTATCAAAAAATCATTTATGTCCCACTCGCCGTGTGCAAGCTTGACCAAGAAAGATAAATCTCCTTGGATCTCCGCGTATTCCCACCCTCTCTCATTGGCAAGTTGCTGCGTAAACCCGCGGTATGCATCTACATTTCCGAAACCGGTATTGATGAATACCGCACGGGTGTAATTGGTCACCCAAAGCGATTCCAGATCGATTAGAAAACGCGCATTATCTTCGCCGTATTTCTCAGCGTATTCGCGGAAACGTTCTTCTGCACGCTTTGCATAGGCGTCGCCGATAGCTCCCTGCTGCACTTCTCCAGTCTTGCGCTCAATCCAACCAGGACTGTAGTAGTACGTGCCGGGATGCTGGGCGAATTGCTCATTGTAGCGTGCGCGCGAGCCTAACAGAAGAGTTATACAATCGTGTGCACGTGGCAACACAAGAGGAGCAACTGTAGCGTAGATCCCCGCTGTTCCTCGACTGCAAAGGCCGTAACCAAGTGCTATGTAATCGAAACGCTGCGGAGGGGTCTTGTCTATCTCTTGCTGAAGTTCTGTGCGCAACTGATCAGGAGTATCGTGTAACCCGAACGGCATAAGAACGAGATCAACAACGTGTGGACTGCTAGCGGCAGCAAACATTAGTTCGCGAGCAAACACCTCGCAAGCAATAAGTTTGATTCTCATGCTGCCATGGTAGACTCGGAAACAAAAACCTGTCAACGCCGGCAAGAAATAACTACTAGCCGATTTTCAACATACGAAACCAATGTGTCGAGACCGTAGCAATAAAACGCTACAAATCCAGCGATAATCTAGTGTAAAATCTTTCTCGAATGCCAAAATTGGGATAGAAGAGCTATGGTAGTTTTGGAGTTTGTCGGTCTTCTGCTTATAATAACGTTCGCCGCGTACATGCTCAGTCGCGGGGCAGAGGTACTAGCCGAGAAATGGGGCGTCAACGTAGTCGGTAGTCTTATTCTTGCGCTGGTCACGACTCTGCCAGAATATGCCTTCGTTTTCTGGGCTTCTATGAAGGAACAATATCGCGTCGCCATCGGTTCGGCAATAGGTTCCTGCACTCTTCTGATAACGCTTGGTTACGGACTGGTGATTGTGCTTGCAACGTCCCGGTTCAGCAAAAAACCTGTGAACCAGATAATATTATCCAAGGCTACAAGGGTGGATGCAGGATATCTTTTCATTACAGCAGTGGTTGCATTCTTCTTCGTTTGGCACGATAACGCCTTGTCCGTATGGGAAGGACTCGCGCTGACATTAGTTTTCCTTGGCTATGTTTTTCAGGTCATACATACAGCTAACCAACACTGTTCAATTCGACACGAGGTTACGAAAAAAGCAGCTGTCTGGGCATTCATACAGTTGGTAGCTGGAGGAGCAATTGTCTATGTATGCTCTGAGCCATTTGTTGACTCGATGATAGAGTTTGCAAAAATGATCGGGATTAGCCCCGTTGTGATTGCGATCGTAATTGGTCCGATTGCTTCCGAAATGCCAGAAAAGCTGACGGCGTACATGGTGGTGATGCGCAACGGAGCAAACGCAGAACTCTCTATCTGCAATTTCCTAGGTTCTAAGGTAAACCACAACAGTTTGCTGTTGGCTCTGATGCCGTTTGTCGCATATTCAAAGGGCAAGGGCGAAGTAACCGGATTGATGAGCGCGAATTTTTTGATAATGACCGCTCTAACTGTTCTCGTTACGGCTCTACTGGCGACCGGTCGCGTCTACAGATGGCATGGTTGGGTTTTGGTAGGTTGCTACATTGGGGCGATGACTGGAGCAGTGTTGTATGGCGGATAAGACATTAGCCACTCACACCGAGTCGCACAATTAGTCTCGTCGGCATGTTCGATAATCGATTTGAGCTAAAACGCAACACCTAGGATTCTGAAAAACACGTGGTGAAGAAACAACTAGGGTGAAAATGATTTGGCTACTGGCAGCCCTTCTTATGTTAGACAACTCCGCTGAAATACAACTTCCAGCTTCACCATGTCCCGGATGGACATCGGACAAACAACGGAGAGTTCTGCCCAGTGATATTTTCGACTATATGAACGGAGCAGGCGAACTGTATCTCGGCTACAGCTTCAAGAAGCTTTATGTTCGCGAGTACAACAAAAAAGGCCAGCCTAGTCTGTTATGCGAACTGTATGAGCTTCCCAGCTCAGCTGATGCTTACGGCTTGTTTTCGCAAGATCGAACCGGTGAACCGATCGATATCGGTCAGGAGGCAATATATGCTTCAGGATTACTGCTTGCCTGGCACGGCAGGTACTTCTTGCGAATTCTTGCCGACCGAGAAACGCCCGAATCCAAGCTTTGTTCAATAAAACTAGCAAGGCTAGTGATGAAACTCTGCGGTCCACCGGGTGAAAAACCCAGCGCGCTTGAGTGGTTGCCCAAGAGAGGCTTAGACGAAAAGTCTGTAAAGTATTTTCACACTCACTCGTGTCTGAACTACTTCCATTTTTTGTCCACGCAAAACATACTACGCCTTTCAACCAGCACTGAAGCGGTTATGGGTAAGTACATCACAGACAAAGGCAAATCTTTGGTGCTCGTTGTAGGTTATCCAAACGAGAATGACGCTCGTAGCGCCTGGAACCAGTTTTGCAGTTCTTACATTCCCGGTGGCACTACGTTGGGACGATATGCGCTGGACGTGCTCGAGGATAAGACGTGGGTAGGTATAGCTCGAGTTCGGAATCGGCTTCTAATTGTCTTGGAATCCCCGAGTAAGCAAGAATGTATGACACTATTGGAGCGCCTAGTCGTCTATAACAGTAAGAAAGGAGAGGCGGGAAATGACAAGTGAGGGAATTACTAGACGTGATTTTTTGAAAGGGACTGTCGCAGGTGTTGCCGGGTTTGCGTTGGGCAACGCTCCTTACGTCTATGGTACTAGCGGTGCCTCACAAAGATCAACAAGTGTTGTAGCCATTGTACGCTCCCAAGAAGCACTTACAAAAGATATGAGTGTGAATTTAGACGTCTGCAAAGAGATGTTACGTACAGCCGTCGCGCAAGCACTAGGCGACAAAATCGAGCCCAGCGCAGCATGGAAGAAACTCTTCAAACCGAGCGACACAGTAGGCATCGTTACTAGCAAAGCTGTCAATCCAACACATATGGAGCTTGTAGAATTGGTGAAGCTCGAGCTGATGTCGGTCGGAATTCCCAACCACAAGATCAGGTTTATTCAGCGAGAAATCGATCTCGTCAAAGAATGCTCGGCGCTGATTGCACTACCAGCCCTGAAAGCACACTGGCTAACTGGTATAGGAACAGTGCTCAAGCTCTACATTATGTTCAGTGGAAAGCCGTCGGACTACCATAATGAGAATAGTGCCAAACTGGGCGAGATATGGAACCTAGACTTTGTCAAAGGGAAGACAAGGCTGGTGTTAATCGACGCATTGAGACCAACCTGCGACAAGGGTCCACAGGTTGACCCGCGATATCAATGGGTATATGGAGGCATCATTGCGTCGACCGATCCGGTGGCCGCCGAAGCCGTCGGCTTGAAAATCATCCAAGCCAAGCGCGATGAAATAAAGGGTGAACCGTGGCCTTTGTCCCCACCGCCAATATGTGTTGTAGCTGCAGATAGAGAATACGGTCTAGGCAACAGTGACCTAAAGAAGATTCGAATCAAGAAATTTGGTTGGAATCAGAATTGGCTGATATAATATTTGCGGGACCTGCCGGCGGATCAGGAGCAGGTCCCGCATCGCACGGCTACTTGCGGCGGAGGAGCTGGGCAACCGCAAGGCCGACTAGGATAAGCCCGCTACCAAGAGTAGATGGTTCCGGTATAAGAGGCACTCTTGGCGGCGTGCCCTGTTGTGGCCAGGGTGGAGAAAAAGTCCACCCATCCCACGCGCGGTCGGTGAGAATGCGATCGCCGCATCCTACCCAGGAAGAAGACCATGTCTCACCGTCCGCGCTATTCCAATACTCCCACCAATTACTCGTCTGCCAATTCTGCGAGTCGTAGTAGCCAGAGTAGCCGTAGTAGCTCATGCCAACAACAAACGGACTACCCCAACTCATGTCTACAGTTACATCGAGATCGGTGGCGTCAGCGACTGCTGTCAACAGATCCCACCCAGTTTTTTGGCCGTCAAACCTGTACCCAAATGCGAAAGACTCGTTGCCGAAATCCACTACGAGTAATGCTTGGTTGTTTCCAGTTCCTACCCAGTGTTGTACGAGCACTTGCTCAAAGGTAAGAGCTTGTGAAGAAGCGGTCACAATTGCCAACAAGCACGCGATAACCAAAGTCTTTCTCAAGTTCTTCATCGACCTTCTTTTCCTCCTTAAAAGTTGAGTGTTCGTTCTATTGAGTGCCGAGCCACGAAGCTCGAATCACTCGTTCGCCGGATTCTGTCTCGATAGTGCCAGTCACCAACACCGTCGAACCAGCTTGCGCACTCCTGCCCATAACTTTGATTCCAGATGTTCGGTCAAACGACTGGACGTAGCAGCAATCGGCAAACTCGTCGGATCCAGCGGTGACGTGACTTGGTCCAAGTGATACCACCGTACCATCTGCAAGTCCCTTTGCTTCCGCTATGGTCAGTGGTTTTCTAACTCGTGCTACCGCATCTACTTCACCCCCTTTACTTGTCAGCTTTATATACTTGATCCAGCCGAACCCGGATTGTGCTAAATCATAGCTGGTGCCGCCTGCAGATCCCTTATAAAGCTCTATGGCATCTACAACGTACCGCCCAGCAAAGTCATTTGGAGTCAGGTTCGGATCAACAGGTTTGGCTGGGTCAAGCTCACCGCCCCAGGTATGGTTTTCTGCATCCCAGGAGAATGAGTTCGTAGGCCAATAGCTATCGGCTACGGGCAGTGAATATTGGTACCAGTCCGAGCCGTTCGGACTCACGGAAATAATTACGCTCTCACCAACAATCGACGCGTTATTGTTGATCCTGTAGGTACTCATATCTGTGTTATAGGTGACATAACCGCTCCCGACGAACGCAGAATTGCCGAATACTGTAAAATCTAGCCCGTACCAGTTAGCTGGGTCATCATAAATAGGTGGATCAAACTCGACAATGATCTCGCCCTGCACAGTAGCATTTCCTAACGTGACTACTAAAGGTAACCCGTCGGGGGAAACGTTCCAAGCTCCATAAACCATCGAGCAAGCATATATGCCGGATGGAACACCAGGACCTCCTGGCTCCTTAATCCACTTTGTCGGTGGCCCGAGTACAGCATCCGGAAACCCATAAACACCGGCTCCAAGATTTGCGTAACTCACGACTCTCACAGGATAAATATGATCACAGCGCACAGCAGGTGCGCATACCGCAAAACTCAAGACAACAATAACCTCGCAAACGAGCAATTTGCGGTCTCCTGAAATCCATCGATTCATATCAATCACCTCAAAGAATAGGCGGAATCGTCCTCGGACAACGCCCCACACTCGGGTTCTCTGGAATCGTATCTGTGCTTTACGTTGGATCGATCCACCCGCCCGTCAGCGTACGCTATATTTGCAAAACCATTGTGCCTAAAATGAATCTTTCCAGCTGAAAATAGCGGATCGCTTGGGGCACGTAGGTAGTTCTGTGCGTTCACGGGATTCCCGAATCCGCCATCTGCAAACACGACTTTGTGAGAGGGGCGGACTATTTGGCTCACCACGCATGGTGCCGTCCCGAAAGCTGGATCTCCGCCTATGTAAGTTGCGTTATAAGCATAGCCGGTGTACGGACGACCCCAACTGTTGCCAATGAAAGACGGACAACTGTTTATCTGGTGATTCCTTGTGTAACGCGCGATGAGTCCAAATGTGTAGTCGGGTGGCGAGGATGACCACCGTAATACAAAGTCCCAGGCGTATTCGGTATTGCTTTCCGAATCGAAATAGTAGGAAGGACACGCTCGACCTGAGTTATCGTCTGCGTACAGTAACCACGCGGAGATAAGTTGTTTCAAATTAGAAATGCATTTTGTCTGCCGTGAACTTTCCTTTGCAGCCGTCACTATTGGCACCATCACGCCAACCAACACGGCAACGATGGCCACGACCACTAGAAGCTCGATCAGACTAAAACCGAAACGGGCTCTTAGCCCATCCCGGATATGCCAATGGCCAAGAGCCCGAATAACCCCATTCTGCTCGACCGTCATCTTTGCCTCCGAAGATGAACCGTTCGAACGCAATTAGGGCAGGTCTTCTGACTTCCAGATCACCCTACCCCGGCCCCTTCCCATCCCAATAATAATTTGGGACAGTGGATACGGCCGGTTCGTCCCTGGTTACAGCGGCGGGCCCGTGACGGATTTTCACCGTCTTCCCTAAAACCCTAATCGCGAACCCATATTCTCTTGTCGTAGGCAGTATAACTGGATGAAGACGCTCGTGTCAAGCATTTACGTGAGAATTTTTTTGTTCGAGAAGACGCCAGCAGTTTATCGCGTTTCGGCTTTCGCTAAAAGTTCTCGAGGAGCAAGGTACGCTTTGGCTGCAGTGTATGCCTGTGTGCTCGCGTATACAACAAGACAATTAGTAAGTGTGCGTCCGGGCACAGCTAAATACTTGCCTTCGTAGTAAAGCGCCGTCGACGACCCACCATCAAGCAAAACGGCATCTTGAACATTGAGCTGAATAAGAAGTTTTGCCAAATCATATAGCGTCGCACTGCGATTAACACATACCAAGACAAGCTTGCCCTGATTGGTAATGCCGACTGCGGTTCTCCTAGTCGGCGCTAATAGCGATCGGCGAAAACCTTCGTGCGCAAGCGCTATTGCGATTCTGCCATCCGCTACCAGAGTTGGCCCAGCACAAAGTACGGTTTCATAACCCTGCCATTTTGTGCGTCTACCGACGGCAAGAGGCATTATTTGAGCGTTGTTATTCTGGTCTACTGTGAGTGCAGATCCGATCACTCCAGAGTGAACTATGGTACCAAAGAGAGCTATATCACCTGTTGGTTTCAAGCTTTTCGTATCGAAGAATGTACCAGTAATGGCTACGTTAGGTCGGGTCCGAGTCACAATCGATTTAAAACTCTCGTCTTTTCCTGCACCACCTGCCGCGAGTGCAACTGTTACCTTAACATCGGGATCTTGCAAGTTGACGGTAATAACGTGCGCCAAAATATGGCGATAACGCACTCGCTCATACGCAATGCTAGAACTCTGGGATGCCTGAGGAATGCTATTGAGCAGCAGGAGCAACGCGGAAGTAATTTTTGTGGCGATCATCGCGATCCTCCTCGGGCCGCAGACTACACTTGTGTAAGTTGCATAAAGAATGCCCTGCTTGGGCTTTGCTACTGGCAGAATTGCCGGTTTTGAAAGGAAAACCAGCACTTGTACTGGGTAGATACTGAAGTATGGGTTTTACTGGTAAAATTACCAGATTTTTCACCCGACACTTGACTATGGGGCTTTGCCGTGGTAATGTTCGGATAGAGGGGCACGTACTACGTTAATCAATTCCCCAGCTTGATCGCAGCGTAGACGTCAGCCGAATCACGAGCGCACTCTGGGTGCCCAGAGTGCCAAGGAATACAGTCAATATCAATAACTGCGAAAGGAGGGAAGAAAGATGAGAACGGTTCTGGCCTTGCTTGCCGTCTTAGCCCTAGCAATAGGACCGGCGAGCGCACAGGTAATCCTCTTCGAGGATTGGGAAACAGGAGACGACGGCTGGGTCAACTATGGCTCTGGTCCGTTTCCGACCCTCGACAACACTCAAAACACAACACCCGGGGGTCAATGGTCTCTGAAAACCGCCGACAATGCCACCACCAACTATACGAACGCGAAGGACTACTCATGGGCAACTGAAACCCCAAAGCTGTGGGTGGTAAGTTGGAACTTTATGCACAAGTCAACAACGACGCGTGAGTATCTACAAATCCACAGCTACAGTGGTGGCGGCGGTAGCGGCAACCTGCAGCAACTTATAAGCTTGGGGGTTTACAACGCAGCTCCCGCCGATACCACTAAATACAATTTCCGAGTAGCCGTTGGAAGTGTCAACTGGGCAAATACGACGATTGCCCGAACTCCAAACGTCTGGCACTCGATGAAGGTTGAGCAGTTCCTCGACGGAACTATAAACTTCTGGATTGACGGTCAGCTGGGGGCGACGGCTACTACGACAGCCGTATACGGAATTACTCGCATCAGAGTGGGATCAGGACTCACCAACAACAACGCGGGAGCCTGGTACGATGACATCAAAGTAGAAATCGTTCCGGAACCGGGAAGCCTTGTCGCACTTGGCACAGGGCTGATCGCGTTAGTTGGTTTGCGCCGCAGGAGACTGTAGAGTCAAGTTATCCAAAGAAAATCAACTGAGTTTTAGCCGCTGGCGGCACCTGCCGGCGGCTTGTCTTTTTATAGCCTCATTGCCACCTTTGGCACCACTACACTGTTAGAATTACTAGATACTGTTAGAATTACCAGATTTCGCGGCTGGTTATTGACCGTGACAATTTGACATCTTACATTGCCATTGGTGAAGCAACAGCGCACAGCTGCAATGTATACAAGGCGTTGTTTCTTTAACCAATACCCAGAGGGAAGGAGGAAAAGATGAAAAAGCGATTATTGTATTTGGCCGTATGCGGGCTATTGCTCGCGGCGTCAACTGGGTGGTCGGCGGTTGGTGACTCCTGGATCACAGAAGTACGCGACACAAGTGGCAATCTCAACCCCGCGTGGGTTGAATCGGGTGTGTGGGCAAACTCGAGCGCCAATAGCACTGCTCCAGGATGTCAGCCCGGTGGTTCCAGGTACGCCAGCACCTACAGAAGCGTGGCCGGCTTGAAAGAAGTAACGGTGTATATGGATATTTACGACACAGGAACCTATGAGGTGTTCGTTACCTGGGGTTCAGGATCTAACCGTAGATCGCCCATTGCGTACTATGTGTACGACGTAAATGGTCCGGTTCTCAACTTGGTCGACCAAGCTGCAACTGCGAACGTGTGGGTTTCACTTGGTACTTACGCGTTCAATGCTGGTCCTCAATTGCCTATTTTGAAGATCAGTAACGATCATATTGATATGAGCGGAAGCATGTACGCTGATGCTCTGAAGATCAGTTGCGTGTCGATCATCCCGGAGCCGGGCACCTTGCTGACTCTGAGCGGTGGCCTAATAGGATTACTCAGCATCACAAGACGGCGCAAGTAGCAGGTCACCAAGTCTGACCCTGGGCAAAAGTCCGCTGGTTGATACAACCGGCGGACTTTTTGTAATTCCGCTCTGTGAGCAGCTATCTGAGTACGTTATAGTACTGTCCGGCACTTAACAGCGTTGTTGATTGGACAGCTCGAACCCATTTTGCAAAATAGATACTTCCTTGCTCAAGCGAAACTCGACGCTTCTAGTTCTTGACACGCTACTAGAAACCCATGTAAGATAAGAAGGCAATAATGTAGTTGCGACGCGAAACAGGCAAAGTAGCCTTGTAGGGCACTGGGGCCCCTGTCATGGGACTTGTGACGGGGGCCCTTTCGTTTTGCGCCCAGGTTTTTTACACACTTCGATATTACGTTTTGAGGAGGTTCTTACGTATGGGCAATTGTTCATCATCAAACGAGCAAAAGAATCCGTTTGCCATTGCACAAGCGCAGCTCGACAAGGCGGCTGCAAAGCTGGGACTCGACCCAGCGGTACACGCAGTGCTTCGTGAGCCTTTGAGGGAGCTACACGTTACACTGCCAGTGCGTATGGACGACGGCACAGTTAAGGTCTTCAAGGGTTTCAGGGTTCAATACAATGATGCCCGAGGTCCAAACAAGGGAGGCATACGTTTTCACCCGGATGAAACTATTGACACCGTTCGTGCCTTGGCTGCCTGGATGACGTGGAAGTGCGCCGTTGTCGACATTCCTTTGGGTGGCGGAAAGGGTGGAGTTATCTGTAACCCTAAGGAGATGTCAGAAGCGGAGCTTGAACGCTTGAGCCGAGCATACATTGACCAGGTAGGGCGTATCCTCGGTCCGGAAAAGGATATTCCTGCGCCAGACGTGTACACAACACCACAGATAATGGCGTGGATGATGGACGAATACTCAAAGATAACCGGTTATCACGCCCCAGGCGTTATTACAGGTAAACCGCTTGTTGTCGGCGGTTCAGAAGGGCGCGGAGACGCAACGGCCCGCGGCGGTGCGTACACGGTTCGAGAGGCTGCGAAATATTTGAATATTGATCTGACAAAGTCTACTTGTGCAATCCAAGGTTTTGGCAACGCCGGACAGTACGCTGCGTTGCTATTCTCCAGCTTACTTGGCTGCAAAATAGTTGCAGTGAGCGATACTAAGGGTGGCGTATACAATCCAGAGGGATTGGATCCAGAACTGCTAGTAAAGCATAAACAAGACACAGGTTCAGTGGTCGGATTTCCAAACACGAAACAAATATCCAACGAGGATTTGTTAGAACTGGACGTAGACTTATTAGTACCCGCGGCACTAGAAGGCGTGATTACTGAAGAGAATGCTCCAAGGATAAAAGCTAGAATAATCTGCGAGCTGGCAAACGGACCCACAACGCCAGAGGCAGACGAAATACTCTATAAGAACAATGTATTTGTTATACCAGATTTCCTCGCCAATGCTGGAGGAGTTACTGTCTCTTACTTCGAGTGGGTTCAGAACCTGATGAACTACTATTGGGAAGAAGAAGAGGTACATGCTAGGCTAGACAAAAAGATGACTAAGGCTTTCGCGGACGTGCTTTCGACATCGCTCGAGCACAAAGTCGACATGCGCACTGCTGCCTATATGGTCGCAATACAGCGCGTAGCGGAGGCCATGAAAGTCCGAGGCTGGGTATAAACCTCTCGTGTAATCGGCGGGTTCCCTCGAGGGAACCCGCCGACGATTGTACGCTCTGAGTTTCCAAGCCTGCACTAGAATTGCTAACAGACCCGCGACCTGAAACCGATCTCCTGTATTGTCCGTCACAACATTCAGACAATGATTGAAAACCATTGCTTCTCGTGTCAACTTTGTAGTGCTTTCTCGGAGGATTGAACGTGAGAATATTTTCAAGAAGCATCGTTAAGCTGTTGCTTTCGACCGCGTTGGCGTTAAGTGCACTGATATGCGCCAACGCACAGGTTGCTCCCCGCGAAACTGGCAACGCGACGAGAAGAGTCTACACAGTGCGAATTGGTCCGCGCGATTCACTCGACAAAATCACTAAAGTTAGAGGGCAGATAGCGATCGTAGCAATTCCAGATGACGCAGAGCAGTCAATATCGGTCGTCGAGTTCCGAATCGACAGCACATCTATTGGGCAATCTAACCAAAAACCATTCCGGGTTGAATATGATACAGCGAAGATACGCGACGGAACCTACACCATTAAGGCTGTTGGACGCGACAGCTCAGGTAGAGAAGTGTGGAGCACAGCCGCAAGGGTTGAGGTTGCAAATTCTGCCCAGGAGAAGGAACCCCGCGAACGAAATGAGCGTTCCGGACGAGAAATACGCACAAGACTTGATCGAGCAGAGCCATCCGCCAAAAAACGTACGCCAACAAATGTGCCTATGCGGCGTCAGCACGTACCTAGGTCACCAAGTCTTCCCAAAACAAATCCCGGAACTGTATCATCTGAACAATTTCGCGCCCTTCCCAAAGGAACTGTGCTTGACCAGGAGTACAAGAACTCTTTTCAGGGTTTTTCAATAAAGTATCCGCGCGGTTGGACGTTCGAAGATCAAACCGCGGCAATGAATCCCAAATCGAATCAGGATTTCTGGATTCAATTTGGCACCTACCCGATCGATAAATCAGAAATTGTCGTGAACGTGCGCAGGGTGAGGCTAGAACCCGGAACAGACGCACAAGGTTTTCTGCGGCGCAACTCCTATGCCAAAGACTGGGAACGGAAAACAGTTTTAGGTTGCCCAGCTTTTGCCTGCACGAGTCGAATCTTAGCTCCGAAACCGGCTGTTGTTCACAGGCTCATTATTATAAGCGATGGGTACGCCTGGATGCTGAACTGCATCGACTACAGTGGTAAGGCACCCGAAGTTAGCCTAGCAATATTTGAAAACATGATAGCCAGCCTGAACTGGCATTTCGAAAAACCATCGCCAAAACAAGCCAATTAGGCCGTGGATCGATTCGGCAGGGTCTAGCCGCCGTAACGCTCCCAGTGCAGCACTTCAGACAGCTGTTTCTTGGGAGGAGAAGGCACTGATTCCGGGTGACCTATGGCAACCAAGCTAACAAGTGTGTATTTGTCAGGCACATTCAGAAGTTTGGCGATGTCGCCGCAATAAGGCTTTTTGTCACCCGCTACCCAGCACGAACCTAGCCCATGCGCATGAGCAGCAAGAAGAATATTCTGAGTAGCTGCGCTACCGTCCTCCAGGTAGTATTTCACCTTTTCGCAAAACACAGCTATGCAACACGCAGCATCGGCTATGAACTTGCCATGATCTGTAATAGCGGCAATCTTTGCAAGCGTGTCGCGGTCAGTAACTGCAACAAAGTGCCACGGCTGCAAATTCATAGCTGTAGCGGCAAGTCGTCCGCAGTCAACAATGTCTTCGATAGTTGCTCGGTCGATCTGTCCTGGTTTGTACGATCGCACGCTTCTACGAGTTTTCAGGCATTCGATAGCATCCATTTTGTCTCACCCCTACTTTTAGACTCTCAAATAGTAATGTTATTTGCATTCACGCTGGAAACCTTCGGAACACAACAATACGTTCATGCACTCACCGCAACAGGACTAAAACATTCCTGCACCAAGCTGGGACTACGTGCGTGTTTAAGCAACGCGAAAGTGTCCCCATAACTGCAAAGGGAATGTGTCCCCTTTGGCGTTAAGCTATCCTGGTTGCGCCGATGGGTTTGCCCTTGCATCTTGC
>Ga0123519_10002782_pt1 | contig 29256 bp, 23 predicted proteins | sample YelNatPaOPRAMG02_FD_87396 | JGI IMG/M metagenome (GOLD analysis project Ga0123519, IMG submission 87396) | Hot spring microbial communities from Yellowstone National Park - Yellowstone National Park OP-RAMG-02 (version 2) | ecosystem: Environmental > Aquatic > Thermal springs > Hot (42-90C) ... | reverse complement strand
GGTTGCGACAGTTTCATCTGCCTTTGGCTTCGCTAGGAGCCAGTACAGGCATGCAACGTGGGCAAAGCGCGGATCCTGGTGCTCCCATCTCGATGCTTGCGAACGGCGCTGCACTGCGTCGGGGTCGTGCTTCTCTGTCTCTGGAGTAGAGACCGGCAAGCACGGCTTCGACGCACCAGTCACGTGTTCGGGCTCGTTCTCATGCTCGGTAGTCGCTGATGCTGTGAGCGGTTTCAGCGCACCGCCACGATGAGGGCACAGCACACACGGAAAGCCATATTTGGCCACGCGCTCGAGAAAGCGTGCTCGCTTCCTCGCTTCCATCAAGCTGTACGTGATCAATTTGGATTCGCTGGTAACAGGACGGCTTTAGTTGTACCAGACACGTTCTTGGATCCTACCCCTCCTCCTCTTCAAAACGTAAAGTTTTTTTGTGACTAAAAAGCCGGGGATGAAACGGCTGCCTCTGACCCCGCAAGCGCTTACGAGAACGCTTGCAATTGTCTGCACGTAGCCGCGTCGGTACGCAGTACGCACGTTGCTTTCCGACCCACGAGCAGACGAACTGTCTAGTCGGTGGGTAGCGGTCCACACACGAGCGTCCAAAGGTCAAGTCTCGCGCCGACGAGTGTCCAGCGCTCAACGTACGCGACAACGTGCTGTGGGCGTACGCTGGTTGCGAGCCGAGCACGCCTCAGTTGCCGCTCTCCAGCGTGTGTTTTGGCGTGGTCCGCCCCCCGCCTGATGAGACCGTCTCCCGAATAGAACGATACCTCTTCGCCTGTCGTGCAAAGCAACAGACGCCGCCAGCCCAGGCGTGCCGTCGTCTCCCGAACAGGGTCCACACTGAAGCCTCAGTCCAGACCGCTTCTCGATGGAATGTCTGCGGTAGCACGAGATTCGGCAGTGAGTTCCGGGGAACGCGCTAGTTGCTGCAATTTCGGTGGAATATGGCCATGCGTGAACCTGGACTCTTTTGCAACTGTATTTCAGTGTTTCCAGGACTACACGAACAAGCTATTGAACTGTGCAGACGCCCGTGGTGACCACGATCTTCGCTTTTGCGTTCCCCAGAGAGTGATCACGGTGTCGTATATTGCATACTGACAGCAGGCACGCTGTCAGAATATCGGTTTTTGGGGCAAAGTGCATCTATTTGTATCTTTCAGTGCTCTTCAATCATGAGAGAACTATAGTATGACTGACCTGAAGAAGGGGCGTAGTCCTGCTCGCTCTGTTCAGTAAAGAATATATATCCTGGAGGCAATTCTTCTCCGATGTATACGGTGCGTTGAATCGCGAATTCGATTTCCTGCTATACACTGCGAAAAAGCATTCGATGATATCTGGCAGTACGGAAACAAAATTGACTTGTAAGACTGTAAGAATTGGCAGGTCTCCAGTCCCTGGACAATCATGGCATGCGCGCTTTTTGCGGAAGCTGCAGCACCAAAGATGAATTCTAGACCTTGTCCCCGAAGCAGAAGGACGCTTACCTACCATTTCATCGAAAGCTCATTACTTTACTGCGCCATACTGGATATTCCTTATAGTTCTCGAATCCGACGCTGAGTCCATCGTTGAAAATCCGCGTGCTCGGCATGGTCGAAAGAATCGGTACGGGGAATGTCAAAAACGTGGAGCCGCAGCATGGAGCGTTGTTCCCCGTGTCACAGCAGTGGGCACGCCGCGCTGACAGAAATTAGTGACCTGCGTGGAGACGGATTCCGGAAAGAGAAGGGTTCTATTCTTGGAAGAATGGTGCACTGAGAATCGAGCAGCGGAGAAGGTCTTATCGGACGTGCTCGATTCGACGGCCATCGTGGAATGAAATGCTGTCGAGAAACACGGTAAATCGCTACTCAGTGAGGAATTCGAACGCTCCAGCTAATCACAGTAGCTTGCTTTCGTTCGTGCGGGTTTCGCGAAACCTACACCAAACCGGCTGGATGTCTCGCACCGTGATCACCCGCAAATGAGCGCATTTGTTCATCTCCACTTGCGGCGGATGAAAATGGAACACTGAACTGCTCGCTCTGTTTCTGTATTTCGATTTTTCGAATTTTTCTCAGACGTACGGTCTCGTCATTTGAAGCGCAACAATAACGGCTTATGGATGTACGCAAAGTCTTGGGATTCTCGGTCGTTTTTTTCTCCGGGGTAGCCGCTTCCTCGCCATACCGCTGGAATCCGTTACGTCACCGGAATCAGGGTCATTTGCGACACCTTCCGACAAAGTCTCGTAATTTCATTGATGTCTTTATTCAATGCATAGGTGCAATGCTCTACCCTTCTCCGCTGCTTTACGTGTCACATATTCGAATGCCGCACTGTACAAGTTTCCGATCCTGCTGTTGAGAGGCAACTCGCGGACGCAGCAGCCAGCGCAACTGGATTGAAAATGAAAACGAAAAACTCGACGTCACCCCTGGCCGGTTTCTCCACAAGATCATGCCGAAACTTCACTGAACTTGTCATGTCAAATAATGGATGCCGTCCCGAAGACAATTCCTCCTCGCTTTTTCGGCCATCAGCGAAAAGGAGTTCCGCACCTGCACCATACCTCTAAAGCGGATTCCTCCCGATTGGCTCCCATTGCTGCGGTTGAGATGCGAAATGGCCATGGCCATGGACTTTGGATATCGCATCGATCGCTTCTAGAAAAAAAATCCGGCCTGTTCACAGCTGGATGTAAGCGACAGGAAACAGGAGCAGTCCCAACGAAATCCCGCACACTCTGTTTTGAAGGACAGTACGACGTGATGCAAACGTCAGCGTGTACCTTCGAGTTCGCAAGTCCACCTGTTCCAGTTTTACTTTGATATGCAGATAAATACGCAAGCTCCCTGAATACACGCCTACCGTAGACGCCCATGGACGTCGTCGCGCAAGGGTGTACGTGTAACGCACATGCAACCCCGACACGCATGCACCTCCGTGGACGCGCATGCGCCGGCGCTGTGGAGGCTCGACTCGTAAACGCATGCAGTGTATCGCCAGCCGCATACGCTGGAAAAAAAGCACCAGAGCCTAGCACAGGTATCCCTGATCAAGCTCGAAGATTATCCAACATACACCCCCGACTGGCAGGGCGAAGATCCATGCAGCGCTTCGCGTATCGAATGCGTGCACGCGGGTTGTACGTGCGCGACTTGATCAACAGACGATACGCGCTTTTCTTTGGGCAGCGGGTGTGTGTGTGTCGGATCTTCTCCGCGAGCCAGTGTTTTCCTGAGTGTGTGGTTATTATCGGCAGGCGGGATAGCGTCCACCGTTCCGAGACGGTACGTATAGGTGCTTTTGAGGGGCAACGCTTTCTTTACCCCAAAGAACTGCGGTTGCACGTATTGTTCTGTGAAACTGTTCTTGGCAGATCAGTGTGAACCTGGACGCTCAAGTCACCATAACTTAAGCGTGCGCATAGCGCTGCACCTCATAGAACGTGAAACCGAGTGCCCAGGAGGCGTTCTTTCTGAGACGATCTGCTCTACGTCAATAGTTTAGCGCTGCAAACGCATTACTATTTTTCCCTGTCGGTGTCCATAGCGCAGATCATCTGACCAAGCTCGCTTTCGAGGATATCACTGGATCGGCACTGACCTTGAAAAATGCGGACTTTGCAGCGCACGTTGACCTGCTTGCGCGCTTGCGCCCAACGTGCCTTCGTGGCCAGGTGGCGGCACGGCCTGGAGGGCTCTCCGATAAGAGCTGCGACTAGCGAAGGACATGCTGGGCTCGCGAGACGACACCATTGGAGGACGCTCTCGACGGCGAACACGATGCGCACGGTTGCTCTTATTCCGGGGGACGGCATTGGTCCGGAGATATCCGATGCGGTTAAGAAGGTACTTGCGGCTGCAGGTGTTCCCATTCAGTGGGAAGAGTATCCCATTAGCACGAAGAACGTGGTTCCAGGTCAAGATCTCATTCCGAGCAATGTTCTGGATTCCATCCGCCGCCTCGGCTACGGCATCAAGGGGCCGCTGGAGACGCCCATCGGCAAGGGTCACAAATCCCTGAACTTGACGCTGCGTCAGGCGCTCGGCCTCTATGCGAACGTTCGCCCCTGTCGCACAATCCCGGGCATCCAAACGAAATTCCCAGCCGTTGATGTTGTGATTATTCGCGAGAACACAGAGGGCGAGTACGTTGGCCTTGAGCACGAGGTGGTGCCCGGCGTCGTGGAATCTCTGAAAGTTATCACGCGTGTTGCGAGTGAACGCGTTGCCCGTTTCGCGTTCGAGTTCGCTCGCCAGAACAAACGTCGTCGCGTTACGGCGATCCACAAAGCATCGGTTCTGAAGCTAAGCGACGGCATGTTCTTGGATTGCTGCCGACGCATTGCAGCCGAATACCCGGATATCGAGTTCAAAGAAGCATTGATTGAGCTCTGTTCCGGGTACTTGATCAGCCAGCCAGAACGCTACGACGTCCTCGTCTTGACCAATCTTGCGGGTGACATCATCAGCGATCTGGCTGCGGGACTCGTAGGTGGCCTTGGGCTGACGGCATCCCTGAACAAGGGCGAGCACACCGTTTTGGCAGAGGCCGTGCACGGAACAGCGCCGGACATTGCGGGAAAGGACCTTGCGAATCCGACCGCCTTGCTGCTTTCAGCCGTTCTTCTGCTCCGTGACATGGGATTGCAGGAACACGCGAATCGTATTGAGCATGCTATTTACACGGTCCTGCGCGAGGGTCAGGTACGTACGCGTGATCTGGGAGGCAAGGCTTTGTGCTCCGAGTACACGCAAGCCATTATCAGTAAGCTCTAGGTTTCAACCAACACGAAAAAACCGACATTTGTCTATCCTCGAAAAAGCCCGAAGGACCGGGTGCTCGCGCTGCAAACGTGAAGTCTCCTCGCGGTGTGCGTTTGCGAGCTGATCATTGTTTTGCGAATGAATAGAAACGAGAGATGAAGTCGACTGTTGGTCGTTTGCGGCCCAGGCCTGCATGTGGTTTACGCTCAAAACTGAAGGGCACTGGCTAACGACGGACACTTTCTTTTCAGAGGAAATTCAGTGATATCCAAAATCAATCAATCTCTCACGACTTGCACACGGTATGCGCACAAAGTCTGGTCCAGTGGAACTACGAATTCCGGTAATCCAACCGTTCCCGCAGATTGCGTTAGAAATTTGGGGTGAAACGACAAGTCACAGGGGCGCGGACGCAACTGAACCTGTTTGCAGCCGTGCCTTCAGCCACGTCCTTACCCGCGTACTTTGCCGGAGCGCAAAACGGCTCCAAACGAAATCGCTCTAGTGCTTGGGCCACGCTGCAGTGTGCGAGTGTTTTGCGAGCACTCTCGGAATAGGTTCTGTGTGCCTATCCTTCGCGACGCCACGAGGGTCCACACGCGATCTCAGAATGAATCGCCCGCATATCGTTTCCGAGCTCTGGTATCAGCCACGCTCGATGCTATCCGAGCTCAGCGTGCAGGCTCGGACTCATGCTGCCGGCGATGTCTGGGCGAGACTTTCGCGTACTTCTTGTTCCAGGGTGGTACCATCCCGATAGCCTAAAAAGCGCTTCAGCTCCTTGCCGTCCCGAAATAGAATCAGCGTTGGCAGAGCCTGAATCTGGAAACGGTCTGCAATCGTCGGATACTTGTCCACGTCAACTTTCATGACCCGACAGGGAATAGCCTTGAGCCTACCAGCGACCTGATCCAGCGTTCTTCCCATCATTACACACGGCCCACAAGTGTTCGAGTAAAAGTCAACGAGCGCCGGTTCTGGCGCTGCCTTCAACATCTCGTCGAAGGAACCGAAAGTCTGCCGTCCCGCCAGCGCACACAACGGTCGACGTGCGAGCCTCTGCAGCGCCTGGTGCGCTCTTCCCAGCGCCACGCGAGGTCTCTCTCCACGCCCTGGACTCGCAAATCGTCTGAACGTCTCACCAAGCGTTCGCTGTACGGATGGACGCACGAGTCCCACGAAACCACGAGGAAAGGAAAACGTTGCGTGTACAAACATCAACGTGACTCGTACCGAGCTTCTGTGCCTGATTATCAGGTCTCGTGGACTGCTCCAGTGCCTGCCCCAGAAGCAGCTTCCCTGGTGCATTTCGCCAGCAGCGCTGCGAAGCGCGCCTGTGCGCTTCCGAGGCCATCGCGGCATTCGCGCCTGCCGCGGTACTCCGCAGTATCGTTGCGCTGGGGTGTATCGCTCTTCTTCGAGCGCAGCGGAACGAATAGGACGCCAATGAACAACCACCAAGCGACCGCTTTGATTCGTTCGGGACAACAGGGACGAACTGGTGATAATTCGACCTCTGCAACTACTGCTAAAGCGCGGGATGTGCGCGTCGCGAACATCGCTGCGGCGAAAGCCTTGGCGGACGCGGTGCGAACCTCCCTCGGCCCGCGAGGCATGGACAAGATGATCGAAGGTGCTCGCGGGGACGTTTTGATCACGAATGACGGTGCGACTATTCTGGATCGCTTGGGTGTGCAGGAACCAGCTGCGAAAATGGTAAGTTTGATCACCGATCTATCAAATACGGAGACGTTCAGGTCTCTGAGCGTTATAACACCTAGAACAACTGCAAATGAATCTTTGCAGCGCCCCTGTTCGGGCTCGAACTGCGAAATAGTATGAGCCTGTTATTCATGGGGTGGCTGTTAAACGCGTTTGCGAGAGCAATCTAGGCGTTCGGCGTCGCCGGTGGCGGCACCTTCCACCGTTCCGTGGCCGTCGGAGGCGACGTGTGCTTCCTCTGCGGCGCGTACGCTGACACGCTTCGCGTAGAGCGCGTTGTCGTTGATATCAGGACTGTGCATTTTCCGCACTTGTTGAGAACAAAAACTAACCTTGGACGCTTACTTTCGTCACGAAAAGTTGGTGAACCTGGCAAAGTCGCAGGATATAGAAGCGGGTGATGGAACCACCACCGTCGTCATTATCTGCGGTGCGCTGCTTGCTGCGAGTCAGCTTCTCCTCGAGCGAGGTATTCATCCGACGACGATCTCTGACGCGTACCAGTCTGCGTGCACGGAGGCGCTCCGTATTATCGATTCGATTGCGGTACCGGTTTCGCTTTCGGATAGAGACGAACTGGTGAAACTTGCGACAACGGCACTTAACTCCAAGATAGTTTCTCAGCATGCGAGTTTGCTCGCACCGATTGCTGTTGATGCTGTTTTGCATGTAGCCGAGCGTCGCTTCATCGAGTCGGAAGCGACCGAAGCACCACCGCAAGCGGTGGACCTCTCGCGGATCCGCATTATCAAGAAACTCGGCTCCACCATCGAGGACTCTTTCCTCTACCCAGGACTGATCCTGACGCAGTCGGTGGTCAAGTCCGCGGGCGGGCCAAGCCGCATCGTGAACGCGCAAGTAGCATTGATCCAGTTCTGCTTGTCGGCTCCAAAAACGGATATTGAAAACAACGTCGTCGTGCAGGACTATGCGGCAATGGATCGGATACTACGAGAGGAGCGCCAGCATATCCTGCAAATGTGCAAGAAAATCAAGGCTACCGGCTGCAACGTTTTGTTGATTCAGAAATCGATTCTACGGGATGCGACCAACGATTTGAGTCTACACTACCTTGCCAAAATGAAAATCATGGTGGTGCGCGATATTGAACGGGATCAAGTGGGATTTATCTGCAAGACGCTAGGTTGTGTTCCGATTGCCGGCCTGGACACATTCACCGCGGACAAGCTCGCCAAAGTCGACGTCGTTGAAGAGGTCGCACTTGACAGTGGGGACGAAAAGATCGTACGTTTCGTGCAGGGTCCTGCGGCGGCAGCAACGGCTGCCGCGCTCGCGAGCAATACCAACGGCCTCTCGATGTTGCCCGATGGCTCGTCGGAGCGGCCAGCTTTCTGGACGAGTTTGCCTGCTGGAACCTCGAATCTGCCACAGACGATGACCATTGTGCTAAGAGGATCCAATCAACTCATCTTGGACGAAGCGGAACGTTCCCTGCATGATGCGCTCTGTGTGGTTCGGTCACTCGTTCGGAAACGCAGCCTCGTTCCCGGCGGGGCAGCAGTCGAGACCGAAGTCAGTGTGCGTCTCGGAGAATGGGCGAAAACGCTGAGTGGCGCCAAAGCCTACTGTGTGAAAAGCTACGCGGAAGCTCTGGAAACGATCCCGTACACCTTAGCGGAGAACGCGGGACTCAACCCGATCCAGGTAATCACCGAGCTCCGGAACCGGCACGTTCGCGGTGAGAAGAGCGTTGGCATCCATATTCGGCGGAGCGGCGGCGTCGTTGCCAACATGTTGAGCGAACACGTCGTCCAGCCGACCCTGGTCAGCTCGAGCGCTTTTACCTTGGCCACCGAGGCAGCGCGAATGATTCTCAAAATTGATGATATTGTGGTGACTCGCTGAGTCTGCGTCAGAGGGACTGCGCCTGCTCAAGCAGTGGATGCGTCCAGTTTGGTGCACGCCTCGCTCGCTTTGTACGTAGGTGTTCGCGTCTACTTCGAAACAGGGACTCGTTTGGGTTCGTTCGGATGCCGCGGTGGAACAAGCGGGTTATAGCACTGCGGATGCGTAAACATGATGGCGGCTGTTCATCCGTGCGCGGTTTCTGTCCCATAGCGCAGAACCTCTGATGCTTTCCGTACTCGCCTCACCGTGAATAACCAGGGACGCAATCCCTGGATACCCGACGACCGGGAAAGCAACGCTGGAAACGGATGCAAGGTGCGCCTGCCTCTGACTCGACCTCAACGTCCAGTGCATACCGGTCGGTTTCTTATTCGCACGCGTAGAGTCGGCGGCGCGTTGTCCAAGGTCAACGGGACTCGCTCGCTCGTTCGTTTGTTCGTTTGAAAGCGACGCTCCAGGCATCAAACGTCACACAGCGGCACCAGGCTTGCAGCTATCGATGGGGGAGCGTCCCTCATCCGCGTGATGCATGCAGAGTTTCGTACGGATGCTCTCACACGCTCTGCATCATATTCATGAAGCGACATGCCGGTACATAGCCCTCTTTATGGCGTCGCGTCGACACATGAAGCACAAGAGGCATCTGGACCCCACAAGGTTGGTGTTGCAGATCCGGCAGCGCGCGAGCGGTTCTGCATTCACCAGTTCACTCGGTGCGCGCTCGTATCGCCCGCCAAGGTTGCACGCGAACCTAAGTGACGATCGCCCCGGTACAGCTCGATCCGTTCCCCGCCGTGCATCCAAAGCAGTGCACACCCGTTCGAATCCGTTTTCCGGCGACTTCATCGAAGCTACGCTGCAAATCAAAGATGGTCTGGGGACCAGGGTCATCAGGATGACCCCAGCACACCGGCATCTCCAGCGCGTAGTTGAAATCGCAGTCATGGAGCGTCCCGTCGTAAGACACATGGATCTGGTCGAGACACATGACACCGTCCACTGCAGCGAGGTTACAGCTGTTGACCAACAGTTCCATGTACGCTTCGTAGTAGCCGGTCCGACAGAGATCGTCGAGGAATCTTTTGATGGGCATGTTCGTGATACAGATCAGTCGATTGAAGAATATGCCAAAATTACGGTACAAATACTCGTGGTACTGGATTTCCAGTCCAAGTTGATTCGGTGGCAAGTACGGACCCAGCGGGTTGTAAACCAGATGCAGGTGATGTGGTGAATTGGGCAGACCGTATCCAGCACGGTTCAGCTCGAGCAAAGCCGCAATGCTCCTCCGATAAGCCGTGTTTCCACGTTGTCGATCGACGTTCTCTTCAACGTAGCACGGGAGTGAAGCTATAATATCCACTTGGTGTCGTTTGAGGAATTCCACCAAGTCGTACTGTTCTATTTGTCGAAGAATGGTCAGGTTGCAGCGATCGTAGATGGTTCGCACATGCGGTATGTGCGTGCGGATCTGCCTGATCAGGTACCGAAAGGCGTCGTGCATTTCGGGCGCACCGCCAGTAATATCCACTGTTTCGATGAACCAGGAGTTCCGTAGGAGCTCTAGGATCCTGTCGGCAACCTCGAAGGACATGGTTTCCCTGCGGTTTGGCGACGACTCAACGTGGCAATGACTGCAGGCCATGTTGCAGGTCAAACCGATGTTAATTTGGAGCGTGGTTGGGTTCTCGTGAAAGAGCGGCCTCCCGATGTGCTTTTCGAAAACGTTTTCTCCGGCGTCTTCGCTCGGAAACATCGCTGCGAGACGGCCGAGCCGAGTTTCACGCGCAGTTCGCCGCGGTGCGCACCGGTTTCTGAAGCAGGGTGCCCAGCTGGCGCCACGTGCACCACGGCACCTGCACCACGCGCTCGCCGTGCGGTGCTTTGCGGGGGCGCTGCACTTCCCCGCGAAACCTTGACTTACAAAACAGTTTCTGTACATGTCACCTCTTTGTGGCGTTGAATGGAAGAAGTAAGCGAACGCAGACAGCAAAGATAGGGTGAATCGTTCTGTTCTGGTCCGGAACCTGAGAAGGATTCCGGCAGGGAATCCCAGTCGCTGAGGTAGACGTTCGGGGGTGTCGGGTAGTAGCCAGCGCGGCCGTCAAGGCGGCGTGGTGGCGCGCCAGATGCGCCCGTCAACAGCTTGGTCCTTTATATCTAATTTGTAGCATATATGTCTTGTTTGTATCTTTTGCGCGCGGCATCCGCAGTTGCACCTGTCGTCGTCTATCCGCTGGACAGCGGCATGCGAGCGCTTCTGTGCTTCGGAAACGGCACTTGCCCGGATGCATGACGATGTCGCCCGATGCTCGATGTTCTGAGCGTCCATTGAGATACCCCTGCTGACAATGGGCACCTACAGCGCCTCGGTGTCTCTGTAATGCAGTTGGAATTTTTCATGCGGAGTCGCCGCATCACGAGCGGGCGTCGATGTACACACGCTTGGATACAGATGCTCGTACTGAAGCTTCAAAGAGGAGCCCGCTTGTTTTCATATCGCTTTGCCCATCAGAGTGCTTGATTGTTGCTTGGGGCGTTCTTACCAGGGAGGTGCGGCGATGAGCTCGTCTCCGAGTTCATTATATGCTGCAGTGGTTGCTCGGCACCCAGACACATCCAATTGCAGTCGGTGCACTTTCTGGTACAGTGATTGCCTCCGATACTGGCACGGGAAACGGCGATCTGGTTCAGGATAGTCTGGAGTCAATTGCAGTCGGTGCACTTTCTGGTGCAGTGCTTGCATTCGATACTGGCACGGGAAACTGCGATCTGGTTCAGGGTAGTACATCGAAGCGGGCAGTGTTTCTGTGGAAGGCAGCCTTCAGAAAACGTCCTCAATGCTGAACCGTCTACATGCGGATGCTATTGACGAGCATTGCCAGAGGAGTGGGCCTCTGTGTTCCACGTGTTCGCATCGGCGCTGTACCAGGCTCGAGGCTCAGCGCAAGTCGGACGGGCGCCCAGTCCATGTTGGCACGCGCAGTGTCGCGACGAGCCCGGCAAACCGCTCGCCAGTCCGCGAGCAGCTCCGCGTAAACGACGCCTGCACTTCCCAGTGGTCATCCGCGGGTGTCCTTGAGCCCCGACTAGGACACTGCAACGCCGTACGCATCGTTGTCAGACTGCTGCGGGTGTTGGTGTGCGTGCGTGCGTGCTCCGAACCAAGAGCGGCGACTCATGGCTTCGGGCCTCGTCATTCGGTAAGTACGCTTGTGTTCCGTTCCGTTGCTTGTGCCGTGTCGCTGTATCGAGAACTGGCCTGTCGCTTTTCTGCCTGAACCTAACGCCCATGCGTAGCGAGCGTCTGCGACAGCAGATCGCGCTCGTACAGGATACCTGCACTGGGGTCGAGGCATCCGGGTAGCGAGCCACGCGATATATTCGCTTGCTACTCGACCTGCCTTCGCTGGCTGCGTCGCAGCCGCTCGACAATTCTAAATGATTCGCTTAGCGGAAATCCGAGCACCCACTGGACGGCAAGTTGGTGATGCTTGCCATACCGTCGCGACGTGCAGCACACGACTGGGGTGCCTTCGTCCGCATCAGCAGCGCACCTGTCCAGCGTATCGTGCGACAGGACTTCGGTATAGGGTCGGACCCGACCCGAACGGTGACCGTTCTCGTTGTCCAGTGTGTATACCAGCCACTGAGATCTCTCATTTACCGTGGAGCTAATAAATTCCAGTACAGCACCGCTGATAGCGATCGTAAAATCTCGTCGTCCAATGGTTACTGCTTCGATCGATAAGCGCGTTCATGTGCGCAATGCGTTTGACACGGGTCTGGCGCGGCATGAACCGCTCTCGCAGTTGCTCGAGGGTGAGGTCGGCCCCGCCGCGGAAGCACGGCAGCGACTCATTTCCCATCATCATGAACTCTACCATGAGCATGATCTTGTTTCGATGCGCACAGGCCTCGGCGTAAGCCTGCCCGCAGAGTCGTCGGAATAGGCGGAACGCGTTCGAGTCGGGGCCGCCCATCACATCGGCAAGTTCCCAGGTGAGTTTGAAGGGAGCCTTCTCGAACTCGATATTGCCACCAGGTGAATTGGTGAAGAAGAATCCAAAGTCAATGTGGATGATATGGCCTTCAGCATCAATGAGCAGGTTTCCGTTGTGTCGATCTTTGATGTTCAGGAGATATGTGATAACGGAGTATGCGGCCATGCTTTTCACAAAGTTGCGAACCGCCAAGCGATGTGTAGCGCTGCCGCGCGCTCCGAACCGTTCCTCAAAATAGCCAGAAAGCGTCATGTTACCGTGGAAAGCTTTCTTGATCTGATCAATGGAGGGCGCATCGGGGATTACTTGCACGAATCCGCAATCGGCCCCAGTTGCAACAATGCGGTACGGACATAGCCAAACGTCAAGACGAGCTGACTCAAAGATGCGCGCAAACTCAGCAATCAACATGGTTGCAAACATTTCCTGTCGCAGTTGGTCCTTGCTTTTCACGATTACAGAGGTCAGTCGCCAACCGGGCATGCGGCCAAATGGTGACGTCTGCTGCAAACGCTGAACCCTTTCAGCCCAGCGCTCCCCAAAGAGACGTCGCCAACGATCGCTGCCAACACTGGTCGGTGTCGAGCATGCTTCACGCGATTCCGCCAAAGCGTTTTTGATTTCACCAGATTCCAGTTCCGCTCCAAGATCCCGCGCATCCTGTGTTTCGCTACATGCAGGCATCGATGCCGTCATCCCGTCACCCGTCGCCGAAGCAGCTGCAGTCTCAAGATTTGGATGACTGGAACCGACGCCGTCCGCTCGTAGACGCTGTTGCTGTTGCTGTTGCTGTTGCCGTTGCGACCGATGGGTCATCGGTGGTAGCTCAGCGGCATCCGTGCCTGTTCGCGTTGAGAATGGGAACGGTGCCTCCGCCTGATTAGGGCCAGGAAACGTTAGTGAATGCGCCGCCGCATTCGCGACGCCATGCAGGGCGCGATTCCGTGCGTGACGCTCCTGTGCATGCAATCGCGTGCGTGCACTGCGTTTCTCGGACACGCAGGCGTTTTTCCCGCCACGGCTCGGTGAAAGCTCCTCTCCGGCAGGTGAAGGCGTATCGACAGCGGGTGCGCTTCGCGACGCTGGGCTTGTCAGTGGATCGGGAGTCGTCGCTGCTGATGTTACTGCTGCGAGACTGCTTTCAGGGGATTTGACGGCTTCGGTGCCGCGTGGTGAAGCGAACCAGGTCATTGTATGTCGTTGTTCGGAGCGGGGCGCTCGCGGGCGATACTCTCCTGCCCGATGCAGCCAATCGCCAATGGTGCGTGCCAATGTCTTGCGGGGCTCGCGCTCTGCGAGCTTGGTTGACTCCAGATCCTGCACTTCGACAATGGCCAGGTACGGCGCATGTTCCTTTGTCGAGAACACATGTGCCTCGTCTGCGAGGATGCGAAGCACCCGGTGTGGAATGCGCTCCGTTGGCAGAAAAACATATCGCCGCTCTGCTTCCACAAGCGCGTTCAGGCGGCCGAGTTCCCTCACGACGAATCGTGATCTTTGCGATCGATTCAGGCCTAGCGCCAATTCGGAGATGGATATGAGCGCGCGCATAAAATCTAGCTGTGCATGAAAAAGATTACCACGGGAAACATATGCGAAACTTATCTCCCGTTCAGGGCCAGTTTCTATGGATTCTCGTGGAAAAACGCGCGTATTCGACATCAAGCTTGACTGGGCGAGCATGCGCGGCTCCTGTTCTCTCGTTGACTGAACGCCAGGCGCCTCTGGAAAACTGCAGTCCGCAGAGCGCACTGCACGGTCAGCTGCATCCGCGTCGAGATCCACTGCGATCGTATGCTCTGCAGGTAGGATACCTGCCAAACATGTCTCATCCTGCAGCATGCGATCTCCGAAGACGCCCTCGCCTCGAGACTCGTTACCGATCTCATGGACGGTCGCGCGCTGGTGCACGATCCTCTCAACAGACCCAACGTCGGCAGCGTCTGCTGGGCTGAGCACTTCACCGGCGGGAGCCGCAAGCGCAGCACCGGGGCTCCATGTCGCCGGGGCCGAGTCCGCTGTCGCCGCGTCCGGCGTATCCGACGCCATGAACGACTTGACCGGGGGGCGTGCCCCAGCGACCTGTGAAGAGGGCGTCGCGCATGTGATGCTCCTCGACATGATGTTCTCAATCTCAATAATAATTCGGAGGGTATCCTTCCGGTCCGATTCAGGTCCAAGCTGCAGACAACCATCCAAATACCAATAAACAAATAGGGCGAAACGCACAGACTCGCTACAGCGCCGCAACAAATGCGTCTCGATTAGCTTGCGAGTATTCTGATGGCGGCGGATGCGCTCTCTCGTCGAAGAGGCAACTTCTCGCCAGGCGTTGCGTTGCGCTGCGCTCGTCGCCGGCGCATCGAGCGGCCGCGAATGCAACAAGTAATTCAGAAACAGCGGCAAGTGCTCCGCGAAGGTTCGAAACTCCTGACGACTAAACCTTGCGAAATCCTCGTCGATATGTGCATTGGTATATATTCGTGCGAGGATCGCAAACTCGGCATCCAACTTTTGTCCGGACCGAACATGCTGCAGGTTACTAAGCTGTGTGGAGGTAAATGCAAGCAGCTTCTGAACCTGCTTCTCGAGTCGTCGGCGGGCCCATTTCACCTGCGCCCGCCGATACAGGGAGCGAAATGGAAGCTCCTCGCTCGCCGAAGAAACCTCTGAAGAACGCTCCGCGTCCACGTCGGCCGGGGCGCCGTGGTCGCCGTCAACAGCACCCAGCACGTCCTCAGTATTTTCAGTCGCAACTGCTGACCCGACTTTCGACTCGCACGGGACCGACGGTTCCGCTGATTGGTCCGTAGCGCCTGTCGTCGTTTCCCGCTTCGCCTGGGCCTGCGTCCATTGAGAGTTTCGCGCACCACCGAAACAGCCGAGCGCTCGAACACAGGCCGCTAAAGCCGCAGTCCGCTGACGCTCATGCTGCGTACCCGAACTAGACCGAACACCTGGGGTAACGTTGTGCTCTCGGGGGTAGCCGGCTGAGTCTCGGCTGCCGACCGCGGGCTCTCGCGGATCTGCTGCACTAGACGTAGGCTGCTGAAACTGCTCACGCACAGGAGAGACGTTTTCCGCACCTTGGAGCGAAACATCGCTCATCAGCTCTGCGCTTATCGACCGCGGCTTCAGCAACGGAATCGAAGCGGGCCAACTCGGCTATAAATATTGAAACGCAGCACGCACGAGAAGGCAATAGCGTGTGGCTTTGTGCACGTGATACCACCGCACGCCTTTCAAAGAAAAACGCTGCCGCAAGCGGTTTACAGTAGTGGCGAGAAACCCGCCCTAGACAAGACGTCTCCGACTAACGTGCAGTCGTCTCCCCGTCCTTCTCGACCGGCCACCCACGGCTGGTTCAAATTTTTTCTCATATAGTTCCACTTTGAGAGATTGTCCAACAAAATTCTCACTTGTCAGCTCTGGAGGTCTTTTCTCCATCACCGCGCATCTCCGTATATTGATAGCGGCGTTAAAATCTCGGTTAACAAACTCCATCCGTTTCTTGCCGTTGGGAGTTGTACTTACTAATGCGAGTAGGCCACGAACTTTCGCCCTCCTTTCCATTTGCTCTTCCGTCAGCGGTCCGCACTTTGCTATATCCTCGGGGCTCCTCTGGCACTTTTCTATCTCCACTCTCTGAAGTGTACAACCCAACTCGTGGTGTGTATACGATGTTCGAAACTCATCTATCGGTATTGTAACGAAACGCCGTGCACACTCCTTGTACGTTCTCGTCGTTGGAGCTGGCGTAGTACCTTTTTGGGTCTTCCAACGCCCTGCTCCGTATGCCACAACGAACCTCTGACTTTGATCCTCCTTCAAGGCACTCAACTGATTGAAAAGTTGGCAAACGCCCGCTGCTTACCACAATACAAGTTCATACGCAAACGAGCCCACCGGGGCTTTGCATACTCCTCCCACAGCGCCTCCCAATGAGCAAAGCGAACTTCCATGAATTTCAGAAAAGCCTGAAAGTCCGTTCCGCGGCTCGTCACCTCGCTCAAAGCTCCCAAGTGCTCTTCCAATCCTGCATTCCATGTCTCAGTTTTCTTTCTTCCATTCATCATACCGGATTCTCGATAGTATCTCGCTCTCCAGAGCTTTAAAAGCCGCATGTCTTTCTGACATAAGTTGCCGTCAGTACCATCTACCGGACGCTTGGGCACAGCGATGGTTACGATATTTGTGTTTCCGGGGTGTGCGCCAACGACAAAGTCGTTCTCATGCACCTTCTGCGTCGCAGGATCCACCTCTTTGTTTTCCTCATCCTTCGTCACGGGCGAAGCCGACGACGGAACTGGCCGATCTGTCTTCAACCGCCGATAGTGTACACACATGGCTACTCCATCGGTTTCGATCATCCCAGTGAATATGTTTTGCTTGCTCACTTTGAGACGTTTGAAATTAAGGATAATTTTCTAGAACGTCTCCCGCATTTCGTCGGTGGACTCTATCTTCCTTACATCGAACTCCGGACTGATCTCTCTCACGATGCCATGAAGGACTCCGGAGTCGATATTCACAAAATGTGACTTGATGCTGCACAACGGAACGACGTTGAAGCACTTCCCCATCAGGGCAGCCTTCCGTTCCAACAACTCTTCATTTTCCCCCACTCAGCTGCCTTTCGGCCTTGCGTTCGAGTTCTCGGTCCAAAAACACAAAATAGCGCAGGATAAGGTGATAACATTTTTTCTTATCTTTTTTCGTAGCTGATATCTTGTCTGCTGGATTCGCCAGCCCCAGTACTGCATGGTACTCTTGTATGACCGCACAGATCACAGAAGCTTCATTCTTTCTCCTGTGTAATGTCTTCTTGTCGAAGAATTCGATCTCCTGTTCATGAAAGCGATCGTTCGTGATGCCATTGATGATGGCCCATATCCCTTTGCGATATGGGTCCGGGTAGAGTCCAAACACGGAACGTATCGTGAAACTTTTGAGGTTCATCGTCAAATGGTTCTTCAGGTTCGTGAGGTACTTCATCGCCCGTAGGTGTAAATATTTCCGTCACCGCTGTATCGATTACCCTCGAAGCGGAATTCTGCGAAGTTTTCGTGGAGGGCATGCACTAGCACATTTTCCTTCCGCGCTTTCGCTGTACCAAGCATCAGGTGACGAAGAAAGGTCATGTCGAAAAACTCGTCAGGAATCTCGACCGTTTCCATGTGCGCCACGTCTCCGTACATCTCCCTCGCCAAATGCATCAGTCCTGACGAGGCCTTGACAATACTCTTAGCGTACGAGTCGACACGGTTTTGGATGTCCTCTTGCAATTTGTGCTTGTAGAGATCCTTGATATAATTAAGAAGACAGGCTTTCACCACCATCTCGTCGTATTGTCATCTTTCTTGCTGCCATTGGCGTCGGGCCTCCTTCTTTTGGTTCTTCTTCTCTTCCTCTTTCTTCTGGACTCGAAACAATTTGTTCTTCTCTGGCAGCCAGCGACCCTGGGCCTCCAGGATCGTCGACTCAGTTTTTCATAACTTTCCTTTTCTTTTAGTTTTTTTGAAAAGAAGCACTCTGTGAACGCTTCTCCAATATACTACGAAAAAAACACTTTCTAGACTTGTTTGAGTTTTGAAACACAAATGAACTGAAAAACTATACTTTGCTACGTCCTGAACGGAAATCCGACTTTTCCAGCTAAATAACACGCTACTGATCAAAATCGCGTTTCCCTTCAACAACGGCACCGTGCGCGTCGTGTCTCATTCCTGCCAGATCTCCTAGGTGCGCTCGCTAAGCGTCGATTCGTTTTCCGATGACAAAACGTCTAAACTGGACCATGGATCCCAGATTGCGGGATAGGTATCGGCTTTCGGGAAACCGTCCATGATGAAGCACCTACCTTCTAGTTCCATTACTTGTACTTCGTTTTGGGTATATTGTTCCTTTCGTACGTTCTATCGTGCGCCGAGTGCCCGCTTCGAGCACGCGCCTTCACGATTATACCGCTGATGCCGATGCATCACGGAGACAGAACGGCGTTGTCATACCGCTGAGGGCGCCGGTTTGAGGCGTGTCTGCACGACATGGAATCGGGATTCATTGTCATTCAGGGAGCCTGCAAGATGCGCAGACAGACGTATTGCCTGCGACAGCGCGAAGCGATATGCTAGGAGTCCTCTGCGACCTGCGCGACGCTGAAATGCAGCATACTCGCTGCGAGTTCCAGACTGAGTTGCGTTGCCGAGGGGCAGCGGCGATCTCACTACAGCATCGGTCGCTGCAGAGGCGCACAGAGCGTATGCCCGGCAGGCTCGTCCGGCTCGCGAGACCTTCCGCCTAGATGGTAACCTTTTGAGAATTCGGAAAACTTTTTCCTCTTGTAACGCTCACCGAAGAGGAGGAAAGAAACTGGTATCACGTTGGTTGTTAGTAACTCGTTTCGGTATTTTTGGCCTCTTTTCCCGTTCTTCGGACTGTTGTGCATGCATTTCATGCACTCGCAAAAGCTGCAAGCTACGCACCGCTTGCTAGTCTCATCATCATCTTTGTATACAACTTTGGTGCGCTGGAGAACCGTCGACACTCGACCTTGGTCAGGTATTCCATTATGTCCACGGCACCTGCTCCGGTGAGGTCTGCTCGTTGGCACGCGACGGGATGCTTCATCGTTCTGTGCATGCTTATGTCTGGTGCAGAGGACTCCATTCGATGTCCGCCTCCGTTTCCGTACCCGGTGCCGTGCCCTCCAATGACGAGCCCCTTTTGGGTAATCCGATGCTGAGTACTTTGCAAGCTGGATATGCGAGCGCACAATGTCCCATACGACATAGAGTTTGTGGAAAGCGGTGCTGTCTGTGTTGAAACTAGTGTGGGAAGAAAAGTCAGGTCTGGAGATCAAGTCTAGCAAGTTCGATCCGTCTACCTGCTCATCGTGGAACGCGGTAACGCACGCCCCACTCGAGCCAATCGACGCAATGACCCACGTGCTAATCCAAGACCCATTTCCATGCAATTAGAAGAGACGAGAACCACTGCCTGCATATCTCGTAAGCGGTAGCGTACGGATGTCGAATCCAGTTTCGTCAATAGTCACAAAGAAATGAGCGCTGGTCCTTCGAACGAATCCGATAATTATTCGACATGACGCGTTCAGTGAAATTTTGCCATGAGCTTGTGAAGCACTCGCCAGTGCACCAAGTCGAGTTTTCGTTTCCTCGTCAGCCCAGCGACGCGCAGTGCTGTGGCAATGACTAGCCATGAAACAGACCGATCAAAAACGTGCACAATGCGTGATTTTTCAACATACACTACGTAAGGAAACAGGAAGAGCCGAGACGTCTTCGCAAACACTGGATCATGATATCGGTCAGTTTCCCAGCTCTTTGTCTCTTCTATTGCGAATCATCCTGATCCTGGTGACGCAACGAATTCCAGCTGCATGCAGTCCAAGGACTCGCTCCAAAAACACCACCAAGCATCCTCGACCTATGAATCAATTCGAATGAACTTACGATTGCATTTCCATTCCCAGGACTGGACAGGTACAAGAAGCCCGGAAAACACGTCGACATACAGAAACCAAACGCCTGCTCCGTGCTCTACCTTCATTGCACACGCCCTATAGCACAAGCCTATAGCACAAGCCTATAGCACAAGCCTATAGCACACCCTTATAGCACACACTCCTATAGCACAAGCCTATACCACACTCCTGTGGCACACACGCCTATACCACACTCCTATGGCACACCAGCTTGCCGGTGTCCTGCGGCGACGCCGAGCGCTTCGCGCCATTTGTGGCGCAGGTGCGCTGAAGTACCAGGGATGGGAGGCGTCGTAGATCTGGCGGAGTCGCCGCCAAATAGGCGGAGGTATTACGCCTCTCTGTTCAGGTTGTACAAAGTAGAGACTCGCTTGTGGCTGACACCGCGACTCCTTGCCGAGCACCGGGTCTTCTCGTGTCGCTGCAGATGGGAAGCTTGCCAAAGCTCACTTTTCTAGAACGTACGCCGTCTTGGCTCGACGCACCGCCTCTCCGAGCAGCACGGGAACTGCTCACCGAAGCGCAACGACGAGCGGGGAACGCTCTCTGTTTACTGCTTGCGTTTGTGGTTGCATCTTTCCTGATGGCCCTGATTCAGGGACTCTTCCACCGCTTCCGAATATTTCAATCAAGTCGCGCTGACCGCGACGGCCTTCGGAGCAAGCCTCAGAAGAGGAAACGCTGGGACTGTTCGCAACCGATTCGGTGGGAGAACCTGCGGGTACTGATCACGGGCGGGACGAGCGGCATTGGTTTCGAGATAGCGCGCGTGCTCTGTGAGGCTAGTGTCTCACCAGGGCCGCCGCGACACCTCACTATCGTAGGAAGGGACGCGTCGCGACTGGAAACTGCCAAGCAGGTGCTGCTCTCGAGCCGCCCCAAGGCAGCTCAAGGCAGCGATTCGGGACACCAACCGGTGATTGAAACAATACAAGCAGACGTCTCAACTCCAGGGGGTGTTGCCCGTGTCTTTGGGAACAAACGCGAAACTTATGACGTTGTTATCTGCTGTGCTGGCGGTGCACTACCGGGTTATTTCGAAGAGTTCACAGTGGAAGAGTTTAGGGCGCAAATGGAGTGCAACTATATGTCTGCAGCTCTGGTCGCTCAGGCTGCCTTTCGTGAATGGAAACGCGAGGTTCTTGAGGCAATCGTCGCGGAGCATACGCACAGACGCGGTGATGTTCGAATACGGGTGCAGTACTGCTCGGAAAGACCGCGACACATCGTGTTCTTCTCGTCGATGGCAGCGTTCGCAGCGATTTTCGGATACAGCGCCTACGCACCAGCAAAGTATGCCTTGCGCGGTCTCGCAGAAACGCTGGTATATGAGGGGAGGCCCTACGGTATTGGTGTTTCGGTGGTATTTCCGCCGGATACCTTGACACGCGGCTTTGACGTGGAAAATCGACGCAAGCCGCCTGCCACCAGAGCGTGCACGGAAATGTCCGCTGGCGCTGCTCTGCCAGCTGATGAGGTCGCCAGAGTGACACTGCGAGGCATCACCAAACGAAAATTCTGGATCACTTTCGGTCTTGGTGGGTACTTGATGGGTGCACTGAACGCAGGTTTCGCTCCAGGCAACTTTGGGGTGCTATCGATCGCGCTTCTCCCGATTTTGCGCTGTGTCGTTGCCTATTATGTCGTTAGATTCCATCGCTTGATTGCCCGAGACACTGAGCGACGATTACGGGACGAGATTCGCCAGTCTATTTAACGTGAAAGCATCGCATTGAATAGAGTATCCAACGCAAAGTTGGTCGCTTTGCGAACAAGCACGCGTCCAGTAGGCGCTTACTGGCACAACGGACAACCCGGCACATTGTGAACATGCTGCTGCTGCTGCTGCTGCTGCTGCTGTCATCTATGGTTTAAACGACTGCAACAACCCGCATGATTGCTGTACTGGATCAATGCTTTGCGAGCGATGAGGTCGGATTTCGAGCTGGTTTCGGGGTAAACCTTTCCAACCGACATGGTTTTTTGGCGCAAGCAAAACATACGTTGTCTCGGAACGACGATACACAAGTCGTCACACACGAGCCTTTGGTGCGTCTCGCGCGCTCCAGTGACCGCGCCGCTTGCACCCCCGTCCGACTCGGTCGTCCGTTGGCTGCGCGTGCTTTCGTGCCTGCTAGCGCAGGTCGGAGCGATATCGAGGCTCGGACCACCGGCTGTCATACGCTGATGCTCATCGTAGTGCAGCGCTATCCCCAAGTGTATCGTGCACAACACCTGTACACATCGACCTGGGCGGAAACGAAGCGCCCTACTAGCATCCGTGTCTAAGCGCCCAGCTGTCCAGCAATTGCCAGGGAAACGATAGCAGCGCTCATGCCGCAGTCGAGATGCTTGGCATGACGCCCAGCTCAGCACAAGTGTGTGTGCAGGGAACTGCACCATGCAGCAGCATCAGCAGCATCCTTCACACCGCATACGTCACAGAAGCGGCGATCGAGGAGGTCACGGCATCGGGCATCGGGCATCGGCACTAGCAGCATTCTTCACTCCAAATCCTTCACCGCAATGGTTATCGAGGAGTAAGGGCACCCATTTCATCGCGCACCTGCGACAACGCTGGGCTGCAAAGCCCTCAGCCTGACCTCCAGTTCGACGGCGCTTGAACACGCGCGCGCAACGCTGGAGGCACCTGTTCCAGCCGGGGTAGCGCCGAGCGGGCCCCTGGTCCAGCAAGCTTCTCCGCAGCTACAAACGAACCTAGCGCCATCGCTTGCCCGTCTGATAACCCATGCAATAGCGCGTAGATTACACCCGCGATATACGCGTCCCCTGCACCTGTCGTGTCTACAACTGGTCTGGAGAGCGGCCACGCTGGACAGCGCAGCACGTCGTACTGGGGCTCGCATGAGCCGCATGCCGTTGCCGGCGGATACGTATCGCTCTGTACCAGTATCGGAAGGCCAGTTGGCGCCGGCTCCTCGGTTTCATGACCCAATGCATAAAGACCATCGACATTATGACGTCGACGAACCATGAGCGATCCCTCTGCACCCTGGGTGCTAATTGCAAACGCTGCCCTTCCATAGTCCATGATCGCGACAAGGCCGCTCAGTGCAGTTAGGCGATTCGCGCTCATGCCCGGCTGTGCACTAAAATGCAGCGGGTACGTCGCATTCGTGATGATGTAGTCTGCCAGAGCAACCAAATCAAGCGCATGTGGGCGATCCTTTTCGATATCCAAGACAACAGGGATGCCGCGTTGGACCGCCTCTCTGGCCAGAGCCAGTGCGGCGCTCGTATGACGTGAGTCGAGGTGTACCAGTGCAACACGCTCCCATAGTGCGTCGCGGTTCACGACATCCGAGGCGAGCAACTCCTCAGCGGCCGGTGTGTGGATACAGGTTCGTGTTCGTGTGGACGCATCAACGATCACGTAGGTTATGGGCGAGTTCATATTCGTCTTTATAGCGACGAAGCTTGTGTCGACGCCTTCGTGCTGCAACTCTGAGAGTATGTCCCGCCCGATCGCATCGTCACCCAGTTTCGTTGCGAGTCTGGTCGCGACACCGAGGCGTGCCAGTGCCGTGAGCGTATTCGCAACGTTGCCACCACCCTGTATTGTCAAGGATTGACTTCGTATCTTCTCGTCTGGTTGTGGATATCGTTCAACGGTGGCAAGGTAGTCGAGCGCTGTTGCACCGAGGCCTAGAACAACAGGGCCACTGGTGGGTTTCCGGTGGTCCATTCGAACACCCGCGAAGCGCTGTCGTCGAAAACGGTTCGTATTGCAACGCTTCACTTTCTGGACGTCTACCTGACTGGACCAGGTACCGCACCTGTGCTCGCTCGAAGACAGCAGGCACCGAGCGCTTCGCCTCAGGGTCGGGGTGTTCGCCTTTGCTCGGCCTCCGGGCGGCAGTTGGAAACCGAGACGCTCAACAGACTCGTTCGCTCCAGCCACAGCAGAGGCAGTGAATGGGCACTCAGTACCGCAATTGAGCGTGTGATTCCCAGCCATGAACGGTCCCAGTTCGCAGGCGCAAAAGCGATATGCCGTGAATGCGCTCAGCAGCGCACAGCTCCAGTCTCTGTACGATACGGAACGACATCGCGCCTGGGCGCTCGGCAATGCGAGCTTGGGAGCGAGTTACTTGTATTCTTATTTTCTCGTTTGATAGAACGTTTATATGGACTGGGAAGCATCGCCCTCGCTATATGTAGCGTGGCTGGTATCGGCATGCTTGCGGATGTGTTGGGTCGATCCACGCAAATGACTGATCACGTGACTGCTCGATACGCTTGGAACGATACGTAGCTAGTTGCTGCGTTCACTTGATGACGATGCCCAACTCTTGCATCAGGCAAGCCCAATCAGCGTCTTTCTGTCTCCCTCTGTCGCCACTAGTGATAGGAACAGGTAGATATCTCGGTGGGGCGCATGCCTGGTGTTTGCCAGGCAGACGTCGACGTCCATTTGGCAAGCCTGTCGGGCCTCGCATGCTCACGAGGCGTTCCCTCGCCTGACGCTGAAAGCTTCGCAGCTCGCTGCAGCAGATTCTAGGGTGTGTATCTTCCATGTACCGCTGACAGCAGTGTGCAGTGGAGTGCGCGGATCACAACCGCAGGGAGTTGCAAAGCTGCTCGATACACACCTGCCAGACAAAATGGATGGCCTCAAGGGTTCAGGATGCGATGTGCAGGTATGCATGTGCGCGTTGGCGAGTCGACCAAGAAGAGGCAACCGCGCATCGGTTGGCGCTGAAGCGACGCAGCTCGGGGGTATTCGAGCGGAAGATCCGCTGCATTCGGGATACCGCTCACGCCCAAATTGGTCAACACTCTTGAGTCCAAAAAAACTGATAATGTCGACGAATCACCGCACACCTACCGACGAAAGGCGAGACCCAGTTCGCGCATACATCGTCTCCATCAATGCATCTGAACACGAAAGCAAGCCCCCTGTATTCGGGAAAGTCACCGCCTGTGCAACCGCATCTGCCCGAGACGTGACGCGATATCTGACAGTGACTACAGCAGCTAGCCACGTGATCGCAGCGTTGGCGATACCGCTACCCCAGTGTCGTCGGTACCCGACCAGCCGCAGCATGCCTGGGCGACGACGACGACGACGACCCTCACCGCGGATTCCAGCGCGTGCCCGGGCGCGCTGCTTCATACTTGTGAACGCTGGACGGGCGCCAGCATCATGCACCGCCACGGGATTCGGCCGCACTGCGATGGACGCGATGAGCGCTGTCAAGATATGTCCGAAAAAAGATTCAAACAAACCAAAATATACGCTATTGTTCAGACTCTGACACCCTCGCCGGGGTCACGCCCGTCCCGTCGACGCCAAAGCGGCACGACTCGTAATCGAGGATCGTACCAGCATTGTCGGGTGCGCATTACCAACGCGTCTTGGACGGCTTCAGTACCACCACCAGCGTCACCAGCATCGTCATCAACTTGAATCATGAGTAAACGCGGGCGTGGTGGTGCAGCAGGCACCAAGTTTCGCTGTACGCTTGGTCTTCCAGTTGGCGCAGTGATAAACTGTGCCGACAACTCCGGAGCGAAGAACTTGTACATCATCGCGGTGCACGGTGTGCGCGGTCGCTTGAACCGGCTCCCTGCTGCAAGCATCGGCGATATGGTCCTGGTTACGGTGAAAAAAGGGAAACCGGAGCTGCGGAAGAAAGTAATGCCAGCTGTTGTTGTGAGACAACGAAAAGCATGGCGGCGGAAGGATGGCACCTACATAATGTTTGAGGGTAAGTTTCACAGTGCAACCGCGTTCGATGATGAAAGCTTCATACGCACAATCCAACGCTGAGTTGACGCGAACTCCGTGAGTCTGGGAAACGCTCACGGAAGCTATGGCAATGAAGAGGATAGTGTCAGCAAACCATCTTTCGGGGCTGAGCACGGGTTTGCGCTTATCGTGACCTCTGGTCACACCAAAAGAGAACAGGAAACTAACCACTTGCCGCTGATATGAGCGACTTTAGATAACGCTGGAGTTATAGTGAATCCGAAAGGCGAGATGAAGGGCAGCGCGATCACCGGACCGGTAGCGAAAGAGGCAGCGGATATTTGGCCGAAGATCGCCTCAGCGGCTTCAGCAATCGCCTAGATACCCGGGTTATGCCGAGAAGCGCGGGCACCGGCCGCAACTTGAGTCCCTAGGAAGACGAGGCAGCACTGCTGCGTCATATGGCCAAGACATTGGGGTGCGTCGTCTGCAGGCCTGATGGCGCTTTTACGATCTCCATTTGCGGAATAACCCCAGGGTGCTTGGTGCTGCTGGATGTGCGCATTTCGTCGGAGAGGACGTCTGCCAGTTGGCATCTAGCGGAGAGGCTGTGCGGTAGGTGGTGTCGCTCGGGGCCGGCATGGTGCGCCTTCGAGGTTCAGGCGTCGAAGGCTTGTCGAACCACGGCGGGAATAGTGCCCCCGTTCCCACGGAGCGTGCACGCGAGGACTGCCCGCTCATGCCTGGTGCCGCACTGGCACAGTCGTCGGATCCGTGCATAACTTGCTCGTCTAATGCTCCTCTGTAAACGGTGCACGTTTGAACGCGGAGGCATCTTCGGCGGGAACGCTCGTTTGCTTCCCGCATTCTTAGGATTGCCCGTCGACCTCGCTCCATTTCCTCCAGATCCATTTCCTCCTTAGTTTTTGGGCGCTCGCGTCGGCAGACACTCGTATGGCGGAGCACGTTTGGGGTCTGCGGCACGGTGATGCGCGGTTTCCAGCTGTTTGCGGGTTTCTGCGTTTCACGCGCACCCTGAGTGCGACTTTGATGAATGGAAGCAGCTTTGGCGGCGGCATCGGCGGCAGCTCGGAGTCTCGCCCGCCGCTCTGTTTCCAAGTGCGGCGTCTTTGCGACCGTGGGCGGTCGGTGCGCCGCCCCTGGGGGTAGCGTATGGCGTCGTGGTGGAGGCCGCTCACGCGCAGCAGCCGCGTCGACGCTCACTCGATACAGCGATTGTTCAGCCGAGGCTCGATAGCGTTCATGCTCAAGGTGCTTTGAGAACGCTGGCAAGCGCGGTGGCGCTCTTTCATCCCCTGGAGGACGTCTTGATATTCTGGGTGGCAAACCTTGGTATGTCTTGGGAGGAATGCAAGTCTTCTGCGCTGCGCTAGAGACCTGCGGCGGAAGGGTTAACGGCTCCAGTGCTCGATGCCTTTGCAATGCACGGCCTCTGGGGCTGGATACAGGGTCTTTGGTTCCGTCTTTGCAAGCGCGAGGTGACAGATCCCTAGTGCGTACGGGTTCGGCTGCATCGGACGTGCGCTCTGGAAACCCGCGGGTCGCTGGCAGTGCAAGTCCACTGCGCTTGTTTGCAGGGGCGTCGGCGTTCGTGCAGACCTCGGGTCGCCGCACAATGCCGCCATGGGACTTCAGGGCCACAGCCGAAGCGCCTTGCCGCTTCTGCACTGGAATGCGGTCAGTCTTGGTGTGCCCGTAAGTTTCATGATCGAGACCGTGTTCCTGATCCTCGGTCACGGCTGCTGGTGCAAGCGTCAGTGCTGCAACTGCCTCGCTGCCGTACTCGTCCACGAGGTACCCGGTACGCCGCTCAAGCGTTTTTCTGCTGCGGTCTCGTCGGCGCTCTTCTGGTGGCGGAGCATCTGCTGGACTCGACACCACCTGCGCAACACGTCGCGGAACGGAAACGTGGACCGCACTCGTCGGCGCCAGGTTCGCGCTCCGAGCAACTTCCACACGCTGAACGTGATGCGTTGCGTCCAGGGCGACTCCAGAGAGCGGCGCTATACCGTCCGATGACGTTGAACTTGCGACAGGCGCACGTGCATTGAGCACGGCGTCCGGTGAAACCTGGGCAAGAGCAAGCTTGTTATCACGCAGTTGCTGCCTGCTTCTCCACGTCAGGATTGTAAGCGGGCCGCGGGACTCCCTGCGACTGCGCAGCGCCGATGACTCCCAGAAAACTACCGGTGACGCGCCCCATGCAGCCGATACCGTGTGTACAGCATTGCCGTGCAGCATTGGCGACATTGTGGACAGACAGCTCTCTTGCTTCGCAGCGATGCTGTTGTCCATCAAGAATTCGGACTCGTTGTGTTTCGCACGTGTCAGGGCATCGCTGTCACATGGCGGCATGTTGGCGTACTTTTGAACCAATCCTGCGTGAACAGCAAGAATCGCAGACATATCGGCTGTGGCATTGAGCGTCTCCTTGGTGCGTTCCAGGCGGTTGGAACCCTCTTTTTCGTCACCCAGACTGGGCTGCTCCAGCGTGTCGGGACGACCCGGGCTGCTGATGCCAGTCAAAGACGGGGCGCTCGAGTCACCGATTGTCACCGCCAAGCTGTTCGTATGATCGCTCTTGTTCTGATCCTTGAGGATTTGTGCTGCTTGAAAATCTTGCTGGGATAGCCTGACATTTTCACACCCATTGTGCGTTCGCTGAGGAGATTCGTTACGGTTTCTGGTTGTTTTTCGTTTGCGCTCCGATAAAATTATAGTGGTTTGTGTGAACGACGTGGTCTGGATGAGCATATTGCTCTCCAAAGAGGAGCTGTCGTCCACCACCGACGTATCGATGAAGTCCTCCTCAGGTGGCGGTGAGGGCGGTGCGTCCGACTGGCCTGTTGGCGCACGCACCATAGCACTCGGAGCAGGGTCGTTAGCCGGGATCGGTGCTTCTCGGTTCGCATTTCGAGAAAGCAGCGCTGCCCGCTGCAGTGTCGCCTTTGTTCCGGGACTTAGTACGAGATCACCGGCCCAGAGTCCGCTGTTCTCATGGGCCGACTCAGCGGCAAGCGCCCTCGGGTGCGAAGCCGTCGCACAGGGCGTGTTCTCGAGCGCGATCGGCTGGAGCACGCCACGACGCCCTCGTCCAGCATTTGAAGTCGTTGCCTCTTCCAGTTTGTGCGTGGGGCGAATCGATCCACTTTTCAATGTTGTGCCAAAGTTGTCTTGGTCTGGCTTCCCAGCGGGACCGAAGAACGTTGAAATGAGCTCAGCACAACCACCGATATGGCTCGCAGTTGGCTGAAAACGCTGTGGCCACACTCGCCGGGAAGCAGGGGCGTCTGTACTCACCATCGGCCTCCCGTACGTGCGTCCGAGTTTCTGTGGTGCACACGCCTGATAATTAAATCAGAGGTAGAAAAAAGTGACGAATTTGTGGGTATTTTGGTTTCACGGTGTCGCAGACGCTGTAAAGCCTGCGGAGCTGTTCCGTATCGCACAGGAGCGCCGCTGGCAAGGCGCGCGCGCCGCTGTGATGAAGCGCTTTGAAAATTCAAACGGTTGGGTGCTATGTCCATACTTGTACATTTTAATCTCAATACGCTGCATCTGCGCTGGAAGCGCCCCTGATAGCCTCGTTTGCGCTCTCCTGCGCGTACCGCAGCCTAGCATCCAGCTCGATATGCACTCGTCGTGAACTACGCTGGAATC
>Ga0123519_10002778_pt1 | contig 29283 bp, 25 predicted proteins | sample YelNatPaOPRAMG02_FD_87396 | JGI IMG/M metagenome (GOLD analysis project Ga0123519, IMG submission 87396) | Hot spring microbial communities from Yellowstone National Park - Yellowstone National Park OP-RAMG-02 (version 2) | ecosystem: Environmental > Aquatic > Thermal springs > Hot (42-90C) ... | reverse complement strand
TGGTCGCCAACACCAGCTTTTGGTACGCAAAAATATTATGATATTCAAGTAGATCCTATTAATAAAGACCGTTTGATTTTTACGGTTGGCGATGCTAACTCTGATTTTTTTGCTAAAAGATTAATTTTAAGCGGCACAACTTTTACCTGGTCCAATGCCGATGGTGGCGCCGCATTAGAAGCCAATGGTAGTTCTGCCTCTTATGAGTTCTTTTCTTTTGCTTATTGGCGATACATTCCCACGGCTGTTATTTCTGTTTCTGTCTCCGACGGCGCGATTAGTTACGGAATAATACCCGTCAACTCAACTAAAAGCACCTGCACTTCGGAATTGAACGACGCGCAAACAGTTACCAATAACGGCAATGTAACTGAAAATTTTCTTATTAGAGGCCAAAACTCTGCTAACTGGACATTGGCAGCAACACCAGGAACTGACCAGTATGTCCATAAATTTTTAAACAGTACTTGTTCTACTTTTTCTGGAGGCACGGCTTTAACAACTTCTGACCAAACATTTGCTACTGGCATTGCACCTAATGGGACGGCAACTTTAAATCTTCAAATTACTACCCCTACTTCTACCAATTATTTTAGCCAGCAGTCAGTGGATGTGACGATTACGGCAGTGCAACAATAAAATATTTAATTTTCAATTTTAGAATTTTCAATTTTCAATCAATTTCTAATTTTCAATTTTTTAAAATTATGAAATACGATTTAGAAGAAAGAACAGCGAAATTTGGCGAGGATATTATTGAATTTGCTAAAGAATTACCAAAAAATATTATTACCATTCCTCTTATTAACCAATTAGTGAGAGCCGGAACAAGTATTGGCGCTAATTATTGTGAAGCCATTGGAGCCAGTTCCAAAAAAGATTTTAGAAATAAAATATTTATCTCAAAGAAAGAATCTCAAGAGACTAAACACTGGTTAAGAATGATAACTAAAGCTGTTCCGGAATACAGAGAAAAGGCAGTAAAACTTTGGAAAGAAGCTCAAGAATTGACTCTAATTTTTAATAAGATTGTTTCTAAAAAAGATTGAAAATTTTGAAATTGAAAATTTATTGAAAATTGAAAATTGGAAATTGGAAATTGAAAAATTGACTATTTTGAGGTTTGAATTTTGAGATTAAGTTATCCACATTTGCTTACCTTTCAAAATTTGCTATAATAAAAATAATTGCTATAATATGGATATGAAAAAGACATTCTCAACAAATTTCCTCTCTCTCTCTCTCTCTCTCTCTCTGATACTTCTATTGAAAGGATTTTCAAAACCGCTGTATTTTGTTATGGCGGTTTTTTATTTTTTCACCTGCCAAAATTCCTAATTCCTAATTCATAAAATTAAAGGTCGAATAAATTAATAAAAAATTAATAAAATATAAAATAATTAATAAACAGCTATGAAATCTTTAATTGCAATTCTTGGTATTTTGGGGATGGTTGGTTTAGTGGTAGGACCATTGGCTTATGCAGCAAACACCGCTACGGTTACTGCCACCGTCACAGTTCAGAATATCTCGCTTACTGTTTCTGATGGCTCAATTACTTATGGAACAATTGCTCAAAACTCAAGCAAAAGCACTTGTGATTTATCTGATACCCAAACCGTAACTAACAATGGCAATGTGGCTGAGACATTTAACATCAAAGGCCAAAACTCTGCTAACTGGACATTAGCGGCTACAGCAGGAAGCGACCAATATGTCCATAAATTTGCCACCAGCAGCTGCCCTTGGACAAGCGGAACAGCATTAACTACTTCTTATCAAACAATGGCAACCAATGTAGCGGTGAATGCTACCACAACCTTAAACCTTCAGATTACTACACCCAATCCTTCCACTGTCTACACCCAGCAATCAGTTGATGTGACTGTTGAGGCAGTGGCTTACTAATTTTAGTTAATTTAAGATATGAAAAAATTTAGTTTTGTTATTTTGGGCTTGGCATTGTTTTTGCCTGTTTTGGTTTTGGCAAGAATCGGCGTTGGCGTGGGCACAGGAAAAATTGTTGTTGACCAGCCACTCAAACCCGGCTTGATTTATACACTTCCGAGTTTAATGGTTTTAAATACCGGCGATGAACCAGGAGAATATGGTGTTTCTATAGAATATCACGAAGGACAAGAAACAAATCCAGAAATGGGATTAAAACCAGCCAAAGAATGGTTAAGTTTTGAGCCAGAAAAATTTCATTTAGAGCCAGGTCAAGCCCAACAAGTGCAAATTAAGTTATCTTTGCCAGTCAAGGGCGTAAAACCGGGCCAGTATTTTGCTTATTTAGAAGGACATCCAGTGAAAAAAGATGTGGCTGGACAAACAACAATCGGCGTAGCCGCAGCAGCCAAACTTTATTTCAGGGTGGCGCCGGCTAACTTTTTTGCTGGCATTTATTATCGAATCGTTTCTCTTTTTGCTCTTTACTCGCCTTGGAGTTATGTTGTTTTAGCCATTGTTGTTTTAGCTATTTTGATTGCTTTGTTTCGCCGATTTTTCTCTTTTAATATCGGCATTAGTTTTAAAAAGAAATAATTAAGATGAATGAAAAAAGAATGCCTGATTTTAATTATTTTTTTAATTGGCGCTATTTTTTTAAGTTATTTTTGGTTTTTTCCTAAAAATACTTTGGCTGATAGTCAGGGCACGATTGTTATTACAGTAAAAATTTCAGTTTGCGGAAATAATAGCAAAGAAGAAGGAGAACAGTGTGACGGAACAGATTTGGCTGGAGCAACTTGTCAGAGCTTAGGTTTTAGCGGAGGCACGCTTTCTTGCAGTGCCTCTTGTAATTTTAATACCTCAGGTTGCACCTCTGGTGGCGGCGGAGGCGGAGGTGGCGGAGGAGGCGGAGGAGTTTATGTGCCGCCTCCAGCAGAAACTAAAGTTGTTTTTACAGGCCGGGCTTATCCTAAAAGCATAGTCACGCTTTTGAAAGACGCGCAAATTGCCGCAACCACTATGGCTGATGCCAATGCGAATTTTTCTATTTCGCTTTCTGGTCTTTCAGCCGGAAATTATATTTTTTCTTTGTATAGCGAAGATAATAAAGGCATAAGGTCATCTCTTTTAACTTTTCCAGTGAGTGTTACTGCCGGCACTACCAATAATATTGGTAGCATTTTTATTGCGCCAACTATTGCGGTTGATAAAAGCGAAGTAAAAAAAGGAGACAATATCGCCATTTTTGGACAGTCAATACCTAAAGCGGAAATTACAATTGCCATAAATTCTGATGAAGAATTTTTTGATAAAACGTTTGCTGATGCCAGCGGCGCCTATTTATATAATTTTGATACTACGCAAATTGATATGGGCCAACATTTTACTAAATCAAAAGCGGCGAAAGATGGAGAAATCAGTTCTTTTAGTAAAGCAATAAGTTTTCTGGTCGGCACGAAAAATGTTTTTGCTCAATCAGAAAAAATGCCAGCAAAAGGCGATTTGAATAGCGATAAACGAGTAAACCTTATTGACTTTTCTATTGCCGCCTATTGGTATAAAAGACCTTCTCCGCCAAAAACTGTTGATTTAAATGGCGATGGCAAAATTGATTTGGTGGATTTCAGTATCCTTGCCTACTACTGGACCGGCTAAGATACACGAAATTACACGAACAATGCAAATACACGAAAAGACACGAATATGATGAACACGAATACACACGAAAAAATAATATTGTATAAGGAACTGAGTTACATCATCCAGGGGTGTTGTTTTGAGATTCGTAAAGAATATGGAGCAGGTCAAAAAGAAACAGTATATGTGAATCTTTTAAAAGAATGCTTAGAATCAAAAGGAGTTGAAAAAGAAAAATCTATCAAGATTTATTCTTCAAAAACTGGCAAAATAGTTGGCAGTTATCGGCCAGATCTTATTGTAGAAGATAAAATTCCAATTGAAGTAAAATCAAGCAGTTTTACCACAAAACAAAATGAAAAACAGTTATTTCACTATTTAAGGAATAGTAATTATGAATTGGGATATCTTGTTAATTTTAGCACAAGAAAACTCTTTCTTAAGAGAATCATATATACAAACGAGAATAAACCGTTTCTAAAATTCTTTTCGTGTTTTTTCGTGTTCTATTTCTTCGCGTTGTTTAGTGTGTTTTTTGTGCTATCACCTTTGATCTCGCAAGCTGCTGAACTAAAGTTATCATCACCAAATGAACTGAGTGTTGGTCAGCAATTTCAAGTTGATGTTATTTTGAATACCGAAGGTGAGCAGATAAATGCGATTGAAGGCAAAATTGTTTTTCCAGATGAACTACTGGAAGTAAAAGAAATACGAGATGGTAATTCAATTGTTAATTTCTGGATTGAACGGCCAAAGGCTGAAACACGAAAAGACACGAATACTAACACTAATCTACACGAAAGTGTTCGCGTAGATTCGTGTGGTGAAACCAATAATTCGTGTGGATTCGTGTATTTCAGCGGCATCATGCCAGGTGGATACAATGGTAGTCAAGGATTAATTTTATCAACCATATTTTTAGCCAAAAAAGAGGGGAGTGGGTTAATAGAAATTCAAAAGGCAAAAACATTACTCAATGACGGAAAAGGCACAGAAGCCGAGGTTAGAATTAAGAATTTAGAATTTAGAATTTCGAAATCAAGTGCTAGCCAAATTCCAAATTCCAAATTCCAAATTCCAGACACCGAGCCGCCGGAAGATTTTAAGCCAGAGGTTGCTCAAAACCCGGAAATGTTTGAGGGAAAGTATTTTTTGGTTTTTGCGACGCAGGACAAAGGCTCCGGCATAGCCGGCTACTTTGTCCACGAAACGACACGAAAAAAAGATGCAACACGAATAGACACGAAAAGGTGGGTGGAGGCGGAGAGCCCGTATGTGTTGAAAGACCAAAAATTAAAGAGTTTTATTTATGTCAAAGCCGTTGATAAAGCGGGAAATGAAAGAATTGTTATAGTACCGCCAAAATACCCGCTTAAATGGTATGAGAAAGGGGAAATCTGGGGTATAATTGTAGTAGCCATAGTGATAATATGGTTAATATTGTTGATTTTTAGAAAAAGACGATATTTATCAAGATTTTCGGATTAGAATTTTTAATTTTCAATTATTAATTTTTAATCAATTTTAAATTTAAAAATGTTTAAAAATTTAGCCATTGAAAATTTATTGAAAATTGGACATTGGAAATTGAAAATTGAAATACTTGGTATTTTTTTAGTTTTTGTATTTTCTTTTTTAATTTTTTCCAGTGCTGATGCTGCCACTTTATATTTTTCTCCCTCTTCTGGTTCTTATAATGTCGGAGAACAGTTCTCATTAAGTGTTTATGTCTCAAGCGCTGATCAATCAATGAATGCGGCTTCTGGGGTTATTTCATTTCCTTCTGATAAGCTTGAAGTTACTTCTCTTTCAAAAACTGGTTCAATTTTTAATCTCTGGGTTCAAGAACCAAGTTTTTCTAATTCTAATGGCACTGTCAATTTTGAAGGAATAGTTTTAAATCCGGGATTTACCGGCGCTTCGGGAAAAATTTTAACTGTCAATTTTCGTATAAAAACCGCTGGTTCGGCTTTGATTAGTTTTTCTTCTGGTTCAGTGTTAGCCAATGATGGTCAAGGCACAAATATTCTTACTAATTTAGGAAACGCTCAATTTAGTTTAGGTTATACTGCTCCATCTGTGCCTGAAGCGACAACGCCATCAATTGTTGTCGGCACGCCGCCAGCGCCAAATATTTCTTCGCCCACTCATCCTGACCCCAATAAATGGTATAACAATTCTAATCCTAAATTTATCTGGCCAGTTCCTAATGATGTAACCGCGGTAAGAGTTTTATATGATAAATATCCAAATTCTTTGCCCCGCGTTTTATATACGCCACCGATTTCTGAAAAACAATTACAAGATATTAAAGATGGCGTTTGGTATTTCCATGTTCAATTTAAAAATGATAATGGTTGGGGCGCGGTTTCTCATTTCCGATTTCAGATAGATACTGAGTCGCCAGCGCCATTTAGTATAAAATTTATTGATGGCAAAGAAACAACAAATCCACGGCCAACAATAGTTTTTGACACCATTGATTCTCTTTCGGGCATTGATTATTACAAAATCAAAATCGGCGAAGGTGATTTTTTTGCTACCACGCCGGAAATTGTCAAAAGTAATCCTTATACCTTGCCGCTTCAAGCGCCAGGCAAAAGAAGCATTTTAATTCAAGCTTATGATAAAGGGGGAAATTATACCACCGCGGTTGAGGAATTTATTATAAAGCCAATTGAAGCACCAAAAATTATTAATTATCCTTCTGAATTACAACCAGGCAGTATATTTTCCATAAAAGGAATGGCTTTGCCAGAAACGAGAATAAAAGTCTATATTCAAAAAGACGAGGAAGCGGTGAAAATAGATGAGACAAGAAGTGATAAAGAAGGAAATTGGTTTTATGTCAGTGTTAAACCAGTGGAAAATGGGGTTTATCAAATTTGGGCTGAAGCCATAGATTCTTTTGGCGCCAAAAGTCAGCCATCTTCAAAAATTAGACTTTTGGTTACGCCGCCAACATTTCTAAAAATCGGAAAATTAATGATTGATTATTTAACTACTATTGTTAGCCTTTTGGTTTTGGTTGTGGCTTTGGCTTTGGGAATTTTCTGGCTTTTGATGGCAATAAAAAGAAGAAAGAAAAAATTAGAAAAAAAATTAAGCGGAACGGAAAAATCTCTTCATAAAGCCTTTAAGATTTTAAAAGAAGAAGCGGAAAAACAAGTGGCGATTTTAGATGGTCAAGCGGGACTTAATGAAAGAGAAAAAAGAATTTATGAAGATTTGAAAAAAGCCTTGGAGAATTCTGAAAAATTTATTAGCAAAGAAATTGAGGAAATTGAAGAAATTGAAAAAGATATAAAATAAATTAATTTTATATCCAAAATTTTTGGCAATTTTTGGTGCCGATGGGAGGAATCGAACCTCCGACCAAGGGTTTATGAATCCCTTGCTCTACCACTGAGCTACATCGGCTCATTGAAAAAATTTTTTATTATCAATGAGTGAGAGGAAAAATTTTGTTTTCAAAGAATTAAAAATTTTTCAGGGCTAATAATTTTTTCTTTAATTATTTCTATTTTAATTTTTTTGGAAAAAGCGTCAAGGGTTTTTAGTTGCAATTTTTATTTTTTTTATTATTATTAAAAATAAAAATCGCGGGGAGGAGCAACGGTTGCTCGCGAGGCCCATAACCTCGAGGTAGTGGGTTCAATTCCCACCCCCGCAACAAAATGAATTTAGAAAAAATAAAACAATCGGCTATTGACGAAGTAGAAGCAGCTTCAAATATTGAGGTTTTAGAAAAAATCAGGATTAAATATTTAGCTCGACGCGGGCTTTTAACACAAATTTTGCGTTCTTTAAAAGATTTGCCATTAGATCAGCGTCAAAAAATAGGTCCGGTGGCAAATTTTTTTAAAAAAGAATTAATTAAATTAATTGAAGATAAAAAAGAGCAGTTAAAAGAAGAGGTCTTGGAAAAAATAGATTTAACTCGGCCAGCGGCTAAAATCCATCGCGGCCATTTTCATCCTTTAACCATTGTTGAAGAGAAAATCTGTCGGATTTTTTCCGCGATGAATTTTTCTATTGTTGAAGGACCAGAGATTGAAACTGAATATTTTAATTTTGACGCCTTAAACATACCACCTTTTCATCCAGCCAGAGATTTGTGGAATACCTTATGGCTTAAGACGCCTAAGACGCCTAAGACGCAGATAGACGCAGATAAGACGCCTAAGACGCAGATAAACGCAGACAAGACGCCTAAGACGCAGATAAACGCCGATAGAACGCAGATTAACGCAGATACCAGCAGGCGCTCCGCGCCAACGCAGATAAACGCAGATAGAACGCAGATTAACGCAGATAATATCAACGTAGCTCAGCGTCGCCGTCAGCGTCAATCAGCGCTATTGCTTCGGACTCATACCTCGCCAGTGCAGATTCGTTATATGCAAACCCATCAGCCGCCGTTTCAAATTATTGCCCCTGGTCGAGTTTTTCGTTATGAAGCGACTGATGCCAGTCATGAAATTAATTTTCATCAAGTAGAAGGATTAATGGTAGGAGAAAATGTTTCTTTGGCTAATTTTAAATTTATTGTGGAAGAATTTTTTAAAAAATTTTTTGGTCAAAATATAGAATTGCGTTATCGGCCGAGCTATTTTCCTTTTGTTGAACCAGGGTTGGAGGTGGAGATAAAATTAAAAAATTCTTGGTTAGAAGTGATGGGCGCGGGAATGGTGCATCAAAAGGTTTTTGAAGCGGTTCGCTATAATCCTTATGAGATTAAGGGATTTGCTTTTGGTTTGGGTTTGGAACGGTTGGCAATGATTAAATATAAAATTTCTGACATTCGGCTTTTTTATAGCGGCGATTTAAGGTTCATAAAACAATTTTAAAAAGATGAAATTTTCTTATTCCTTGATTAAAAAATTTATTCCCCAGTTAAAAAATAAAAAACAACTGGTTGAAGCTTTGAATTCTTATTCTTTTGAAGCAGTTGAGAAAAAAGGCGATGTGGTCGAAGTGGATATTTGGCCTAATCGCTATAGTGAAGCTTCCCATTTTTCTTTATCTCGAGAAGTGGCGGCTATTTTAAATTTTTCTTTAAAAACGCCTTTTTCTTCTCCATTAAAAACAGATTTATTTTCAAAAACTCAAAATGCAAAATTTAAAGTGGAAATAGAAGATGAATTTCTTTGCCCTCGTTATGGAGCGCAATATTTTGAAAATATTAAAGTAGAAGCCTCACCGCCTTGGCTTCAAAAAATTTTAAAAACCTGTGGTTTAAGACCCATTAATAACATTGTTGATATAGTGAATTATGTAATGCTTGAGATTGGTCAGCCGCTTCATGCTTTTGATTTTGACAAAATTAAAAACGTCAAAGGAAATAATTTAGCTGATTTTGCCAAAATTATTGTGCGTCGGGCGAAAAAAGGAGAAAAAATTCTGACTTTGGATAATCAATTAATAACATTAGACAAAAATATTTTGGTTATTGCGGATCAAAAAGAACCCATCGCTATTGCGGGTATCAAAGGCGGGAAAAAAGCGGAAGTTACTAAAAAAACAAAAAGGATTATTTTGGAATCTGCCAATTTTGAGCCGACTATCATTTATCAAGCTTCTAAATTTTTAAATCTTTCAACAGACGCTTCTTTAAGATTTTCTCATGGCTTAAGCCCAGTACTCGTTGATTGGGGAATTTCGCGGTGCGCCACTCTTTTTGAAAAAATAGCCAACGCCAAAAAAGGACCGCGTTTTGATTCTTTAAAAAAACCGCTGCCGCCAAAAATTTTAAAATTTGACCTTTTTCAATTTAATCGTTTTATTGGCATTGAGCTCACCCAGAAAGAGGCGGAGAAATTTTTAAAACGTTTAGGTTTTAAGCGATTAAAAGATAACTTATGGGAGGTTCCGCCTTGGCGTTTGGATATTGAAAACGACAAAGATTTGTTTGAGGAAGTAATTCGGCTGTTCGGCTATAAAAAGATTAAAAATCAGCCGCCGCTTATTTATTTAAAGCCTTCCGGTTTTGAAGAAATAATTGAACGTCGGGAAAAAATTAAAAAAATTTTAGTTGGTTTGGGATTAAGCGAGGTCTATAATTATTCTTTTATCTCTGAAAATGATTTAAAACTTAATCCTTTTTGGCAAAAAGAAACACAAGAAGTTTTAAACCCGCCCAGCAGTCAGTTTAAATATTTGAGGCCATCTTTAGCCATAGGAATTTTAAAAAACATTAAAGAAAATCATCGTTTTTTTGAAGAAGTAAAAATCTTTGAGATAGGGAAAATTTTTTCAAAAACATCTAAAGGATTAGAAGAAAAAAATGCTTTAGCCATAGCCATTTCAAAGCCCGCTGATAGTTTAGAACCATTTTTTGAACTTAAAGGAATAGTGCAAGAGCTTTTTGATCATTTAGGCTTTTCGGATTATTTAATATTAGAAGCCGAAGACATTGATTGGCCAAAGAAATTTGCCATTAGTTATTTAAAGCCTCAAACAATTTTAAAAATTAAAAGCGGCAATGAAATCATTGGTTATTTGGGTCAAGTGAAAAACCCCGCTTTTAAAAAGCAAGCCGCTTTTGCCGAATTGATTTTTGACAAGCTGCCTTTAGAAGGAGAAAACATTTATGAACCCTTGCCTCGTTATCCGGCGGTTGTCCGCGACCTTTCTTTTTTCACTGATTATTCTTTTAAAATAGGGGAAATAATGCAGTCAATTAAAAATGTCAATCCTTCTTTGATTGAGGATATAGATTTTATTGATGAATTTGAGATAAAAAATAATTTAGAAAGCCAAAAAAGAAGAAGCCTTACTTTCAGAATTGTTTTTCGTTCTCCTTATCGCACTCTTTTAAAAGAAGAAGTGGATGAAGAAATGAAAAAAATTATTTCAATGCTTGGTAAAAAATTTAAAGCGGAGATGAGATAAAAAATTTATTCCCAATGGATTTGTTTTTGAAATTGAGAAAGTTTTTCGGCTAAAAGAGGATATTTTTCTAAATTTTTTTCAGTGAAAAGTATTTGCTTCGCGGCTTCACGAGCGGCTTTAAAAAGATCTGGATTTTGAATGGCTTTCATTGCCAAATCGGGCAAGCCGGTTTGAGCCTCGCCAAAAAATTCACCGGGTCCGCGCATTTTTAAATCTTTTTCCGCTAATTCAAATCCATTTTTGGCTTCCAAAAGAAAATGAAGTCTCTTTTTAATAGTCAAAGAATCTGAATCAGTAAAAAGCAGGCAATAAGATTGATGTTCGCTTCGGCCGACGCGGCCGCGGAATTGATAAAGCTGAGCTAAACCAAATCTTTCCGCGCCTTCAATCATCATTATTGTGACGTTGCCAATATCTGTTCCTACTTCTACCACTGAGGTTGAAACGAGAATATCAATTTTTCCTTCTTGAAATTTTTTCATTGTTTCTATTTTTTCTTGACTTTTCATTTTGCCGTGAAGCATCGCTACTTTTAAATCAGGGAAAATTTTTTGCGAAAGTCTTTCGTATTCTTTAATGACATTTTTAACCTCTAACCATAATTTTTTCCTTTTGTTCATTTCCGATAAATTAGCTTCTTCAGCCGGATTAATCCTCGGACAAATAACAAAAGCCTGCCGCCCCATTTTAATTTGGTCTTTAATAAATTGATAAGCTTTGTCTCGATTTTCTGAAGAAACAATTTTTGTAATAATGGGTCGACGATTTTTGGGCATCTCGCTAATTAAAGACAAATCAAGATCGCCAAAAAGAACGAGATTTAAGGTCCGGGGAATAGGAGTAGCGGACATAGACAAAAAATGCGGCAACTTTGACTTCGACGCGGATTCACGCAGATTAGACGCTGATTCACGCAGAGCAGACGCGGATTCACGCAGATTAGACGCTGATTCACGCAGATCAGACGCCGATTTAAGCAGACTTAAGCGCGCTTGATCGTAAACCACTCTTTTTATTGTTAGTTGTTTACTACCGAAATTTACCAATAGAGCTAATTTATAATCAGAGCCTTTGAGATAATGCCAAATTTGTTTTTCTTCAATTTTGCCGATGAATGGCAAGGCTTTAATTTCTAAAATAACTTTGTCTTCAATAATGAAATCTGGTTTGTATATTCCTAATTTTTTATTGTCATATTTAATTGTTAAAGATTTTTCAGTGTCAAAATTAATTTTTCTTTTTTTAAACTCTATTATTAATGCTTTATGATAAATAGCTTCTTTGTGACCAGGGCCGAGTTCATTGTAGATGTTAAATATTGCCCCTCTAATTTTATATGTTAGGTCTTTATATAAGAATTCATTATCTTGAGCATCTGCGTTAATCTGCGTCTTGTCTGCGTTTATCGGCGTCTTAGGCGTCTTGTCTGCGTCTATCTGCGTTTTGTCTGTATCAATCTGCGTTGGCGCGGAGCGCCTGCTGGTATCTGCGTTTATCTGCGTATTAGTCGGCGTTGATTGGCGGAGGAGTGAAGCGCGTTGAGAGACACCGAAGCGGTGTTGTTCATCAATAATGACCAAAGCCAATTTTGGAAAATGAATATTTTTTTGAATCAAAGCGTGAGTGCCAATGATAATAGAAACTTTTTGAGCCTCAATTTCTTTCTGAAGAGCGGCTTTTTTAATTTTTGTTTCCAATCCTTTATCATAATAAATTTTTGCCTCGCTACTGGTTAAAAGAGCCAGTCCTTTGTCAAAATTGGGAAAAAATTTAATTAAGGTTTGATAATGCTGGCGCGCGAGAATTTCTGTCGGCGCCATAAAAGCAATTTGATAGCCGTTATAAGCAGTTTCTAAAGCAGCGAGAGCAGCGACAATCGTCTTTCCGGAACCAACATCTCCTTGAAGAAGCCGATTCATTGGCTGACTTTTTTTAAGGTCTTGAAGAATTTCCCAGAGCGATTTTTTTTGAGAAGAAGTGAGTTCAAAAGGCAAGCCTTGGATTAATTTTTTTAGCCGAGAAATATCAATTTCAATCGCTGGCGCTTTTTCTTGAGAAAGACTTAATCGCTCTTGGAGATGATGAAGTTCCAGCAAAAAAAGGTCTTCAAAAGCAAAACGTTTTTTAGCGAGCAAGGCGTCAGTTATTTTCTGGGGGAAGTGAATGTCTTTTAAAGCTTTATTGATTTCCGGCAAATGATTTTTCTTTAAAATTTCTTCAGGCAAAATTTCAAAAATTTTCGGCATTTTTTCTAAAAGTGGTTTAATAAGATAACGCAAACCCTTGGAGGTTAAGCCTTTGGTTTCAGGATAAATCGGAATAATTCTAGCGGTATGTTTTGTTTCGCGATTTTTATCATTAATTAATTCATAAATTGGATTAGATAAATAAGGTTTGTTGTTAGCCATAACCACTTTTCCCGAAAAATTAGCTAAACAACCAAGCCGCAAAATGTTTTTAATATAAGGTTGATTAAACCAAATCGCTTTAATGGAAGAAGAATTATCTTCAATAATCGCTTCAACAATATATAAGTGTTTATGCCAAGCCCGGCGACCGCTGATTTTTTTAATAGTGCCACAAATAGTGGCTTCCTGGTTGGGCACTAAATCAGCGATTCTATAAAAATGAGAAAAATCTTCATAGCGCGTCGGAAAATAAAAAATAAGATCTTTGACTGTTTCTATTTTTAGTTTTTTTAATTTAGAAACAAATTTCGGGCCGACACCGCTAATGGAAGAAAGGGGAGTGGTTAAAGAAATCATTGGCACTCAAAATTTTTTGTTTTTTTCCAAAAATTTCCACATTTTAAAAATATCGCCCGGATTGCCAAAATCCAACCAATAATCAGAAATTATTTTCACTTTGACCCGCCTCTTTTGGGCAAGAAGATGAATAGCATCAGTTAAAACATATTCGCCTTTAATTGAAGGAGTGATTTTTTTGGCAAATTCAAATATTTCCGGCGTGAATTTATGAAGACCGGTGTTAATTAGATTGGAGACAAAAGTTTTTGGCTTTTCCACCAGTTTAATAAGAAACTCGCCTTCAGTGATAGCCGCGCCATATTTTTCCGGATGGGGATTTTCTATCACGCTGATGTAATGATAATCATCATCAACGCAAAGATTTTGAATATCTTTGGGAGAATAAAGATTGTCGCCAAAAACCATTAAAAAATTTTCCTGGCCAACAATTTCTTTGACGCATTGAAGCGGAATAGCAGTGCCATATTTTTCTTTGCCGGCAATGGCAAATTGATCAACAAGGGTTAAAGGAAATTCTTTTTGATATTTTTTTTGAAATTCTTCCATTGCTTCTTTTTTATAACCAACAACAAGAATCATTTCTTGAAGCCCCGCTTCTTTGAGATTGGATAAAAGATAATAAAGAAAAGGATGTTCTTGAACATTAATAAGATGTTTTGGCTTATTTTTTGCCAGATTAAGCATTCGGGTGCCATAACCAGCCGCCGCAATAACCACTTTTTTTATCATCACTTTTTATTTTATCAAATTTTGAGATTTTTTCTATTTTGTCCCCCCACCAGGACTCGAACCTGGAACCTTCTCCTTAAGAGGGAGCAGCTCTACCAAATTGAGCTATGGGGGGATAATTCCTGTTTAAGAGTCCGTCCGCCCGCCAACGAAGAGGGCGGGACGGATCTGCCAATTGAGTTAGGAAAGGAATAATTAATAAAAAGCCATCAACTGACGACGGATTTTAATTATCTTTGCTTTTTTATTTTTCAAATTGAATTTTTCCTGAGGTAATATCTTCAGCAACAAAACGTAAGGCAGTAGAAGTAAAAGCTGCCTCGCCATAATGTTGAAGGAGATCATATTCTGAGTAGTGGTTCGGACCGTATTCGTCTTCCTCCTTACCATCTTTATAAAAATGGCCCCTCCAGTATGATTCAAAATCTCTCCCCATAAACATCCACACCCGGCGGTCCTTTAAAGCTGATTTGCTCATATCAACTGTTTTCATAAGAACTCTTTCCTCTGGTGAAACATCTGTGAACTCATTTTTTATAGCTGCTTCTTCTGCTGATGTAAAATTTATTTGATGATATTGATGATAATCTTTGATTGGCACTAAAACTATTTGATCAACTTGCCCATCTTTTTTTTGATCAACAACATAAACTACGTTAAAAGAACCATCCTTCTTCTGCTGCAATTTTTTAACATAAAGATAATCATCATTGGTATGAATGACTGTGCCGGGCAGACGTTTTTCAAAAAATTTTTCTTCTTTATCTCCAATTTTTTCTATTCCAGATTTGTCTGGCGAGGTTCGCGCCTGTTGGTCTAAATAAAGTACCGCTGCTTTGGTATGTTCTAATGAGGCTTCATAATCACGGTTGGGGGTTTCTTTTGTTTGAGCAAAGGCTTCAGTGCTCGCTAAAAACATTAAAACAAAAGCTAATCTTTTAACCATTGAGCCGAATTTTCCTGAACGAATTTTTTCTAAAATTCCTTTCTTTTCTAATTGATCCAATTCTTTTTTTATTTCTTCACCGCCGCTTTTAATAAAATCTTTTGTCTCTTCTGGTATTTCTTCTTTTTTTACCGGCTTTTCAAATTTAGGTTTTTCAAACATAATTTTTTATTTTATTTTTCGACCTTTAAATAAATTTAGCAGATTTTTATTGAAAAGTCAAGAATAATTTTTAGCGCCAGCAGGCTGTTAGATATTGCCCCCTCGGCAGGAATTGAACCCGCATCACTGGTTCCGAAGACCAGCGCTTTATCCATTAAGCTACGAGGGGAATATATCTACAAGTTTTACCGCCATCGCCAGTTAGTAAGATAAATCTTGGCTTATTTATTGACAGCATCATTTTTAATTAACGATAAAAATAGCATTTATTTTTAAAAGAGAATGGCAATTATTTAAATTTTAGTGAAAAATTTTAAAAAAATAAAGCCAAAGCTTATTTTTTCACTTGGCGAGGATTTTTAATGGCTTATAATTAAAAATATGGAAATAGAAATTCCTCAAAAAATTAAAGAAATTATTGAAATTCTTAAAAACCACCATTATCAAGCTTATTTAGTCGGCGGCTGTGTCCGCGATCTTTTATTAAATCGCGAGCCAAAAGACTGGGATATTGCCACTGATGCTTTGCCTTATGAAATTCAAAAAATTTTTCCGGATAGTGTTTATGAAAATAAATTCGGCACAGTTTTAGTAAAACTAAAACCGCAGATTGTCGCAGAGGGTACGCAGATAAACGCAGATAAGAGCAGGCGCTCCGCGCCAACGCAGATTAATACAGACAAAATGCAGATAAACGCAGACAAGACGCCTAAGACGCCGATAAACGCAGACAAGACGCAGATAGACGCAGACAAGACGCCTAAGACGCCGATAAACGCAGACAAGACGCAGATAAACGCAGATTATACGCCGATAAACACAGATAATATCAGCGTAAATCAGCGTGATAATCAGCGTGAATCCGCGTTAAATGTGGTGGAAATCACCACATTTAGACGGGAAGGAAAATATACGGATAAGCGCCATCCGGATGAAATAAAATTTGCCAAAACAATTGAGAAAGATTTAAGCCGCCGCGACTTCACTATTAACGCTATCGCGGCGGAATTTTCAATTTCCAATTTCCATTTTTCAAAACTTATTGATCCATTTAATGGTCAAAAAGATTTAGAAAATAAAATTATTCGGGCAGTCGGCGATCCTTTCAAACGTTTTAATGAAGACGCTTTAAGATTAATCCGGGCGGTTCGTTTTGCCGTTGAGCTAAATTTTGAAATTGAAAATAAAACCGTTGAAGCCATTAAAAAATATGCCGGGCTTTTAAACCTTATTGCCAAAGAAAGAATTAGAGATGAATTCCAAAAAATTATAATGACTAAAAAAGCCGCTTTAGGCATTCGGCTGTTGGACGAGTTGGGGCTTCTTCAATATATCATTCCTGAACTTTTGGAAGGCAAAGGAATGAGCCAAAACAAACATCATATTTATGAAGTTTTTGACCATAATGTTCGGGCTTTAGATTACGCCGCTTCCAAAAATTATTCTTTAATTATCCGTTTGGCTGCGCTTTTGCATGATGTGGGTAAGCCGCGGACAAAGCAAGGCGAAGGACCTGATGCCACTTTTTACAATCATGAAATTGTTGGTGCGAAAATGACGGCTGAAATTTTAGAACGACTAAAATTTCCAAAAGAAATAATAGAAAAAGTTGTTCATTTGGTTCGTTATCATCTTTTTTATTACAATGTCGGCGAAGTAACTGAAGCCGGCGTGCGGCGATTTTTGGCTCGCGTTGGTTTAGAAAATGTTGATGATTTAATCAAGGTGCGCGAAGCGGATCGCATTGGCTCAGGCGTGCCCAAGGCGGTGCCTTATAAATTGCGCCATCTTTTGTTTATGATTGAGAAAGTAAAAAGAGATCCCATTTCTCCTAAAATGTTAAAAATCAATGGCAATGATATAATGGAAATTTTAAAAATTTCTCCTGGTCCAAAAATCGGCTGGATTTTAAATATTCTTTTGGAAGAAGTTTTAGATGATCCTAAAAAAAATACAAAAAAAATTTTAGAATTAAGAATTAATCAATTAAAAAAACTAAAAGATGAAGAGCTTGAAAGATTAGCCAACAAAGCGCGGCAGAAAAAAGAAGAATTTGAATCAGGAATTGAGAAAGAGATGAAGAAAAAATACTATGTTAAATAATGGCAAAAATTTTTAAAAAACCAGCAACCGTTATTTTTTTAATTATTCTTGGTTTGGCTATTGGCAGTAGTTTGAGATTTTTAAATGATTTTTTTTATCGTTCTATTTCTTCTCATTCATTAGCTAACGTCTCTCCATTGATTAATGTTGAATTAGCAAAAAAAGAATTAAATTCCGAATTAACAAAAAAAGAACCGCCGGAAATAAATTTAGTTTTTGTCGGCGACATTATGCTGGACCGGGGCGTCCGACAAAAAATAGAAAAAGTCGGCAACAACGATTTTCGTTTTCCGTTTTTAAAAATCGCTCCTTTTCTTAATCAATCTGATTTAGTAGCTGGAAATTTAGAAGGACCATTGTCTGATAAAGGCAAGAAAGTGGGCAATTTTTATTCTTTTCGAATGTCTCCTCAATCGCTTGATGGTTTAACCTTTACTAATTTCAAGGTTTTGTTTTTAGCCAATAATCATTCTGGCGATTGGGGCGAAGAGGCTTTAAAAGATACGGTTTTAAATCTGAGAAATGTTGGAATTTTACCAGTGGGCGCTGATATTGATTTAGAAAAAGCTTATTCGCCAAAAATTTTAGAAATCAAAGGAGTAAAATTTGCTTTTTTGGCTTTTTCTGATTTTTTTGTTCCCGGCGTCGCTTTGGCAAAAGAAGAAAAAATAAAATCAGCCATTAAGAAAGCCCAGAGCTTGGCTGATTTGGTGATTGTCGCTTTTCATTTTGGTACTGAATACTTAAAAGAACCGAATGCGCGCCAGAAATTACTCGCTCAATTGGCTATTGATAATGGCGCTGATTTAGTCATTGGCTCTCATCCTCATGTTATTGAGCCGCTTGAAACTTATCATCAGAGATATATCGCTTATAGTTTAGGCAATTTTGTTTTTGACCAAAAATTTTCAAAAGACACAATGACTGGCGGTTTGCTTAAAGTGATTTTAAAAGGTAAAAGAATTAGTCAAGCAACGCTTTATGAAGTGAGATTAAATAATGATTTTCAGCCGGAATTAGAAAATGAAAATGATTAAAATTTTTAGCGGCGATTTTTTGTTAAATTCCATTTTTAGTTGATTTTGAGGTTTCTCTTATTTTTATTTATAATGAAAAAGTAAAATTTTTTATTCATCATTTTTCGGGGCATAGTACAATGGCAGTATACACGCTTCGGGTGCGTGCGATTCCGGTTCAAATCCGGATGCCCCGACCAGACAAAACCGGGCATAGCGATCATTGTGATTTGTTTAAAAAAATTCAGGCGTTGCTCAATTATTATGAATAAGAAATTTGACAAAAAGAAAAATGGCAGATTAATTTAAAGAGCGGCAAAAAGGGCCAGTAGCTCAGTGGTAGAGCACCGCATTCGCATTGCGGGGGTCAGGGGTTCAAATCCCCTCTGGTCCACCATATTGAATTAGTCGCCTCGCCTTCGGCTCGGGCTCTGGTGTGGCAATCTTGCGAGAAAATCAAGTTAAGTTGTATAATATACAACAAAAAGTCGATATTATATATTCAATTCGTATAGAACGAGTTAAGTGGAATTGCTATGGGGTCGCCCCCCAGAAACATTTATAACTTTTATCAAATAATCAATAGTTATGACAGATAAAGATGTAGTCGCAAAAACAATTCAAGCTTATGAAGAAACCGCGGAAAATTATTACAAGACTCATTTTGATATAAATGAGATAAAAGATATTGCAGATTTCTTCATTCAAAATTTGAAAGGGAAAGAAATTTTGGATATTGGTTGTGGTCCAGGGAGGGACGCAAAGTATTTTTCTGAAAATGGTTTAGATGTTACAGGAATTGACTTGACTTCAAAATTTGTGAAAATGGCTTCAAAAAATGTGCCAAATGCCAAATTTATACAGATGGATATGAGAAAAATCGATTTTCCAGAAAATACCTTTGATGGCATTTGGGCTTGTGCCTCATTTTATCATATTCCAAAAAAAGATGCGAAAAATACTTTGCTCGGATTTAGAAAAGTATTACGCCCTGCCGGACTTATGTTTATTTCAATAAAAGCTGGAACTGAAGAAAAATTTGTTCAAAAAGAAGAAGACAAGGGGTGGGCAAAATTTTATGCTTTCTATACAGAAGATGAATTCAAAAATCTGATCGAGTCTTGCGGTTTTAAAATAATAAAAGTTATAATTCGTAAGAAGAAAGATATAGATAATGTCCATGTAGAAAATACTTGGATAAATGTTTTTGCGAGTAAATAATGACGGCGATTCCTTTATAACTTGCTTACTATCTTTCGCACCCCGCTGCGCTCTCGCTCCACTTCGTTCGACCAGGACACATAACAGTGACTATACGGAAAACTCGTTGCACTTCGCTTCTCCAAATTGGCTTCGCCAACTTCGTATAGTCGCATACATTAAATGCATAAATTTTAAGAATTTAGATAACGGCGCAAAAAATTTTGTAAAAAATTTCAGCGAGTGGGCAAAATAGGATTTAAGATGTTTGCTGTTTTTGAAAAAGAAGAGAGATTAAAAAGATAAAAATACTTGAAACAATGACCATTGGGCCAGCCGGCAGTTTAAAAAAATAAGCCAAAAAAATTCCACTAATAGCGGAAAAAATTCCAAATATCACTGCCCAAAATTTATAAGAACGCAATTCTGAACTGATATTTCTTGACGCCGCGGCAGGGATAGCAATTAAAGCGGCGGTAATTAATCCTCCAACTAAATAAACGCCTAAAGAAACAACAATGGCAATGCTTAATAAATAAAGCAAATTATAATGCGAGACATTGATGCCTTCAATCACCGCTAAATCTTCATTAATGTTTATAAGCATCATTTTTAGATAGAGTTTTTTTATAAAATAAAAAACAAAAAATCCTAAAGCCACTATTATGATTGTTTCCCAGAAAGTTATTTCCATAATTTTGCCCACCAAAGCTTCTTCTGCTTTGTTAATGGGTAAAAAGAGAAGCGCGGTTCCGACGCCGGTAGCAAAAATAATAGCCGCGAGATTTTCCATTGGTAAATTGGTTCTTTTTTGAAGAAGCCAGATTAAAATAGCACCGATTATGGTAAAAGGAAAAACACCAATGGCAATATCGCTGAAGTTATAAAGAAGGGCGATAGCCACACCGGGCAAAGCCAGATGAGACAAAGGTCCAGCAACAACCGACATTTTTTTAGAAAGCATTAAAGTGCCCAGATAGCCAGCCACGCCGCTAATAAAAATTCCGCTGATTAAAGCAAGAATGAGCTGATAAATCATTTTAATGATTTATGATGCGCGTAAATTTTTATTTCTGAGCCAAAAATTTCTTCTAACATTTTAGGGCTTAAAATTTCTTTTGGCGTTCCAAAACATTGATAACCCTTACGACTTAAACACAATACATAACTAGAGTGTTTATAAACAATATTTAAATCATGCGTTACCAAAAAAATAGTTAATTTTTCTTTTTGCCAGCTAGAATACAAAAGGGAATAAATTGTTTCTTCGCCGCCAATATCTATACCCGTTTCTGGTTCATCAAGAAAAATTACCTGCGGATGAGAAATTAAAACCCAAGCCAATAGCATTCTTTGGAATTGGCCGCCGGATAAATTGCCCATTGTTTTTGATAAAATATTTTTTTCCAAACCAACCAAATTCAAATATTTTATCATTTCTTCAATGGAGGGAATGGGATTTTTTAAACTGAAAAAATTTAAAACAGTTAAAGGAAAATCTTTTACATTTAATTGAGTAAGACCTTGCGGTAAATAACCAATTTTTAATTTTTGCTGCCAAATAATTTCTCCTTCATAAGGCAGAAATCCCAAAAGCGTTCTTAATAAAACCGTTTTACCCGCGCCATTGGGTCCTAAAATCGTTAAAATTTCACCCGCTCTTACTTCAAAAGATAAATGATCAATAACTTTCTCGCGGCCAAAAGAAACATTTAAATTTTTTACTTCTAAAATCGGATTCATTTTTTTATTTTTTGATTAATTTTTATTATACTTAAAAATGATAATTTTTAAAGAGACGCTTAATAAAAAATTTAAAAGCCATAATGATAAAAGAAATCACCATTTCAACTAATGAAAGATATCAGTTAATAGATATTATCGCTGAAGTGGCAAAAATTGTCAAAGAAAGTCAGGTTAAAAATGGGACGGTTTTAGTTTTTGTGCCGCATTCCACCGCCGCTATTTTATTAACGGAAAATGAAAAAGGACTAAAAGAAGATATCCTCAATGTTTTAAAAAAAATGGTTTCTGGTTTTGACTTTAAACATAATCAAATTGATGATAATGCTGACGCGCATATCCTTTCTGCTTTAATCGGTCAAGAAAGATTTCTTATTATAAAAGATAGCCAACTGCTCAAAGGCATTTGGCAAAATATTTTTTTGGTCGAATTAGATGGACCAAGAGAAAGACATATTTTTATTGAAATTTTAAAGAGCCCCTTATAAAATAAAAAAACAGAAAATATCAGGTTAAAATGCTAAAATAAATAAGATAAAAGCTTTAATCAAATTTTAAAAATATGAAAAATATCGGTTTAATAGATCAAATCATCCGCGGCATCTTGGGATTGTTTTTTGTTTATCTTTCAAAAATAATTTTGGGAAAAAATTTTATTTTGTCAGCTATTATTTTTATTGTAGCTCTTATTTTAATTATTACTGCGCTTACCGGTTTTTGCCCGCTCTATAAAATTTTTGGATTTAACACTCGAAGAAAAAAATAGATTCAGAAAAAGAAAAATTTTCTTGAATTATTTTAACCTGACAACAAAACTATTTTGAGGAATGAGATTAATTTTTTCCGGCAAGACGTAAAAGACATTTTTTTCCTTTTGTTTAAAAAAATCAAAGGTATCAGTGATAAACATTATTGTTTGGGCTGGCATCGGGATATTAACCATTTCGCCCTTGTCAGCATAAAAAGCGGATTTTATAGGCACCAAAACGCCATTAGCTTCAACAACGATATATTTCGGCAATTCTTTTGGCAGGCGATTAATTTTTTCGGCAATCTCAACATAAGGAGCGTTGAAGGCATCATAAACATTGGGATTTTTCGCCCAAGCGATAAAATAGTTTTGATAGGTTTCAAAAATTAGAAAAATAAAAAAGATAATTATAAAAATTTTTAAAATCAGTGGTTGAATTTTAGTTTTCAAAAATTTATAAAGCCAAAAACCACCGACGGCGGCAAAAATAAAAACTGGCGGAATCATTAAAATCGCTCGGAGAGCATGAGGCAAACCCTCATTAGAAATCACCACCGGCAAGCCAGTGATGATTAGCCAAGCGAATAAAATGACAGCTGACTTTCGGTCATTGTCAAGAAATTGTTGTCCGCCCTTTGTTAATTTGAGCAATTTAGCTATTCCTAAAATAACACCGATAACAAATAATATTCCCACTGGCCAAAACAATTCTGGTTTAGCGGCGTAATTATGTCGCCAATTGCTATCGCCAGCCACATTAAACATTCCGATAGTTTTTAAAATATTTAAACCCAAATCTTTTAAAGGTGTCGGAGAATTAAAAATAGAAATTTGACTGGTCCGACCAAAAAAATCGTAAGGATGATTTAGAAAATATAGCCCTAAAGGAGCAGCAACAATGAGAGTAGAAAATAGAAAATAGAAAATAGAAATTAAAATTTTTTTGCGGATTTGAAGCTCTTTATTTTTCAGCCAATAGAGAAATAAAATTATAAAAATTAAAAGCGGAGTGGCGCGGTAAGCAATATAAGAATAAAAACCGAGACCGTAAAATATGCCGGCGAATATAGAATTTAAAATATAGAATTTAGAAGATTTTTGTTCTTTGATTTGGCGAAATGTTTTTAATAAAAAATATATTCCCCAGACTAAAAAAAATGGTGCCATAATGGCGCGAAAGCCAATGCGGGAGAAATTAATATGCCAAAACGAAGTTGCCATTAAAAAAGACGAAAGTAGGGCAACTTCGTAATTTCCAATTTTTAATTTCCCATTTCCAAATGATTTTGGATTTTGAAAGAGTTCTTTTGTGAGAAAATAAATTCCTAAAACCGTGAAAACGCCAAAAAGAGCGCTCGGAAATCTTAAAACCCATGGTTCATTTTTCTTAAATAAATTTAAAAAAATAGCTTGGATATTAATAAATAGTCCTTCTCGACCGTTGTTTTCCGGGTAAAAAACTTTAAAACTGCCGGTTCTTAAAGCCATCAAGGCATTATTACCATTTATTGCTTCGTCTGGATAAAGACCGGGCGGAATTTGGGTAATGGCAAAAAACCGAAAAAAAACAGCTATCATTAAAATTCCAAAAACAACCAAGATATTTTTTGCCATAATTTTATTTTACTTTATCTTTTAAAAAATTAAATATTGCTTTCTTTTTTTATTTTTAATATTCTAAAAGATAATGGCTTTTTCTTCATTTTTGAATCTATCTCTTTTAGGCAATGTGGTGGATATTTTGATTGTCAGTGTATTTTTTTATTTTATTTTAATTCTTTTTAAAGAAAGTAGTTCCCGTTTTATTTTTGGCGGCGTTTTGGTTTTGGTTTTGATTTATCTGGGGGCGTTGATTTTTAATTTGCGATTAACCTCTTTAATTTTTAGCACTTTTTTCTCGGTATTTTTAATTGCCTTGATTGTTATTTTTCGGGACGAAATCCGACGGTTTTTTAAATTTATTTTTATTGGCTGGACAAGCCAAAAAGGATATTTATCTCCTTCAGAAAAAATTTCTCAAGAAATTGTAGAAACGGTTAATTATTTGAAAAAGAAAAAGTTCGGCGCCCTCATTGTTTTTCGCGGGAAGGAACCTTTAGCGGATTTTTGTCGAGGCGGTTTTCTTTTAAATGGTGAAATTAGCAAAGAAGTTTTAGAAAGCATTTTTGATCCCCATACTCCTGGTCATGACGGCGCGGTGATTATTGAAGGCAATAAGATTTTTAAATTTGCTGTTCAATTACCGCTCTCAGAAAATTTTGAAATGACAAAAGAATTTGGAACGCGTCATGCGGCAGCCGTGGGACTGGCTGAACGCACCGATGCCTTTATTATTGTGGTCTCGGAAGAAAAAGGAACAATTTCTATAGCTCAAAAAGGTATTTTAAAAACTGTTTCTGATATCAATGAATTAACACGAATGATTTCTCAATTTTGGCATCAACAGACCCAGACTCAAAGCCGTTCTTATTTTTGGCAAAGCTTTTGGCAAAAAAATCTGAAAGAAAAAATTTTTGCTTTTATTTTGAGTCTTATTCTTTGGATTATTTTTGTGCTAAAATATTAAAATGACTGCCCATTTATTGTTTTTGATTGATTTTTGTGCTAATATAAGAAAAATATTTATCAAAGGTCGAAAAGAGAGAAGGCTTTGTTATTAAAAAGCTATGTTTATCCAAGATTGGACCGCCTTAGTGATTAATTCTTTGCAAGAACTCTGGTGGGGAGCGATTAAAGTTTTGGGGAATATTTTGGGAGCGCTTATTGTTTTTCTGGTGGGTTTAATCATTGCGAGCGGCCTTGGCTCTTTAGTAGAAAGAGTGGTGGGACTCTTGAAATTAGATAAGGTTTTAATTGGTTTGGGACTTAAAGAATATTTTGATCGGGCAGGTTTAAGTATTAATACCGGCAAGTTTTTAGGCAAGATTGTTTATTGGTTTATTGTCATTGTTTTCTTGTTGGCCGCTTCGGATATTTTAGGATTTTACGCTCTTTCCAGTTTTCTCAAAGATGTGGTGAGTTATATCCCCAATGTGGCGGTAGCGGTTTTGATTATGCTGGCAGCGTTGGTTGTGGCTAATTTCTTAAAGCATTTGGTGCGGGCTTCAGTTAAAAGCGCTAAGCTTCATGCCGCTCATTTCTTGGGCGCTTTGACTTGGTGGGCAGTGGTGGTTTTTGGTTTTTTGGCCGCTTTATCTCAATTAGGGGTCGCGGTGACAATTATTAATGCTTTAGTCACCGGTTTTGTGGCAATGATTGCTTTAGCTGGTGGTATTGCTTTTGGTTTGGGAGGAAAAGACTACGCGGCGGAGTTGGTTTCAAAAATTAAAGAACATCTTGAAAGATAAAGATAATGTGGGCAGTCATTGAGTGGGGTGGAAAACAATATCGTGTTTTTGAAAATCAGAGACTCCGAATTGAAAAGAATCGATCTGAGTCGAAAGGAGTTTTGGTTTTTGATAAAGTCCTTTTGGAATCTGATGGCAAAGAAACAAAAATAGGCCATCCTTATCTTGAAGGAGCGAAAGTGGAAGCAAGGGTTTTAAAAGCTGGTCGAGAAAAAAAGAAAATTGTTTTTCGCTATCATTCCAAAACTCGTTATCGCCGCAAAAAAACTCATCGCCAGCCCTATTGGGAAGTTGAAATTTCTAAAGTGGCTTAAATTTTTCCTGAAAAAAATTTTCTTTGACCCATTAAGATCCCTTTTTAGGGATCTTAATTTTATATTTCCATTTTTATCTTCCACTTTTACTATTATAAATTACGATCGTAGATTATAATAGTAACTAGATTAATTATAATGATAAATGAGGTATAATAGTAAGTAATAGTAACTAAAGGCAATGACAATGTTAACGCAATTTATTTTAGAAACATTAAAAGATTTAGGTAAATTCAGTATAGATTTTGTTGATGCGATGACCTCTGATTATGGGTCTTCGTATAAAAAACTTCGACAAATGATAACTTACAGTTCCTTTTATCATGAATTGTTTTTAAAACCTCAAAGATTAACTCCTTCTGAATATCAAAAATTAGAACGTCAAAGGTTTTATAATCTTTTAAGTCATCTTCAAAAAGAGGGATTGGTAGAGAAACATAAAAATAAAAAAGGGAGAAATTCTTTTTGGGTAATTACTCCAAAAGGAGAAAAAAAATTAAAAAAGTTGAAAGAAAAACAGGATAAAGTCTTACCTAAACTTAGCTATAAATTAGAGAAAGACAATGAATTAAAAATTATTATTTTTGATATTCCAGAAAAAGAAAGGCACAAAAGAGATTGGCTGCGGCAGAATTTATTAGCTTTAGATTTTAAACCATTACAAAAAAGTGTTTGGATTGGCTACACCAAATTACCAGAAGAATTTTTTGAGGAGTTAAAAAATCTTAACCTTCTTTCTTACATTGAAATTTTTACTATTCATAAAACCGGCACTATTAAAAAATATAAAACTACGCAACAAATCTAACTTGTCTCACTGGCAATAGTACTTGTCATAATATTTTATAGTCTAACTTGCCACAATATTTTTACTACAATAAACGCTCTAATATTTTTACTACAATAAATTACGATCGTAATTTATTGTAGTAAGTTATCCACAGGGATAAAAAAATAAATTTGCTATAATTTATATAAGTCCAGTGAGGGGACTTAATTACTAAAAAATTCTAAGTCCAGTGAGAAAGCCTAGTGAGGGGGTTTGACGAATGAAGGACTTAGCTCAATAGGAAAATGTAAGGGGCGTAAAATATATTTTTTTGTTTTAATGGAAACGCCACAACCTCAATCATCTTTTCCATCAGAAAAAAATTTAGAAAATCAAAATTTTAAAAAACCAACAAACTCCGAGATAAAACAATCTTCTACTGCTGGAAAAAAATTTTTAAAATTAGCAGGAGGATTTTTGGTTTTGGCAGTCATTGCGGCTGCCGGTTTTTTTGTTTGGAATAAATATTTTAGTCCTCAAGCAAAAATAGACCGCCAGACACAAAAAAATTATCAAAAATATCTTAATTGGCAGACAAACTATGAAAAAGCAATGAAGGAAGACACCTACGGCGGCAAAACTCCGGAAGAAACTTTGAAAATGTTTATTGAGGCATTGAAAAAAGAAGACATTGAGCTAGCGAGTAAGTATTTTGTACGAAGGGAAGATGGCAGTTATGATCCTAAATGGAAGGAAGGATTAGAAAAAACTAAACAAACAGGTAAATTAGCAGAGGTAGTAGATTTATTATTAAAAGCAAAACCAGCGGGCTCTGTAATGGAAGGATATTTTGGCTTTGAAATAAGAAACACAAAAAATGAACTTATTTCAGACATAAATATGCGTTTTAACAAATATTCAGGCATATGGAAAATCGAAAGCTTGTAAAATTTTTAATCCCAATTTTAATATTGGGATTTTTTGTTGCTAATAATAACGCTTTTGCTTATGATACTGAAACTCATGCATATTTAACAGACGAGGTTGTTAAATTTTACAATCAACATTTCCCCAATAATAAAATTTCTGATGATTTAGTACCTTATCTTTTAGACGGTTCACGACGCGAAGACGATCCGCCGCGCTGGATGAACCATTTTTATGACCCAGTTTATAATCGCGGGCTTACTTATGATCCAGCTATTGACCCCTTGATTTATGTCGGCACTTGGGAAAAATCAAAAGATTGGGCTCAAGATAGCCATAATCAAAATAGTTTAGCTTATAAAGTGCCAACAACCATTGCTTCAATTTTAACGGCTATTCAACAAAAAGCGATTAGCGCTTTAACAACTGAAACTGATTATACTTGGCAGAAAGCGATTAGCTTATACACTCAAGGTGAAAAAGAAAAAGCAATGTTTACTCTCGGCCATATTTTACATTTAATAGAGGACACTTCTGTGCCAGATCATACAAGAAATGATCCGCATCCCGGAGATAGTGTTTATGAAAATTATACCCAAAAATATACTCTTTCTAATCCTGATAATAATTTAGACAAAAGATTGCAAAGTAAATCTCCTATAATTTTTTCTAATCTGGATTCTTATTTTGATGGATTAGCAAAATATTCAAATAATAATTTTTATAGTAAGGATACAATTGGAATACAAAGCGGATATAATTTACCTCAGCCAGATTATATCCAAAAAGATGGTGATTATTTCTACGGCTTTAAAAATGATAAAGAAGACGGTGATTATAGAATTTTTATTAAGGAAAAACAAGGATTATTTAATACAGTAATCTCAAATGTCAAAAATATAACTCTTTTATTAAATAAAAAAGGCGGCGATAAAGTTATGTCCGATTATTGGTCTCGTCTTTCTACTAAAGCGGTTCAATATGGTGCTGGCGTTGTAAATTTATTTTTTCAAGAAGTGGAAAAAGCAAAAAACAATCCAGAGATTGTTCAAGCGCAAGAAAAAAAGTCATTCTTAAGTCAAGTCACTAATGCTTTTAATAATGTCATTTCTACTATTTCTCAAACCATCTCCAGCGTTTTAAATAATCAAGGGCCGCAAAATTTGGTTCAAGAAATTTCTCTTAATACTTCTTCAACAGAATCACAACAGTTAAAAAATCAAAATATTGAAACATCAACTCAAGAAAAAAATCAGACGACAACCACCGCTTTGATTATTGATCCAAAAATTTCTTTTGATAAAACCGAGCTAAAAAAAGGAGAAGCAATTCATTTTCGCGGTCAAGGGTTTACGCCTAATAGCCGAGTTTTAATATCTCTTGAGCCGCCGGCGCCGAATAAAAAAGTTGAGATTTCAATTTTAAGCGATACCAAAGGCAATTATGATTATGTTTATTTAGCGCCATCAGACGCAGTTTTAGGAACATATTTTTATTCAGCCACTGATTTAGCCACCGGCAAAATTTCTTCTAAACTTAAATATCAAGTTTTGGGTTTAGAAGAATTAAAACAAAAAGTTGAAGAAACTTCGACATTACTTTTAGAAACATCATCAACATCAGCGACATCATCAACATCATCTCAAAAAGTTTCTGAGACTTCACTTTCAGATCAATCTAAAATTTCTTCTCCAACTTTTAAACCTTGCACTTTTAATACCAATCAATCACCGCTTCATCAAAAAGTGATTATTAATGAAGTGGCTTGGATGGGGACTTTAAACAGCGCCAGCGATGAGTGGATTGAATTTAAAAATATTTCCAATAGCGAGATTGATTTAAACGGCTGGCAATTAATTGATAAAGGAGAGCAGATTAAAATAATTTTTGGGCAGCCGGACGAGCGAAAAATCATTAACAAAAAAATTCTTGCTGGCGGCTTTTATCTTTTGGAAAGAACCAATGACAATACTTTGCCAACCATCACCGCTGACTTTGTTTATACCGGCGCTTTAGCTAATTCTGA